>Ga0208960_1000802_pt1 | contig 17206 bp, 10 predicted proteins | sample GreLakmeON33MSRF_FD_187703 | JGI IMG/M metagenome (GOLD analysis project Ga0208960, IMG submission 187703) | Freshwater lentic microbial communities from great Laurentian Lakes, MI, USA - Great Lakes metaG ON33MSRF (SPAdes) | ecosystem: Environmental > Aquatic > Freshwater > Lake | place: Great...
TTCTGCTGCTGCTGCTGCAACTGAAGCTACTCGCATAGCTGATTCTGTTGCTGCTGCTTCTGTTAAGAAGCCAGGAAAGAAGGCTAAAGTCGAAGCTGTTGTACCCACGACAACTACACCGACCAACAAGATAGGCCGTAAGAAAAATGGTGCAAACTAGTGCTTTTTAATTGTTGTAATTAGGGCTCTATGGGCCCTAATTACATTTTTTGTTAGTTATTTCTAAAAAAAAGAATAAAAAATTTGCTTTTTTAGGAGATATTATTATATATTTGCACAAGTTTTAACCAAAATAATAAAAAACAAACCAAAATGAAAAAAATTATCTTAGTTGCTGTTGTAGCCGGTATGACAGCTCTTGTATCTTGTGGAGATGATGGCGAAAAGAAACGTTTAGCTGATTCTACTGAAGCTGCTCGCGTATCTGATTCTACTACAGCTGCTGCTACTGAAGCTAAACGTTTAGCTGATTCTACTGAAGCTGCTGCTGCTGCTGCAACTGAAGCTACTCGCGTAGCTGATTCTGCTGCTAAAGCTCCTGTAAAAAAGGGCAAGTAAAATTATTTAGTTTTAAAAAAAAGGAGCTATTAGCTCCTTTTTTTTTGAACTTAAAATTGATTTTTTTTATCTCAAGGTAAATAGCGAAGAACTAGCTTACCTTTTCGCTCAAATACAATTTTAAAGTATGTAATTTAGCAACATACAATTATTGTTTGTAATACTTACAATGAGTAATCCAATCCAATTCGATAGAAACAATTACAGTAACGAAGAACTCCAGCAATTCTACTTGGCCATTCTTAAACCAAGATTGATTGAAGAGAAAATGTTGATTCTACTTCGTCAAGGTAAAATTTCAAAGTGGTTTTCAGGATATGGGCAGGAAGCTGTTTCAGTTGGTGCAGCTTTGGGACTGGATGCAACTGAATATATTCTTCCAATGCATCGTAATCTTGGTGTATTTACTTCACGAGGAATTCCCTTAGCTAAACTGTTTTCTCAATTCCAAGGTAAGGAAGCTGGCTTTACAAAAGGTCGTGATCGCTCCTTTCATTTTGGAACAATTGATTATAAAATTGTAGGAATGATTTCGCATCTCGGACCACAATTAGGCATTGCCGATGGTATTGCCTTAGCTCATAAATTGAAAAAAGAAAATGCTGCTACACTTGTTTTTACTGGTGATGGTGGCGCAAGCGAAGGAGATTTTCACGAATCCGTAAATGTTGCTGCAGTATGGGATTTGCCTGTAATATTCGCAATTGAGAATAATCACTGGGGTCTTTCGACACCTTCTAAGGAGCAATTCCGTTGTAAGCAATTTATTGATAAAGCAATTGGATATGGCATAGAGGCCGTACAAGTAGATGGGAATAATATTTTGGAAGTGTATGCTGCTGTAAAAAAGATTGCAATAAGCATTCGAAAAAATCCACGTCCATTTTTATTGGAGTGTATGACTTTTAGAATGCGTGGACACGAAGAAGCATCTGGAACAAAATATTATCCCGAAGGATTACAAGCATCATGGGCGGCTAAAGACCCGGTTGTGAATTTTGAAAAATGGTTGTTGGAATCAAAAATTATTAATTCAAAATTTATAGAAGATGCACACACTTCTATTAAAATTGAAATTGAGAAAGGGTTAGAAATTGCTTTTGCTGCACCTCGTCCTATTCCGAATACGGAGATTGAATTCAACGATTTATTTGCGCCCCATAAATTTTTAATTTCTAATCCATCAAGTGCAAACAAATCTGAAAAAAGATTGATTGATGCAATTCATGATGGCTTGCATGCTGCAATGCTTAAGCATCCAAATTTGATTTTGATGGGTCAGGATATAGCTGAATACGGTGGTGTTTTTAAAATTACAGAGGGCTTTGTTGCGGAATTTGGAAAAGACAGGGTTCGCAACACTCCGCTATGTGAATCTGCAATTGTTGGTGCTGCACTTGGTTTATCAATTGGTGGAATGAAAGCCATGATGGAAATGCAATTTGCAGATTTTGTAACGGTTGGCTTTAATCAAATTGTAAATAACCTCGCAAAAATACATTGGCGTTGGGGACAAAATGCAGATGTGGTTATTCGAATGCCAACTGGTGCTGGAGTCTCGGCTGGACCTTTTCATTCTCAATCTACAGAAGCATGGTTTTTTCACGTACCCGGATTAAAAATTGTTTACCCATCTTCACCTGAAGATGCGAAAGGGTTGCTGCTTGCTGCTTTTGAAGATCCCAATCCTGTTTTATTTTTTGAACACAAAGCGCTTTATAGAAGCATAAGTGGTAGCGTGCCTGATGCTTATTACACAATAGAAATTGGGAAAGCAAAAACAGTTCGTTCAGGAAATACGATCTCAATTATTACCTATGGCTACGGTGTTCATTGGGCTTTGGAAATATTGGAAAGGCATCCTGAAATTTCAGCCGATGTAATCGATCTTCGTACATTAATGCCACTTGATAAAGAAGCAATTTTTGAATCCGTAAAAAAAACGGGCAAAGTAATTATTTTGCATGAGGATACATTTACTGGTGGAATAGGGGGGGAAATTTCTGCATTGATTTCAGAAACGTGTTTCGAGTATTTAGATGCGGCAGTTGTACGTGTTGCAGGATTGGATACTCCTATTCCATTTGCTACTGAATTAGAACAAAACTTTCTTCCGATAGCAAGATTTGAAGAGCAATTGTTGAAACTTTATAATTCCTAATGTAATTTTTATTAATTCGGAAAACTGTTTGACAGAAGTTTTGTTTTTTTGAGAATTCATTGAGTTGACAAATTTTTTCGCTTCTTGTTGAAGCTTTTCTTAGATTTTAATCTATTATTCTAAATTTCATTTTGCGCTAGGGATAGCAATGAAAAGCCCGAATGCGTGGCATTTTGTTGTGGCCGGACTTGTAATGTATAGCCCGTCCTGAGCTAGTAGGAGCGCCCAAAACTTTATATTTTGCTATTTACAACCAATAAAATTTCTGCTTCTAGTTGTTGTGTTCGTTCCTGTATAATAGCTCCTTCAGCAATAATTGTTTTTGCAAATGTTTTGTCTGTCAATCCAGCTGCATTTATTTTTACATTTAAATAAGCACCCATCACCGCAGATCTTGCTGCCAGCGCGCCAACACCAGCATCGGAAACTGAATTTGGGTTTCCAATTTCTGCCATCGCCTTAATAACTTCCATGGAAGCAAAAGTTGTTTGCATTACACGAAATGGAATTTCAGTTGCATATTTGGTAGCAGATTGAATTGCATTAGTGCGATTTACTTTTTCTTCCTCGGTACTTTTAGGTAAGGAAAGAGCAGACATAATTTTATTAAATGCAATTGTATCTTCATCGACTAAATGGAGTAAAGTGTCTTTGTATGCTTGCCCTTTTGCTGCCCAATCGGAAAATTCATTCCAACGATTGTCCCAACCTCGTTTGTGTGAAGATAAATTTGCAACCATTGTTGCCAGTGAAACGCCGAGTGAACCCATGTAAGCCGCAATAGAACCACCTCCTGGTGCAGGACTTTCACTTGATGTTTCGTCAGCAAAAGCATGCAAGGACATGGAAATTAATTTTGAACTTGAATTATCTTTTAATAAATATTCAATGATGCGTTCTTCCGGTTTAAATGGAGCAAGTTCTTCGAGTCCAAGTGATTTTACTGCAATTTTTATCAATTCTTTTTCTGGAATTCCAGTAGAACGTTCTTGCTTTTCTAAAAAATATTTCCCTGCATCGATTAAACATTGCAAGGGAATAATGCCAACGAGTTCAGAGCCGGTAACACGAATTCCTTTTTCATTGGCACTCTTCGACACTTCTTCAAATGCTTTATGAACTGAGGTTATATTGGTATTGGTTAGATTCATTGAAATTTGTGCAATTCCATATTCTTCAATGAACCATCCAATTGCTTTTGTCGATTTTAATGTGCCTGGAATAGTAATTGCCTTTCCATCTGGTCCTAATATAATTTTGCCTGTCAATGGATCGCCTTCACGCTTTACACGACCCGCTTCCCTTACATCAAATGCAATTGCGTTTGCACGACGAGTGGAAGTCGTATTGAGATTGATATTGAATGCCACTAAAAATTCGCGTGCACCAATTACTGTTGCGCCACGTTTTGCATCGTATTCATTCGGGCCAAAATCAGGTTTCCACTCTGGTAATTTTATTTTTTTGAAAAACCCTTCATATTCACCAGCACGAATGATAGAAAGGTTGCTGCGATCTTTGTTGGGTTGAGCATTTTCGTATAAATAAACTGGAATAGTCAATTCCTTTCCCACACGTTCCCCTAATTTTTTAGCATACGCTGCTGTTTCTTCCATTGTAATTCCTGAAATAGGAATTAAGGGACAAACATCAGTAGCACCCATACGCGGATGTTCACCTTTGTGTTTACTCATATCAATGAGTTCCCCTGCAAGTTTAATTGCGCGTACGGCAGCTTCAATTACGGCATTGGGCTCACCAACAAAAGTTACTACCGTGCGATTCGTCGCTTTGCCCGGATCGACATTGAGTAGCCGAACTCCTTCAACAGATTCAATCCTATCTGTGATTTGTTTGATGATAGTTAAGTCGTTTCCTTCGGAGAAGTTGGGAACACATTCGATAAGTTGTTTCATAAAATAGAGATTTCTGTTTTCTAATTGAAAAATTAATGAAGAACTTTTCCGTTAATAATAACTGTTTCGATTAAATTACTTCCAAAAGAATAGGGAAGCATTGCAATCGAAGATATAGGTTTTGTAATAATCAGATTTGCTTTTTTACCGATTGTAATACTTCCGTGGCTATCACTTAAACCCATTGCATATGCAGCATTGATTGTAGCCGCATTGATGGCTTCTTCAGGTGTCATTTTATAATTGATGCAGAGCATTGCTATCATTTGGTTCATGTTACCTGAAGGACAACTTCCTGGATTAAAATCGCTAGCTACTGCAACAGGCAATCCTGCCTCAATCATTTGTCTTGCGGGCGGGTAGGGAAGACCGAGAAAAAATTGAGCGCCAGGAAGCAGCGTTGGCATTGTATTCGAATTTTTCAGCAACAAAATTTCTTCCTCACCGATGTATTCTAAATGATCAACTGAGATTGCTCCTGTTTTTACTCCAGCTTGAACACCGCCAGAATTGCTGAGTTGATTGGCGTGTACTTTCGGAATCATCCCATGTTTTTTTCCAGCTTCGAGAATTTTTATGGAATCTTCTTCGGTAAAGTAATTCCGTTCGCAAAAAATGTCGCAATAATCGGCAAGTTTTTCTTGCTCAATTGCTGGCATCATTTCAGTGATAATTAAATTAATGTAAGCGTCTTTATTATTTTTAAATTCTTCAGGCAGCGCATGTGCAGCGAGGAAAGTAGCTTTCACTTCAATTGGTCCACGTTCTTTTAGTCGACGTATTACTCGAAGCATTTTTAATTCGCTTGCCATATCTAGTCCATAGCCACTTTTTATTTCTATGGCACCTGTTCCCAAAGAAATTACTTCATCTAACCTAATAGCAGCTGATTCGAATAACTCATTTTCACTTGTGGTACGTAATTTCTTCGCGGAGTTTAAAATGCCACCACCTTTAGCTGCAATTTCTTCGTAGGTTAAACCGCTAATTCGATCTTTAAATTCTTCTTCACGTGAAGTGGTATAAACTAAATGTGTGTGTGAATCGCACCAAGTAGGTAAAACTGTGCCTTCATTTGCATCAATTACTTCAAGATTTGACCAATCGGTAATACCCGGCCAATCTGCCATAGTGCCAAAATCTACAATTACACCATCTTCAGCAGCAAGCCAAGCGTTGTTTATAGAAGGCAATTCGTTCATCAATATACCTGATACATTTTTGGGAGCAATATCCCTAACTTGCACTAAGCAGCCGATATTTTTGATGAGCAACTTTTTCATTTGATGTAAAGGTAATTAAGGAAATGAAGGAAATTATTGTTTTATTTATCTTTTTGTCTCTTATGTAACTACTTTTGTTCATATGGCAGGCAATTCATTCGGCACTCTGTTCCGTCTAACTTCTTTTGGCGAATCGCATGGGGCAGCAATTGGAGGAGTAATCGACGGCTGTCCTCCTGGAATTACTATTGATTCTGCATTTATTCGATCTGAAATGCGCCGTAGAAGGCCGGGTCAATCGAAAATTGTTACCCAGCGCAAAGAAGAAGATGAAGTTGAATTTCTTTCAGGTATTTTTGAAGGTAAATCTACAGGCGCTCCGATCGGATTTTTAGTACGGAATGCTGATGCACGATCGAAAGATTACGATGCATTAAAAGATATTTATCGCCCCTCTCATGCTGATTTTACATACGATGCAAAATATGGTTTTCGTGATCATCGTGGTGGGGGAAGATCTTCTGCCCGTGAAACTGTCGCTCGAGTAGTTGCTGGTGCAATAGCAAAATTAATTTTGATTCGAAGTGGAATTACCATTGACGCTTATGTTTCCCAAGTTGGTGACATTGGAATTTTAAAATCACATACAGAACTTGACTTATCACAGACAGAAAAAAACATAGTGCGTTGTCCTGATCAACTTGTAGCGGCAGAGATGATTGCATTGATTGAAAAAGTACGTAAAGAGGGTGATACAGTTGGCGGAATAATAAGTTGTGTAACAAAAAATGTACCTGCAGGAATTGGCGAGCCAGTTTTTGATAAACTGCATGCTGATTTAGGGAAAGCAATGTTGAGTATAAATGCTGTAAAAGGATTTGAATTTGGATCAGGATTTTCAGGATCTGTAATGCGAGGTTCTGAACACAATGATGTTTTTGTTCCTGTTATTGGAAATAAAAAAATCAGTACTTCTACAAACCGTTCAGGTGGAATACAGGGCGGGATTTCGAATGGAGAGGAAATTTATTTCCGTGTTGCGTTCAAACCTGTAGCAACCATTATTCAGAAGCAACGAACCGTTAATTCAAAAGGCCAACCTGTAGAAATGAGCGGTCGTGGTCGGCACGATCCTTGTGTAGTTCCACGTGCTGTGCCTATCGTAGAAGCGATGTGCGCATTAGTATTAGTTGATCATCTGTTGCGTCAAAAAGCTAACCAGTAGTTTCATTTAATATTAAAAAATTTTTAATACGAGGAATAAATTGAAATGGAAAGGGTTTTAAAAATTAAAAAGAAATTAGGAACAAGAATAGCGAAATGGATAGGAATTGTATTTTTGAGTTTGCTGCTCATTGCAATTGCGCTACCATTTATTTTTAAATCTAAAATAATTGAATTTGCGAAAGTAGAAGTTAATAACAGCTTGAATGCAACTGTTTCTTGGGGCGAGTTTGATCTATCATTCGTTCGTAGTTTTCCGGATTTTCGTTTTACTATTGAAAATTTAAAAGTGATTGGAAAAGGAGAATTTTTAAAAGATACGCTTCTTATTTTTCCGGAATTAAAACTTGATATAGATTTGATGAGCGTCCTTAAAGGCGAGCAGTATAAAATCAATTCTATCTATTTGGATAGACCAAGAATTAATGCAAAAGTGTTGTATAATGGCAAAGCGAACTGGGATATTGTAAAACCACCTACTACTTCAACTGAAAATTCCGCTGCTCCGACAAAATTTAAATTGGCGCTTAAAAATTTGGATATCGTAAACGGCTACATCATTTACGATGACGCTTCACTTGTTTTCAAAGGAGTTTTTGATAATATAAATTATAATCTAAAAGGAGATTTTACACAAGATATTTTCTTGATGAAGAATTCAATGTCCATTGATAAATTAACTGTTGTTTATGATGGAATGACTTATTTGAGTAAGGTAAAAACACTTGCAAAGGCAGATTTTGATATGGACATGCTTAATTGGAAGTTCACATTTAAAGAGAATGAATTTAGTTTAAATGATTTAAGTTTTGGACTTGATGGGTTTTTTGCAATGCCAGGAACTGATTATGACATGGATTTAAAATTTCAGGCCAAACAAAGTGAATTCAAAAGTTTTCTTTCTTTAGTACCAGGAGCATATACTAAAGATTTCGCCAACGTTAAAGCTTCAGGGAAATTAGCTTTCGATGGTTTTATTAAAGGATTATATAGCGAAAAACAAAATCTGATGCCAGGCTACGGCTTGAATTTTAACATTGAAAATGGTTCGTTTCAATACCCATCACTTCCTAAATCGGTAACTTCAATTTTTATTGATTGTAAAATAGATGATGCAAGTGGAGTAGTGGACAAAACAATTATTGACCTGAAGAAATTTCATGTGAATTTTGGTGGTAATCCAATTGACGCAGGGCTAGTTGTTTCAACTCCAGTTTCAGATGCTAATTTGGTGGGTTGGATTAAATGCAAATTAGATTTGGCGACTTTGAAAGATTTTATACCTCTTGAAAAAGACGAACAGCTTAACGGAAAAATTAATGCTGATGTAAAAATAAAAGGTCGTATGTCGCAGATTGAAAAATCTCAATACGATGAATTCCAATTGAGCGGAACTGTTGGTTTAAAAGATATTGTTTACAAAACAAAGTCTGTGGCTCAGAACATGAGTATAGCAACGATGGATATGAATTTTACACCGCAATTTATAGCTCTTTCAAAATTTGATGCTAAAATTGGAAGGAACGATATTTATGCAACGGGTAGGATAGATAATTTGATGACTTATCTTTTCAAAGATTCTTTGTTACGAGGTAATTTTAATATGAATTCATCGTTAATTGATTTGAATGAATTTATGGGTGATGCAAGCACTGAAGTAAATCCAGCAGATACTTCTTCCATGGCCATAATCCAGGTTCCTGGGAATATAGATTTTACATTAAACTCCACAATATCAAGATTGATTTATACGAATATTCAAATGAAAAATGTTTCTGGAATTATTCGTTTGGTTGATAAAACAGTGTCGATTAATAATCTAAAAATGAATTTAATGGGAGGGGAGATGTTAATGAATGGAAATTACGCTACCATTAATCCAGAAATACCGAAGGTGAATTTTGATTTTGTTATTTCTGATTTTGATATGCGACAGACATTTACTGCGTTTAATACCGTGCAACAACTTGCTCCTGTTTCAAAATATTCCAATGGAAAATTTTCCACATCTATTAATTACACAAGTGATTTGAGTGCTAACATGATGCCCATTTTAGCTACGATTAATGGTGCTGGAATTTTAAGTACCAAACAAGTTGTTGTTGAAGGTTTTGAGCCTTTGAAAAAATTAGATGAGGCATTGAAATTAAATAAATTTAAGAAAGTAACGCTGTCAGATATTAAACAGCTTAAGTTCAAAATTATTAATGGTGCTGTTTCTACTGAGCCTTTCGATTTTTTAGTTGCTACTACTAAGGGTAAAATAGGTGGAACAACTGGTATTGATAAATCGATTAATTATGTTTTAGATATTGCAATACTTCGTTCTGATTTTGGTGCTGCGAACAGCTCCTTGAATGGAATGGTTTCCGCAGCTACTGCGAAAGGTATTCCTATTACCCTGGGAGATGTTATTAATGTACAAGCTTTATTTACAGGAACTATTACGAAGCCAATAATTAAAACAAATTTGAAAGAGGCCGGACTTAATCTTGTTGATGAATTGAAAAATACGATAAAAGATACCGTTAAAGCTATCGTTAATAAAGTAATTGATGATTCTAAGGATAAAGCTTGTGCTGAGTCTCAGAAGCAATTGACCAAGGAAAAGGATCGATTAGAAAATTTAAAGACATCAGAATATAAATTAGCTGATGAGGCAAAGGCCCTAGCTTACACGCAAGCAGATAAACTTGAAAAAAGCAGTTCTAATCCTTTACAGAAAGTTGCTAATAAAAAGTTAGCTGAATTGGCTCGAAAGAAAGCTGATGATATTTGTAAAAGTGCAAAAGTAACTAGTGATAAAAAAATAAATGACATTTTTGCAAAAGCACAATCCATGCACGATGCTAAGTGCAAGTAAGCATACTAATATGGAATTAAACTTCGTTATTTAATATTGTATTTTCCAATGAAAGCAAAAATATTTTTCTGTCAACTTTTTGTATTTTCAATTTCATTTTATCCTATTGCTCTGCTGGCTCAAAAAGATGATGCTGCTAGCAATGCTCCAATCGATTGTCAATTAATTGAGGATGAAGATGCATTGAAGTATTTTGAAAAGTCGAAGGACAGGAAAAAATATCAGTGGGAGGAACGAAAAGCTTTTCTTGGAGAGGCCTTGCAACTGCAGCCTACTTGGGCGGAGGCAAATTTAGCAATGGCTAAAATGATTATGACAAAGGCCAAGGCGGATGGTAATGAAGGACAATATCCAGCGGCGATTAAATTTTTAAAAACCACTGTTGATAATTGCCCAAAGATTGGCGCTGAACCTTTTTATTGGCTCGGCACTCAGTATTATATTATAGAAGATTATCCTAATACCATAACCTATCTTACTAAATATTTAAATTATGATACCGATGACCCCAAGAAATTGGGTGCTGATTATGAATTTAATTCTGGACAATCCACGGAAATGTTACGTTGGTCTAAATTTTATGTTGATATAAAAAATCACCCACGTCCTTTTGCTCCAGTTCCTGTTGCTGGAATTTCTACTACTAAAGATGAATACCTTGCCATCATCACTCCTGATAATACGCAAGCGCTCTACATTCGTAAAATACCGGTAAGTCAACTTGATCGTGTTTGGTCCACTGTATCGATGGCAGAAGTTTTTACGATGAGTAAAATGCAAAATAATGGAAGTTTTGATAATGGAAATTTTATGGATGATCCATTTAATAAAAATCCAAATGAAGGTGCTCCAACTTTAACGATCGATAATAAACATCTTTTCTATACAATAACAAAAGATGGTATGGATGGTCCCAATACAGATATCTATACTGCGGATTTAAACGATGGTTCTTGGACAGCAATTCGTCCTATAGGTGAAAAAGTAAACGATCCTGTTTATTGGGATTCACAGCCAAGTATTTCGGGTGATGGTACCTTACTTTATTTTGCAAGTAATCGTCCAGGGGGAATTGGAGGAATTGATATTTGGCAAACAAAAAAATCTGCAATTGGTGAATGGGGTGTTCCAACAAATTTAGGATCTAAAATTAATACACCATACGATGAAAAATCTCCCTTCATTCATACAGACTCCCAGTCTTTGTATTTTTCATCAAACGGACATCCTGGTGTAGGTCAATATGATATATTTTATGCTCGCATGGATAGTAAGGGCAATTGGCAGGAACCTGTAAATTTGGGAATTCCAATTAATACAGCAGGTGATGACCTTGGTTTTTTTGTAAGTACAGATGGCGCAACAGGATATTTTTCTTCCAATGCACAACTACCTGGTAGAATAGGGGGATATGATGTGTTTCAATTTGAATTGTATGCAGAAGCTCGTCCGGAAGCAACATTAATTTTAAAAGGTGGTTTGAAAGATGAATTTGGAAACCCACTTACAGGTGCAACAATGGTTGAAGTTAAAAATGTTCAGACTAAAGAAAAAACTTTTGCTGTTGTAGATACAATTACTGGAAGTTTTGCAGCCGCAGTTAGAATTGGTCATCAAAATGATTTTGTAATTACTGTAAAGAAAGATAGTTCGGCTTTCAATTCACAATTGTTTTCTAGCAAACAGAAATTTGAATCTTGTGCTGTCAATCTAGAGCAAATGAAAATTGGAAAATTAGTTGATGGTAATGCGTATACAATTCACGATATAAATTTTTCATCCAATGCTGCTGTACTGGAGACCGCTTCTATGGTCGTATTGGAAGAGTTTGCTGACTATCTTAAAGAACATCCAACTATGAAAATAGAAATCCATGGTCATACTGATGATGTTGGTGAATCTATTCAGAATTTGAATTTATCAAATGAAAGAGCATTTGCTGTTTTTGAAGCACTCATCAATTATGGAGTTTCTAAAAATGTAATATTAAATTCAAAAGGTTATGGTGAATCAAAACCGATTGCTAGTAATGATTCTGATGTTGGAAGAGCAAAAAATCGCAGGACTGAATTTTTGTTGGTGGAGCAGTAGCTATTATTTGAATTAGTATTTTAAACAAATGCCCCTAAAAGATTTGCTTTTTACAAATTGACAAAAAAGCATTGATACTAAATGTGTCCTGCTATTAAAACCCTTTTGATGCTTATCAGGCCAATCGCGATCTGTTTTTTCCGGCATTACATTATCTTGTCGGTATGATAAGCTCTACAATTTAAAGATTAAATATTAATTTCAAGCTTACATTTCTGCCCATATTATAAACTCCGTTTCTTCCTGACAATGGATTTTGCGGTGCATATTTCAGTCGGCTTAAATGACTTTGATACGCTACGTCAGCTAAGTTTTCAGCACTAATGTAAATACTCATAAAGTTACTTCGGTTAAACGCTTTTACGTTAGCTCCAAGTCCTGCACTCAACAATGTATATGACGGAGTTCCAGTCTCGGTGCCGTAAGCACTGAAAAATTTGTCCTGTTTAAAATAATAGTCAACGCCAAATTTTATATATGCATTGGTCAAGTTTTTACCCACTTTTTTAAACTGTGCTTTCAATTCTCCTCTGTATTTAGGTGCAGGAATAAAAGGCAAATACTTTGTGCTATCGGATTGGTTGTTTTGCGTTGCTTGAACATAAGAAAATGAATTTTCAATATGCAACCAGTCAAGTGGGTGAGGGTGAACATCTAAATATATTTCACCACCAATTAAAGTTGCGTTGCCTTGAGCAAATTTAAAAGCTGGTGTAGGGTCGGATGGGTCGGGTATTGAGTCGCCACCAAATGCACTTGTAAGTTTTTCCGCGAAAATGTAATTTGAAATAAAGTTTGCAAATGGCGTAAACTCAAATATAATGTGGTCGGAATTTAAAAAATACGCAAGGTCTATTTGATGACTTACTTCTGATTTTAAATTTACACTACCATACTCGTATCTCAATGTTCCTTCATGTTTACCATTTGAAGAAATTTCAGCAATGTTTGGTGCTCTGAAACCTCTTGAGACATTAAATTTAATAGTAGATTTCTTATTGATTTGATAAGATAAGCCAACACTTCCTGAATAGCTGTTGTAGTTTTTAGCAAATGGACTAAATTTTAAATATGTTGTGCTGTCCTCAATGCTTACAGGTGTTCCCAAACTGTCTAAAATTAATTGCTTTGTGTTTATGTTTCTGTTGTCAATACGTAAACCTCCTGCTAATGTAATTTTATTAAATGTTTTTTGAGTAAATACGAAACCACCAATATCAAAAAGATTGTATTCAGGTATTAAAAATTCCAAACCTTTATTAGCATTATTTTGTTGCATACCGCTTACGCCAATCGAAGTTTCCCAGCCTTTTATTTCTACTAAATTGTAACGCAGATTGTAGTTGAAAGTATTGAGGTCAAAGAACAAAGCCTTGTCATTTGGATTTAATACATCACCAAATTCTTTTCGCTTATTATTTTGGTATCCTAAATCTAAATTGATAGTTCCCTTTCTAAGAATAAAATAGTTGTTAGATAGCACTCTCAAGTGCTTAACTTCTTGATGAGGAAAACCAATTTTATAACCGTTTAAATCCTTTGAAGTTGCTGTTTTTTCAGTTGTAGAGCCGTTTCCATCTGGTGTTGCGAAAATAAATCTGCCTAAACTGTCTCTATCTCCTTCAATCATATTTAGGGTTGTGTTAAATGAACTAAGGTTTAAATGCGAATAACCCCATTTTTTTGTTACACCTAAAAATAGACTTCCATCATATTCTTGAAATCCTGAATTGTAAACTTTCCCGTCATATTTGTTTTGATAATTACCTGCAAACTTGTTGCTGAACCTACCGAGCCATTGAATACCATTTTTGTTTCCAGCATTTGAAAGTGAATAGCCGATTAAATTATTATTGCTTTGGTAGTTTGAAATAAGTTGCGTTTTAATTTGCCCTACTGCTGCTGCTTTGGGAGAAATAAAATTTAAAACTCCGGCTATTCCATCTGAACCATACATTAAACTTCCTGGTCCTTTTACAATTTCAATTCTGTCAATTGAATATTCGTCAATTTCAATTCCGTGTTCGTCACCCCATTGTTGTCCCTCTTGGCGAATACCATTGTAAAGTGAAATAACTCTATTGTAACCTAAGCCACGAATTGTAGGTTTTGAAACACCTGCACCAGTTGTAATTTGATTTACGCCAGGAACATTTTTTAAAGCGTCAATTAAATTTGTTGAACTACTTTGATTAAGATCGCTTACATCAATAGGTTTAATGATTATCGGACTTAATTTTAATTCAGTAGTTCGAGAAACGGCTGTAATAACAACTTCATTCAACTCCGACACTGATTGATTAATTAAAAAATCCATAACTGTATCTTTACTGATGAGAATACGTTCCACTCTCTTTTTATAACCAATGAAACTTATTTCAAAAAGATAAATACCTGGTTTGATATTTTCTATATTATAGTTTCCTTCTTTGTTTGTAGTAGCACCTGTTTTTAAATCGCTGATATATATTGTTACTCCTGTTAAAATTTCTTTTGTTTGCTCGTCTTTTATGCTGCCAGAAATTTTATTTTGAGCAACGATGGTTTGAGTTGCGAAAACGAACGCAACTATTGTGTAAATGATTTTTAGTTTCATCTTGAATGTTTAAAAAAACTGAATAAATGAGAATACAAGACAAGTAAATTGTCCTGTAAAATATTAAACGGTAAGAGATAAAACCGAAGGAGGGCCTCTGTTAGAAAATGTAGAGGGAACTTGAAAATAATAATTTTCGGAAACTTGTAAATAGTCAGCGATAATTTCTTTGCTGAAATATTCAGTTAAGAATGTTTGAAACGAATGTGGAGCAACAGTATGGTTGTCGCACAAAGAGCATTTTTCAGGAACTTTGGAAATATGCGTTTTATGATTGCAGGAATTGTCCTTGTCTGAATAGTAAATCTTTTTTTCACAAGGAGTTGCCTTTTCATAGGAGGCAACCTCTAACTTATGATGGTGGAATAGAACGGAAGGACTATTACTTAATAAGTAAATTAGTAACAGCAATAACGCTTTAAATTGTATGTACTGAGTTTTTTTCAAAATTTGATTTTGTAACAATAGTGTAAAGTTAGCTATAATTGTTACGAAAAAAATATTTTTAAGTTGTAACTTCAACTTTACAAAATACAATCTGGTAATTTATGAAACCATTCCTTCAATTTGTCTACGACTTTGTTAAAATGAAATAGCTATTGAACTAACAATTACGAAATTGTCATTTGCTTTTATAGTTTGTTTTTGAAATATTTTGTCTACACTGTTGAGCCAGCGACCTTCTAATCGAAAGGCAACATTTTTAACAGGAGTATAGTCGAAGTTTAGAGACAAACCGCTTGTTTGAAATCCGTTAGGTGTTGCGGTATTTATGATTACTCCGTTTTTGTCTTTGTAATACTCTGCGCGCAGTGTTGTAGACCAAGTGTCCGTTAACGCATAGCGAGCAATAGCAACAGGGCTAAACCAAAGATGATAATCAGAGCTGTTCTTTTGTGTTTGTTGAGCACCGATGTCGAAGCCAGCAATTAAACCGAACTTTTTTGTTGCCTGCCATTGCGCATAAAAATTATTGAAATATCTCATTCGTCTGATTAAGTTGTTGTCGTCTGTGCCGATAAACGTACTCCAATTGATAGTGAGTTTTTCCGTATTGATGTATTTAATTTGTGTACCGAAAGCTGGTAAAGTATTTCCGATTACTTTTCTTATTCTTTGCCATCCATTGCAGATGATTGCCGCTAATTCCCAATTTTCTTTTGGATTGTAAGTTAGTTTTGCACCAGATAAATAGTAGGGAGAATTTTCAGCATGAAGCGAACGTGTTAGGGTCCAATTATCTTTTGAGATAGCACTTTCAAATCCGATGTGAGATCCGAAAATACCTGCATCTATCCATAAGTTATTTTTCTTGTTGAGAGAAAGTCCTGCATTGCCTTCGTAAATGTGTTGCAAAGCTTCCGGCTCAGTTGCATAGTTATCATTTACGTATGTTCCAGCATGCAGTGCAATGTTTGCCCTGTACTTTAAATGTTTTGTGCTTATTTTTATCATTCCGAGATTTAGATTGAATTCATTGTGTCGGTTGTGGTTGTATAGAAAAGTCTGTCTGTAATCGGATTGTGGATCATTAAAATCGTAAGCATAAAATATGTCTACAAAACCTGAATAGGAAACTTTGGGTAGCTTTTTCCAATCACTACTGTCAGTTTGTGCCGAAATAGTCAGGAATGAAAAGAGAAGAGAAATTGTTAAGAAAAAATTAAGCGTAGATGCCTGCTTTGCTTTGTTTAAGTTCAATATTTTTTTCATTTGCATTTTTATTTTAGTAACAAATTTCAAAGCAGGTTCTTCTGGAACCGCGTTTTATGGGCTTTTATTTATTTTCAATATACACTCATATCAAGTTCGTAAAAATCTTTAATTTCTGATAATTTAATGAGTCTGTTTACTATTATTTTACCCCACGTTTCCTTAAAAACTTCATCGCCACCTTCAGCATTTTCGTTTGTGTTAACTTTTACTTGTTTCTTTTTGGTTAAAAAGTTAATACTCTTTTCGCTTTCAATTACGGCACCCCCATTGCTTTCATCATAACCAATTAATTCAAAATCAGAATTTTGATATCTAAAGGTGAATTGCCAATAACCATATCTACCATGTGCATAGTGAGCATATAAATTATCATTTTTAATTTCAATGGATAACTCTGGCGGAAAATAAACACCACCGTCTTCGTTTTCTGAAGAGAAGCAATCATAGTTTTTTAAAACTGATTCGTAATGGTCTTTTTTATTGAACAGAACTATAATACCTCTTCGGTTGCGGTCTACTTTTTCGTCAAATTGATTTATTACAATATTTTCTTTATTTGTTCCTTTGACTATAATGACTAAATCCTCTGTACCGTCTTTATTTAAATCACCATTTATTTTTTCAAAAATCACATATCCTTTTGGCAAAAAATCAGATAAATTTTGTTTCGTTTCAACTTGTCCGAAAACAGTTGTAGTCAAGGTAGATAATAAAAGCATCAGAAATTTTTTCATTGCGTGTATCTTTTTATAATTGCCCATAACGTTCAGGATTTATTCACGTTTCAATGGATTAAATCCATTGTTAGACGAAGTTCCATCATTTTTAGGAACTTCGCAAACGAAAGAAATCCTGAAC
>Ga0208960_1000803_pt1 | contig 17199 bp, 17 predicted proteins | sample GreLakmeON33MSRF_FD_187703 | JGI IMG/M metagenome (GOLD analysis project Ga0208960, IMG submission 187703) | Freshwater lentic microbial communities from great Laurentian Lakes, MI, USA - Great Lakes metaG ON33MSRF (SPAdes) | ecosystem: Environmental > Aquatic > Freshwater > Lake | place: Great...
ATCGAATTTCGAAAACACAGAACTATTGGACGTATATGTGTTAAGCTAAACCGAAAGATTGCACAGCAGCTAACAGCACCTAAAAAAAATTGGCTGCATTGTGCTTCTAATGAAAATTTATTTTACATTTGAAATGTGGTTTTCAAAAGAAAGTTAGTGCTTCAAAATCGCCAACTTTCTTTAGCCGCAAACCGTTAGCTGTGATTTTACGGGGAATTAGGGACGGACGGTATTTCTTTGTCGCCAGTAGTTTCAGATTTAGCGCAGCGTAATCTGAAATCTTCTTTTCAGCGATTTTTGATCGCGATGAATCACACAAAATAAAAGCGATTAAAAATCGCAATAAGTTCGTTTCAAATTGTAAATTTGAAACTACTGTGGTAAAATACTAACCATTTGGGATAACAATTAATATAATTTATATGATGAGATTGCTTCATCCGTCAGCTGACGGATTTTCGCAATGACGAACTAGGTTTTAAATACACACTAAAATAAATGAGCACTAACACAACATCCAACCCCCTCTACCCCATCTTTCTCCTTCCAGAAAGACTCAACATCCTTGTAGTTGGCGGCGGAAATGTTGGCTTAGAAAAACTCACATCTTTAATTAAGAATTCGCCGCATGCCAATGTTAAAATGGTGGCGAGCGATATTTTTGAAGAGACAAAAGCTTACACTTTAGAACACAATATTCCCACTACTCAAAAAGCATTTAGTGAAGAGGATTTAGAAGGAATCAACATCTTGTTTATTGCCATCAACAACAAAGCAGAAAGTGCTAAAATTAGAGCCATCGCTAAAACAAAAAACATTTTAGTAAATGTGGCTGATACTCCCGACTTATGCGATTTCTATTTAGGTTCTGTGGTAACGAAAGGTGATTTAAAAATTGGAATTTCTACCAATGGCAAATCGCCAACACTATCTAAAAGAATTCGTGAATACATGGAGGAAGCACTCCCCGATTCTACTCAAGATTTAATTGATAATTTAGGCAAAATAAGAAGTACTTTAACAGGCGATTTTCAAAGTAAGGTGGAGCAGTTGAATGAAATAACGAAGAATCTTGTAGAGACGCATAACAATGCGTCTACCTCTAAAGACTCTAATATTTTGAGACGCATTGTTATGCGTCTCTACAAGAAAAAATGATGACCGATAAAGAATTACAACGCTACTCACGCCAAACGATTTTGCCTGGATTCAACCAATCCGGACAAGAAAAGCTAAAGGCTGCTAAGGTTTTGGTGATTGGTGCTGGCGGATTGGGGAGTCCGGTTTTACAGTATTTGGCAGCAGCCGGTATTGGCAGAATTGGCATTGTAGACGGCGATGTGGTTGATATTTCTAATTTACACCGTCAGCTCTTATACAACGAAAACGACCTTGGAAAAAACAAAGCGATTCAAGCGGCTGAGAAAATTGCGCTGATCAATCCTTTTGTTAAAACAGATATTTACGCTGAACATTTAACCAACGATAACGCCTTAGAAATCATCGCCACTTACGATATCGTTTTAGATGGAACAGATAACTTTCCAACTAGATATTTAATCAATGATGCTTGTGTGATTTTAGACAAGCCTAACGTATTTGCTTCTATCAATCAGTTCGATGCGCAAGTAAGTATTTTCAATGTTACGCAAAACGGAAAACGTGGCGTTAACTACAGAGACTTATACCCTACTCCTCCTCGTGCAGAAGAATCTCCATCGTGTGCAGAAGTAGGTGTTTTAGGAGTTTTACCTGGTATTGCAGGCTCTGTACAAGCCTTAGAAGCCATCAAATTGATTACTGGCTTAGGTGAAGCACTTATCAATAAATTATGGATGTACGATGCCTTAAAAAATCAAGGCACCACGCTTCGTTTATCTATTGATGAACAACAAAAAGAAATTACTGAATTACAGGATTATCAAGTGTTTTGCGATATCGCCAACGTACCAGAAATAAGTTCAACAGATGCTAAATCCAATTGGAACGACTACGAATTTATTGATGTGAGAACTGCCGACAAGCACGCGCAAAAGAACATAGGCGGCATCAATATACCAATAGAGGAACTGCATAACCGACTAGCACAACTAGATAAAAACAAAAAGTACATTTGCTACTGTAGCAAGGGAAACAAGAGTAAAACCGCCACTAATACTTTGCTCAAAAATGGTTTCTCTTCAGTGCAAAGTTTAATTGGCGGAGTAGAAAATTTTCCCATAAAATAACTTTACTTTTATTTACCGTGAATTACGACGAATTAAATATAAAATACGCTTCCCTTTCTCCAGAGCAACGCATCGTGGAAATGTTTAAGGATTTCCCCTCTGAGAAAATTTTGTTTACCAGCTCGTTTGGCACAACAGCAGCTATTTTGTTGCACATGATTACTAAGGTAAATCCCAACCAAAAAATTTACTTTTTAGACACCACTTACCACTTCATGGAGACTTTGGAGTACAAGAATCAACTTAAAGAATTTCTGAGCTTGAACATCACCGATATTAAACCTGAGGATTGGAAAAACGATTTTACTACTAAAGACCAAACTTGGACTAAAGACCCCGATTTGTGCTGCTCGATAAATAAAGTAGAACCTTTAGATGTTATTAAACCAAATTTCGATTTGTGGATTTCGGGCTTGATGAGTAATCAAACATCACACAGGAAACAACTGGATATTTTCGAACAGAAAAGTGACATCACTAAGTTCTATCCTATTCTTGATTTTACTGCCGAACAGGCAGCAGAATACTTTGTAAAAAACAACTTACCTAAGCATCCGCTAGAGCCTATGGGTTATAGTTCTATTGGTTGTGCGCAATGTACAGCCAAAGGAAAAGGGCGTGAAGGAAGATGGACGAACAAAAGCAAAACCGAGTGTGGGTTGCATGGGTAAACGATTTGGTAATTAACATTCATTTTCTGTCTTCGCTAGATAACTGAAAACAAAATTTTTTATGGAACGAGCATTAGACAGTCAGGAATTGAACCCAACTCAAGATTTAGATTTTGCAGGGTTCTGGATTCGCATGGGAGCATATATAGTTGATGGGATTTGTTTTCAAAAAATAATTTAATACACTCGTATTTATTCAAAAAGAACTGCAAGCAACGACAGTTCTTTTTTTTATTTCATCACTTAATCACCACCTTCATTTTCTGAAACGACACAACATCACCCACTCTTAATTTTCTTCTTATTCTGTTTTCTATCTGGTTGTTTACTTTCACCTGATTATCTAAAATCATCATTTTAGCCATTCCGCCACTATCCACTAAATTCAATAGTTTCAGCAATACATTAAGCTCAATATACTCTTGTTCGTTCAGTTGAAAATCCATACTAATATGCGTAAAGTTCTATGGGTAAATTATCGGGGTCGGCAATGAAAGTAAATCGTTTGCCAGTGAATTCATCTGTTCTTATGGGCTCTGAAACTACCTTTTTATCTTTTAAGATTAGAACCACCTCCTCTATATTTTCTACTTCAAAAGCCAAGTGACGCAAACCTGTAGCTTCGGGATAAGATGGTCGGGCTGGTGCATTTTCAAATGAAAACAACTCTAAAATATATTTTCCATTGAGCGCTAAATCTAGTTTATATGATTTTCGTGCTTCACGATATACTTCGCGAACAATAGTAAAACCTAATGATTCGGTGTAAAACGATTTCGACTTTTCGTAGTTGGAACAAATGATGGCGATATGGTGAACCCTCTTAAGCACCTATTTAATGCCGCGCACTTTACCAATCAACTCATAAGCCTCTTGTACCTTTTGAAACTTTTCGGTAGCCGATTTAACATGGGCTTCACCCAAACTTGCCACCTTATCGGGATGGTATTTTACGGCCATCTTTCGATAAGACTTTTTTACTTGGTCGTCGGTTGCAGTAGCTTCAATTTCTAAAATGGTATAAGCCGATTTGGTATCCATTTGATTCACTCTAACGCGCTGTTGCTGCTGTCCGCCTGCATTTGAATACTGCTGCTGTCCGCCAAAACCACCAAACATAAACATGGCTTTCAACGACTCATAATCTTTAAAATTAATACCCATGTAGTTAGAAATGGTTTGAATCATATCCATTTCTTGTTTACCAATTTCATCATCTGAATTGGCCAAGCCAAATAAGCAATGCAGCAACTGCAATCGAAGATGATAATCCATGTGCGCACCAATTTCGGTGCATACTTCTTTAATGGCGATATCTTGTTTAAGGAGTTCTCTTAATTCTAAAATTTGTTCTTGCGCATGGTCGGCACCAAATTGTTCGGAAAAAAAACGTTTCACGAAATCGAGTTCAGAGCGCATGATTTTACCATCGGCCTTCATCACCGCAGCGCAAAGAATAAGCAAGCTGGTGCTAAAATCGCCAACGGTGGTTTGGCCACCGCGAGAGCCACCCACCTTAATAGTTGTTCTATCGAACAAAGAACCCAAAAACAAACCTAGCAGCGCACCCATCCAAGACCCTCCCGATAAAGCCCAACCTATTGCAGCACCAAAAATTTTTCCGAACATGAATATATATTTGAAGTCCAAATTTATACATATTATTGCGGTGTTAAATTAATTTTCGTGAAAATTGTATTATTTGATTTAGATGGCACCATCACCGATTCATCGGAAGGCATTGTAAACTCCATTAAATACGCGCTATCCCGACTAGGTTTCCCCGAAGAACCCACCGAAAAAATAAAACAATATATCGGTCCGCCCTTACAAGAAACCTTCAAAATCAACTACGGCATCACCGATTACCAAAATGCAGTTACTATTTACAGAGAATATTACGCAGTAAAAGGAATTTACGAAAACCGCTTGTACGATGGTATTGTAGCCGTTTTAGAGAAACTTAAAAACGATGGCTATATTATAGGTTTGGCCACAGGAAAACCAACTTACTACTCGGAAATCATATTGAAACACTTTAAAATAGATCATTATTTTGATGCTGTGGTAGGCAGTAATATGGATGGCACGCGCGGCGAAAAGCCCGAAATCATTAGAGATGTTTTGGCAGAATTAAACTACAACAAAGAGAAACACAGCGTGATAATGATTGGCGACAGAAAGCACGATGTGCATGGCGCCCACCATCATGAAATAAAATGTATTGGCGTTACTTATGGCTATGCCCAAGAAGGGGAATTGGCCGAAGCTGGCGCTGCGCATATCGTGCATCACCCATCACAAATGCTTGCCTTGCTTTAATCTTCGATATTTTCAATATGCAGTATATGCCTATAATTAAGGAGAAGGAAATAATAGAAAAAGCATACAGCAAAAACACAAACTGCCTTCGTGCGAAAGACTTTACAGAAATAATCTCTTTCGATTTATGTTCAAATTTATTTACCAACTTCATTGAACTAAATTAAGTTTTGTATCTGAATAGTTTAACTCGTGAAAAAAAAGTTAAAAGTCGCCATTCAATCGCACTCAAAGTAGAAAAGATTGTATATTTGTAAGATTTAACAGAATTAAATTTAGCAATATGGCAAATTTTAGAATTGAAGGAACACCTAAATCACCTACGGTAATTTTCGATGAAACAACGGGTTTACTGGAGTTAAAAGGCCGTTCAATCCCCGAAGATTCTATTGATTTTTACGCCCCCATCATTGAAACCATCACCAAGTATTCTAAAGCGCCTCACAGTAAAACCACGGTAAATATTCACCTCGAATATTTCAACACCAGCTCCTCTAAATGTATTCTCGATTTATTTAAACAGTTAGAAAACATTGCTAGATTGGAAAAAGACATTATTATCAATTGGTACTTTGAAGAAGACGATGAAGATATGCGCGAAGTAGGTATCGATTACGAGACCATCATCAAAGTTCCATTTAACATGATTGAGATTGAAGAGTAGTATCTCAGTATTTTTCCCTTTCCACGCTTCATCTTTTCCCTTAATAAAATACCAATAATCGCATATAGGATTTAGGCCTAGCGTATGGTAATTTAGTACTATTAATTCAAACTAAATTATTGTTATGATAAAAGCAACCCTAAAAGAGCGTTACATCCTTAGTGCTGGTGGTATTAAACGCCAAAGAGTAGAAGAAATAGTTCACGAAACACGTTACTTCACCAACATGGATAAATTTCATGAATGGTACGACAAGTTTAAGGCGAAACTATGGGAAGATGACCCTAAGAAAGTAGATATGATAGAAGGCGTATATGTGGTGACCGAAGAGTTGAAAACCAACGACAGTTCAATACCCGAAACAATATCTAAATACGCATCATTTAGAGATGGCGTATCGTACTACTACGCTGCTTAATCTAGTGTATTTTTGCCCAAGAAAACCCTCTGAGTAACCACGGAGGGTTTTCTGTTTTAATACTATTCCAAAAACAAACGAAATAAAGCGAATAAGCCCCGTCAGTTAATGGGGCCTACTCTATGAGGATTAGTATTTGATAATTTTACCTGATGTCACTTCACCATCTGCTGTTATAGAATAGAAATAAACGCCATTAGCTAGTTGCTGCATAGAAATAGGCGTTGACTTTTGCACAACAGATTGCAAAACCACATTGCCCGCCACATCAAACAATTGAACATTTGCATGGGCAACATCGAAGTAAAGTAAATCAGAGGTTGGATTGGGGAAAACTGAAACTTCTTTAGATTTTGTGATAGATTCTACTGATAGGCCCTTACCCGAATAATAGTAAACCACTTTTTGGTTGGTATACCACAACATATTTTGACTATCCCATTTGAAATATGAATGTGACAACAAAATATTTTTCTTTTGGGAATCTACCCACACAAATGATTTTGCGTCTTCTTCAATAAGATACTCTTGATCGTATACATACTCTTCTTTAAAATAATTGTCCCATTGATTTTTTATCGAATTCCATTGAAGCTCAGTTTCAGTGATTAAATTGCCATTAATGTCATAGATGTATTCATACTTTGTTAGATTTTTCCACTTGTGCTCATGCTCTACATAATTCATCTTAACTTCTTCTATCTTATGATTGGCAGAATTGAATAAACGTGAAGTCTTGCTGTAAAAATACATGGTGGTATAACCCACATCATGAGTTAGCATAATTTCATCAATCACGTTATGATTTCCATCTGTATAATAAATTGTTTTAATGGCATTATCCCAATAATTTCCAATCATAAAAAACTCCGATTTTGTTCCCAAATCTCCACTATTGGTAAAGGAATTTTCTATTCGATATTTGCCGACATAGACTTTTGAATTAGTATCAAAATCACTTTTAAATTCCAGCAATAAATTCTCGTTGCTATCATAAGTATATTCTGTTTTTTGGTAAGCTTCGTAATTAATTTCAAAAGCCTTTTTCTTTGAAATACTTTCTAGTAAAATATTTCCATTTTGATTGTATTGATATTCATATTTAAATAGAAATCCTTCACTAGAATCAATTTCTTCTAGCAATTGGTGATTCGAATTAAATGTTTGTGAAATTGATGTCTGCAAAAAACATTCTTTGTTCTCATCATATCCATAATCCTTATAAGCATTTTTATAATTCGCATTGTCGTAAGAATAATAAAGTCGTTGAATGGTATCGGGTTTATCATTATAAACCATCATATTGTGCATACTGTCTAATCGCGCAGTTTGTGCGGTCTGAGCTGTTGCGGCAAACGATGCCAATAATCCAAAAAGTAATAATCGTTTCATAAAATGTATAGTTAGTATTAGTTGTACTGATTTTGTGCAGCAAACTTATACCTAAAAGCAGAAGAGCTATTATTACATTTTAAGATTAATGGATTTTAATTTTGCAGAATATGCAAATCAAGAAATTACTTCCCTCCTGCTATCAACCGTACCATATTCTCTTTCACCAAATACTTTTGCGCCAGCAACTGCAATTCTTCAGCGCTAATGGTTTTAATAGTGTCGATATATTTTTGGTAATAATGGTACTCCAATTTGAATTGATGAATGCCCCAAAAGCGGTCGCTTAGTTCAAACGGACCGTCGAGATTTTTCAAAAATTTACCCAGCATATAGGTGCGCACTTTTTCTAATTCATCTTGTGGAATTAATTCAGTACGCAATTTATCCATCTCATTGAAAATTTCCACCAGTGCTTTGTGGGCAATATCACCTTTCACTTCTGTAGAAACAATTAAGCAAGAAGCCACCGCCATAGATTCTATGTAAGAAGAAATACCGTAAGTCCAGCCCTTATCTTCACGAATATTGTTCATCAAACGCGAACCAAAATAACCACCAAAAATGGTATTCAAAATTAACATTCCAAAGAAATCATCGCTGCCTTTCAATGGCAAATGCGTTGCCACTTTAATAGAACTTTGCATGGCATCTTTCTTTTCTACAAAGTGATCTCCTGCTTGAACTTCAAATGCTGTATCGTAAGGTGCAAAGTTCTTTTTCTCAATAGAAATACTCCCTAAAGAATCATTCAATTGTTTAATTTCTTTGTCGCCAATTTTTCCCGAAAGCGTTATTTGCGCTGCCGACAAATTGTAGTATTCGTAAAAAGAAACAATATCTTCTCGTGTAATTTTATTGAAATCTTCTTCGGTAGATGATCGACCGTAAGCATGACCTTTAAACAACAATTCATTTAGTTTTTTTTGCGCGATGTACGATACTTTTTCAATATCTACCATGTAGGCAGATCGCTGATTTTTAATCAAAGTATCCAACTCGTTTTCTGGAAAAGTAGGATTCAACAACACATCTCTCAACACCGCTAAACCTTTGTCGAAATACTTATTTAATATATGTAAGGTAATGGTACAAAAATCTTTGGCGTAATCTACATTTAAGTAGCCACCATAGAAATCAATCTCTTCTGATATCTGCGCAGATGTTCTAGTTGTGGTTCCTTCCATCAACATTTGATTGGTTAGAAAAGCCTGAAATGGCTTGCGCTGACGAATGATACCTGCATCGAAATATATTTCCAAACGCACTATTTCTTGGGTACCTGCATTGATGCAATACACAGGAATACCATTGTTTAAATTCACCTTTTCGGCTTCTTGAATTTTTATCTCAAAAGTGCTGCTTACTGCAGGTATTGGAAGTGTAGTAGTTTCAGACATTCGTGTAATTTAAACAAGTGCAATTTTCTTTTATCAATAATTCTTTGGCCAAACGCATCACATCGTTAGGTGCAACCGAACTGTATTTTTCTTGCTGTTGATTCATCAATTTGGCATCTTCCAACAAATCGAAAAAAGCCAAATTTTGTGCTTTATTCAATACATTCATTTCTTGGTAAACCATGCTCGTTTCCGATTTATTCACCACCTTTTTCAATTCATTTTCTGTAACTCCTTCGGCCAACAAAACATCGAGTTCCTTTTGCAAAGCAGCTTTCGCCACTTCCATATCTACATCGTCGGAAAGCATGGCGTGTATTACAAATAAACCCGGATCGTTGCTACCCAAAACATAAGTGCTTAACTCAGCAAAAAGCGGATTCTCTTTCACCAATTTTTGGTACAAACGAGATGAAGTGCCTCGTGCTAGAATATCCGACAATAAATCAACGGCATAGAAATCATCGTGATTTCTTTGCGCCATGTGGTACACTTGATAAAATGATTTAACAGGGACTTTCAACTCAGAATTCACTTCTCTAAATTCACTTTGTTTGGGTTCCATTCCATATTGTTGTCGCTTGATTTCTCCCGCAGGAATTCCTCCAAAATATTTCTCGGCCAAAGCAAAAATTTTCTCTTCCTCTACATCTCCAGCAAAAACCAAAGAAGCATTATTGGGCAAATAATAACGATAGAAAAAATCTTTTACATCTTTCAATTCGGCCTTCTCTATATGTTCAATTTTTTCACCAATGGTAGACCATTTGTAAGGGTGGACTTTATAGGCAATCGGACGAAGTTTCAACCACGTATCGCCATAAGGCTGATTTAAATAACGCTGCTTAAACTCTTCAATCACCACATTTTTTTGAACATCTAAACTCTTTTGTGTGAAAGCCAATCCTCGCATTCTATCTGCTTCTAACCAAAAAGCCATTTCTAAATTGTCTTTCGGAAAAGACAAATAGTAATTCGTATAATCGTTGGTGGTAAAAGCATTGCTATCACCACCCATGTTTTGCACATATACATCAAATTCGGGAACAGCTGGCGTGCCGCCAAACATCAAGTGTTCGAAAAGATGCGCAAAACCAGTCATTGATGGATCTTCGTCCTTCGCCCCCACTTTGTACAATATATTTAAAGCAGCCATAGGTGTAGAAGTATCACGATGCGCAATTACTTTCAATCCATTGGCCAATGTTTTCTCTTTGTAATTAATCATTTTTATTTGTTCAATGTTCAATGTTTAATGTTCAATGTTAGCTGAGTTCAAGTGCTGAATATTAAATACAGCGAACATTGAACTTTGAACATTAAACATTGAACAATTTTCTCTTTTCATCAAATTCTGTCATTATTTCTCTTACAATTTCCCCTGCCGATTTTATTTCCTTGATAGAAGCGGATACTTGTCCGATCTCCAACTCCCCCTCTTCCATATCGCCTTCAAACATTCCTTTCTTTGCTCTTCCTATACCCAACAATGCTTTCAACTCTTCTGCACTGGCCCCTTTTAACTTAGCTTCTTCAACACTTTGAAAGAATTTATTTTTAATCAATCTTACCGGAGTGAGTTCCTTTAAGGTAAGCAAAGTTTCTCCTTCTTGCGTATGAATTACTTTATTTTTAAAATTTTCATGGGCCGATGATTCTAGTGAAGCTACAAATCTGCTTCCGATTTGAACTCCTTCGGCACCTAAGGCAAAAGCAGCTAACATCGCTTTACCACTGGCTATTCCACCGGCAGCAATCACCGGAATTTTTAATGCATCAACCACTTGAGGAATGAGCACCATGGTAGTTGTTTCTTCGCGCCCGTTGTGTCCGCCTGCTTCAAATCCTTCAGCAACAACAGCATCAACACCAGCCTCTTCCGATTTTTTCGCAAATTTCGCACTCGAAACTACGTGAACTACGGCAATACCTTTTTCTTTTAAAAAGGGCGTCCATGTTTTTGGATTTCCCGCACTTGTAAAAACAATTTTCACTCTCTCCTCAACTATTATTTGCATTAACTTTTCAACGTTGGGGTACAACAAAGGAACATTCACCGCGAAAGGTTTTTCTGTCGCTTGCTTACATTTTTGAATGTGCTCTTTCAACACTTCAGGATACATCGACCCAGCACCAATAATTCCCAATCCGCCAGCATTGCTAACGGCAGATGCCAAACGCCAGCCACTGCACCAAACCATACCGGCTTGTATCAGTGGAAATTCAATGTTAAATATATGCGTAACCCTTGTCTTCATTTATGAGGAAAGCATAGATAGAAAATTTTGTGGAGTTGGGCAATTTAAAGTTAGTGGGTAAGAATTTATGACCTCAAAATCACCCAGTTCGTCATTGCGAGGTACCCCGAAGCAAACTTATCATGAAAACACTAATTAAAAAACAATGAGGTTGCTTCGGAGTACCTCGCAATGACGAACTGGGTAATAAGAAGTCAGAACAATCAATAGAACCCAACATTAAACAACACTTGCGGATAATAATTTAACACCCCACCATCTTGGTACGCAGAAACGCGCAAACCAACATCCATCAAATAAGAATAACGCAAGAAATTAACGTCGGCTCTAATCTCTGCGCCTTGCGATTGCAGCACTTGAAATTTATTTTCAGTGTCTATCAGCTGTGCATAATCGTAATGAAATCCCATTCTTATTCTTTGCAGATACAAAAGCGCACCTAACCTAATATCGGGATAAAGCACTGGAAAAGTATAATCGGCTTTTAGCGATGATATAGTGTTGTAAAACACTCCAACATATCCTCTTGGAAGATCAACAGCATTAGAAACCTGAAATCCAGAAGCATTAGATTGTTGCCATTCGGCATTAATTTGCAAAGCATTGTGTCTTAATAAGCCAGGAGTATTCACCTTTACAGCTGCATAAACCGAATTGCTGTAATACTCATCAATAAAAACACTTTGATGGTAAAAGGCATTCCAGGTCATTGCCCATCGCGCTTGTAAATCTCTTTTTGCTTTTCGTGTGCCACAATAATAATACAAATTGTAATCTATGACATTTAAAGTTGCGCGCAAATCGTCGGTTCTTGTTATTTCATTATAGGAATAACGCGTGCCCAAGCCCAAATAACGTTGCAAGTAGCCACGTGTTAAATTTAAATCTACCGATGAACCTACTCCTAAAACCTTCTGATTTAAGCGCTCATAGGTATAGCCGGTATCGTTTTCTACACTAATATTTTCTATGGCAATGTCGGCTACCGATAGCGTGAATTTAGGAAACCAATAGTTGTACTCTATTTTTAGTTCATGCGCTGTTCTTTCTTGCTGAGGATTAAGGGTGTAATTATAAGTGCTTAGAGTATTACTCAATTTGTTTTGCGACATTAAACTCACGCCCATATTGGCTTCTCTCGATTCTGCCTCAATAGACAATGGTGCCCAACTGTGTAAATTAAAAAGATGCAAATGAGTGTGATATTTTTCTGAAGTATATTGCTCCCTATTGTTCTTATTTAAAAACACTTTTTGCTCGTCTTGCAGCACGTTAGAATACATCATCACCTTGCTTACAAATGCTGGTTTAACATTTACTGCAGCAGGGTTAAAATCTGTTTTTGCTACATTCGAACCTGTTGCTGTGTATTCATTGTACAACAATTTACCATCGGCAGAAAAAGAAGGATTAAAGGCACCAAACTTAGATACTGTTAATTGATGAATTTCATTGCTATTGATATCTAACTCGAAGATATTATCTACCCCACTTTGTGTGGAATGAAAAAGCAAATGTTGCTGGCTATAACTTAGATGCGATATCACAAAAGGAACTTCCACCACCAAGGGCTGCAGCAAATCTGTGGCATAATTCCATTTGTAAATATTTTGATAGCCCTCTTTTTTGGCCACAAAATAAATGCTGTTGCTGTCGCCAAAAACCGGATAATAAATCATGTCCATGTCTTTAAATTCTTTCTTCAAATAAGCACTGCCCGAATCCAAAGAAAACAATTGCAACGATGAAATATTTCCTTTGTCTACCCCTACTGCTACTATTTTATTACCGGCAGAAATACTAGGGGCGAACAATCTTTGTTTAGAGGTAAATCGAACTCTTTTATCTTGCGCAATATCATACAAAACAATATCAGAAAAACTGCGGTATTCCCAACGAATGTCGGGAAATGACTCTACCCAAACAGCGTAATTTTTATTGGCTGCGAACGATGCTCTATCGTGAGACCCCATCTTTAACAAGGTTTTTTCTTTACCCTCTTTCAATAAAACTATTTGCGCTACATCGGCCATTCCACTTTTAACAGCCAATAAACCCAATGATGTTTCCATCGGAAAAGCATAACTGGTAAAAGCTGCATGTGTCGTATCATTCATCACCTGAAAAGAGGTAAACAAAGCTTGATTTATAGCAACAGAACGGCTCCATGTTTCACGCTGATATTGCACTAATTCTTCATACATTTTAGAAGTTCCCTTACCCGTATATTTCTTTAATGAACTCGAAAATGGAAAAGGCCGTACTGGAAAAGAAGCCACTCTATTCAGCACCGAATCCCAGGTGTTTATGCCGTATTTTTCCTTAACATAAGAAGTAAGATGATAACCAAAAGCATATCTATCGGGAACAAAAGTTTTGAAGGAACCCAACGACGCTTTATCGTAATTAAAACTTCCCAACTGCAGCAGCATGGCTTGCGATGGCATAACGAAAGAAGGCAATCTTCCTCTTCCATAACCAGTGGCGAAAGTTTCAAACCCAACGGCATCTCCTTCTAAAAACCACAAGGGTGTGGTAGCTCCCAGCACCAAACCTACACCTTGTTCCCCAAAAAGAAAATACATCAACTTGGTTAAACCCTGGTTGAATTTAGAGATTTGAACTACGTGTCGGAATTCATGAACAGCCAATAAATTCAGCCATTCTAAACCTTCATCGTCTTGCGGAGGGGTGGTAAAAAATTCGGCACGACGAGGAGCTAAGGTCACAAAGCCGTTCGCTTCCACCATGTCGTTTTGTAAAATCACCGATATTTTTTTGGGTTGTGTTTTTAATGAAACAGTAGCTTTGTCGTACACTAAAGTGAGTAAACTGGCGGTGTACTGAGCCTTTTCCTCAAAATCTTGTGGATAAATAATTTGAAAATGTTCGGTATTGATTTGCTTCCAGTGTGTGGAACTAGAATTCTGTCCGATTAAAAAATATTGGGCAAACGAAGCACTTCCCGCTAGAAAAACAAAAAACAAAAGCAGCTTAATCCTCATAGTCGCTAAGATAATTCTTTTTGCGTTTGGCAGTATCCTTTTAACTTTTTACTTTCCCCTTCGAAAACAAAAATGACATGGCACCAACGTTATTGTTTCTTGACTTGCGCTGGGCAGATATCGCAGATATTCTGCTGGTGGCTATTTTGTTTTATCAGTTGTACAAGATTGTGAAGGGTACGGTGGCGATTAACATTTTTATCGGACTCATTGCCATTTATTTCTTGTGGAAGTTGCTGGGCTTCTTGGAGATGAAGTTGTTGAGCAAGATTATCGGACAATTCATTGAAGCCGGCGCCATCGTTATCGTGATTGTATTTCAACAAGAGATTCGTAAAATCTTGGTCTTCTTGGGCACCAAAAGCTTCTCGGGAAGAACCAATTTCTTTAATAAATTGATGCGTGGCGCAGGTAGCGAAACGAAAGAGATTCACCCTGTAATACAAGCTGCTTATCATTTGGCGCAAAACAAAACCGGAGCCTTAATTGTACTAGCCAACCAAAGCGACCTTAGTTTTTACGAAAGCACGGGCGACAAAATAGATGCTGCCTTAAGCGCCCGACTAATAGAAAATATTTTTTTTAAGAACAGTCCGCTACACGACGGCGCAGTAATCATTGAAGGCAACAAAATTAAAGCTGCCCGTTGTGTATTGCCAGTTACCGAGCAAGAAGATTTGCCAGCCGATTATGGCATGCGACACCGCGCCGCTATTGGTGTTACCGAATCATCCGACTGTGTAGCTATTTCTGTTTCAGAAGAAACTGGCAAAGTATCTTTGGCTAAGGGCGGCGCCATCTTTCCAAACCTCACGCGCGAAGAGATGGAGAAATTGATGGAAGAATACTACAAATAAATCCCTTACCTTTACAGCATTACAAACTGCTTTATCGCGTCCGTCATCCGACGGATGAGGAAAGTCCGGGCATCGCAGAGCACCATGCCTTATGAAAATGAGGGCTTAGTACTTGCAAAAGTTCTTTGACGGAAAGTGTAACAGAAAATAACCGTCAGTCAGCTGACTGATAAGGGTGAAAACGCGAGGTAAGAGCTCACGACTGTGCAGAGTAATTTGCACTTTGTAAAAACCACTTGGGATGAAAGTTCAAATAGGCCAGGGAGCTGCTCGCTCTAACCTGGTGGGTAGAACGTTTAGATAAATGATAAGGCTAGACAGAACCCGGCTTATAGGTTTGTAATAAAAAGCCTCCGTTGATTGACGGAGGCTTTTCTTTTTTATATAGTTTTTTGGCTTCTGCCTTTTTACTTTTAACTTGCCCTCATGTACTTTTACCTCATTACTGGCATATTTTGCTCTTCTTTTCTTTTCACTGCTTTTAAGTTGTTTGAGAAATATCGTGTAGATTCTTTTAAAGCTATTGTTTTTAATTATATCACTGCATTTTTATTGGCGCACATGATGAGCAACGGCACTGTGGTTTCGGCTTTGGTGGTGGCTGAATGGAGATGGTTGGCGTTGTTGCTCGGACTCATATTCATCGTATCTTTCAATATCATGGCGCGCTCATCGCAAGAGGCGGGTGTGGCCATTAGCAGTGTGGCCAATAAAATGTCGTTTGTAGGGCCTATACTTTTTGGAATTTTCTTTTTAGGCGAACACTATTCTATTTTGCAAAATATTGGCGTTGTGTTGGCCATAGTTGCCGTAATTTTAAGCTCGGGCTTGGGCAGCACAAAATTAGAAAGCACAAAATTGAAACTACCTATCCTTTTGTTTTTTGCCGGCTTAGCCATAGATATCATTTTACATATTGGCGAAACACAATACATTAAAGAAGGAGAAAACTTGTTGTTTACTGGAAGTACCTTTGGCATTGCGGCTATGTTAGGTGTTATTTACTTGATTTTTCTGTCTGTCAAAGAAAAATCTACACCAAAACTTCGTGATATCATTGGAGGCATCTTGCTCGGTATTCCTAACTTCTTTTCTATTTTCTTTTTCCTATCGGCCTTAGAGGAAAGTGAAAAAGCAGGTTGGGACAGCTCGAAACTTTTCCCAATGGCCAACTTAGGAATCATCGTGGTAAATGCCTTAGTGGGTTATTTTATCTTTAAAGAAAAACTTAACAAGATTAATTATATTGGAATTGTTTTAGCTTTAATTTCTATTGCTTTAATAATTATTTAATAAACAACTAAACAAAAACGTTGCGTCATAGAAACAAAATGTACAGAATCATTTTTTTTATATTGATTAGTCTTTCTCTTTCGGCCCAAAAAACGGGCGAAGGCAGCGAATCTGTTTTTTATATCGATACCATTTTGGCCAAGCATTACACTTTCGCTAAAACTACTTTTCCCGAAAACAGCAGATCAATCTCCACGTTTCTAGAAGAGAACATCAATGATTTAAAAGGCGCTAACAGCAATCTCGAATTACTCTACACCAAAGAAAGTCCGGCAGGAAAACACTATTGCTTCACCCAAAAAATAGGCAATATTCCTGTTTATCATTCTATGGTGAAAGTGACTATTTTACAGAATAAAAAAATGGTTGATGCAATCGCTCTTACCTTTTCTGAAGAAAACATCTCATACCCTATTTCCAATGCCAACTGCCTTTTTCCTGAAGAACAAAAACTAATTCCAGCCATTAAAAGCACAGAAGATCATTTTGAAATTATAAAGAATTTGAAAGGAGAGCTTTTGTACTATCATGATCAATATTCATATGCGGGTAAAAAGGATACTACGGCTACTTTAAGCGTTTTCAATCCCGACCCTCTTACCAGCGCAAATATAAGTTATGGCGCACCTTATTACGACAACAACGACGCCACCAACTCTTCGTTAGATGCCGAATTACAATGGAAAGACAT
>Ga0208960_1000807_pt1 | contig 17178 bp, 16 predicted proteins | sample GreLakmeON33MSRF_FD_187703 | JGI IMG/M metagenome (GOLD analysis project Ga0208960, IMG submission 187703) | Freshwater lentic microbial communities from great Laurentian Lakes, MI, USA - Great Lakes metaG ON33MSRF (SPAdes) | ecosystem: Environmental > Aquatic > Freshwater > Lake | place: Great...
TGGCGGCGTTCTTGGCCCTGCCTTATTTCGCCGGTCCTCTGGCCGCCGCCGATTTCAAAGTGCCGCGCGGCAACTACGATTTCCCCATCTACACCAACAAACCGCCCGGTCGGCAGATCACCTCCGGGCAACTGCCCGCCACCACGCCGGCGCTTTCGCCGGAGGAGACGCGCCAACTCATCGAGGTGCCGCCGGGCTTCGAGGTGCGACTCTTCGCGGCCGAGCCGATGGTCGTAAATCCCGTCGCGATGACGTGGGACGAGCGCGGGCGTTTGTGGGTGCTGGAACTTTACGAATATCCCAAGGGCGCGGCGAAGGGCGAGAAGGGCCGTGATCGCGTCAAGATTCTCGAGGACACCGACGCCGATGGCGTGGCCGACAAGGTGACGGTTTTCGCCGACGGCTTTTCGCTCGCGGAAGGAATGATTCTTGGTAACGGCGGCGTTTATGTCGGTGCGCCGCCGAATCTTTATTTCCTCAAGGACACGAATGGCGACGACCGGGCCGACACGCGAGAGATCGTGCTCACTGGTTTCGGCGACCAGGACCGGCACGAGCTGCTCAACGGTTTCGCGTGGGGGCCGGACGGCTGGCTTTACATGACGCACGGCGTCTTCACCCAGTCCAAGGTGAAAGATCCCGGCAATCCGGAGGACACGGGCGTGATCATGAACGCCGCCCTCGCGCGCTTTCATCCCGGGACGAAAAAGTTCGAGGTCTTCGCCGACGGCACGAGCAATCCGTGGGGCGTGGATTGGAACGAGCGCGGCGACGCCTTCGTGAGCGCGTGCGTCATCCAGCATCTTTTCCACATGGCGCCAGGCGGCCAGTACAACCGGCAGGGCGGCACTTGGGCGAATCCCTACGGCTACGTGAACGATCTGCCGAGCCGGGGCCTGCCGGCGATTGTCGATTGGCGTCACTACCGGGCGGCCCACGCGGGCATCACGGTTTATCAGGGCGACCAATGGCCGGCGGCCTGGCGCGGCCTCGTTTTCCTCGGCAACATTCACGCCAGTTCGCTCAACTGCGACCGGCTCACGCCCGTGGGCGCGACCTACAAGGCCGAGAAGGAATCCACGCTGCTCGGCCCGGCCGGCGAGGAGTGGCGCGCGAAGAGCGGCGAGAAAATTCCCAAGGGCGAGGAGTGGAAGCACGTCGGACCCGGGACTTTTTTCGTGAGCCGCGATCCGTGGGTGCGGCCCGTGAGCAACCAGACCGGCCCCGACGGTGCGATGTGGGTGATGGACTGGTATGACAAGTATCCGTGCTACCAAAACGCCAACGCCGATCCCGAAGGCGTGGACCGCGAGTTCGGCCGCATCTGGCGCGTGGTGTGGGTGGGCGATCAGCCGGGCAAGAAAGTGCCGAGCCGGCCGGGCAAGGAGATGGATTTGAAGAAGCTCCCCGCCGCTGAACTCGTGAAGCTGCTTTCAGCGAAGAACTCCTGGCAGAGCCGGCAAGCGCAGCGACTTCTTGCAGAGCTAAAACAAGATCCAATTCCAGCGACTGAAGTTCAGCGGACGCTCTCGGACGTCGCAACCAGACGCGGAGATCAACGTGACGCGCCGATTTCTGCAAGGTTTGCCGCGCTCGGCGCACTTCATTCACGCGGTGAACTTTTGGCCGGCATTTTGCATGACGCGGCTTCGGATCAAGACAGTGGCATCCGGGCGTGGGCAGCGCGTTTTTCAGGAGAACAAGGCTCTGTGATTTTGCCGGGCAGTCCTTTGCTGAAACTCGATCAAGATCAGGAATCATCGGTGCGCGCTTCAGTCGCAGTTGCAATGCGGCAACTGGCTTCAGGCTCATTGACCGTAAACACCCCAGGCCGGCCCGGTGCCGCCGCCGCCAACATTCAACCGATCATCAGCGAACTCCTCGCCCGCCCCAGCGTCACCGGCGACTCCTACTATCCGCACATCGTCTGGATGGCGATGGAGCCGCGCGTGGCGGCCAATCCGCAGCCGTTCTTCCCGCTGCTCGCCGCGAATGAAAATTCCGTGAGCGCGTATTGCACCCGCCGCGTCATGCGCCGCATCTGCGACCTCAGCGACGCCACCGCGCGCGCGCAGCATTTGAACGCCGCGCTGGAATGGCTCGGCGGCCTTGCGGCCAAGACCGAGTTGGCCGGAGCCGCGCTCGACGGCCTGATCGAAGCGCAGAAGAGCAAGGGCGCGAAGCCCACCCTCGACCTCGCGCCGATCTTCGCGAAGCTGTCGGCGAACCCGGCTCTGGCCGAAAGGGTGCGCCGCCTCGCCACGCTGCTTGGCGACACCGGCGCGTCGAAAATTCTCATCGCCAAGATCAACGACCCGAAGGCGGCTCTCGACGAGCGGCTCAAAGGCATCCAGGCCGCGCGGGAAACGAAGGACGCGGCGGCGAAAGGGGAGTTGTTAAGTCTGCTCGTCCGCGAGAAGAAGGAGCAGGCGCTCGTGGCGGAGGCGGTCCGCGCCCTGGGTGTTTTCCCCGGTGACGACATCGCCGCTGCGATGATGACCGCGTGGCCGAATTTCACGCCCGCCACGCGCCGCACCGCCGCCGAGATCCTCTCCACCCGCACCCAATGGAGCCGCGCGCTCATGGCCGGCGTGGATCAGAAGACCGTCAGCCCGCAGGACATTTCCGCCACCGCCCGCCGCGCGCTGGCCCGCCGCGACGACCAGACGGTGGCAGGTCAGGCCGAGCGCCTGTTGGGCCGCTACCGTCCGCCGGGTGCGGACAAACTGAAGTTGATCGCCGACAAGCGGAAGGTTGTCCTCGCCGGCGAGCCGGATTTGAAGAACGGCCACGAGGTCGCCAAGCGCGCCTGTTACGTCTGCCACAAACTTTACCACGAAGGCGCGGACGTCGGCCCCGATCTCACCGGCGTGGGCCGCAGCACGATTGATGCGCTGCTGCAAAATGTCATCGATCCAAACGAGGTCATCGGCGCGGGTTATGAATCGACGGAGGTGGAGTTGAAGGACGGTTCCACCGTGAGCGGCCGCGTCGTCGAGGACACCGACACGCGCCTGAAGCTCGTGGCCAGCGGCCCGATGGAGCACACCATCGCCAAGAGCGACATCAAGGTGGTGAACGGCCAGCCCGCCATCCGCAAAACGACCTCGAGCCTGATGCCGGAAGGTCTCGAGCAACTGTCCGACAAAGATTTTCGCGACCTGATCTGGTTCATTCTCAATCCGCCGGGCGACAACCGGCCGTGGACGCCGGCGTTGCGGCGGGAACTGATCGGCGATGATGGGGGAAAATCCGCGCAGGTGGTCCCGCCCGGTGAAAGCGCGGATTCGTTTCGCGGCCCGGGCGCGCAGCCCGGCGACGGCGAATCAGTCGCGCTCTGGAATCCCGACTGGCGCGTGAACAGCCCGCCGTTCCAGGGCGCGCCGAAGAAGCTCGTCGAGTACGCGGGCCGCAAGAACGTGCTGATGACGCATCCTGCGGATCGCGCCACGCCGGCGACGCTGGTGCGCACGCTGGAAATTCCCGCCGGCAAATCCGCGCTGAGCTTCGCCGTGGCCGCCGACGAGCGCGGCGATTGGGAGCTGCGCGTCTTCGCGGACAACCGGCTCGTCCACCAGCAACTCGTGGACAAAAGCGGCGAGCGCTGGAAACCGGTGAGCGTCGATCTCTCGAAGTTCGCCGGGAAGAAAGTCGCGCTCCGCCTGGAGAACGCGGCGAACAACTGGAGTTTCGAGTTTGGCTATTGGAGCGGGCTGGAGTTGAAGGCGGGCGGCCAGACCGCGCGGGTGCCATGAAGGCAGACGGCCTGTTTGAAATCACCGGCCTCCGGCCCGGAACAGTCCCGCACGCGGGACTGAACTCCAACGTGTGCGCCAGCCATACCAAAAGCCCGGCCCGGCCCGCCCTGGCTCCGCGATGCAGGCTTGACGCGGCGGGTGGGGAAATTATGCTTCCAGCCGGGTGGTGGCCATAGCTCAATGGTAGAGTCCAAGCTTGTGGAGCTTGTTGTTGCGGGTTCGAATCCCGTTGGCCACCCCACCTTTTTTTCAGGGATCTGGACGTTTTTCTCAGACCGCAGTTGAATGACGGGGGCAATTCGAGTAGGAAGGATCAGGCTTACCTCGGAGAGCCGGGGCGGGGGAAATGATAACGTAACGCAATCACGGATTGTTCAGCCTGGTGGCCTTGAGTTAGATACTCATGGCGGCGGTCTTGTATTGGTTGCTGGTGGCCGTGTTCCATTTTTATTACACCGGACTGGCGGGGCCGGAGCGCTACCTGATTTACTTCTTCATCATGGTGATGGCGCCTCTGCATGGAGGCGCTCTACCGCTACAAGACTGACACCAGCCTCCCTCGCAAAAGCACGCTCGAAAAACACCGCACCGCCATCGGCCAGACGCTGGCGGCGGCCACGGGCATTCTCGCCTTTCTGGTGGCGACGAAGGACCAGACCATCTCCCGCGTCTTCATGCTGTGTTTTTCCCTGGCACTCTACGAGGTGCTCTTCGCCAGCGCCTGCGGCCTGCCGCGCGCCCTGGCCCGCTTCACCTTCAGCGGCATGAACAAGGAGATCACCCTCCTCGTCGGCCCCAGCAGCAAGGCCCTCGCCCTCAAAACCTGGCTCCGCCGCAAGACCAACCGCACCCCCGGCGACGCGGCCAGCATCCGCTGAAACATTTTGTGATACCCGGCCTTGGGCAGCGCCTGGAAATCCTCGACCAGATAACGGTCGTCGCGGTTCGTGCGTATCGGGATGCGCCCGCAGACGCTGGCGTCCAGCTCGCGCGGCGGCCGCTTCCATTGCTTGAGGGTGTAGCCCTTGAAAAAAAACGCACAACTCCCACCCGACCTGCGGGACGATGACCTCCTTAGAATTTTTTGGGCTGGCGATAGGGATTCTCGCCTTCGCTCCGCCTCACCCCGGAGGGGTGAAGACGGAGCGAAGAAAGACAATTTACAGAAGCAGGTTTACACCGGCCCGCCGGGCTGGGCCTGAATTCGGCGGCAGAGATGCCAGCGCTCCCAGGGCCAGCCTCCCACCCAGAACCACACTCACGTCGGAATTTAATGACAGTGTCAAGATGCGCCCTCCGTGCTCCGGCATCGTGAATTGACCTTGCCAGTGTGCGTTCCCGTGCCTAGATTACGCTCGCGTTAAAAGCCAGTATGGCCGCAAGTATGTTAATCAAATCTGCATGAACAAGTCTTCAAGGAGGGCGTCTTGAGCCGCCCATTTCCGTCGCGTTCCGCTTCTCCGAGTTCATTCGTCAGGGTCAACGGGAAAATTCGTGCCCGTGAAGTCCGCTGCATCGGTGTGGATGGCCAGCAGTTGGGTGTCATCACTCTGGCCGACGCCATCAACCAGGCCCGCGCCCACGGCGTGGATCTGGTCGAGATTGCCCCCAACGCCACGCCGCCCGTCTGCCGCATGGTGGATTTCGGCAAGTACCGCTACGAGATGGCCAAGAAGGAGAAGGAATCCAAAAAGCATCAGCACGCCAACAAGGTGAAGGAAATCCAGCTCAGCCCCGGCATCGACCCGCATGATTTCGGCGTGAAGCTGACCCGGGCGATTGATTTTCTCTGCGAGGACATGAAGGTGAAAGTCACCCTGAAATTTCGCGGCCGCGAAATGGCGCACAAGGAATTCGGCTTTCTTCAGATCAACAAGTTCATCAAGGAAACCGAGCTGTTCGCCCATCCCGATTTCGAGCCGAAGCTCATCGGCAAGGGCATCAACCTCATGCTCAGCCCGCTGCCCCGCAACAAGCGCGCGAAGAATCCGAATCTGAATCCCGAGTCGGGCGATGACCACGACGAGGAGACGCCGCCAAGCTCCGCGACACCGAAGCAGAAAAATCCCGTCGCCCCCCAACCGCCGGCCGCGGAAGCTCCGCCGGCCTTCAACAATAATCCGTTCGCACAGATCGACGCGAAGCCCGAACCGTAGCCGCGACGCCCTCGTCGCCGGACCACCTGCGGTCCACCAACCAGGCCCGGAAAAAATACGACGAGGGCGGCGCGTTCACCTGCGGCGACGGGGCGTCGCCGCTACGGGGCGGGCACGGTGAACTTGAGGGAGACTTTTTCCAGGTTGAGATTGTTGCGCCCGCTGTATTGCACGGTGATTTCCCCGCCCGTGTCGGTCACGTTGATCAGTCCGAAGCATCCTTCGTTTTTTTTCACCTTGTAAACGCCTTGGCTGTACGGACCGCCCTTGATCGAGGGCGCGTTGTCGAGCGGCCCGGCGCACATCACCGGAATCTTCGCGCCGCCACCGTCGGTGGCGTAGTCGCCGTTGCTGCCGTCGTCCGCCGCGAGCATGTGCGAGTCGCCGTGCAGGATGCAGACGCCCTGGATGTGATTGGTTTTGATGAAATCAGCCAACTCGCGCCGCTCGGTGGAGAAGGACGCCCAATGATCCTCGCCGGCGGGCGGGGAGGACGCGGGGGGCCTGGGCTGGTCGGGCGCGCGCGGGATGGCGGGCTTGGCGGACGGCCGGGCGGGCAGGTTCGTGTGGTGCATGTAGCCGATGAAATTGGTGGGCGAACGGTAATAGTTTGATCCCGAATGGCCGAGCCAGGGGACGGTGGTGACCCAGACGATGAGCGGATATTTTCCGTTGGCCTCGAGCAGTTGCTGCTTGAACCACTCCTTCTGCGCGGCCCCGAGCATGGATTTTTTGTCGTCATCCTTCTTGTTCGACTTGTCGCGCGCGGAGCGGAGGTCGGTGAGGATGAATTTCGCGCGGCCCACGGTGAAGGTCTGATAAATGGGCACATCGCCCTGGCCCGCCGCCAGCGGGTAGTGCGGGATATATTCCTGGTAGGTCAGCCGCGTCGCCTCGTGCGCCTTGGTAGAGGTGTCGCTGTTGTCGCCGGTGAAATCGTGGTCGTCCCACATATAAACGAACGGGACGTGCCGGTAGAGCTTCGCCTGCGGCGGCGAGGCGAGCACCTTGTCGTAGGCCGCGCGAAACCGGGAGCGGACGTTGTCGCGGATGTCTTCATAGTGCCAGTCGCCGTCGTTCATGTAGAAGAGGGGACGATTTTCCCGGATGACATCGAAGACCTTGTTCGTGGAGCCGGTGAGCGAGCAGGAACCGAAGGCGAACGAGAAGGAGGCCGGCCCCATCGGAAAGGTGCGAAACTCGCCGTGCTTCTCCGGCACGATTTTCCCGTCGATCTCCAGTGCGTAATGATAGGCGGTGTCCGGCGCCAGTTGGTCGAGGGTGAAGGCGACGACCTTGCCGCGGTTGGTCGCGGCCGTGTCGGCGGCCGAGTAAAGTGGCTCGGTCAACTCGGCGCTCCGGCTGAAGACGAGCCGGGCGGTCACGCCGTTGGTGGCCAGCTTCGCCTTGATGACCGCCGAGTTCGTGGTGACGGCTCCGCAGAGCGGCCCGCGCTCGATGGGAGATCGCGGGGGCGCAGGGGCGGCGGGCGCGCAGGCGACCGGAAGCGCCAGCAGCAGGACGGACAGAAATTTCATGAAGGTATAACGCCCTGCCAACACCGTGAATTCAATCTTTCGAATTTCGCGGGGTGCAACCCGGTTGGGCGTTCGTGGCCGCCCACTTTAACCTGCACAAACTTTCACTGCGCAGCGAACTTCCGCTTTGACCGCGCCGGGCCTGCGCCCTATTTTGCCCGCGTGCAAAAAGGGACTGCCAGCCTGCCGGAAGTTTCGTCCGCCGATCCGCTCTGGCGGATGCCGGTGCCGCGTTCCCTGGTCCGGTTCATCGGGCGGAAACTGCTCGAGCTGATCCGGACCGTGCAGGGCCTGGGCGCGTTCGCGCTCATCACGCTGGGCGTGTTCTTCTCCAAGTTCAACGTGGCCCGCGAGGTGATCCGTCCGATGATCGTCACGCAGATCACCCGGGCCGGCTTGAAGCCGCTGGGAATGGTGCTGTTCCTGGCCGCCGCCCTCGGCCTGGTCGTCATCGGCCAGATGGTCTCGCTCTTCACCCGCCTGGGCGCGAACGAATACCTCGGCCTGGTGATGGTGACGACGGTGGTGCGCGAACTCGGCCCGCTCCTCACCGCGCTGCTCGTCCTCTCGCGGGTCGGCACAGCCAACGTCATCGAACTCGGCACCGCCCGCGCTCTCGGCGAAATCGAGGCCCTCGAGGCGCTGGGCATCGACCCGGTGCATTACCTCGTCGTCCCGCGCGTCATCGGCATGGCGCTGGGGATTTTTTCGCTGACGGTCTATTTGATCCTAGGCGCGCTGGCCAGCGGCTATCTCTGGGCGTTTCTTCAGGACGTGCCGCTGCGGCCCGGCGATTATGTGCGGCAGCTCGCCGGGGCGCTGCACGGGTTGGACTTCATCATCCTCGCGCTCAAAACCTGCGGCTTCGGCGCGATCATCGCCATCGTGACCTGCTACCACGGGCTGGCCCGGCCGCTCCGACTGGAGGAAGTCGCCGGCGCCACCATCCGCGCCGTCGCGCAAAGCGTCATCCTCTGCGTGTTCCTCGACGCGTTCTTCATCCTTATTTATCTGCTGGCGTAAAAATTTCCCGTGATGTCCGAAACCGAAAATCCCGCGCCCCCGGCCGCCGCCCCAATCCTCGAACTGAACCAGGTGGCCGTGACCGCGCGGCGCGATCCCGCCACGCCCGTCATCGGGCAGATTGACTGGTGCGTGCGGCCGGGGGAGTTCTGGGTGATCGGCGGAATGCACGGCTCGGGCAAGAGCGATTTCATGGCCATGCTGGCCGGCCTGTCCCGGCCGCACCGCGGCAGCTACCGGCTCTTCGGCGGCGAGATGAGCGGGACAACGGGGGAAGAACTGCTCGCCGGCCGCCGCCGGCTCGGGCTGGTCTTCGACAACGGCGGCCGGATTTTCAACCACCTCACCGTCGCCGAAAACATCGCGCTCCCGGCCCGCTACCATCAGCAGATGCCGCCGGAGGAAATCACCGCGCGCGTCCAGGTGCTGCTCGACGCCACGGAACTCGGCTCTTGGGCGCACCAGACGCCCGGCGGCATCAGCCGCAACTGGCGGCAGCGCGTCGGCCTGGCCCGTGCGCTGGCCTTGCAACCAGAAGTCCTCCTGCTGGATAATCCGCTGGCCGGCCTCGATCCGCGCCACGTCCGCTGGTGGATGGATTTCGTCGCGCGCCTCGCCGCCGGGGACGCGCTGACCGGCGGCCGGCCGGTCACGCTGATCGCCACGACGGATGATCTGCGGCCGTGGCGGAAGGCGGGCCGGCAGTTCGCCACCTTGCACGACGGAAGCTGGCACACCATCGGCCCGATGCCGGCGGTCGGAAATGACACCACGCCGATGCTCCGCGAACTGCTCGTCACCGAAACCGGCGAATGAAATAATTTATGGCTGTTCAAGATTTGACTCCGCAACTGCGCACGCGCCTCGGCCGCCTCGAGCGGCTGGTGGGATTGTTCGTCACGCTGGCCACGCTCCTCCTGCTTGCCGGGCTGACCTACTACGTCTATCACGTCGCGCAGCGCAAAGGCTGGTTTCTGACCAAGGCACCGTACTTCACCTACCTGCACAGCGCCGCCGGCCTGAAGGTGGGCGACACCGTCAAGCTCATGGGTTTCGACGTCGGCGAAATCACGCAGATCACCGCAGAAGAACCGGGCAAGCTTTATGACGTGTATGTGGAGATCGCGGTACGGCAGCCCTATTACGGCTACATCTGGACCGACTCCAAGATGAAGGTAAAGGCGGCCGGACTGCTCGGCAGCCGCTACCTCGAATTGACCAAGGGCGATGTCCAGAGCAAGACGCCCGTCCACGCGACCTACAAGGAAGACCCCGCCACGCACCGACTCACCGGCATCTGGGACGACAAGGCCGGCCAGTTCACGAACTTTGCGAAAGGCACCCCGGCCGGCAAATACTATCTGCTGGCCGACGAGCCGCCCGAACTGGCCGATCAGCTCGACCAGGTCGTCCAGACCGTCAAGGGCGCGCTGCCGAACTTCCTCGCCCTCACCAACCAGTTGACCCAGGTGCTCTCCAACGCCGCCACCGCCACCGCCCGCCTGGATGAAATCATGATCAGCGCGAAACCCGCCGTCACCAATTTGCAGGTCATCACGGCGAACCTGCGCGATCCGAAAGGCTCGCTCGGCGAATGGCTCTTCCCCACGAACATGAACCAGCAGATCACCCTCCTCCTGACCAACGCCAACACCATCACCACGAACGTCAACACCAACCTCGTCGCCGTCGTCAACAACCTGAACCTGTCCCTAGCCAACCTCGCCAACATCACCAGCAACCTCAACGCCCAGGTCCAGGCCAACACCAACATCCTCACCGGCATTTCCCGGCTCGTTGTGGACACGGACACCATGGTGCAGGGCTTGAAACGCCACTGGCTTCTGCGCTCCGCCTTCAAAGATGAAACCAAGGACGGAACCAACGCTCCGCCCGTGAAACCAGTCCCGCCCAAGGGCGGCGGACGGGTGCCAAATTAGCGGCGGCTCCTCGGTGGAGCGCCGCCCTCCAGCCCGGCGCGTTGGCGGAAGCTTCAGCGTGCCGGGTCGGAGACCGGCGCACCCAGCGCCCAGCTTGGCGCGATCTCCGCGTCGAACGGCGTCGCCGCCACGCCAGCCGCCAGCTTGCGCTCCGCGAGAATGCCGATCATCGCGGCGTTGTCCGTGCAGAGAGTTTTTTCCGCGAGCCGCAGCTCCAGACCCGCCCGCGCGCAGGCCGTCGCGAGATCCCGGCGCAGGGCGCGGTTGCAGGTCACGCCACCCGACGCCGTGACGCAGCGCATGCCCAGCCGTTTCGCCGCGCGCACCGTTTTGCCGACCAGCACCTCCACGATGGCCGCCTGCACGCTGGCGCAGAGGTCGCGGAGTTGCTGCGGATCGTCCGCCCGCGCCGGATTTTTTTGCAGGAAATAACGGACGGAGGTTTTCAATCCGCTGAAACTGAAATCATCGCCCGGCTCGTGCAGCATCGGCCGGGGAAAATCGAACGCGGCGGCGTTGCCTTCCCCGGCCAGCCGGTCCAGCTCCGGGCCGCCGGGATAGGGCAGGCCCATCAGCTTGGCGGCCTTGTCAAAACATTCGCCCGCCGCATCGTCAAGCGTGGCGCCGAGGACGCGATGCCGCAGCTCCGCCTCGACGTGGACCAGCACGGTGTGTCCGCCGCTGACGATGAGCGAGACGTTCGGCTGGAACGCGCCGAAGTCCGCGGCGGGCGGCGTGCCGGAAATCCACGGCGAGTAGAGATGCGCCTCGTGATGGTTCACGCCGAGGAACGGTTTGCGGAGCACGAAGGCCAGCGCCTGCGCGGCCTGGCAGCCGATCATCAACGCCTGCGGCAGGCCGGGGCCTTGCGTCGCGGCCACGGCGTTCAGTTGGTCCGCGCCCACGCCCGCCTCGCGCAGCGCGGCGCGGGCCACGGGCGGGAAATTTTTCAAATGCTCGCGTGTCGCCAGTTCCGGCACCACGCCGCCGTACTCGGCGTGGAGCTTGATCTGCGAGGCGACGACGTTGGCCAGCACGCGCCCGCCGGCGACCACGGCGGCGCTGGTTTCATCACAGGAAGTTTCGATGGCGAGCAGGGGCATGGGAATTTCGAATGACGAATCAGAGCCAGACACCTGAATCCAGTTGTCCCATCGGACACGCTAAAGCGTGAGCTCCAGCGACGTGCCAAAGCCGTCCTCGTTGGAGTTCAACCTTCAGGTTGTCCGTGCCGGCAAGAAACGGAATCAGATGCATGAACCTATGACGAACTTCCCGGATGCTTGCCAGACCGGCCGCTATTTCGCCGCCGCGACCTTGTCACTCTTGTCCGGCTTGGGCGCGGGCTTGGTGTAGAGCGAAATGCCCTTGAGCAGATCCATCGCGCGGTCGAGCTGCGGATCGCGCGCGTTGCGGACGCGCTCCTGGTCCTTGTCCGGCAGCGATTCGACGCCGCCCGGCGTGCGCTTGAGGGCGACATCGCGCTCCTCCTCGTCGGTCATCGGCACGATGATGTCCGGCGTGATGCCGCGTTCGTGAATGACCTTGTGGCTCGGCGTGTAATATTTCGCGGTCGTCAGGCGAAGCGCGGAGCCGTCCTGCAACGGCAGGATGCTCTGCACCGAGCCTTTGCCGAAGGTCTGCTCGCCCACGATGATCGCCCGGCACTTGCCGCTCCCGGTCAAATCCTGCAGCGCGCCGGAGACAATTTCCGCCGCGCTAGCGCTGCCGCCATTGACGAGCACGACGATCGGCATGTCGGGATGCTTGTCGCGGCCGGTGGCCTTGTAGGTGGATTTCTGGGTGGATCCGCGTCCCTCGGTCGAGACGATGAGCGTGCCGCGCGGTACAAATTTTTCCACGACCTTCACGGCCTGGTCGAGCAGGCCGCCGGGATTGCCGCGCAGATCGAGGATCAGCGAGGTCATGCCCTGCTTCTCCAGCTTGCGCAGCGCGGTTTCAAACTCATCGGTCGTCTGCTCGCCGAACTGCGTCATGCGAATGTAACCGGTCTTGTTGTCACCGAGCGGAAACTCGCGCCGGCCGCTGAGGTCCTTAATCGTCTCGACCTTGATCGCGGCCCGGACGAGCTTGTAGTCCTTGGTCACGCCGGTCGAGGGGCGGAAGATCGTGATCTCGACCTCGGTGCCCGCCTCGCCGCGCAGCTTGGTCACCGCGTCATTGATCGTGAATTTCTCGGTACTGCGGCCGTTGATCTTGACGATGCGGTCGCCGGAGAGGATGCCCGCCTTGAACCCGGGCGTATCCTCCATCGGCGCGACCACGGTCACATGACTGTCCTTCACCGCCACCACGATGCCGACGCCGCCGAACTCGCCGGAGGTGTCCTTCTTCATTTCGTCGAACTTGACCGGCTCCATGAATTCGCTGTGCGGATCGAGGGTATTGAGCATGCCCTTCATCGCGCCGTGAATGAGGGACTGGTAGGAAACCTTGTCGCCGTCCACATAGTCCTGCCGCACCCGCTCCAGCACCACGGTGAAGAGCTTGATGTTCGGGTAGGCGTCGTCCTTCTCGGCGGCGTGGACGGACTGGAAATAAATTTGCGCACCCAGGAAGAGGTTGACGCCGAGCACGCCGAGCAGCAGACCGTAGAAAAATTTCTTTTTCATAATCTTAGTTTTATAATCGCACCATAAAGGCCGGCGCCGGGCTTGGCAAGGGACGGTTTCCCGGTCGGTTCGGAGGGGGTGGCTGGTTCGGGCGGCAGCCTACTTATCCCCGCTCAAGGTGAGTTCGGCCTGCAAGATGATCTGGCCGTTCACGCTCGCGGTGACCTGCGCTTGAATCAGGTTGCCGAGAGGCCCGGTGACGCGCGCTTCAAGCTGGACGATTTCGCCGGGCCGCGCAGTGCCGAGAATTTTCACGCCGCGCAACGCGGTGAGTTTCAGTCCGGCCAGCGGCGCAATCTGCGGATTGCTCTGCGCCACCGTGCCGGCGAGTTGGGCGGCGGCCTCGATGAGCAGCACGCCGGGCATCATCGGCTGGCCGGGAAAATGGCCGCGCAAAAAAAAGATTCGTCACCGCGCACGGTGTATTCGCCCGCGCCGGACTGGCCGGGATTGCGCCGGAGCAAGCGGTCGAGGAAACGAAACTCCGGCCCGTGCGGCAACGAGGCGAGCGCGATGGCAAGCGGGTCGCTCATTTTTTCAACGGCTCCACGATCTTGTAGTCCGCGTCCAGCACCGGCGCGAAGGTGGCCGCGTCGATCTTGGGATTGACGGCCGCGTTGCTGAATTCGTTCCGCATGGTCGAGCCGTCGGTGAACTGCAGCTCGGTGGCGCGCAGGCTGAAGTCATTCGACAAAAATGAAATCGTGATCAGCGGCATCATCCGGCGCGCGACGGCGGACTTCGGCTGGAGCGCGACGTGGTGCACCTCGTTGGTGCCGGTGAGCGCGAGAATTTTGAAACGACCTTGGAGGTCGGACTCGTTGCGCGGGAAACCGGCGTCCATGAGCGCGAGCATCTCCTTCCACTGGCCGGCCTGCGCGGTGAGCGGGTAGCGCTCGGCGCGTTTCAGCCGCGGATAGATGACGAGCATCTCGGCGGTCTGGCGCACGGCGATGGTCTGGGCCGGGGTGCCGATCTCCCAGCGGAAACGGTTCGGCGCGGCGAACCAGATGCGGCCGGTGTTGGTCAACGGCTGGGTGAGGGTCTTGAGGGTGCGCGTCTGCGTCACGTCGGCGGACCAGGTCTGGAGATTGGTCTGGGCGTGGAGCCAGGCGGTGAGGGCGGGATGAGTCTCGGCGGCGCGGGCGGAGGTGTGAATGCAGAGGAAACATCCAACAACCAACATCCAACATTGAACGCCCAAGGAGGGGCGCACCTGCGTTATCGGCATTGGATGTTGGATGTTTTTCATTTCAGTGTGTGGATGCGCCCGGTTTTTCCGGCCAGACGGGGACGGACTGATACCATTGGTCGAGATGCCGGCGGATGGCCAGCTCGAAGACGCGGATGATCTCCTGGGTGAGCTGCCGCCGGGTTTCGCGCGAACGGAGCGCGGCGCGGTCGCCGCCGTCGATCTCGCGGATCGCCGCCGCGACAGCCGCGCTGTTGGAATCGGATTTCATGGCCGGGTGATTTTTTTCGTCGCCAGTTGGTGCTACCAGATTGGCAGCAAATAATTCGCGGTCAAATACGCACACGCGATGCCGGTGGCGCAGACCAGGCCGAGGCTGGTCAATCCGGCGTTGCTCGACCAGATGTTGGAGGCGAACCCGGCCACGGTCGTGCCCGCGCAGAGCAGCAGGGCGCGGCCCACCGAGCGACGCGTCACGGCCAGATCGCCGCCGTGGCGGCGCAGGCCGAGTTGCATATGAATGCTGTAATCAACGCCGGCTCCGAGCAGAAGCGGGAGCGCCATCAGGTTGAGCAGATTCCACGACCAGCCGGCGAGGCTCATGATCATCGCGAGCGCGAGGCCGCTGAAGGCCAGCGTGGCCAGACTGAGCAGCACCTCGGTCACAAAGAGGACGCGAAAGGTGCCGTCCGCCGAGCTGAAAAAATCCTGGCCGTCGCCAAACGCGTTCCCGCCGGTCGCCGCTGCGGGGAGCTGCGTGAGGTTGAGCGGATCGTAGCCGCGCCGCGCGATGTCGGCGGGCGAGAGCGAACCGGTCAGCGCCTCGCGGGCGTCGCGGAGGACGGCGGGAAGATGGGCGGCGGCGAGGCGGTTGGTGAGCACGCCGAAAATTTCCGGCGGCTGATTGAGCCAGCGATGGGCGAGCAGCTCGGCGGATTCTCCGGGACGTTCGAGCCAGAGCGGCTGCCAAGTGGCGGACGTGGTGAGATTGGTCGCGGCGCGCAACGCGAGGCCGAACGCACGGCCGGCGGCGTCCGCCTGTGCGGCGATGGACGCGCGCACGGTGAGGATGAGTTCGCGGGCGTTGGCGAAATTGGTCTGGTAAAGTTTCAGCCTCTGGACGGCGGGGGGATTTTGCGGGACCAGGTCGAGGACTTCGACGTTCAACTTCAGCCGAAGCAGGCCCACGATCAGCAGGGGCAGCACCAGCAGCCAGAGCCAGTGACGCGACTTCATGGATGGAAGAAGCCGGTGATGGATTCGCCGGAGTCGCGGTTGAGCAGCCGCCAGCCGCCGTCGGGCGTGCGGACAAATTGCAGCGACGAGGGGAGCGGTTGGCCGCTCAGGGCGCGGGCCAGGTGTGCCCAGATCAGGCGCGGGAACGGTTTGCCCTGCCCGGTGTAACGGGTTTGTTGCGGAATGAAATCCACCTGCCAGGCCCCGTTGGTCGCGAGCTGCACACTGACGAACGGCAGGGGCGTCTTGGTGAACTGCAGGAGCGCGCGGCCGTCGGCGTGCGTGGCGGAAAGGACTTCGCCCGCGAGTTCGGACGCGTCCTTGCGGACGCGCCAGAGGGCCTGGCCCTGGCGCAACGTCCAGCCCGGCTCGGCGAGATTGACCGGCGGCAGCGGGGCCGAAGTGATTTGGCAGCCGGTGAGCAGCAGCGCGAGCAGGCCTGAAAATATTTTGCGGGCCGGGCCGGATTTGGAGCGCATGGTGTAGTTCGTTTCAGCAATGAGCACCATAGTTAAAGACCAACCGGCGGCGCGGGTCGAGAAGATTGCGGGGCGCGCGACGGCGTTTCCCGTTTACTCCATGCCGGCGCGCTGCTAGCGTGCGCGGATGTCTGAAATCGTCAACTACGTCAACCACGGCGCCGCGCAGATCACGCCGGCCATCGTCGAAAAAGTTTTACGCCACCTGCCGCTCTGGAAGGTCGAGTTCACCCAGATCAACGCTCCGAAATTTCCGCACCTGGTCGATCAGTTGGAATTTCTGGCCGACGCCGTCGAGGACTCCGCCGAGGGCGTGTACAAGGAACTGCCCTACTTCGCCCTGGCCGAGGCCGTCTTCGCCCTGACCTGCGCCCACCGCCAGACCAATCTCATTCCGGCCATCATTCCCGAGCTCGCCGGGGCGGATGACTCCAGCATCGTGCGCGCGGTCCTCATCCAAAACGAGAAGGCCTTCGACAAATACGCCACTTCGCAGGGGATCAACTGGTCGAGCATCACCAGCAAACCCTGAGCGGCCGCAGCCGCCGGATCACGCCAGCCCGTCGCGGATCTGCCCCGCCAGTTCCTCCGCCGGATACGTCCAGATTTCCGCCAGCGTCGGATGATAGTGCGGCATCATGGCCAGTTCCCCCACGGACATGCGCTTGAACATGGCGGCCACGATTTCATGGATCAATTCGCCGCCCACCGGGCCGACGCATGCGCCGCCGAGAATTTCTCCCGTCGCCGGATCGCAGAGCAGCTTCACGAAACCATCCTTCGCCTCCATGATGAGCGACTTGCCGTGGTCGTTGAATGGATAACTCGCGACGAGCACGGGAATGTTTTGCGCCGCCGCCGCCTTTTCCGTGAGGCCGACCGTCGCGACCTGCGGCTCGGTGAAGACGACGCTGATGAGCAGCCGGTCATCGAGCGTGCGGCGCGCGTGCGGCCGGGCAAGATTGTGCGCGGCGGTCTCGCCCTGCTGGATGGCGATGTGGACGATCTCGTGCGGGCCGGTGCAGTCGCCCGCCGCATAAATGTGCGGCACGCTCGTCTGCATGAAACGGTCGGCCACGATGCGCCCGGCCTCGGTGGCGACGCCGGCGTGTTCGAGTCCGAGCGACGCGGTGCTGGGCGAACGGCCCAGGGCGAAGAGGATTTCCTCGGCGGCCACGCGCACCGTTTTGCCTTCGTGCTCGAAGGAAACTTCCTTTATCGCT
>Ga0208960_1000808_pt1 | contig 17145 bp, 23 predicted proteins | sample GreLakmeON33MSRF_FD_187703 | JGI IMG/M metagenome (GOLD analysis project Ga0208960, IMG submission 187703) | Freshwater lentic microbial communities from great Laurentian Lakes, MI, USA - Great Lakes metaG ON33MSRF (SPAdes) | ecosystem: Environmental > Aquatic > Freshwater > Lake | place: Great...
TAACTGATTCCTCTGCCCCTGCATCGCGGGGGCTTAGGAATACGCAGCCAGAGCGAGTCTGGCAAATACTTGGAGATGGAAATGAGCACACAGAACGAGGCCCACGGGGACGAAGACCAGCGCCGCGAGTTAACCGAGCGCGAACTGGAACTGGCGCTTGAGGAGATTGTCGAGTGCGTCCTCCAGTACGGTCAATGGCCCCAGAAAGGTCGCGCCCAGTTTGACCTTTACGATTATCTGATGGAGAACCGCGATCCCAGCTACGCATGGGAGATGTACCTCTGCTCTATTAGCGACAACAGCGAAGCCTTAGAGAGGCGCATTAGGCGCGAACGCGCCTCGGTCGAAGCGATTCTGCTCACGCACTTAAAAGAATCCGGCATGGTGCAAGACCTCGCAAACGAACGCGCCTCGGAGGACGAATGAGCATCAGCGAGATTGTTTCTTACGCTTGCGCTTTCGGAGCGGTCATCTGTTTCTTAATCCTAATTTGGGGCAACAATGAATAAATCAGAAAGCATTGCAGGACTGGCAGCAGCGTTGGCAAAAGCGCAGGGAGCCATGAAGGGGGCAGTCAAGGACTCTAACAACCCGTTCTTCAAGAGCAAGTACGCGGATCTTGCCAGCGTAGTTGAAGCGATTCGCGCTGCGTTTTCTGCCAACGAACTGAGCTACATCCAAACGGTCCAATCGTCCGATCTGGACGAAGTGCGAGTCGAGACAATGATCCTGCACTCGTCGGGCGAGTGGATCTCATGCGGGGTCTTGGCTCTTCCGGTCAGCAAAAATGACGCACAGGGATACGGCTCGGCCCTGACATACGCTAGGCGGTACAGTCTATCGGCTGCGGTAGGGGTCGCGCCCGAGGATGATGACGGCAATGCAGCAGTAGCAGCAAAGCCCAACGCCAAGGACTGGAGCAAACATTCGGAAGCCTTGGGCGCAGCAACAACGCTCGAGGCTCTGCAAAAACTATTCACGCTTGCCTACAAAGAAGCCCAGCGCGACAACGATACGATGGGCATGGCAACCCTCACGAACGCCAAGAACAAGCGCAAAGAAGTCCTTCAGCGCACCGAAGGCTTTTTGGAAGGTAGCCAATGAGCATCCAAGGAAGCCCAGAGTGGCTTGCGGAACGCGCTGGCAAAGTCACAGCCAGCATGGTTTCGGCGGTCCTAGCAAAGCCGGAAACGGCTGGATATCGGGATTACCAAGCGCAGCTTGTCGCTGAAATCTTGACCGGCAAGCCGCAGGGGTCGGACTATACCAACGCCGCAATGCAATTCGGGACGGAAATGGAACCCCTCGCCAGAAGCGCCTACGAAGCCGAGACGGGTTTTTCGGTGGACGAGGTAGGGTTTTGCCAGCACCCGACTATCGAACGCGCTGGCGCGTCCCCAGACGGTCTGGTGGGCAATTCTGGGCTAGTCGAGATTAAATGCCCAAAGGTCGCCACGCACCTTGCTTATCTGCTTGCCGGAGTCGTCCCAGCTGGGTACAAAAACCAGATGATGTGGCAGATGGCGTGTTCCGGCAGGGATTGGTGCGATTTCGCTAGTTTCAGGCCAGATTTGCCTGAGCATCTGCAACTGTTTATCGTTCGCTTCAAGCGCGATCCAGAGCGCATCAAGGAACTGGAAACCGCGGTGATCGCCTTTTTGGACTCCGTGGACAAAATGTTATCTCAACTCAAAAAGGGCTAAAAATGCACATTTCCGTCACTTGGCACGATAAGCAGTTCAACCTCGATTTGGCTTCTGCGGAAGGCAAAGAGGCGTTCCTGTCGATCAAAGGATGCCGCCTGGTCGAGTCCAGCAAAGGCGAATTCGTCAGCTTCCCATCGCGCAAAATTGAGCAGACGGGAAAGTATTGGAATCATGTCTGGGCGAACAAACCATTTCAGGACAAGGTGGTTGAGATCGCAAAAGCCTCGCGCCCCGCTGTTTCGGCGCAGTCTGGCGATGACGGAATTCCGTTTTAGGTGCTGAAATGACGACCGAGGAAAAGTTAGCAGCCGCCATTGAATGGCTCGACAACAGATGGGTTTTGCATCCTGAAAATAGGGTTCCGAAACTCAAGGAACCTCTACCGGAGGTTTTTACTTGGACTCCGAAAGTGCTGAAAAAAGGCGCGAAGAAATGATCGAAGTCAAACTGCTCGGCCCGAAAGACGATCAATGGGCCGTGATAAGCCTTGAAAACAAATGGCTGGCGACAACCAGAGCAGTTTATGCAGATGCGGTTAAAGATGCGATTGCTGAAGCGATTGCCAATAACAACACCCGTGGTAGCTCAGCGGCAGAGCGCCCGACTAATAATCGGGAGGTCTGTGGTTCAAGTCCACAACTCGGGGACTCAAATGCGGCGCAGGGCCGCGATTAGGAATAGCAGCCATATGACTACCACCTTCGATAACACCGCCTGGGGCTGCCATGACTGAAGAGAACCATATGGCTACTAACAGCTACGGGAGCGATTGTGGCTAAACGTGCGGCCAGGGGAAGCCAGTTAGTGCGGGGATTCATCCTCGGCCAGCTATACGCCAGCGGCCACGTTTTGACCACCGCAAGGATTCGGCGCGAACTGAAGGCATCGAAGGCAACGGCAAAGCGGGACATGGCGGCAATCTCGGAACTGGTTGCGGTCACGCCGAGCAATCCGGCAATAGGGCTGAAAAACCACATTCAACGAAAAACGATTAGGAGCCACGCATGAACCCGAACCCAATCATTGAAAGGCTGGCGGATCTTCGCAGATTCCTGGTGCGTCAAATCGACGGATCACCAGAAACCCGTTCCCGCGACCAATCGGTAACGGCGCACATTTCCGCCGTGGACGCTGCCAGCACGTTCATCGAACTGGACGATCTGTCGAAAACGATCTGGTTTGATGCGGCGGTCCAACTACCGGACGACGAAACGACCGTACTGATTTCGCTGGACGATGGCGAAGTCTGGACCGGGTATGTAGACGGCGACCAATGGCTTTATGTGAGCGGCGACCCGATGGCTGCGAAAGTGACCCATTGGCAGCATCTTCCCTGCCCTCCGTTGAGGGTGGCGGCATGAGCCATACGCCCCCTGCCCCACAACACCGCCTTGCCGATCTGCGCGATTGGCTGATGGATCAGATCGACGGGTCAATTGAGACTCGCGGAGATGACGGTCTGATTTCGGACTTCATCAGGCAGATAGACGCACTATCGGAGATGGGGGCAACGGTTGAGCCTCGCGGTTGCCCGACACCCGGCAGTTGTTCTGCCGTGGAAGAACTGGCAGATCTCAAGCAGCGCATCCTTCCTCAGTTTGCAGGACGGGCGCAGAGGGCCGAGCATGAGAGGGACGCGTTGCTGGAGCAGTTGATTGCGGCGCGATCCGCAACGGCAGCGCCCCTTGTGGAAGAAAAAGCCGTAGGCCACGCTCGGTACGCGTATTTACGCACACTCAACCCGAGGAAGTTTGCCGCGTTGTACAACGAGGCGCTGATGGGTGTTTATCAGTTTGACGATTTAGTGGATCGCTATCGTGACGCAGGGGAGAAACCATGAGCACTACTCTGGATAAGAACGCCAACCCAAAGATCCCGCGACACATCTCAAGACAGTATGTGTTTGGAGCGCGAGGGTTTCGGCGGGAGCAACGTGAAGCCCTACGGAGAACGGTGGCTGCGTTAGATGATCTTTTGCTTGGGAGCGTTTACATCCCCGGCGGCCATGAGCCACTTCGTGCGTTCCGAAAGTATTTATTAGCGGTCAAACGGCAGATGTCGCGCAAGGAGTGGGGCGAATGAGCGCCCCTACCCTGAAAGGCAGCGCCACCTACGCATGGGCGGCGGTCGCAAAGAAGGATGGCAGGATTTTGCGAGACTTACGCGGACATTACGGGATCTACACCCACAAAGCCGATGCCGTGGACGATTGCCCGATGTACGGACAGGTCAGGCGCGTTCGGATTACGCTTGCTCCCCTACGCGAGGAGAGCGATAAGTGACAAACCCAGCCGCTATAGCTGGCGCTGCCGAATGGCGTAGGAAGGTAAAAACAGGAGAAATTGAAGCCCCTTGGGTTAGAAAAAGGCGTGAGAAAAAAACTCAGAACGAGCAAGGCGCTTTGATTTTTGGAGACTACACAGAGAGGATCAAAAAGGCAAAAGAAGAACTCGCGGCGCTAGAAAAACATAAGGCTTACGCTGCGAAGTCAATCGCCCTAACCGGCGCTTCATTGCTGCGTCATGAAGAAATATCGGCAGCAGCAAAGCCAATAGAGGAAAGTTCCGGCGTTTACTTTCTTGTCTCTTGTGGGGAAGTTGTCTACGTTGGGCAATCCGTTCAGGTGATGAACCGAGTGCAGGAACATCGTGCATTAAAGACGTTCGATTCGGTGGCGTATATCCCATGCAAGCCGGAAATGCTCAATAAATTAGAGTCGTTGTACATCCATATTCTGCGCCCAAAAACAAATGGGAAGATGCCGGATCAGAGCATGAACGCGCCTATCAAGTTAATGGAATTGTTCGGCTGATGGTTTCTATTGCAAAGGAGAGCGCCGCGTGAAACCGTGGCCCGACTGGGCGCTCTGGACGCTGTTTGTCTTGTGCCTGGTCGCTAGTATTGGCATTGCTCTGTGTACATAAAGGACTAAGATGATTCTGCTAGGTGATACGCCGTACATCCAATGTTTTGTGCGTAACGAATTCCTGTTTGACGAAAAGCGGGGGCATGGAGAATTTACGCCAGCCGTAGCGTTTGCGTTCCGCGCCGAGCCAGCCCGTGTACCGATGTTTCAGGTCATGCTCAACAGCGGCGCTCAATGGGCCAGAGTGCCGATTCACATGATATGCAGCAAGCCCTGCGACCCTCTGCCGGTAGAGCAGTCCTGCTGGTGGGATTCATACGGATACGAGTTCACCGTGATCGCGCTGCCATTTCTTAAAAACCATGCGGTCACGGCACTTGGCAGGGACGGTAAGATCCGCAAAGGAAACTACCTGTTTACTGTGGATTGGATGCAGACCGGCTGGGCCGAGGTGCCAGACCAGCACAAGAACCACCATGTAATCGCGTTGGATTCGGGGCAATGGATTGCCTACCCTAACAACCGATTGGTGTGGCACGATCTGTCGTGGATTACGCCAGCGCCAAATCGGGAGTGGCAGACTCCCACCCGCAGTTATTCGGTCGAGGGTTTGATTTGACGTTGCGGGATCTGCTCCTATCACCCGTGGCGTTTTCGCGGCTGGCTTGCACAGGTCAGCCGCTTTTTTTTACCTAATTTTCAGATCACCAATGACAAAACGAAAAACGCCTGTAGAGATAATGCCCCTTCCATCATGGCTCGCGCCGCCCAAACTCCCGTCTGCTGATTGCGATCAGGTAACGGTCATTCGCCAAGGAATTAACACGCCGGATCAGATTGAGAAGAAATACCAACGAGCTCGAGTGGTCTTGAGGATGCGGAAGCTATGAACAAAGATAAAAACCCACTCCAGAAACTATGCGGCGCTTGCCAGATGAACCCCGGCGTGAAACTGGTTCCGAAAGGTCGCGGCGGCAAGATCAAGACCTGGCGCTGTCAGGGATGCTTAACTCGCCGCCAGCCCAGTTGGATCAGCGGGAAATAGCCTTGTGCCGGTCTTGTCGATAATCAGCGCCATTTTGCGCGGGGCCGCTGTAGCGAGGTTGGGGATGCTCAGATGCGTCCAGCTATTGAACTCGTTGGCGAGTTGGTCATAGGCCAACCCAGAGGCCCGTACAGCCCTCACAACAGCGTCTGGAGCCATCCCCGGCACTCTGATGTCAGCCGCGCAGCCGAGCCTGTGCTGGCTCGTATCCTTGCTTCCTACGGCATCATTGACCGCCTTGCTACGGTAAGCAGAGTTGATTACCACCACCCTGTTGCCCAGCACCTCTCGGACTTGCTCGAGGAACGCCGCCAGCCGGTGTAGATTTGCTAGTGCAGCGGGATCTGGGGAGTTGTCCAGGCTGCGGTGGTCGGTGCGGGTCAGTTCAGCTAGGCTGAAGTGCGGGGTCACCGATTGCCGGGATCGGCCCGTCCAGCCGCACCCAGACCCAGCGCAGCCGCCAGTCCTTGCGCCAGCATTTGATATTGCTGCGGGACAAGCGGGATTCCAACAGCAAACAAAATCCCAAGTCCTGCCAGAGTTGACGGTTCACCAAAACGTTTTCTGAGCCAGCCCATGATTATTTTCCTTTTGCAATGTCTCCGCCAACGGGATTTGCGGCTCCAACCGGCGCGGCAGTAAACGCGGTTGTGCCTGGTGCTACATGACCGTTATTCCACGGTGATTCGTTGATTGGGCCGTAGCAGTTGGCAAGCTGCACACCGTTGACCTTCTTTGCTTGCTTGTCGCACAGGAACGACCATTGGTTGCTCATGCCGCCACCGGCATCGGTAGAGGTCACAAACGATCGCGGGGTCATCGGCACAACGGCCCAACTGGGTGCTTGTGGGTACTCGGTCACGGTTGAGAACAGCGACCAAACTTTGCCAGCCGGGGCTTTGCAGCTACCCTGCATTAGCTTGCCGTTGGCTACGGCTTTGCCGGTGAGCACCGGACAGACCGCCATGCCCTCTTGGAATTCTTTACCTTCAACGCGGATCGTCTTGCCGGTAGGGACGCTGGCAGAGGCCGCGCACAATGCGAACTCGCCATTACAGATCATCAGATCGGCAGCAAACACGTTGACCGGGAGCAGCAAGAGGAGGAGCAGCTTTTTCATCATAGTCCTTTGATCGTCAGGTGCAGCAGCAAGGCAATGATGAAACCCGCAACGCTCAGGCCAATATGCTCAATCCGCTTCAGACGGGCGTTGATAGTTTCATACCGCAGTTCACAGACCGCCTCATGCGAGGTCAGGCGAACGTCAAGTTCGTTGACGGTCGCCATCACTCTTCTTTGACGACGGGTGTGGGGATCAGAGCAGCGGTCATGGTGATTGCCTTAGTGAGTTTTGATTATTCAACGCCGGGAACCATTTGATAGGCTGCGGCACCAGTAGCCGCCCCTGCTGGTGTGGTTGCAAACACTCCAGCGCGTCGAGCCGATTCTTGCCGTTGCCTTGCTATGCGTTCTCCGGCTTGCATCATGGCGCGGAGATTGTTTTGACCCTCCTGACCTCCGGTCAGCAAGATTCGTCCTAATTCGTTTCTGGTGGTTTCAGGCATTTTTGTGCGGTTGAACAGATTAAGCAAACCTTGCCCGATTCCCGCAGGATTGCCGCCAGCAACACCAGAAGCAACTCCAGCAACGTCTTGTAATGCGCCCATACCAAGATCATCAATGGCAGCGCCTCTGCTGGCTGTTTGAGATCCTTTGTCGGTGGCGTTCAAAAGTCGATAACGTCTTTCTAAATCCATTTGTTGAGCAAACTTTTTGTATCCTTCTTCGCCACCAAAAATAGCTTTTAATTTTTCAACAATTACCGGATTCGATTCTGCATTAAGCATTTTTGTTCTATTGGGCAAACTTGATCCCAAGTTAGTACGCAATCCTTCAAAAGCACCAACCTTGAAAGCCTCAAGCTCTGATTTGCTTAAGTTTTTCATTACATCAATTATTTTTGCTTCTGTTTGATTAGAAGAAAAAATACTAGAAGCTATTTTATTTCCAGAAGCAACCGCATCTTTTAGTTCGGCAGGATCGGCAAAGGCATCCCTAGCTTTTTTGTAAATAGAATTACCTGCGGCATCTTTAGGAGAGAGCCTGTCAAGTTTATCGATTAATGCAACACGAATACTGTCTATGTCACGAGTTGAGTCGGTTGGTTTTTTGGTAACTGCTTCTTTTGCATCGTCTGCCATAGACCACAAAGTGCGTTTCATTTTATCCAAAGCAGCCAGAGGAACATCGTCACCCGCTTTTATTAAAGATAAATCTATGTGTGGTTTTCCAAGCCTTCTAGCAGATATTTCAGCAGCCGTATGTGCTGCTGGTTCCCTTGCTAATAGTTTTACAAGTTCATCATCGGCGCGGAAAGATACGTTTTCCAACTGCCTGTAGATCGGCGCAGCATCAGCAGCTTGTTTTATTGTTAATGCCTCCAATGTCGGCGCAAGCCTTTGCCCTTGTACGCCCATAGATTCTTCAGCCGCAGAAATCATGCGAGGTGCAGCACCAAAACGCTCACGTTGAGTTATAAATTGAGACGCGGCCTGTTTTGTGCTGCCGGGTAGAGTTGCCATTGTGTCCAGCAAGCCGCGAGTGCTGGCACCACCAACATCGGCAATGACCGCAGGTTCACCTAATGTTGGCAATGTGGTTCTGGCCGCAATAACCGGATTGCCAACTAATCCGCTTGCTTGACGATCCCTAGCCAACGCTTGAGCAATTTCCAACTGTGCTGCGGTTGTTGCCCGAGCAGGATTAAATCGTTGTGCAATATTTCCGCCAACAGCACCCGCAACGCCCAATACCGGCACAGTTGCACCGCCAAGGGCAGCACTTAACGCGCCGCCTTTCGCTGCGTCAAGTCCAACGCCGCCAAGAGTGTCAGCAGTAGATGCGCCAGCCCCACCAACGGTTCCGAAAAGCGCCCCAGTTCCCGCCGCAGTCATTGCTTGGTTAAGCATATTTACAGACGGGACTGCCATAGCGTTTGCGGCTTGCGGTGCAGCACCAAATAGCCGCAGAACGCTCAACGGCGCAGATGCCATTGCTTGCGTTATTCCCGTAGTTACCGGATTTTGCTTTTGCTGGAATTCAGCAGCACCGCGCAGATAATCTCTGTTTGCTCTGTAGTTTGGTAGGTAACCGCCACCCTTTCTCAAAACGTCATAAGCGCCCCCAATACCACCCAGAATCTCGTCAGCAAACCCGAGGGTCGGGCCTTGCAATACGGAAATCAATCCTTGCGCGGCACCAGGCGCATTTGCGCCAGCTTCTTTGTTTTTATTGACGGACAGGCTTTTGATAATGCTGTCGTTTGTATGCCCCCCTTTTATTGCTGCGGAGTAATCAATTTTTGCGAAATCAGCCATGTCCCTTGCAATTGCATCATCGGAATAACCAGCTTTCCTTGCGCCTTCAATATCGTAGCCTGCCATCACGGTTTTCTCCTCTATGTCACAACTTGGGTCGGAAGGATTGAATTGGCGGCGCATTTGGAGGCGTTTGTTCCGTTATTCCTATTTTGTTTTGGCCTCTGTCGGTAATTATGTTCCGTACGTCTAATCCGTAAGATTTTGCTCTTCTTGCGTACCCAGAATCAACAATTCTTTGTTCCGCTTTTACTTCTTCAAATAAACCGTCAATTGTTTTATTTAGGTTTGTTATTTGAGTTGGAGTCAATATTGTTTTGCCAGATTGCAATGTGTTAGCAATGTTTGTTACACGATCAAACCATCCAGAAGATTTCAAAGCCATTGCTAATTCTGTTTCACGAACAACGGATGCTGGATCAAGAATTTTCATAAAAGCAGTTCCGGCTGATAATCCCGCCGTAGGATTGGTGGCCGCATCTCTTAATGCTGCTTTTGCTTTATCAATTGCAAGTTTTGTTTCAATAAAACCTTTGCTTTCGCTTGTGTATTGTTTATTTAATTCTATTTCTGTTTTCTGAGTGTCGGCCGGTTTTGGCCCTAACACATTTGGCCCTTCTACTGGTTGACCTGCTGGTGCTTGGCGCTGCCCAGGCACACCCGTAGGCACACCCGTAGGCGCAACCATAGGAACGCCGCTTTGAACAGCAGGCGCACCGCCAACAGGAGCAGCAAGAGGGCCACCCGTTTGCGACATCAACGTAGAAATTGGCTTTGATAGACCGAGCCTTGCATTAACACCAATGCCGCGCTCAGTGTCAAATGTCCAACCTTGTTGCGCTAACGTCTCACGATGATTTCTTGCAGCGGCATCAATGGTGGCAGTAGTGTTGGGTGAAACTGTTTTTTCTAATTTCTGTTCCATCCCAGAAGGGTTGCCCTGTGCATCAAAGTATTGACGACCAATATACCCGCCTCGATCTGTGTCTACATGTTTCAACGCACTTTGCGTTAACTGTTCAGATGGAGTCAACATGCGTGTCAAAGTTTCAAGTTTCCATTTCGGAAAGTTTTCTGGCGTTAAACCTTGGCGCAGCCGGTCTGCGGTTGGTTTATCTATAAGGTTGTTTGAAAGACGGTAATCAATAGCTGCATGGGCGGATTCCGCATCGGGAAACCCGGCAACTTCGCCAATAACTTTGTTTCTGGCCTCACTTTGTAGTTTTTCTGTTTGCGCGGTTTTGTATGCTCTGTCACCAGATTGTGCAAGTATGTCTCCGCGCAGTTTATCTTGTGTTAATCGTTCGCTTTGCATTTTCAAAGCTATATCTGGCTTACCAACCCGCTGGTAAGCGCGATATATCTCTTCGGGTGTAGTAGCGACCCGTAGATCGCCGAGCAACTGATTCGTCAGTTCATCCTCGCGTTTTGCTTTGCCCAAGGTGTACTGAGACAGCGCGTTCTGGTTCTCTTGCGCCCTAGCCGCCGCCGCTTGATCCATGCCAGAGACAAACGCATTGCCAACGCTTTGTGAGCCAGGCGGGGTCAACAACCCAAAGTTAAGTTCAGCCATAATCTAGGTTCTCTGATAAGTAGAAGGTGCATAAGTATCAAAAAAGTCTTGATTGTTTGTGTTTGGATAGTAACTGTTATTACCCCCGCCACCACTTGGGGAAGCTCCGCCCCCATACCCGCCGTACATCCGGCCCAATACGTTAGCCGCACCGCCATAGGCTGAGTTGCGTATCCCCGCAGCGGCCAACGCTGCGTTGCCGGTATTGGCGGCGCTACCCATTAGGGATGCGCCGATGTTACTCGCAGTGTTTGCGCCTTGAGCGCCGATCTGACCTGTTGCCGTTTGACCTGTTCCAGCAACACCGGCCAATCGGTTGTAGAGCGCGTTCCGTTCGCCCGTATTGGCGTTAAAGCCGGTCACATAGCGGTTGAAAGCGTTGTTGTATTCTTGGCTACCCAAGTCTGACCCGTAGCGTTGCACTCCCTTGAGCGTAGCCCCAGACAATAACCCGCCTCTGGACGCAGCACTGCGGTCAAGGGCTTTTATTCCCTCCGACATACGAAAGGCCGTGCCGGGGTCAGCGTTCTGGTCGTACTGGAAATCAAACGGCCTCGTTGAACCAAACTCTCCACCGTAGCCTACGCCAGCCGCCAGCCGATTAACCGCGCCAGTGCCAGCAGCAAGGTACGGCGCTTGGTCGGCGCGGGTTTGGTCGTACTGTCGGCGCTGTTCGGCAATGGACGCGGCAGAAGCGGCCCCAGAGGCTTGCGCGGCAGTGTTGGCTGCGTCAGACGCGCCTTCGGACGCAAGATACCCGCCAAGAAGCGCCGTCCCGCCGAGAAAGAGTCCTGTAGCTGATATACCGAAAGCCATGATTTATCCTTTTAATTGGTTACTTGCAGCAACCGTCAACAACTGTTTATTTTTAGCGCCGCCCAGTAATTCATCTGCTGTTGATTCGGTAAGTTCTTCTACCAGTTTATCTAAATCCGTTTCCGTAGTAGCGTGGATCGTAGTCCAAACTGCTTCCGAAATAGCAAAAATAGCCCGTTTTGCACCTGGTTGCGAAATAAGCGTTGCTGGTGCCGCCAACTCAATAACACCTTCGTCACTGACAACCCTGACTTGGCCTTTAGACAATATGCTCAGATGGCAAGTTTTATGTACCGCGCCAGTTAGCACAACGCCAGCGGGGATGGTCATTTCTCTGGCGTAGACGTTAGGTGCAAAAATGTTACGAACAGGGCAGTCAACTTGCGGTAATTGTTCAACCATCTGTTCTAGCTGGTTTACCTTGTTCCGCATGTCCAAGCAACCGTCGTTGAACGTCAGATCGGATAGCGCCAGCGAACGCCGGTAATCAATGGTGATCTCTTGGTCGGCAGCAATATCCGCAAGCGCGACCAGATTGAGATTGCCGTTGTCGAGCAGGATCATGGTTGCGTTAGGCGTGGCGGAATGGTTTGTATACCTGCCAGCTTGCGTCCTACGACCGGATACCCGAGCAGGGCATATCAGTTCGCCCTCACGTTTAGGCTCAGTCAGGAACAACCCTTTGCCTTCAATAACAGACGCGGCCACGTTTACAGGCGCGTCAGCCAAAAATAAAACATCGGCGGTGAACTCCGATATTTGCCGCACAGTTTCAGGCAAAAGATTTGCCTCAACTAAAAACAAGTTGAAATCTTTATGGTCTGCGGCACTAGTTGTGCAATTCAAATCCACTAGCTAACCTCCCGCCCACTTGCGCGGATGTTGATGGCCGTGGCCGTTCCAGCGATGGTGGAGATAAACCCGCTTGCCATCAGCACCTGGCCGACAATCTCGGGGAAAGTGTACACCTCAGACGCGGCCAAAGTCTTGGTCTTGGTAATCAAGTTCTGGTTGCCCGCCGTGTCTGCCGCCGTGACCAAGTTAACGCTCAGAGTCGCCGCCGTTGCGCTGAAGTTGGTCGCCGTGAACTTGTCAATGATCGTGGTGACGTTGGTTGCGGTGTATTGCGTGGTCTGACTGTTCTCAGCAGTCTTGGCGGGGATAAGAACTTTTACGGTAACGGTCATGTTATTTCTCCGAAAGCCAGCATGTTCTAAACTTAAGCAGTTGGATAAGCATGGTTGTCCTTAGACTTGGAAGAATATGCCGCTAAAATCTACAACAAACGTCACGCCAGTTAAAGCAGATGTGCTATTAAAGTTAAACCGGATCAATCCTGCGCTTGCATTAAATATGCCCGCACTAATTGTCCCCGCGTATTGCTCAATTTCATTTTCGGCCAACGTAGAGCCAACCGTCAGCGTTGTGCCATCCCAATGAACCGCAGCAGAGTAAAACAAGCCCGTTGCATTGTTATCCAGCGAAACACTAAGATTTCCGCGCATACGCGCATTTGCGCCGCACTGGAACAAGTTAATGTTATCTGTACCGCCACCCGCATGAGAGCCTGAGATTTTAAAGAAGAACCCGTAACACTTGCCGCCAGTGCCGCGCCCGTCTGAATGCGTCAAAATTGTTGGCGGCACCGCAGCAGGCAAAACATATTCATTAGCCCGCAGACCGTTGATGATTACACTGCCAACCGTTGATGCAGCACCTATTTCAACGGCTACGTGTGTGCCGGGGATAAACTCCTGCACAGCATTAGTACCCGCCATATAGGACTGTCTTAACGCTTGTAGTCCCGTTCCGGCAGAAGAATTTAAAATGACTACGTTATTGTCAACAAGTTGCGTTGATGTTGCTTGAGTAATGCCAACACCAAAATCGCGCAAGACATTGCCAACAATTGAATTGCTGATAAGGTAACCAGGTGTCTGCGCGTTATTTACCACGTTGATGCCGATTGTTGTACTGGGTGCGCCGGTATGAGTAATTGAGTTACCCATCACAACAACCGGATCAGCCGCAGGATCGGCAGTCAGCGGCGGCAGGAGTTGCACGCCATTGGCAACCGCTGCTTTTACGGTATTAAAACCAATTATTCCGCGCCGCTGCGAATGCTCAATGTGAAACGCCTCAAGCGTTGATGTTCGGATGTGGTTACCGATTGCCGCCCAACCCAGTGTGCCGCTAATGCTGTAGGCAAAATTGCCAGATGAAAGCAGCATCCCAATAGCGGAGTAGTTGTAATTGGTTGCAAGAGCCGTTGCATTGCCGGGATGATTAAAATTAACTGCATCAGCAGTAGACGATGCCGCAACACCACCAAGAACTACAAAGCCATCAGAACCATCAGAGTTTTCATTTGATAGGATTGCATAACCACCCGAGTCAACACGAGGCCCGTAGATAATAGTGTCTACGCTGTTGGTCAGGTTTTGATGCAACGCAATCCCTGTCCCTGCGGTGATCTTCACGTCACGCAATGTGACCTGCGTTGAGCTGGCCGGTATGGTTATAAACTCTGCAATGTTGCCGGTGTCTTTATAGTAGCCACTATCAAGCAGCGTTTTTGTGCCAAGTGCAATGCTGCCGGTATTGCCTACTTTACTTGCCAGATACGCCGTTTCGGTAGGCGCATAAATTCTAGCCGAGGCAACAATTGCTGCGTTAACCGCAGTTCTGTCAACCGTAGTGTTGTCCGCAACCGCGCCAAAATCCTGCGGAGAAACCATCTGCCGCAGTTTGGTCTGCACGGTTTCAGCAACCGCGCCGCTGCCAGAAGCAATGAAACCGATCAGGCTTGAACCGCTTGAGGCCGCAAGTGAGGCTGAATCCACCGCACCGGCAATATTGTCGTAACTGCCAATTTGCGTTGCCGTAGAAGTTTGCAATACAAATTTATAAATGCTAGTGGTAGTTAGCCAAAGCTGACTGGGCAATCGGCCTGCGGAATCAAGCACAATTGGGTTTGTATTGGCGACATTGCCCGCACTGGTCGTATAGGAAGTCAGTGGCGTTGTGGTGCCTGCCGCATAGGTGTAGATCAAACCACCGGCCAACGGCGCGCCATTGTTATCAAAAAGCTGCCATCCTGCGCCGGCAAAAAGAGAGAGATTAACGGCCATGATGTTCCTTATTCGTTAAACACTATTTTGCCTCTAATGCGGCAATTCGTGCAGTTAATGACTCTATAGTCGCCAGTGCCTTTTGCAGCGACATGACTGTTACCGCAAGCACCGACCGATCATAATAGCCCCACGGTTTTTTCACCGTAATTTCGTTTCCATCTTCGTCTTGGCTTATATACGATTCTGGCTCTGGCGCTGCCTCTGGCCCGATAGCCGCGTTGACGTTTTGAGCGTAAAAGCCAAGCTGTCGATCTTTACCAAAAGTGTCTTTTTTCTCGTCGTTGTAAAACCAGTAGCCAGGTTCTAACTGCTTGAGCATTGCATCTGGATCAACCGGCGCACCGTCTTTGATTTTCCACGTTTCATCTGATACCGATGAAATGACCCCAGAACCGTTAAATGTTGCGGTGCCTACGCCGTAATTGCTGAATGTTACAACGCCGGTTGCGCTCAACGTGCCGGTGATAGCCAACCCCGTTGTCGTAAGCAGCATATGCTGTGTCTGGGCATTGGCACTAAACGAGATGCCCCCGCCACCATTTCTTCCACCAAGTCCTGTTGCGTAGGCGGGAATATTTGTCCAAAACGAACCACCGGCAGAACCTTCTATCCCCAGATACATTGCGCCAGAGGTGTTGAACATATTCATGTAGATGGTGCTGGTTCCAGAAGTAGGGGAACCAATTTTTATTACTTCGCCAGAAGTAAGGGTGCTGGTAATAAGCGCCGTTACGCCTAGCGTTGTAAATTTACCCGCAGCCGCCGTTGTAGCGCCAACAGTGCCGTTGATGTTGATGCTGGCGGTGCCGGTCAGGTTCGTGACGGTGCCGCTGGACGGTGTGCCGAGAGCGCCGCCGTTGACCACAAACGCGCCCGCCGTTCCGGTATTGACCCCGAGCGCAGTAACAACGCCGGTGCCGGTTGTAATTGTTGCTGGTGCAGCGCCAGCGCCGCCGCCGACCACCAGCGCACTGGCTGTGAGCGCAGCAGATGTTGCCCAGGTAGACGAGCTGGAGAAGTAAGGGATACCGCCCGAAGTGCCTGCAACCGTCAGTGCCAGCGTGCCGGATGTGGTGATCGGTGAACCCGCAACCGAAATCAAGCCGCCGGTAAATGATTGCGCGACACTGGTGACCGACCCGCTGCCCTTGCCGTTAAACGTATTCCAGTCGGTGCTGGTCAGGTAGCCATTAACGCTCGTTGTTGCAGCCGCCATCGAGATCGCTGGCGTAGTGCCGCCCGAGCTGACTACTGGCGCAGTGCCGGTCACACTGGTCACGGTGCCTGAGCCTTTGTTGTTAAAGGTCGTCCAATCGGCGGCGCTCAAAGCGCCCCGGTTAGATGCAGACGCGGTTGGAACTTGCAGTGTGATAACCGGCGTTGTAGTTGGGTTTGCCACAGTGCTGGAAAGGTCGGTGCCGGTGGTGCCGAGGGTCAGCGCAGCAACGCTGGTAACTGTGCCGGTGGTTGGCGTTGTCCAAGTTGGAGTTCCTGCGGTGGCGCTGGTCAGCACCTGGCCCGTTGTGCCTGCGGCGCTCACCGCAAGTGCAGGGCCGGTGCCGTAGGCTATGCCACCCGCTGTTGGGCTGCCGTCAAGGTTGTAATTGGCAATGGTGCCGGTCTGCACAACGGGCTGGAGGTAAGCCCCTTGGATGGCCGCTTCAGCGTTCTCAAACCGCGACATCATCGACATAAGCTGCGCGGTGTCAAGCGTGGCTAAGAAGTCGCCCGACTGATCCTCGTATTGCGGGGCGATGTTCTGATTGACCTGAATCAGCAGTTCGGCCAAGTCAGGTTGGTTGGGTGGCCCAAGTTGCAGTTCTTCAAGCGTGATGGGGTTGTTGCCGCTGCCTGTCAGAACAAACAGGTTAAGAAAGAACCGATACCACTCCCGCGCCATGAGGCCGGTGCGCTCGTCCATAAACGGCACCCGAGGCGCGGGGATATTGGTGATGTTGAGTTCGGCCACTAGCTACTCGTTGGTGTCACAAACAGTTCAGCGCCCATGATAGCGATCTTGACCGGGTCGGTGCCGGACACTTCATACACTCTGTCGCGGATCTTCTCGGTCATGCCAAGCCGCCGCCAGATGGTGCGGTAACCGTAAGTGCCAATCTCGCCCATCGACTTCCAATGCTCGTTTGACCAAGTATGCCCTGCATCGTCCGACCAGCGCAGCATGACTTGCGGGTCGCTGCCTTGTCCATCATTAAGGCCCACACCCGTCTGAGCGTCTAATTGAAGCGAGTGGTGCGCGGTGCGCTTAAGGTTATTCTGGCCTGTCGGCAAAGCTCTCCATGACCGCAACCATTTTTGAATTTGACCATCATCGGCGTAAACGTCAAGGTCGTAAGCATATAGCCGACCGTCCTCGTAGTCGCCAACTACAACCTTGCTGTTAAAGGCCATTTGGCAATTGCTACGGTGCCGTGTGAATTGCCCGTTTTCAAACCCTGCGCGTTCATGCCACAACTGAGTAGACACGTCGTACACCCAAGTCGCGTTGGCTGATGGAAATATCAGCACATAGAACGGATGGCCGTCCTGCTGGTAGGTGTAGGCAATAGCGTCTGTAATGTTGCCGTAGCTCTGAATGGCGTATTCAACCGCATTGGTTGAGATCCGCGC
>Ga0208960_1000809_pt1 | contig 17144 bp, 17 predicted proteins | sample GreLakmeON33MSRF_FD_187703 | JGI IMG/M metagenome (GOLD analysis project Ga0208960, IMG submission 187703) | Freshwater lentic microbial communities from great Laurentian Lakes, MI, USA - Great Lakes metaG ON33MSRF (SPAdes) | ecosystem: Environmental > Aquatic > Freshwater > Lake | place: Great...
AAAAACTCTGTTGAAATCGTTTGAACTTCAATTTCTTCTAAAACACATGTATATTAAGTAATACCGATGTTTTGTTTTTTCAATGTTAGGACGCTAGTGCGCTTCGCTAAATTTGAAATTACCGCACAACAACGACTTCAACTTACATCTTTTCAATTTTCACCAATCCTTTCCCCTCACTGTAATCTATAGCACTGCTCCATAAATAATCATGCGCTTCTGCTACCATTCTTGCAGAAACCGGATTGTCATGGATGTAAAACAATTTTTGATCTTTAAAATTATTACTGATCAATTCTTCGGCATGATTTCCTTCTCGCCAAAATGTATATCCTTCTCTTTTTTCTTTTTTAGCGCATCTTTCAAACATCCACAATATCCATTCTCTTCTCGATTCTTCTCCTTCCTTAATACTCTTTATTATTTCTTTACTTGTGTGCTTTTTAAAGTCACGTATTACCCCACTTAAATTACCATTTGTGGCTTTGCAAATTAAATGAATGTGATTACTCATTATCACCCAAGCGTAAACAACTAAACCCTTCTTTTCAATACAAAAGTTCAAGCTATTTACAATGATATCGCAATATCTTGCGCGGGTAAAAACATCAATCCAATTTACTACTGTGAAGGTTAGAAAGTACGTGGCTTCATTGTCGTGAATACGCCTACCACTAATGGTGGTTTGCACAGGAATTTCATTCATAAGGCTTAGTTAGGTGAAGCGAAGGTAAAAATTGATGTTTAATTTATGAAGCGCAACGCGATTAAAAATCGCTGAAATGAAGATTTCAAATTACGCTTCGCTAAATTTGAAATTACGGCGATGGCCTCTTTGTCTTTTTCGCTAATGATTCCTTGTTTCAGCAATTCATTTTCGAAAGTAACAATAGGATCTTTCTTCGCCCATTCTTCAAACAAATGCTGAGGAATGTATTTGGTTCCCGATGCTTCTTCATGTCCGCGCATTCTAAACGTTCTACATTCTACCAGTAATTTCAAATTTAGCGAAGCGTAATTTGAAATCTTCATTGCAGGCATTTATAATGCCGTTGCGTATTGTTTTAGGTATTATTATTCGCGATTAAAAATCGCTATAAAGAAGATTTCAAATTACGCTTCGCTAAATTTGAAATTACCGCACAACAACGACTTCAACTTACATCTTTTCGATTTTAACCAATCCTTTACCATCACTATAATCTATCGCACTGCTCCATAAATAATCATGTGCTTCTGCTACTATTCTGGAAGTAACGGGATTGTTGTGGATGTAAAACAATTTTTGATCTTTAAAATTATTGCTAATCAATTCTTCAGCGTGATTTCCTTCTCGCCAAAATGAAATGAACGCTCTCTTCCTTTAGAAAAGCCCGAAGCTTTACCTTGAAACTGAGCAAACAATCTATTCAACGGAATTTTTCTACCGGTAAACACCCCTAAATTGCGGTGCATGGGAAAAATATATTCGTCGTTTTGCAACGCGGCGGTAACGCCTACTGAAATAGCTTCTTGTCCGATACCCGAAAACCATTTCGATATTTTACCTTGTCGCAACAACACCAGCATCTTCTCCTCAAACAAGCGAGGAATAAGCAAACGCTCGTACAAATCGAGCAAGGTTTCTTTGGGTAGTTGCAGTAAATTCATATTATTTTGGAGTCGGGACGCTATCAGCACCTTCATCAAAAGCGCCTTCCAATTCTTTTTCCAAATCGTTTAATTCTGCTTTATCTTCTACTTTCTCAGGCTCCATTTTTTTTTCGGCTTCTTTCACTTCTTCTTCGCTTGGACCGCAAGAAATCAGAGCTAATACTGGTAAATAAAAGGCTAACAATAAGAGTACTTTTTTCATAAAATAAGTTTATAGTTTAAAAATATGTAATAATTGTGTGAAAATAAATAGGCAAAAGAATTCTTTATCTTCTTATTTTCGCGGAATGGCCCTACCTAAAATAGAACAAGGAAAATTAATCTTGGCAGAACCTTTTTTGCATGATCCTTATTTTAAGCGCGCTGTAGTTTTGTTAACCGAGCACAGCAAGCAAGGAACGATGGGTTTTGTGGTAAATATGCCATCGGAAATTAGGGTTTCTGATGCGATTAAAGATTTTCCGAAGAGCAATTTAAAGGTTTTTTATGGCGGACCGGTAGATCAAGATGTAGTTTTTTATGTGCACTCCTTTGGCGAAAAAGTGCCCAACAGCATTAAAATAAAAAAAGGAATTTATTGGGGCGGCGATTTCAGTAAGATTCAAGAACTGGCGAAAAACAATGAATTGAACAACGACAACATTAGATTTTACATAGGTTACGCAGGTTGGGGACCATCGCAATTTCGCGAAGAATTAAAGAAAAATGCTTGGTTCATTTACACCGCTAAATCTGAATATATTTTTACCAAAGCACCCAAAAGAGTGTGGGGCAAAATATTACGCGACAACAAATCGCCTTTCTCTGTTTTGAGTAATTTTCATGAAACGCCAAGTTTGAATTAAAAATCAAAAATTATGAAAAAAACAGTACTTCTATTTTTTGCTATTATTTCGCAGCTTTCTTTTTATGCCCAAAACAATTTTATTAGTATAAGCGATAGTATTCTTAATACAAGTATTTTCTCTCACAACCCTGCAATAGATATTGATGGAAACGATACCATTAGCTTAACAGAAGCTCAAAATGTTGACTCTTTAATTTTAGATGGGAAAAACATCTCCAATATCAACGAACTACATCTATTCCCCAACTTAAAATCATTAAACATTTCAAATAATTCTTTCTCTACTCTTGATGTTTCTTTTCTAAACATAAACAAACTAAACGCCCAAGGCAACTCACAACTAACAAGCATTTGCGTATCTGCAGCTCAATTTCCACAAACAAGCTCATGGCTTAAAGATGCTCAAGCCGTTTGGGACACCAATTGCGGGGTGAAAAACATCTATTTTCCCGATACCGCTTTTAAAAATGAATTACTGCGACATACCATTTACGACACCAAACATCAAGTAATTGTTCTTGATAAAAACAACGATAACGAAATATCTTACAGAGAAGCTTTGGAGGTGGGCCAAATTTGGATGAATGACATGACCGGATTTAATCAAGGGGTTTTTAAGCCAATTGATATTTCGGGAATTGAGCATTTTAAAAACATAACAAATCTTGTTTGTAATAGCTACAAAATAAAAAATGCGAACAAGGTAAACACATTGCTAAAACTAAGTATGCTTAGTTTTTTAGGCAATGAAATTGACTCCTTAAATTTATCCAATCATCCAAGTTTATACACCATTTCTCTCGCCAGTTCAAAAGTTAAATATGTTAACTTATCTAACATGAAAGAACTAGAAGATGTTTCTGTTTCTTTTAACGATCTAAGCAAATTAGACTTAAGTGCATGTGCGAAAATTAAAACCGTAGATTGTCGATCAAACAACAACTTAAACTCCATTTGTGTCGCCCCTTTTCAAGCAGACAGCGTGAACTGGACTAAAGACAGCACCACTGCTTTCGCAACATATTGCGGTTCAAACATCATCGACATTAAAGACAACAATTTGCTGAACACACTTCTAACTCATTCCCCAAAAATTGATTTAGACAACGACAATAAAATAAGCTATGAAGAAGCCTTAACAGTTAGTGCACTTGATATTTCTAATAGCGGACTATTAAACCTTATTGACTTAAGCGCGTTTGCCAATCTTGTTTCACTTAACATATCGGGCAATGCACTTACTCAACTCGATGTTTCTTCTTTAGAACATTTGAAGGAATTGGTAGCGAGCAACAATTACCTAAGCGCAATTATCTTCTTTAAAAATCAAACAAACAAAAAAGAAGATGTTCTTACAATCGACGAAAACAACACGCTGCTAACACTATATCTTTCGAACAATAATCTTACACATCTTGATGTATCGCAACTTGCTGCATTAGCCGACTTAAACGTTAGCAACAACCCTCAATTAAGTAGTGTTTGCGTAAATCAAAACCAGCTAAATAACGAAGTTAACACTTGGACTAAAGACGCCAATACTTCATGGAATAATCAAAACTGCGCATTAATTAGTTCAGCAAACACCATTGCTAACAAAGCATTTATTCCTGCTTATCCAAACCCTGCAGAAAACATTATTTACGTGAGCGAAAAAGTACAAGGTATTTATTCTGTTTCGGGCAAATTAATCAGAAGTAAAACCGAAGGATACACCATAAACCTATCTGATATTTCAGCGGGTTTTTACTACATCCAATACGAAAGCGGCAAAACCGAAAAACTAGTGATTCGAAATTAAAATGACCCCATCAAAAATCTTTATCTCTCCCCTCTTGCATCTCTAAATGTATTTCTTAAATTTACTGCATGGCAATGAACTCAGAATACATCAATTCAATGAAAGAGTGGGACTTGGAAGACATCGTCGACCACGTTAAAAGCACCCACCACGCATACTTAAAAGCTAATTTCCCGGTAATCGTTCGATTGCTGGAAAAATTGGTAGCAAAGTACCCAAACCAATATCCCGAGTTGAAAGAGATTCATGATATTTTCGTTGATTTTACCGATGATTTATCGCGTCACTTGGTTAAAGAAGAAGAAATTCTTTTTCCTTATTTCGAGAAATTAGGGTCTTACCTCAACAACCCAAAATCTTTTGAACCTGCCTTCTTTGGTTCTTTGCACAAACCCGTACAAGTAATGGAAGAAGAGCATGATGACGAGCATATTGTGATTGAAATGGTGAAGAAATTAAGCAACAATTATACACCTCCAGCCGGTGCCGACCCTTCTCATAAAATGCTTTATTTTAAATTAAAAGAGTTCGAAGACGACATTAATATTCACCATACTATTGAAAACGAAATTCTTTTTGCTAAGGCCGAAGAAGCTGAAAAAATATTGAAGGTTTAATGTATCATCGCTATCTGCAGTAAATGCGCTCATTCACTGCTTTACTAATCATAGGCACGTTCTTCTCTTGCACAAGAGACGAACCAGCTTTTGACACCAAAGCGTTGGGCTACCCTGCTAATATTTCTAAATTAATTTTAACTACTTGTGCTACACAAGGCTGCCACACCAGCAAAAGCAAAGATGCTGCAGCTGGTTTATCACTTTCTACTTGGGAAGAAATGATGCAGGGAGGAAATAGCGGGGCTGTTACCATTCCTTTTTCTTCTGCTTTGAGTAGCACTCTATTATTCACCAACACTTACGCATCTTTGGGTGTTTCGGCAAAACCCACCATGCCTTTGTATCAGCATCCGTTAAGCGAAAGTGATGTAAAAATGCTAATGGATTGGATAGACAAAGGGGCCCCCAACAACCAAGGCTTTGTTAAATTCTCTGATAATTCTGCACGAAAAAAAGTCTACATCGTGAATCAGGGTTGTGATAATGTAGCTGTTGTTGATGTGGCATCAAACCTTATTGCGCGCTACATTTCGGTAGGTAAGAATAACAACCCCGAAGCACCACACATGGTAAAAATATCACCCGATGGAAAATATTGGTGTGTTTGTTTTGCATCGGGCGACGTGTTTCAAATTTTCTCTACTCTCGATGATAAATTGGTGGCTACTGTTCCACTTCCTGCTGGCTCTTGGAATACTATTACTTTTTCAAGTGATTCTAAAATGGTGTATACGGTGGATTGGAATTCCAGCGGACGTGTTGCATGCATTAATTTAGAAACGAAAACCTTGAAAAAAATAATTGGTAATGGTGCCTTAGAATGGCCCCATGGTATCGCTCTGTTAAACGATACAGCGATGTATGTTTCTGCCAACAAAGGAAACTATATTTACCGCGCCAATATTGAAAATTTAGACAATGTTGATTTTCATACTGTAGTGGCAGAAAAAAACGCTGCACTCAATAAAAATTCATCTTTAGACATTCACGAAATCGTTTTTTCTCCCGATCAATCTAAGTACTTTTTATCTTGTCAAACCAGCAATGAAGTGCGTGTGATGGACACTCAAAAAGATACTTTAATTGCAGTAATTAGCACGGGTAAATATCCAGTAGAATTTTCTTTTTCTGAAAAACATCAATTGCTGTTTGTTTCTTGCATGGAAGACGACACCTATATAAATGAAGGCATAAAAGGATCTATCACCGTTATTGATTATACCAACAGCACAAAAATCGCAACGATTAAAAGCGGACACCAACCGCACGGCTTACAAGCAGATGACGACAAAAATCTACTGTACATTGTCAACAGAAATATTGCTATAGATGGTCCGGCACCACACCACACCTCTTACTGCGGCGGACGAAATGGCTATTGCCAGCTCATTGATATGAAAACATTAAAGCTGATACCAGGAAGCAAAATGGAATTGTCTACCGACCCTTATTCTATTGCTATTCGACAATGATGTTGCCTACGAAAAACCTGCACTACTTAACAATGCTATGGATATTACCGCTTGCTTTAAGCAAATCTAACTCGGCCAACTTCACCTGCACCAAAGATCTCAAATAGTTGTTTTGAGCTTCCTTTTGCGCAGTTTCGGCATTCATCAATTCGCTCAATGAAACCAAACCTCCATTGTATTGCTCTTGTGCACTTGCATAAATTTCTTCGGATAGTTTCATGTTTTTTTCTTGCACTTTCACCGAGCTTTTACTGGTTTTCAATTTATTGTAAGCATTTTGATTTTGCAGTCGGATACTTTCTGCCAAATACAAAGCATCTAAATCGAGTTGATTTTGCTGAATTTTGGCTTGCGTTGCTTTGTAATGCTTGTTGAGTCCGTCGAAAATGGGAACCATTAAGGTGAGTCCAACCATAGTATTGTTATACCAATTCGCTTTATCGCCCGCCAAATGCACCTCATTGCCCATATTTTGCCAATTGTAAGTAGCGTTGGCATTTAATGCGGGCACATACCCTGCATAAAACTGTTTAATATTTAGTTCATTCAATTCCTTTTGCGACTCAATAATTTTAGCATCGATATTATTGGTAACATCGTGCTGCGGAGCACTTAACTGAAGATCACTAGGTTCAATTATTTTACTGATTTTTAGCGCCGAATCTAATTTCATTCCCATGAACAACTTTAGCATACTGGCTTGGTATTGCATGGTTTGATCAATATTTTCCAATTCTGTTTGCAAGTTGGTTTCGCTAACTTGCAAACGATCGTAATCGGTTCTTTTGGCCAAGCCGTTTTCATATTGCGCTTTGGTAAGTAACTTCAGCTTACTTACTTTCTGTAAATTACTCTCCACAATTTCTTTTTGCACGTTGCTTACCTGCACAGCGTAATAAGCTGTTGCTATATCGTAAATCAATTGCTGTTGGGTTTTCTCCACCCCTAAATTCGCCAAATCTTCGGCAACGCGAGCAGCCTTTACCGCCACCAACAAGGTTTGGTTGTAAATCATTTGAGACGCTGTAAAACCTGCCGTAAAATTATATTGCGTTCCAAAGCGAGCCGGAATTAATGTGCCCGGTTTACCAATAATTTCACCAGGAATAAGCTGGGTAAGAAGGTTAAGATTATCGTTAAAAGTAACATTAGTGTTGATTTGGGGCAAGCCTGTAGCCAGCACCTCCTTCTCCTTCTGCTTGTTTTTATTTACTTCTAACGCAGCCTTTTGCAAGGTTAAGCTGTTTTGAATACCATATTCAACGGATTGCTTAAGCGTAATCTCGTTTTGGGCGCTTAAACTTGTGCAAACATGAAGAGCCACAGCAGCGAATAAGAATTTAGTTATAAACATCAATAGTTGTTTTAATGCAAAGAAACTGAAATAGAGTGAGGTAAAACTACTAATTACATCAGATACAAATCTGCTTTTTAACACTTTTTGCTATAATTATCGCTGGTACTAGCCCTTAATGTTCTTTAATTTTTATCTTAGCGCACACAAGAAAAAAAATGGCTTCATATTTAATTACAGGTTGTGCAGGATTTATTGGCTCTCACTTGAGCGAACGCCTTTTAAGAGAAGGGCATCAGGTGGTGGGCATTGATAATTTCGACCCTTTTTACAAAAGAGAAATTAAAGAGCAAAACCTTAAAGGATTGCTAGGCAGCTCGCATTTTCAATTTATTGAAGGGGACTTAAAAAACAGTAATGTTTTCGACGAAATAGGCATCGACATTGATATCATAGTGCATTTAGCGGCGAAAGCGGGCGTACTTCCTTCTTTAAAAGACCCAATAGCTTATTTGAACGACAATGTTATTGCTACTCAAAACCTATTGAATCTTTGTAAAGAAAGACATATCAAGAAATTTGTGTTTGCATCGTCTTCATCGATATACGGCAACAACAAAAGTATTCCTTTTACCGAAACTGATAATGTTGACCAGCCTATATCGCCCTATGCGGCATCGAAAAAAGCATGTGAATTGATTACGCACACTGCGCATCACCTCTACAATTTAGATGTAGTGAACCTTCGTTTCTTTACTGTATTTGGTCCGCGCCAACGTCCCGACCTAGCCATACACAAGTTTATAAAATTAGTAGACGAAGGCAAAGAGATTACCATGTTCGGCGATGGCTCAACATCAAGAGATTACACCTTTGTAAACGATACCGTTCAAGGAATTATGAGTGCTTGCAATTACATTAGCACACACGACAATGTTTACGAAATAGTAAATTTAGGCAACAACACTCCTGTAAAACTGAAAGACCTAATTGCCACTATAGAAAAAGTGATGAACAAAAAAGTGAATATCAACCATCAGCCTATGCAACCTGGCGATGTAGACATTACTTTCGCCAATATCGATAAAGCAAAAAAACTATTCAACTACCACCCTTCAACCTCCTTGGAAGAGGGAATTGCTAGTTTTGTAAAATGGTATCATGAGCAAAAAGTTTAGAGTATTATACCTTTCGTACGATGGCTTAACCGACCCTTTAGGTCAATCGCAAATTTTAGCCTATACTTCTCGAATAAACAAAGAAAAAGGAATTGAATATGATATTATTTCCTTTGATAAACCGGAGAATTTTGAGAAGAATGGCAAGCGCGTTAGAGAGATTTTAAAAACCACTTCTATTCAGTGGCATAGCCTTCAATACCATAAATCACCCCCTATTCTTTCCACCGTTTACGACTTAAGAGAAGGATGGAAGAAAATTAAAGAACTCTACAAAAAGAACCATTACGACGTGGTACATTGCAGAGGATATATGTCGGCGATTCTCGGCCAAAAAGTGAAAAAGAAATACGGCACCAAATTCATTTTTGATATGCGTGGTTGGTGGCCCGATGAGAAATTGGAGAGTGGCTTGTGGGAGCCGGCTATTTTTAAACCAGTGTACAACTATTTTAAAAGAAAAGAAAAACAATTCTTCGAAGAATCTGATATTTCTGTATCACTCACTTATGCTGGAAAAAAAGAAATTGTGCAGAATTTTCATCAAAACGAAAACAAAATTGGTGTGATACCAACCTGTGTTGATTTCGATGTTTTTAAAACCTTTGATGAAAATACGCGCAACAGCATTAGAACAGAATTAGACATTCCTTTAGATGCTTATGTAGTAATTTACAGCGGCTCAATTGGCGCAAATTACCCACCCAAAGACATCATTAAAATGTTTTTGGCCATTCCATTCAATCAAAAAAAGTACTTGTTGATTTTATCTAAAGACGATAAAAACCTCATACTTAATGCGGCCAAAGAAATGAATGTTAACATTAATATTCGCTTTGCTTCTGCTGAATACAATGGGGTGCATCAATATTTACACGCCAGCGATATTGGTATCATCTTATACAAAATGGCTTTTTCAACTATAGGACGCAGTCCGACAAAACTAGGTGAATATTGGGCTTGCGGTATACCCGCTATTTCGTTAAAAGGAATTGGTGATTTAGATTTTATCGCTGCTAAATACAACAATATAGGTTTGGTTCTGCTAGACCAAGATTTCAAGCTAAACAAAGCTTTAACTCAAGAAGACAAAAAGGTATTGAGAGCAAATGCTATTTCTTACTTCGACATCAACAGCGGGGTGAATTTCTATTACAATTTATATCAACAATTAATCTAGGAGACTAATCCTTTGGAAGGCAACACCTCTTGCTCTTTCTTAGGTAACTTAGCATAATTGCTCAAGATATAAACCATCGACATATAGAAAGGCATTAAAGGTATTTTGTAACGCACCAAAGCACCGAAATTCGCGCTTGTTAAACCAATAAAAAAGGCGAAAAACAAAGAAAACACAAAAGAGAAAAACAGCAATGGATTGGCCAAAAGAACTCCTTGTAGATTAAATAATCTGATTCGAAAAATAGCCAAAAAGGTAAAAATAATAATCACCGTTGACTCAAGAGCTGAAAGCATTACAAACACGTTGTGTGCTTCCCAGATAAACGGCCGATAAAGCGAAGCAGCAATGGCTACAGGTGCTTTACTTAAAACTCCCGCCAATGTTGGCTCGAAAGATCCTATATCAAAGCGATGCCCACCATAATAATCCTGCTTTAAATCAGATTGCACCAAAACCGCTTCATCCAAAGCTTTATCAAATGAATATTTCCCCGATTCACTAGAGAAAAGACTAAGCAAACCAAATACAGCTCCAATAGAAACAACAAGTAATATAGGGAAAATAAATGCTTTAAACACTCTCGATTTAATTTTAACCATGTAATTCGCCAATAGCCAACATCCCATTCCCACAATAAAAGCATTAAAAATATAAGGCTTAATAGATATAATGAGGAATGAGAAAACAACCACATAAATAAGAGATACAATTATTTTCCTGCCCTTTAAAATATTATGAAAATAGTACATTAGAAAGCCGAAAGAGCCTAATGTAACTGGATCCTTCAACACGCCTGAGCCCCAAAACATCACCGATGGAATAAAGATAATTGTATACGAAAGCTGCTTTTTAAAAGAAGGATAATACTCAACAAATAATTTGTATATTTTCCAAGTCCCTAAATAACAAAAAGCCCCTACTACCATGCCACTTGCGATAAAAGAACCATTGGTAATAATAGAAACAACACTAATAAAACGAACCATAAAAAAGGCTCTTTCATCACTTCGATAAATAAAATAATTCTGACTAATTTCTCTTACCTCAAAGAAATGCTTCCAATTACTTACATTTCCTGTTGTTGTATCAAATAAGCCATTAAAAAGGAAATCGAAAAACAAATTTATATCGTTAAAAAAAATATCCGACAATACAGTAGCGTCGTGCATATAAATGAAGGTATCACCTCCCTTGTAATAAAACAAATAAACAAATCCAATAGAGATTGCCGAAAACAGCTTTATCCTTAATCCAGTAGAAAACACTTTTCGCTCATAATCATCTACATCTTTGACTGTTTTTTTCAAAAGAAAAAAAATCAAAAAGAAGTAGATAGGTACCATATACCAATCAACAATTCCTCCTATTTCAATTCCGTAATAAAGCACACTATATTTTAATGATGATATTTTTCGTTGGCTAAAATAGTAAAAGCTCGGTACAATTGCTCAATAAATATCAAACGTACCATTTGATGCGTAAAGGTCATTTGAGATAAGGCGATCACATTTTTAAAATGAGCGCGAACAGATGCACTAAAACCATGCGCTCCACCAATCACAAAAATCAATTCTTTTTTACCACTTAAAGTGTGCTTGGCTATAAAATCGGCAAAGCCTTCAGATGAAAACTCTTTACCTAATTCATCTAACAAAACAACATTTTGAGCCTGCTGACCATACAACTCTAGCAACAACTTACCCTCAGCCTCTTTAATTTCATTACTTTCAGTTCTTTTAATCTTAGGTTGCAAAGTAATCAATTCTACCCCTCTGTATTTTTTAGCTCTAGATAGATATTCATCTATAAAAGCCTGCCACTCCTTTTGCTGAGTCTTACCTATTTCTACGATCTTAATTTTCATATTTTGTATGGCGAAAATAACCAAAATAACCATTATCTTTCGGCTTGAATTCTTTTGACCATCGAAACACTTCTGTTTGGTTCGATATTTGCCATTTGTGAAGAGTCGTTTTAGTTCAATTGTTTATTTAATCATTCATTTTAATGAAAATATTAATATCCATACTTCTTGCAAGCGCAATGCTATTGGCAACAGCCATTCAAGACAATATTAATGCGGCCCTAAAAAGTGGCAATGCTCCAGCCTTACAACAATACTTTAATGCCAATATTGATTTAACTGTAAACAATACTGAGAATGTTTATAGTGCTGCGCAAGCCGGACAAATTCTCAAAAGTTTTTTTGAGAAACACGCTCCAAAAGCTTTTAAAACCAATCACCAAGGAAATTCACAAGATGGAAGTATGTATGTTATTGGCAGTCTAACCACCAACGCTGGTAATTACCAAGTATATTACTTCCTGAAACCCGCTAACAATAACATGCTGATTCATAAACTCCGCATAGTTTCTGCCAATGAATAATATCGATACCTTTAAAAACTTCATGCAAAATGCCATTGCTGAAGACATTAACACCGGAGACCACAGTTCATTATCTACTATCCCAAAAGAAAGTAAAGGTGAAGCCATAATGCTTTGCAAAGACGAAGGCATCATCGCTGGAATAAACAGAGCTGAAGATATTTTTCATTTTTACGACCCCAGCATAAGCATCACTAAGCATTTTAAAGATGGTGATAAAGTAAAGTTTGGCGATACAATTCTCTCTTTAAATGGAAATGCCCGAAACATTTTGGCCATGGAAAGAATTGCCTTAAATGTGATGCAGCGAATGAGCGGAATCGCCACCTACACCGCTTACTTAAACGACAAGATAAAACATACTTCCACCAAAATTCTCGACACCCGAAAAACCACGCCAGGCATTCGCTTTTTAGAAAAAGAAGCTGTTGTTATTGGTGGTGGAAAAAACCATAGAATGGGACTCTACGACATGATTATGATTAAAGACAATCATGTTGATTTCTCGGGAGGAATAAGCATTGCCATCGACAAAGCCAATGAATACATAAAGAGCAATCAACTCGATATTAAGATTGAGGTTGAAGTGCGAAATTTTGAGGAATTGCAAACTGTGCTCAGTAAAGGACAAGTGCATAGAATAATGCTGGATAACTTTTGTGTTGGCGATTTAAAGGAAGCAATAAAAAGAATTAACCATCAATATGAAACTGAAGCATCAGGCGGAATCAACGAAAACACTATTGTGCATTACGCCGAAACTGGGGTGGATTATATATCTGTTGGTGCATTAACACACACGGTGAAAAATTTCGACATTAGCTTAATAGCCAAACCTCATGAGCAATAAGATTTTAGACCGCATTGTGCAAAATACTTTTGTTCAAAAGGTATTGACTTTCACTAAAAACCATAGCTTGCCAGGTTTTCAAAAAGTACCTATTTACGAAGTATCTCATTTGTTTTACCAAGGCGTCAAAAATGGTACTTTCTCTACCCGCGCCTCTTCCTTAGCCTTCAAATTTTTCTTCGCCGTTTTTCCAGGCATCATCTTTTTATTTACACTCATACCCATCATTCCTGTTGATGGATTTCAAGAAGAATTACTCAATTTCATAAGAACCGACATCCCTAAAGGATTGAGAGATATTGCTATTACCACTATTGAAGATTTGATTAGTACGCCGCGTGGCGGACTCCTTTCTGTAAACTTTTTATTGATGTTGTATCTTACCACCAATGGCATTCACTCATTAATGGTAGAATTCAACAACAGCCATCACATCACAGAAACAAGAAATCCTTTTCAACAAAGAATGATATCGATAGTGTTGGCATTGGTTTTAACATTGATGTTGGTTTTAAGCATCGGACTCATCATTGTTACCGAGGTGATGGTAAGTGTGGTGGAAAGTAAGAACATTGAGGTAAACGATAATTTGAGTAATGCTTTGTTTCATGCAGCAAAATGGGTAACCGTTTTTGCTTTGTACTACTTTGCCATTGGCATTTTGTATTATTTCGGTCCGGCAAAAAGAAAGCACTTCAAATTCTTTTCTCCTGGCTCTATACTAACTACAGTCTTACTGATTCTAACCTCTTATGGATTCTCCATTTACCTTCAATACTTTAGCACTTATAACAAAATTTATGGTTCAATTGGAACAGTAATGATTGTAATGTTGTGGTTTTATTTAAACTCATACATACTGCTGCTGGGCTTCGATGTGAATGCCAGCATCGCCAATGCTAAATACAAAAAGGAAAGTAATACTAATTAAGAAATTGAGCTATCGCCTCCACAATGCGCTCAGATGATTTTCCATCCCATAATTCAGGCATCTGGCCCTTCTTATAAGTACCACTCAAAATAGAATTCACGTGTTGAATAATTAAATCTTCATTTAATTCTAACAAGGTATTGGTACCTACCTCTGCCGTAATTGGTCGCTCGGTATTGTTGCGCACCGTTAAACAAGGAACCCCTAAAAAGGTAGTCTCTTCTTGAATACCACCCGAATCGGTTACCACACCAATTGCCGATGAAATCAACTTCATGAAATCGAGATAACCTTGAGGTTCGCACAAAATAATCTGACTAGATTCTATCAAATGTTTTAAGCCAAAAGCTTCCGCATTTTTAATGGTGCGTGGATGTATAGGAAAAATAATTTTAATGCCTTTTGAAATAGTATTTAACACATTCAATATGCGCGATAAATTATCTTTGTTGTCTACATTGGCTGGTCGATGGAAAGTCATTACCAGAAACTTACCTTTCTCTAAAGAGTACTTAGATAAAACTTCGCTTTTATCAATATTAGGCTTGAACTTAATCAAGGAATCAATCATTGTATTGCCTGTAAAAACAATACTTTCCTTCCTTTTACCTTCGTTCAACAAATTCGCATTCCCCGATTTTTCGGTTGTAAAAAATAACTGCGCAATATCGTCAACCAAAATCCTGTTGATTTCTTCGGGCATCGTTTTATCCCAACTTCTTAAACCGCTTTCTATATGTGCCACCGGAATACCGTATCTGCTAGAAACAAAAGCACAAGCAAAAGTAGAATCAACATCACCTGGAACCACTACTAAATCGGGACGGTCTTTTTTTATTTCGGCCTCAAAAAGAGCCATGATTTGCGTTACCACCGAAATTTGAGAATCTCTTTTTAATTCAAACAACACATCGGGCTTAGGTATACCCAACTCCTCAAAAAAAACTTCGCTCATTTTGTAATCGTAATGCTGACCTGTATGCAACAATTTAAATTGCAAATGCGGATACTTTGCAAAGCACTCTTTTAATCGAGTGATTTTAATTAGATTCGGACGAGTACCTACACAAACAAGCACTTTTTTCATGAACTCAATTATTTAATTTAAGGATTGTAAATCTAAGTATTTTCAAGTGATTTTTTTTAAAGAATACGCTTTTACTATTGTATATTTGAACACTCATTATAGCTATGAAATATTTTCAACTACTACTGGCACTTACTTTTTGCTGCAACATTGTAGCTCAAGTGTACGACCCTCTTCATTCTCCAAACTCTTACAGAAATTGGAATAACCCCGAATACTGGAAAAATAAAAAGCCATTTGAAGGCTACTGGCAGCAAGATGTGCACTACACCATTCAAGCTGAACTAAACGAAAAAACACACATCATTGCAGGTAAAGAATTTCTTACCTATTGGAACAACTCTCCCGATTCTCTTAGCGTAGTTTATTTCAATCTTTACCAAAACGCTTTTCAGCCGGGTTCTTATTACGATAAGCTGCAGCAAGAGCAAGACATGACGCCTACATTTGGTGCCTACGAACAACAAAAAAAAGGTTTAGAAATTTCTAAAATAAAAGTAAACGGTGTTGACGTTAAAACCGAACTAGACAATACCATTCTAAAAGTTTACCTACCTCAAACCATTTTAGCAGGCGGAAAAGCTGCGTTCGAAATCGAATTTAAAACCTATTTCGATACTGGTTCTATGCGCCGCAGAATGAAAGTTTTTTTGGCTCAAAGAGGTTTTAAACATTTCGATGGCGTGCACTGGTATCCTAGAATTTGCGTGTACGATAGAAAGTTTGGTTGGAATACCGACCAACATCTCGACAAAGAATTTTACGGCGATTATGGTACTTATGATGTGGAATTAACATTGGCCTCGAACTTCGTAGTTGAAGCAACAGGTTGGCTGCAAAACAGAAATGAAGTATTGCCAGAAGAGCTGCGCAAGAAACTAGATTTAAGCAATTTTATTAGCAGAAAACCTACCGATACCATTAGCATTCCTACACCGTACAAAGCTGGCGAAAAGAAAACGTGGATTTACCACGCCGAAAATGTACACGACTTCGCTTTCACCGCCGACCCCACCTACCGCATCGATGAAAGATATTGGAACGACGTACTTTGCGTTGCGCTCGTGAGAGAAGAAAATGCGCCTTACTGGAAAAATGCAGCCGAGTACACGGCAAAAGTCATTAAAACCTACTCTGAATCTTTCGGCAAATACGTCTACCCCAAAATGGTGGTGGCCGATGCTAAAGATGGTATGGAATACCCTATGCTAACGCTTGACAATGGCGCTGATCCTAGCTACAGAAGTTTGTTGGCACACGAAATAGGCCACAATTGGTTCTTCGGCATGGTGGGCAACAACGAAACCTATCGCGCTGCTCTCGATGAAGGTTTTACCGAGTTCTTAGATTCATGGGCCGTTAGCCGCATTGATGGAGATACCGTTTTTCACAATCCAATTAAAAACGACTATCAAAGAAAATACAGAAAAGAACAATTGGTGGTGAATACAAGGGTTTACGACAATTATATTTTTGCAGCAGCACAACGTGATGATAGAGCGTTAAACACACATTCCAGCGATTTCGATGGTGGCTCTGTGAGTCACGGTGGCGGCTACGGTCACGTTTACTACAAAACAGCAACTATGCTGTACAATTTACAATATGTATTGGGTGATTCGCTGTTTTTACACGCCATGCAACACTATTTTAACCAATGGAAAATGTGTCACCCCTACTTCGAAGACTATAGAAATTCGATGATACAATACACCCATGTTGATTTAAATTGGTTCTTCGATCAATGGCTAGAAACCACCAAAGTAATTGACTACTCTGTACACTGCATCAAAAAAGGAAAAGAAAAAGATCAATACATCGTTACTTTTAAAAGAAAAGG
>Ga0208960_1000811_pt1 | contig 17140 bp, 20 predicted proteins | sample GreLakmeON33MSRF_FD_187703 | JGI IMG/M metagenome (GOLD analysis project Ga0208960, IMG submission 187703) | Freshwater lentic microbial communities from great Laurentian Lakes, MI, USA - Great Lakes metaG ON33MSRF (SPAdes) | ecosystem: Environmental > Aquatic > Freshwater > Lake | place: Great...
CGCAGACTATGTATTTGATTGTTCAGGTTTCAAACGTTTGATTATTGGTAAATTCTATAAGTCTAATTGGAATTCTTATAAAGAACATCTACCAATGAATAGAGCCATGCCATTCTTTCTACAGAATGACACCAAAGAAATACCACCATACACAGAATCAATCGCCATGAAATATGGTTGGATGTGGAAAATTCCTATCCAAGGTCGTTTTGGATGCGGTTATGTTTTTGATTCGAATTACGCAACAGATGAGGAAATCAAACAAGAATTGAAAGAATATCTTGGCCATGAAATAGTCAGTCCAAGGATGTTTAGTTTTGATCCTGGTTGTTATGATGATGTTTGTGTTAAGAACTGTGTTGCGTTAGGATTGAGTGCGAGTTTTGTTGAACCACTTGAGGCAACAAGTATTTTGAGCACAATACTTATGTTGAAATGTTGGGGAGATTTCAAAGATTCCTTGATTAATCGTGATGATATTCAAATAAAAATATTAAATCAAGTTTCAAGACGAATAAATTCCGATATTTTAAATTTCATACAGTTTCATTACTTAACAAAAAGAACTGATAGTGAATTTTGGAAGATGTTTAGAAACAAAAACAAACCCACACCATTTTTAGAAAATCTAAATGATTTTTGCAAGAATGATTTGCCAACACAGGGAGTCCTGGATTATCTGGATGCATTGGAAACATCAAGAATTGATTCAACAATTAACTTCCATGGATTGTTTAATTATTGTAGTTGGTTGCAGGTTGGATCAGGTATAAATTATTTTAATAAGGACCATGCAAAAAAATATGTTGATGAAAAACATTTGAATTTAAATTTACAAAATTTATTTGAAAAAACAAATGAAACGTTAATGGATCACTATGAATTCTTGGAGAAAACTAAGAATGCCTAATTGTATTATTATAAATGGTGGTACAACCAATCCATCCGAACACTACAGTAAAATACAAAGAACCCTTGGTGCATATAGAATTGCTTCAGCTTTAAATGAATATGGTTATTCAACCTTTGTCTTTGATTATATTGCACAATTTAATGTTGAAGAAATTATACAAGTTTTAAAAAATAAATTGAATGAAGAAACTTTGTGGGTTGGATTCAGTTCAACTTTCTTTTGGCCAAAAAATGTCAATCATTTTTTAAAAAATAAAGATGAAAAAACAGAACAATACAAAATGATAGATGAAATGTATTGGGATATGGATTATTCAAACATTAAAAAAATAATAGATTTCATAAAGAATAATAGTAAAGCAAAAATTGTATATGGTGGTTCAAAAGCACAATTTTCTATGTGTGATAAAAATATAGATTATTATGTATTAGGTAACGCTGATGTATCAATATTGGATTTAACAGACTACCTTGCTGGAAAAAAACCAAAAATAGAACATCTGGAAGAAATAGACATTGATGGTGTAACTTGTTTTAAGATAGACTCATTTAAATATCCCGAACCAAAAATGGACAATCTAACAACAAAATGGTGGGATGAAAATTTTAATGTTTTGCCGGGTGAAAGTTTGCCAATCGAAATGGCCAGAGGTTGTATTTTTAAATGTAAATTTTGTGCCTATCCATTACTAGGTAAGAAAAAGGGAACTTATTTACGTTCTGCTGATGAGATAAGAGATGAATTAATACAAACATATGAATCAATAGGCACAACTTCTTATTCTATAACTGATGATACTTTTAATGATGATAATGAAAAACTTGAAAAATTGCATAAAATTTTTACAAATTTACCCTTTAAAGTAAAATTGTCATGTTATCTTAGAATAGACTTGATGAATAAGTTTCCACACCAAGCACAACTATTATCTGAAATGGGTTTAGTTGGTGCATTTTTTGGTATAGAAACTCTACAAGCGGAAAGTGCAAGAGCTATTGGTAAAGGTTTACCTCCAAATAAAGTGAAGGATAGACTATATTGGTTATCAGAACAGTGGAAAAATAAAGTTAACATGAGTTCTGGTTTTATTTTAGGTTTACCGTATGACACCACAAAATATTTTGATGAGTTGTTTGATTGGACAATGAAAGATGATAATCCATTACAAGATATTATGTTTTATCCACTCTTGTTATTCAAATCAACAAATAAAGACTTGGAAAGGTACAGTTCGGAATTTAGTTTAAATTCTGAGATATATGGTTATGAATTTGATACCATCTCAAATTGGAAACTACCGTCACAGGATTTGACATATGAAAGTTGTAAAAGTACCAGTGAATATTTCTATCAATTCCGTAAACACAAAAATAAAATATCTGCATTTGCTATGCATGATGTGGCCAATTTAGGTATTTCGTATGAGGATATGTTCAAATTTACAGAATTTGAATTAATTGAAAAATATAATATACCAGAATTAAATCAAATGAGAATTCAAGAATATAAAAATTTAATTTTATGAAAATAGAAAACATTTTTGGCCAAAAAATAATCAGAATTCAGTGTGAAGATGAAACACTTTATAATAATGAGTATTTAAACAAGAGTGTAAATCACCTTTTCAATATGCCAACTGTCATAAACAGAAAAAAAGAAGATAATGGTGATTCGCATAAAGGTGCAGGTTTCACAACAGTTGGCCAACCATATCTTGATTTAGTTTATTTACCTGGTTCCTCCAGATTGGTAGAATGGCTTACACAAAAATTAATTTTGGTACATAAAGAATTTGGTATTGACAAAGAAGTTAAATCCGTGTATTATAAGAGGAGTTGGGCTAACAGACTTCTTTTAGGTGGCCAAGGAATGTGTCATAATCATATTAAGTTGGACAATTATATGAAAGTGATGACAAATCACTCCGAAGAAAACTTTTGTCCTGATGCTGTGGCCATATTGTATGTCGATGTACCAGAAGGAAGTTCCGATTTGGTTTTTATACGCAATGGAAAAGAAGATACATATATTGATGAGTATGAAGAATCAGATACTCATCGTTTAAAACCAAATAAAGGAGAGTTGATAATACATTCACCAGAAGTATGGCACGCAGTTAGTGTACACAAGAGTGAGTTGCCACGTAATGTGTTTGTATTTGATATAGATTATGTTTAATTATTGTCCACCAAAAGAGATTCCAAAAATTGAATCTCAAACTTTTCCAGACGGGAAAAGATATTATGTCACACCAGAAGGTAAGAAGTTACCATCAGTGACCACAGTGGTAGGTGCTCAGAAAAAAGAGGCCATCATGGCATGGCGCCGTAGAGTTGGTGAAGAAGTTGCAAACAAAATCTCCAAACATGCTACGTCCCGTGGTACTAATATGCACACCATGTGTGAATACTATCTGAACAATGAAACAAAACCACCAGGTACTGTTATGCCTGATGCCAAAGAGATGTTCATATCAATCAAACCGTATCTAAACAAAATCAATAACATACACTACCAAGAGGTCGGATTATGGTCCGCACAACTAGGATTGGCAGGCCGTGTTGACTGCATTGGTGAGTATGAAGGTAAGTTATCAGTCATTGATTTTAAAACATCAAAGAAGATTAAACAACGTGAAGATATTTTGGATTATTTCTGGCAATGTACTGCATATGCATTGATGTATGAAGAATTGGTTGGTACACCTATTGATGATTTGATTATCATTATGGCCGTGGACAATGAATCACCAATGATTTTCCAAGAAAAGACACAAGACCACATTGAAGGCCTGGTTAAAGCAATTGATTATTACCATAAAAACAGTTGACAGACTAAATAATTTCATGTATAATGTGAAGTTATGGTTGTATGAAGCAACTAGAAATGTGTTCTGGACGGGGGTGCGAATCCCCCCAGGTCCACCATAAGAGGTCTAATGAGTATAAGCTGTCCTTACTTAAACACTGATGAACTTTGTAGCATCTATGAAACTCGTCCTAGTTGTTGTAGAAACTTTCCTAATAGAAATACAGGAATGTTTTGTTCAGAAACTAAATGTGTTTATGATGCACTTGGTAATTTAGATTGTGCTAACTGTAAAGATAAGTGTTGTAAGCATTTAGAAATGGAAGTATTTGATATTAAACTATTAGATATTTCTTGTTCGACTTGTAAGGAAACTTACTGTTCGAAATAGACTTTTTATGATGGGCCTGCATAGTTTCGACAGGGCAAATAGTATAGAAGTGGACAGCTCATCAGAGAAGATGTTAAAACTAAAACAAACGTAAATGCAAACGATAGCTCTTATGAGTACGCATTAGCAGCCTAAACACTGCTTAGGGTTTTTGGTAGTTTATCCTCGTAACAGAATTAAACTACTACATATTCATGATTATCTCTGCTTGACATTTCATACCTTTTCCATATATAATCCAGTTGCAACATTTCGTTGTGACATTATAGGAGAACTAATATGAAATGGTCTACACCTGCAGCAAGTGATATGCGTTTTGGTTTTGAAATCACTATGTACATCGCTAATCGTTAAAAGAGTTTTGGTGGGTTTACTCTATAAGAAACCCACTATTTTGTTCAACAACTAGGAGTTACAATTGAAAAAAGTAGTATTAGCAACAGTTCTCGCAGCAGCATTCAGTTTGGCACAAGCCGGCGGTTATACATCATTAGAATATTCTAATGAAACTAATCGTGCAACAAATGTAGACAACATCAAAGAAGGTTTGGTTGTCGGTATGAAAGATGGTGCAATGGATTACAGTCTTAAAATGGAAAACAGCCAAACAGAATTTGGTAGTGGTTCTATTTCCCAAGGCATGGAAGTTCGCATTAAGAGAACATTTGATATGTTCTATCTTGGTGGTCGTTTAGGTGAAAAAGTATCTAGTTCTACACACTTTAGTCATTACGCTATTGATGCAGGAGTTAAAATTCCTCTAGGCGCTGGCTTAACTGGTGATGTTGGTGCTCGTTATCGTGATGCATTTGATACATCAAACAGCTACACCACACAACGTGCTCACGTTGCAGTTGGTTATGCACTCACCAAACAAGATGCAGTTGCAGTTCGTTGGAGCCGCACTTGGGGTGATGAAGAAAAAGATGCGTGGCGTTTACAGTACACACGTAGTTTCTAATTGGATAAATAAGTATATGGGTTCGGTGGGGCCCATTCAAAAAACCACCGCTACACTTACACATCACAGGAGAAAACTATGTCAAACATGACACCTTTTGAAATCCGTCTTGAACTATTAAAAATGGCCAGAGACATGTTATATGATTCTTACAACGCAGAACGTGACCGCATATCTCAAGGCTGGCACATGCAATGCGAATCGGCAAAGTCTAAGGGTGAAACACCACCTGAACATCCGGCACTGCCAACTATCCCCTCAGAACAAGACATTATCAACAAGGCTCATACCTTAAATGGTTTCGTGTCTAATATTTCGGTACCTGAAGTCAAGGTCACCAGAAAAACTACCTGAGGGTTAAAGGGGGTTTCCCCCTTTTAACACACACAAGGAGTAAAGATGAGTAAATTCTTATCATCTGTTTTAGTATCATTGTTAATTGTTTTTCCTATATCATCACAACAACAAACCTTTGCGTTTGAACAAATCGTTGCACAAGACCTCGGCAAGCAAGTTCTTTGCATGGCCAAAAACATATATTATGAAGCTGCAAGTGAATCTTTTGAAGGTAAATTGGCAGTAGCACAAGTTACCATGAATCGTGCAAACAGTTCTCTATTTCCATCCAACGTATGTGATGTGGTATACCAAAAAACTGGTAGCACATATCAATTCAGTTGGGTTGGTGAAAAGGTAAGCGAAGTCAGAAACAAATATGCATGGGAAGAATGCCTGATTGTCGCCAAAAAGGCCTTGACACAAGCAAAGTTACATGATACAATCTACAGAACGAAATCAATGTACTACCATAACACCTCGGTAAATCCAGGTTGGAAATTGAAGTATGTTGCAAAGATTGGTAACCATTTATTTTATACGAGATCCTGATGCCTACAAAGAATGAGATTAGTGAATTTAGTGACTTGATAACCAAACTATCATATACTCTTGGTACTACACACATGGATGCAATCATCCATCATTGTGAACAGACGGGTATGGAGGTCGATGTTGCATCAACATTAGTCTCCAGTGCTCTGAAAGCCAAAATCAGAGAAGAAGCCCAAGACCTAAATCTACTGAAAAGAAGTTCTCAATTGCCCCTATGACCGAAACGACAGGATTTGAAGCGTATGCCATCTACCAAAGCATTAAACTTCATTTTACTTCTGATTCTTACGATTTTTTTCGCTATAACGGAAAAACCAACGTATCAAAGGACAACTTTGCAAATAACAAAGCCAAGTATTCCTTTTACAAGCTTTCCAGAAAATATAACGTAGATGAATTGAAGTACTTCTATATTGCCAACTTTTTGGAAACCAACGTAAATTGGATTGGTGACATATCTGGCATTGAAGGTGAAGAAAATTACAAAAAATGGCAAAAAAGAAACCAGAGCTTGACTTATAGGTTCGAACAAGATATAATGGGTCTATTCGCAGCAACACAATCACCTAACGAAATGTTGGTAGTTGTAGATGGACAATATCCATTGTTGTTGAGAGAGATGACTTATGGCAACATTAACATTGAGACGGTGTGTATACTTAATGACATTATGAATTTTTTACCTATGTGGAACAAAAAGATAACAGATGATGTTATCTGGCCTACATGGAAAAGAAAAATTGAAAAGTACACACCGTTTCTTGTTTACGATAAAGATAAGTTTAAGACTATTTTAAAAGAAAGTTTGAGAGAACATGCCTAAAATTAATTGCATCTATTTGGATATGGATGGCGTTATTGCAGATTTTGAAAAGAGATATCTGGAATTGTATGGTGTAACACCACAACAAACCAGAAACAACAAAGAGTTTGGTGGTTTCTTTAATAAATTCATTGAAGGTAACAACTTTACAACACTGGATTTGATACCTGATGCAATGGACTTAGTTCGGGCACTGCGGAATGCATTGCCACCCACTCAGATTCTATCCTCCACGGCTAGTACTGACAGGCATGAAGCAATCTCTAAACAAAAGATTCAATGGTTGGAAACGCAAGGAATTGACTTCCAACGTAACTTCGTTCCAGGTAAGGAACTAAAGAAAAGATATGCAAGAATAGATACGTTAATCATTGACGATACCGAAAGTATTATTGATGATTGGCGTGCTGCAGGTGGTGTGGCAATCTTACACAAGAATGTTGCTGACACCTTGGTCCAGTTGAAGTTTATACTTGACGAGGCCTAAATAATATTATATAATGCATCATGTGGACAATCCGTTTATATTCCGTTAATACTAGAAAGGTAAATCATGGTAGATTTTTCAAATCTTAAAAAGAGTTCAGGCAATCTGGACAAATTGAAATCAAAAGTGGCAGAGCTCAACGCCTCCACAGAAGGTAAGTCCGATAAAGAAAATTATTGGCGACCAGAAGTAGACAAAGCCGGCAACGGCATGGCTACAATCCGTTTTCTCCCCGCAGCAGCAGTTGATGGTGAAGATGGTCTTCCTTGGGCCAAAATCTTTGGCCATGGTTTTCAGGGACCAGGTGGTTGGCTTATTGACAACTGTTTGACAACTAAAAACCAACAATGTCCTGTATGTGAACACAACAGCAAATTGTGGAACTCAGGCATTGAAGCAAACAAGGACATTGTACGTAAACAAAAGCGTAAACTGAATTACATTTGTAACGTGTATATCGTATCTGATCCTAAGCATCCAGAGAATGAAGGACAAGTTAAATTGTTCAAGTTCGGTGCCAAGATTTTTGAGAAGATTACTGGTGCGATGAATCCGGCCTTTGAAGATGAAACACCAATCAATCCGTTTGATTTGTGGAAAGGTGCCAACTTCAAGTTGCGTATCACTAAGGTTGCTGGTTATCAGAACTACGACAAATCCGAATTTATGTCATCATCTGTATTGTTGGATAACGATGAACAGATGGAGAAAATTTGGAAGTCACAATACTCATTGACTGAGTTGACGGCTGACAAAGAATTCAAGTCATATGATACTTTAAAATCACGTTTGGATAAAGTACTTGGTTTGAATGCTAGTGATGAAGGTGATGCTCCTCGAGCACGTACCACAGTTGAACAAGCAAGGTCTGTACTTAACAAGCCAGTTCCAGCAATTGATATTGCAGATACTGATGTTGATGATATGGAATACTTTGCCAAGTTAGCAGAAGATTAAAACGATTCCCTGACCGTTTAGACCCCGCCTAGTGCGGGGTTTTTTGTTTATATCATCCTAGTAGAAGCAGCAATCAATTCATTATATGTTGGTTCTTCATTTCTCACCGATATTTGACTAGGCATTAATCCACTTCTTCCCTTACTGCGTGAATTCATGGCAACGTTGTTGGTTTTGGACATTCTCTCTCCAGAATTACCTGAGTTATCCGATGGCAAATTCAAGGCAACATTCGTGTTTGTTAAGTTTGAAACGGGTGCAGAGGCTGGTGCTGAAACTGGTTCTAATTTTTTAGGAACAGGAGAGTTAATTAAACCACCATCTGCATCAAATTCCATGTTTGCTGGTGCTTGTGGTGTGTTTACTGGTACTACAGGCGCAGGTTTTGGTTGAAATTTATTTGGTGGTGCCGATATTAAACCACCATCTGCATCAAATTCCATGTTTGCTGGTGCTTCAGGTTCTGTTACTTGTGTTGCTGTGCCGGCAGCTTTTTTCTTTAGATAGTCAGTTTCAGCTTTTATCCTTGCCTGCTTTGCTTCTAGTACCATATTTGGTGAAAGTATACCGGCTGTTTCTATAGCTCTAGCAGCACCAGATTCAATTTTTTCGGCCATAGTGAACTTTTCCCAGTTTGCGGCATCTAGTTCATCATCAATTGTAATATCAGTTCCATCAGCGTTTTTTCCAACACCAAGATATTCACCTGCTAAAAAGTCTGCACCATAAATCAATGCGCCTGCGGTCGCTGCAGCAGCGGCATAGGGTAAAGCTGCCAGTCCAAATCTACCAGCCGTCAAAAGTGCTCTAGAAATTGGTATACCTATTTTTGTTGCTACTCTGAAAAGAAGGCCTTTCATATCACTAATAAGGTCCGCTAAACCTTTCAATTTGTCCCACAATCCATCCAGAAAACTACGATCTCCTTCTTTTGTTGCTGTGGCACTGCCGCCACCGATTTGTTTCATTAATTTTTCAAGCGTCTTAAGTAATTCTTTATGGCGTCTGTCTTTCTCCATATTGATTTCTTCTTCACTATTCTTCGCCTGTTGTTTTAACTTTACATCATCTTCCCTATTTGATTTTAGAAATGTAAATATTTTGGCCAATTGTTCATTGATACCTTCGTTATCACCACCACCTTTGCCTTTGATTTTATCGGCAGTATTTCTCCCACCAGTGATGTGTCTACTTCTACCAGTAAAGTAGTCAATGTCTTTTTGGTCACGGCCAGCCATTTTACCATACAAAGCAGGCCCAAGTTTTGAACCGAATGTGAGGAATTTTACGATGTTTAAAGGATCAAATTTCTCTTTGATACCTTTCATTCTGGCCTGAGACTTTAGTGAAATGGCCTTGCCAACAGAACCAAGTACACCCGTTTCTTTTCGAGCCAGTGTGTCAAGAAATAAATCAGAAAATTTTGTTTTTCTGATTTCTCTCGATTGTTGATAGTTTAACTTATTGGCCATTTATTTGTTGCCTTTTCTTAAGTGTATTGGTCCATCTTCAACTGTTGGTGCTGTATCTGATCCACGGCCAAAAAAATTACTGAAGAACCCTCCAGAACTATTGGAACCTTTATTGTTCGATTTATTCAAATCACTCTTTATATCTTTGTTTACTGTGGATCTTTGGTCAATACTTTCGCCAGTGTTGTTCATAAGACCCAGTCTTTTTGCCGTGTCCATAGCAAATTTTTCTTTTTTCTTTATAAAATCCACAGCTAGTTCTGTTCTAAATTCTCCATTAATAGTATTCCCTTTATCTTCTCCACCTTTTTGATCATTTTTTGTTATATCTTTTCCACCATTACGTTTCATTATAGCATCTCTAACGGTAATATTTGGATCCTTTTTGCCTTCTTCAACAACCCACACTAGGCCCGTAGCACCAACATAATTAGCTGCAATCATGGCACCAGGAGTAAGTGGAATACCATTATTCTTCAATATTCTTTCAGAATTACTGTCATTAAGTTCTTTTAACTTTAATTGATTTTCCAAAGTAAATTTATCATCCCAATTCATTTTTGATTTTACAAAAAGTCCATCAGGATAAGTTTCTTTCTTTTGTGTTGCCTTATTGATGACTGTTGATGTTCCATTTAAATTATTACCAAAAATTGTAGATGGCATAAAACCAGCAATACCAGCAGCACCTGTAGATTTTTTTTTATTATTTCTATACTTTTGATATGCAGCCAATTCAGTAAAAGTGAAATCAGTAAGTTTTTTCTTTTCGCCTAATTCTCTTTTCGACCACACTTCTGGTCTATCACCATATTTGTTTTTTATCTCTTTTGATCCTCCTGCTACACCAAGGTCACCAAATACAGATTCTGCATTACCTTCGTGTGCGGCCGTAACAGCAGCAAGACCACCGACTGATAGGTAACCATATTTCAATGGTCCGGCAGTTGGCGCTGGTTTAGGTGTTGGTACTGGCGCCGGTGTTGCAGTTTCTGGTTTAGTTGCAGTTTCTGGTTTAGTTGCAGTTTCTGGTTTTGCCGGAGGTTTTGTTTCTGGAACTTTTTCAGCTGTACGAGCTTTTTCTTCATCTAACCTTTTCTTTTCTTCTTCAGCTAATCTTTTTCTTTCTTCTTCCGCTGCTTTTTTCTCAGCTGCAGCTTTATCAGCTGCAGCCTTTTTCTCAGCTGCAGCTTTCTCAGCTGCAGCTTTATCAGCTGCAGCTTTATCAGCTGCAGCCTTTTTCTCAGCTGCAGCTTTCTCAGCTGCAGCTTTCTCAGCTGCAGCTTTCTCAGCTGCAGCTTTCTCAGCTGCAGCTTTCTCAGCTGCAGCTTTCTCAGCTGCAGCCTTTTTCTTAGCTTCTTCAACTGCTTTTCTTTCAGCTTCGGCTACTTTTTTATTTGCTTCTTCTTGAGCACGTGCTGCAGCTCTTTTATCTGCTTCTGATTGTGCTTCTCCTGCTTTTTTATCAGCAGCATCTTTATCTTCTTTGGCTTTTTGTTTTTCTTTTTCTAATTGTTTTTGTCTTTCTGCAGCTTTTTTTTGTTCTTCTTTTTCTAATTGTTTTTGTCTTTCTCGAGCTACACGTTCATTTTCTGCTTTGGTTTTCTCAGCTGCAGCTTTATCAGCAGCTGCTTTATCTGCTTTGGCTTTATCAGCAGCTGCTTTATCGGCTTTGGCTTTATCAGCAGCTGCTTTATCTGCTGCAGCCTTTTTCTCAGCTGCAGCTTTATCAGCAGCTGCTTTTTTCTGAGCTTCAGCAGCTGCTTTGTCTTTACCGGCCTTATCTTTATCCGTTTCTTTACCAGGTTCTTTTTTCTTAGCTTCTGGTTTTTTTTCTTCTTTGACACGCCGAGTAGTTTTCGTAGGTCGTCTACGTAAGGTTAAGGCCTTGATTATCTCTTTATGTCTATTTTCTTCATCAGTGTCATCTGATCTTTTCTTTTCGACAGATTCTTGTCTTTCAAATTTTATATCATCTTGGTTCTGCATCATCAATTTATAAATTTCACCAAGATATTCAACATTAGACATAGGCTCAGCTAATGTGTCATCAGTTTTTTTAGAACCAAAAAGTTTACCTAAGATACCAGTAGACGATTTACTGGATCCTTTTAATGCACCGGCGGTTTGTTTAGATTCTTCAGAAACAGCTGGCCCAGGTTTTGTTTTTGCCAAGCCTCGGTCATTGGTACCACCTGGCCCAACTTTATTGTTAGGGTCACCAGCGTAACCTGGTTCCCTTTTTTTGTTTCCAAACAATTTCATTTATTTCTTTGTCGTTCTTTAAGTTTTTGGTTTTCTTCTTCCAAATATTGAATCAACATGGCGACATAGATATCTCGTTCCCAAGGTATCATATTTTCAAGTTCGGTAAGACTATACTTATGGTGTTGCATCAATGAAAAGTTAGTCTTGTAGTAATTTCTTAAATCATCATAACCAAGTATTAGGCGAAAAAACTTTCAAGGCCCTCCACATGCAAGTGGTGTTCAAAACCACATTTAGAGCATGTAATATCAAGGTCTTTCTTTAACTTAGGTACACTATTGAAGAATTTTTCAAGTTTCTCAAATTGTTCTTGGCTTAATTGTTCAATGAAATCAACCAATTCTTCCGTGGTTTGGTCTCTTGCATAGTGAAATTGTTCGCCGTCATAAATGTGTTCAATAGAATTGGCTATCATATGAAAGGTAACTTCTGTAATGTCATCCATTTCAATAGAATCACTAATCAATTTGAATGGTGGATATTTCATCTTAATCATAATCTTGTCATTCAATTGAATTTCTGGATCCACATATTCTTCTTGTACTGGCATAATTTGAGTCAAATCAATTTTGGCCTCCATGATGTTACCACAGGCCACATCTTCAACCTCATTGTTGCAACGATACTTAGAATCGGCAACCTCACCAACGGATTTTGCCCGCAATTGCAGGAAGTAATACTCAATATCAATGATTGGAAGTTCATCAATGTCTACATCTTTATTCAATGTACACACATTCAAAATTTCTCTTACATTATGTTGAATCGTTTTTGCATCTGATGATTCCATGGCCATCATCAAAGATTTTTGTTCTTTGACTAAGTATGGTCTAAATTTTATATACTTCTTGGAAAGAGGTAATTCCAATTCGTATGTTGGTACTTCAAGTTTTGGTAAAGCCATAATAACTCCTATATCATATATTAAAAGTTGTTGGTTTTTCTATTGATGTTGCCATTGAATTGAAACCACTTCCAATAGCACCACTTATTGATCCACCAAGTCCACCGAGTTCACTGACCACAGAATCTATGCCAGCGTCTAGTAATTCCATACCTAATGCTTGTAGGGAATTGTTTTTCCAATATGTGTACGCAAAAGTTACCGTCAATTTGTGGTAACCATCACCATTCCAATCTAAGTCCAATTGGTTCATAGAAATTGGATATGCATCAAACAAATTTATCGTGTATGACAACTTGTTTGTAACATCATATTGATTGATTGTTATAGTTGTTGTATAATTTTCTTTATAACGCATATTGTAATTGTATGTTGGGTTGATATAGTTCAACCATGCATCAAAGAAAATCCTTTGTTGCATATCATCATCAACAATAAATGTCAAATCAATATCGTTATATGTTGTTAGATACGGATGTTTTTCTACAGGACCGTATGTTTTTTGTTCTGTTGTTGCAAATGTGCGAGCAGGCAAATTAGCATTCTCACATCTGTAAACCAAATTGCGAGATGTTTTGATATACGGAATCAAGGTCAAAGGTACAGGAATATCAACATCGAATCTGTTGCTTCGTGCTAAGTCTCCCTTAAAACTTGATTTGAAATCGGTAATTGAACGTGTCATTTATGAGTTCCTTATTTCTTCGACGGAATCTTTCCAGACTTCTTGTGGTTTTGCCTTCTTGAACTGCTGAATTGGTAGATATGTTGCAATATCCCATTCATTAGGTTCCACAGCCAGAATTCTGGATTTTATATGACTGTATAGGTAGTGTTTAATACAAGGCCTAAATTCTTTTAGCTTGGAAGAAGCCTCCAGAATTTGATAGGTGATACGGATTCGCTTTATTTCATCATTCTCATCATAGATTGCAAAGTTCAGTAACTTACGCAGGAAAAGAACCCTATAACGTAACGGTAAATAATGTAGGTTTAGGCCTATGAATCCATCGGTTTGCCTTTTGAGTGGCAATACCAATGGAAATCTATCATAATATGGTAAATCTGCCTTGCCTTTTGGATCATAAACAAAGTAATACATACCACCCATCAAGAATTTTTGTCTATCGCCTGGTCTAGTCCATCTACCTTGTTCTTTTGTAATAGGAAGAGATAGTCGGCTAGGATTTCTAAGACCTGCAATTTTTTGCATTAACCAACGCAAAGACTCACGACTCATCGTTGGATATTGAGCTTCAGCCTTTTGTTCGGATAGTTTAGTAAGTATGGATTTTGTTGTCATTGGATATTTAGTTAGAGTCCTAAGTGATCCTCAGTTATTAATTTAAACTCCCAACCCCTATCTTTGCAGTATTCTGTGGCGGCGGCCCATTTGGCCTGATTGACACCCCAAGTTGCTACCTCAGTGATATATCGCTTAGTCACTCGTCTTTGTTGTTCAGGTGGTTTTGTTTGATATTTTGGTTTAACTTCAAGCATCATCGTTTTTGTTTTACCATCTTGGCCACGGACTTTGACAACAAAATCAGGAAAATAACGATGCATACGATTATCAACTGGTGATTTGTAGGGAATTATCAATTCTTCTGATGCCCACGACACAATACTTGGATTTTTGTCGAGCCAATTCATCACTCTACATTCCCATGAAGAGCGATATACGATGTTTTCGTGGTTTCCCATGTACTTCTGTGGGTTTGAAGGTTTAAATCGTCCTGAATATGCCATAAATAGTATATATCACTTTTTTAGAAAACAACGATGGCAATAATCTCAATACCAACATCAATTGGCGGAATTAATATACCAGGTGGGATATTTGATGGTCCATTATCAGACCTGGATAAAGGTGGTGGAACTTTTACTTATCAATATCCAAGAGACTTAGGAAGTGCAACAAAAGCACATTCTGTTAATTTCACAATTTATGAAATAAAAGAAGTTGAATTGAAAGTGGTTACAAATTTTCTTAAAGAACAGGTTCAGACTGTAACAAATTTTGGAAAGGATGCATCCGTTGCCGGCACTCTGGATACAATATCGGCTGGGTCTAAAACAGTTTATGAAATTGGTACTAGTTCTTTTGGTGATGTAGTGTCTACATTTAAGGAAAAAGGTGGTTTACAAGGTGCTGCTGACGTAGTGAATAAAAGCATTGATGCTGGGGCTGCCGGCCTTGTGACAGGTATAGATTTAATTGATAAAGCTAGTGGATTTCTTAAACAACCAGAAGGAAAACTTATTGGCCATATAGGTCTATATATGCCTGAGGCTTTTAATTTATCGGCCGCAATATCTTATGATGATAGTACTACTGTTGCTTCGGCTCTAGGTACAGTACCATTGTTAGGAAATATGATTAAGTCAGCAACAAATTTCATTGGTGATGGTACTAGTGGGGGCGAGCAAACCGCAGTTCAAGTTGCTTTGAATAGAGCAGGTTATGTTTTCAATCCACAAAAACAAGTATTGTTTCAAGGTGTTGAATTTAGACACTTCAGTATGTCTTTCACGTTCACTCCATACTCACAAGCTGAAGCTGAACAAATTAAACAAATAATTCAAAAATTTAGAATGTATGCCGCTCCAAAAAGAAATGAGATTAATAAAAATATGTTTTGGGTACCACCAGCACTCTTTGAAATTGATTTCAGAATGAATGGCACTCACAATAAACATTTACCAAAATTACAAAAATGCGTTATCAACAATATTGATGTTAATTATGCACCAAATGGATGGACAACCCACACGGATGGTGCACCGATACAAACAATATTGACTCTTGAATTTCAAGAAACTTCACTTATTGGTAGAGATGAAATCATCGAAGGATATTAAAAATGCAATACTTCAATTCTTTACCAAAAATTATATACAGAGATAAAAATAATATATCTACTGTATACACCAATTTAATTGCTAGGGCCAATATTATTCCGAGTATTTTGAGGAACGTTCTTGCTTATTATCAATATGATATAAAAGACGATGATACTCCCGAAATTATTGCTCACAAATATTATGGTGATATAAATCGTTTTTGGATAGTATTATATTCAAATCAAATATTGGATCCACAGTGGGATTGGCCATTAAGTGGGAATAAATTTAATAATTATGTTGAATCTAAGTTAGGCAATACCAAAGATGATTTACATCACTATGAAAAGGTCATAACCACAACAAATCAAACATCTGGTACGGATAATGATATTACTACCACTATAGAAAAATATGAAATTTCAACGGAAGATTATACGACATTATCACAAACTTTAACAAATGGTTCAAAAACATATACATACAGTTTACCAAATGAAAATATAACGGTGTTAATTGAGGCCAGAGGAGTTACAAATTTTGATTATGAATACGATTTAAATGAATCCAAAAGAAATATACAACTATTAAATAAAGATTATGCTGCACAATTGGAAGAAGAATTTATGACATTGATGGAAACAAATGTCTAAGTACGCACAAGATTTTAATTTAGAATGGCTTGATATCATCATTGACAACGGCAAATCCATTAAACTCAAATTATTGTTTGTGGAACTGAATCTATTTGAGGACTTGTTTTCATTTACTTGTTCTGGTAATGTAATATTGAAGGATGCTCTTGGATTAATTGAAAACTTAAAATTAGATGGTTCCGAAATACTTCATATAGGATACAGTAAATTCACAGATGGTGAAATAGACCAGAGAAAATTTAGAATATACAAAATTGGTAATAGAAAGCCTACAGGTAATAAAAATTCAGAACATTTCACAATGTACTTTACTTCTGAAGAATTGTTTATATCAGAACAATTAAAAATAACCAAGTCCTTTAAGAAAATGGACATAAGCAACATGATTGCTAGAATTTTGTATGATGAAAATAATGGTATGAATGTGAATATTGGTAGAATTAAAGGTATGCAAGAAACCTACGGACTCTATGATTTCATCATACCAAAATTAAAACCACTTGAAGCAATAAGTTGGTTATCAACATACGCAAGGCCAGATATTAATGGCGGCGCAGATATGTTATTCTATGAAACAAACGATGGATTTTACTTTCAATCAATACAATCAATGTTTGCGGATACTCCTTATGCAACATACAAATATCAACCATCGGATTTGAATTATGGTAACAGAGCTGAAAATATGTTTAACATTCTGGATTATGAATTCATAAAAACATATGACACTCTAGAAGCAACAAATTCTGGTATGTATGCCAACAG
>Ga0208960_1000813_pt1 | contig 17131 bp, 13 predicted proteins | sample GreLakmeON33MSRF_FD_187703 | JGI IMG/M metagenome (GOLD analysis project Ga0208960, IMG submission 187703) | Freshwater lentic microbial communities from great Laurentian Lakes, MI, USA - Great Lakes metaG ON33MSRF (SPAdes) | ecosystem: Environmental > Aquatic > Freshwater > Lake | place: Great...
CCACTTGGATTTCCCAACTCTCACACTCTCGATTCTGATCGGTACCGTTGGCGGTCTCCTCGGCGGGCTCTTTGGAATTGGCGGCGGAGTTGTGATAATCCCCCTTCTGACGATGGCGCAAGGAAGTAATCCGCATCTCTATCAAGCGGCAAGCCTTGTTGCGGCACTGCTCGTCAGCGCGGGCAGCATTCCGCGACACATTCGTGCACAGGCAATTCGCTGGGAATTCGCACTGCGCACAATTCCATTTTCGATTGCAACCGTTGGCGTAGGCATTGCAATAGGCATTTTTCTTCCCAGCACACAATGGCTCGAATGGATTTTTGCGGCGTTCTTAATCTGTGTAGCGATTTCTGAAATCACTCGCCGACTGCAAAATAATTCTGCAAATTCTAACTCTCCCGTGCTTACCGAACGACTTGGGTGGGGACCAGCATCCATCATCGGATCGGTGATGGGAACGCTTTCTGGATTGCTTGGAATTGGCGGTGGCGTGATTGCGATGCCGTTGATGCGTGTCGTCAATCACTTCGACATTCGCACAACGATCGCAACAAGCGCATTTTTAGTTTTACCAACGGTCATCGTTGCAGTGATCTTAAAATTTTCCACGCTCTCATCTGTCAAGACACCAGCAGGCGATCCCATCACTCTCAGTGCGGCACTCTGGCTTGCGGCAGCACTCGCGCCTGGCGCATTTGTTGGAGCAAACATTGGCGCGTCGCTCGTTCACAAACTTCCGATGCGCAAGCTTTCTTTCGCATTCGGATTGCTTTGCGCAATTCTTGCAATTCGTATGTCGGGGCTCGTCACCTTCAAGTGATTGGCCCATTCAAGTGATAGGCTCGATTGAAAGATGAATTCAGAAACTCAAACCAATTCACCTTCTAATTTTCGACGCAATCTTGTGATTGCTCTTGGAGTACTTTGGGTCACTCTGCCACCTTTGATGGGTTTCTGGTTACTTGGCGAATTAGGCACCGTCGGTGATTGGTTGAAATCTCATCCCGACTTTGGACTTTTAATCTTCGTTGGGATCTTTGCACTAACTTCTGGCTTCGGATTGCTTCCAACTTATGCACAGGCAATTCTTGGCGGGTGGGTCTTCGGTGTCACGATTGGCACCGCTGCCGCGATGTGCGGATTACTTGGAGGTGCAGCGATCGGATTCTTCTTTGCGCGCATCATCAGTGGTTCGTCGATCAAAGCCTTCATCGATCGCAATCCACGCGGGCGTGTGATTCGCAGTGCCCTCGTCGAATCGAGTCAGCGACGAACTTTTCTGCTCATATTGCTTTTGCGTCTTCCTCCGAACTCTCCATTTGCAATTGCAAATCTGGCGATGGGCGCCTCTGGAGTTCGAGCCATGCCACTTCTTGGCGGAACCGCACTGGGAATGTTTCCACGCACCTTCGTCACCTGTGGTGCTGCTGCCGCAGCGGCTGCGACAGGTGCAAAAAATTTTCAGCAACTGTTTGCTGAAACTGGATGGGGATGGATCGCAGCAGGATTTATCAGTTTCATTATTGCCCTACTCATCATTCGGTCGGTGTCGATTCGCGCACTCAAGAATGCAGGATTGATGGAACAATCACCACCCTCGCCGTAAAAATACAGCCGTGGAAAGACAGCTCAAGGACCAGTCAACGGCGGCTGCACTCCGGAAGGATTTGCAACTGCTGGCACAGGATCAGGGATCGTCTGAGTTGAAGTGTCGCGGGCAGACGGCGCTTCCAATCCATTTGGATCGGCAACTTGCGTCGTGGTTATCGCTGAAGCCGGTTTGCTCGAGTCCATCGGCAACTGCGCAAGTCGCGAATCTATCTCGCCAAAGAAGTGATCCGCTTCGGTCAAGAAATTTGGAGGACGAATGGCCGCCCGTGAATTCAGAATAATTTTCGGCACTCGATCATCTGCGTCGACAAGAACAGAAAAAGTCCACGTTTCATTTTGACGTCGAAGTGCTTCGCCTGGTTCCGCATAATCTCGCTTCAGTTCGCGGTAAATTTCAATACGATTTGCGTTCTCGTCGACAAACACACCGTTTTCCATGACGAACCAGTTGGAATACTTTGGATTCCGAGCGGCACCAAGCGCAGCTTGCCAAAGTTCATCGTGACTGGCGCCGGGATAATCACGCGAGACGGTATTGCATCCTGCTGCAAGCAAGAGAACGGCGCACATCATCACCGCGTACTTAATCGATAAAAATTGCATTTGAAAAAACTTTCTGCACATCATCGTGCTCTTCAAGGGCATCGATCAAACGAACAATCTGCGCGGAGTGTTCGCCTTCAACTTCGACTGTTGTGGAGGGTATCCACATAATCTGCGCTTCCGCAGCCGGCATTTGTGCAGCTTCGAGAGCGTCACGAATGTTCGCCAGCGCAGCAGGCGCACACGTGATCTGCCACATTTCTTCTTCGGCAGAAACATCGTCCGCTCCAGCCTCCAGAACGATCTCCATCAAACGATCTTCTTCGATGCGTGTGCGCTCGATAACCAACACTCCTGCATGATGCAGGTTGTAAGAAACCGAACCAAGTACACCAAGATTTCCACCGTTCTTGTCAAAGATCATTCGGATGTCAGGAGCAGTGCGATTGACATTGGATGTCAAACATTCAGCGATGATGGCAACCCCTCCTGCGCCATATCCCTCATATCGAATCGCCTGAAAATTCTCGCCATCAATTTCCCCCGAACCTTTCTTCACAGCTTTTTCGATTGTCTCGCGAGGCATGTTGACGCTCTTGGCTTCATCAATAGCCATGCGCAGCGAAGAATTGAATCGAACATCTCCCCCGCCAAGTCTCGCAGCAACGATGATCGCACGAGATGCTTTGGACCACATCTTCCCGCGCTTCTTGTCCACCGCAGCTTTGCGGTGTTTCATATTTTTCCATGCGCTATGACCAGCCATGAGCTTTGTACCTATTTTTGCGCCTATTTTGGGTGCCTCTTTTGGGGCCTATTTTTGCGCCTATTGATAAAAATAAATTTAACGGGATCGAGCCGTGGCTTTCGCCTTTGGCTTTGCTTTTACCTTCGGTTTTGTACTGGTCTTAGCACTGGTCTTTGCACGCGGCTTTGCCGTGGGCTTGGGATGCGTTTTGGCATGTTCAGCCGATGTTGCCGCTGCGCCGCGAGGCTTCTTCGTTGCTTCGCGCTTGATGCGAGCCTCTTCAGCACGACCTGAAGTATGAAACGCATCCGTTGCTGCAACGAGTGCGAAATGCATTTGCCGTGCGCGATCACTTTTGAATTTCTTGGCGAAAAGTTCTGTCAGCGCGCTGGGCTTCATATCTTCTGGAAGCACTTCATAATGCACCAACATATCAACTGTTGTCTGGTCGATCGGCACAAGGGCGACCTCGAATCCAAGCAACATCATGCGAGAAACTGCATACGTTCGCATTCCCTCAAGATTCTCAAGATAAATCCGAACGTCCTTCTTTGGCTTGCCGACAAGTTGTTCCAAACTGACTCGGTGATGGCGACGGAAGAGGTCAAACAATGTCATCCGCAATCTGCGCATACGCCCGAATCCATCAGGATATTTCAGTCCAATCGTCGTCACCATCTCTTCAACCAAGTTGACTCGAAACTCGTTGAAGTCAACATTACGACTTCGCACGCGCTGCATCGCCGTATCGGCCATCTCGGTGGTTGCGTCATACAAGAGAGATGAATGAATCAGTAAAGCCGTCAAATCTGCAACATTTGGTTCTTCGGTACGCGCACGAGCGCTGTACTTCTTAATCAATGAATTCAGACGATTGATGTTGAACGCCGGTTTCTTCTCTGTCATGGGAGAGCCTCTTCAGTTGGTGGAATCAATTCGAATATCAATTGCGGCACGCGCCGCAGACTGGTGGTTTCACGCAGCGAAGATCTAAAAAAACCGATCGCACTTCGCAAAGCAGCGAGCGAGAGCGGACCTCGATCTGCGGGAAGGACCGAGACCTTGATCCGAGCTGCCAATAAATCTGGACTGAGCCGAACTTCTTGAATGGAAACCATTCCCTGCAAGCGAGGGTCGGAGAGTCCTCGTACGATTCGATCTTGGAGCGCGCGCTGCAAAACGCTTGCGACCTGAGCTGGACGCGAACTTGGCGCTTCATGCCGCGCAGTTCCATCCGAACTGAACGAAACTCCCGATGGAAGTTTCGGTCCTTTTCCTCGACGCTCACGCATTTCCGCCACCTAGCGGCCGAACCGTAATCGTGCGATAGCACTCCAACACGTCGCCCTCGCGGATGTCGTCATACCCATTGATCTTCATGCCGCATTCGTTTCCAGAGCGAACTTCTTTCGCATCTTCTTTGAATCGCTTGAGTTGCTCGAGTCGACGATCTTTTTCGACAACGATTCCATCGCGCGTCACGCGGATCTGCGCATTTCGCTCGATAACTCCGTCTGTGACATAACAACCTGCGATTGCGCCGACCTTCGTGATCTTGAAGACTGCACGAACATCTGCATGTCCAAGAACCTGCAACTTGATCTCTGGTTCCAAGAGTCCGCGAACAGCCTTGTCCATGTCATCGGTCAACTGATAAATCACTTCATAGAGTCGAATATCAATCTTGCGCACTTCCGCAAGTTGCCGCGACTTTGCGTTGCTGGTGACATTGAAGCCCACGATGACCGCGCCAGTCGTTGCAGCGAGTTCGACATCGCTTTCGTTGATTCCGCCGACGCCTGCATGCTTAATAGAGATGCTGACATCTTCTGCTTTGATGCGGCCAAGAACGACTTTGAGCGTCTCGACGGATCCTTGCACATCGCCTTTGACGATCAATGGCAATTCCTTCTTCTTCGATTTCGCCATCGTCTCGAAAATATTGTCCAGCGTCACCTTTGGAGCAGAAAGTTCTCGATTTCGCTCGAATGCGCGCCGCTCAATCGCAGCCTGTTCCGCAGCAGCGAGACTCTCAACAACATAAAACTTGTCGCCAGCATCTGGAAGCATGTCGATGCCGGAAATTGCTACAGCTGCAGTCGGTTCCGCGGTTGTGATGCGCTCATTGCGATCGCTCACGATGTCGCGGACTCGACCAAAGGCTCGTCCGACCACTACGAAATCGCCTCGCTTGAGACAACCTTCTTGCACCAACAATTGTGCGACGGGTCCACGGCCTTCTTCCATGCGCGCTTCAAGCACACTTCCTTGAGCGTGACCTCCCCAATCCGCCTTCAAGTCCAGCACGTCTGCTTGCAGCGCGATCGTTTCTAAAAGTTCTGGAAGTCCAGTGCCCTTGAGTCCACTGACCAGGGCGACTTCGACTGAACCTCCCCATGGAACGGGATTCAAATCATTCTTGGCGAGCTCGCCATAAATGCGTTGAAGATTCTTCTCGTCGAATTCTGGACGATCAATCTTGTTGAGAGCGACAATCACGGAAACTTTCGCTGCCTTAATGTGATTGATGCTCTCGATGGTTTGTGGCATAAGCCCGTCAACAGCATCGATGACCAAGATGACGATGTCTGTCACCTTCGCACCGCGCGCACGCATTGCCGTGAAGGCTTCGTGACCAGGCGTGTCGATAAATGTGATCATTCGTGGCTGATCGCCAGCCTTGACTTCAACCTGAAATGCCCGAGTGGATTGGGTGATTCCACCCGCTTCGCCTGCTGCAACATTCGTGCTGCGGATTCGATCAAGAAGCGTCGTCTTGCCGTGATCGACATGCCCGAGAATCGTGACAACTGCTGGACGCGAACGTTCATCGACTCTGGTTCGCGCTGCGAATCGTTCTTCGATTTCATCCGATGCGGTCTTCGCTTCGTCGATTTCAATTTCAATATTGAATGCCATCATCAATTCCATCGATTGATCTCCATCAAGCGCTGTATTGATTGTGATTGGATTTCCGGCAAGCAGAGATTTCTTCATGAGCTCCGACATCTTCACACCAGTCAGCTCAGAAAGTTCCTTCACCGAAACTGGATTGGGAACATGGACTGGACCTTGTGGCTTGGCAACAATCGCTCGACCTTGCGGAGAGTGCGAAGGCCGTGTGGAAGTTCGGTGCTTGCGAAAGAAACCATCTGCTTGGCCAATTCGACTTGCACGCTCTTCAATATCTTTGTTTGAACGCGAACCATCACGTGCTGGATCGGCTCGACCAGTTCGACCCGCATCCGATGGACGGCGCTTCGATGGAGGCAATGCGCCTCGACGATTCGCTGGATCACCTGCACCTGCACCTGCGCCTGCGCCAGTGCCGACACTTGGACCACCAGTACGACCCATCGGAGGACGGTTCGTACCGAATTGACCGCCCGTTCGAGGGCGAGGCGCGGCGATATTGTCCGCAGCTTCGACTCGAATGACTTTCGGCCCAGAAAGGCTTGTTTTCGTGGGTTGATCGAGCACTTGAGATGTCGGACGAGCCCGAACTGGACGCGTTGGAACATTCATCGGTGCAGGCACAAATGGTTTCGGCGGTGGAACAACAACAACAGGCTTCGGCGGCAGAACAGGAACAACTGGCTTTGGTGGAGCCACGGGAGCGTCAACAACTGAAGTTGCCTCATCAATTCCATCGCTCGATTGAACCTTCGCCGTCACAGATAAAATCGTCGCAGACGGCTGCTTTGCTGCAATATCGATCGAAGCAATTGGCTCTTCAATGGTGACAGCGCTTGCACTCGCGACAAGAGCAGTTTCCGTGACCGATATTGGTTCATCAGTTGGCGCATCCCCCGCCACTTTCTTTTTCTTCGGTGCAGCCTTCTGAACACGCTCACGAATTCCAACAACATCAACACTGGCTGCGATCTCCGCTCCAGTCGTGGAACCTGATCCTCCGAACCATTCCTTGATTGTCTCAGCCAATCCAATTGGGATCGATGCTTGTGGCGACGTTACACCTTCAATGCCTTCGCTGATGCATTTCTCGATGATGTCCTTTGTGGGGATACCGAGATCTTTGGCGACCTGCGTGATTCGGATTTTCTTGACGGTCTTAGTTGCCACGATTTACTCCAATGGAAAGTGAAAAAACAAACGCGAATGAAACGTTCCATACTGAAGGATCAGTGTTGGAGTGATAGGTCATCACGATTTGGTGGGCTCCGATGAACCGAATCCAAGGATGTTGTCTGCAGCTGCTTCGCTGCGCTGATCCGTTGAAACAGGCATGTCTGAACCGCCGCCGAGCAATGCGTCAACCACTGCGCCCTCTTCAGCCTGCTTCAGTTCAGCTGCAGTCCGTTCGTTCTGCATTTCTTCTGCGACGACTTTGGCACGATCAGAACAAGCATCGACAACCTTCGTCGCCAACTCTTCAGTCATGCCGCAATCCGAGACCAAACTTGTCTCGCCGATTTCTTCAACATCGAAAACGCTGATCATGCCAAGAGCGCCCATGCGATCAAGCATTTCATCCGTTGCGCCTTCAACTGATTTCACCGCGGCCTGCAAGGTTTGCAATCCCTTTTCCAATTCAGGCGGAGTCAAAATGTCGACGTCCCAACCAGTCAAACGCGCAGCAAGTCGCACGTTCTGTCCACGACGGCCAATTGCCAGCGACAACTGATCATCGCGAACGATGATCGTCGCTCGTCCGAGTTCGAAGCACAAACTGACTTCTTCAACTTCAGCAGGCTTGAGCGCATTGGCGATCAACACTTGGCTTGATTCATTCCAACGAACGATGTCGATCTTCTCGCCGCCGAGTTCGTCAACAATATTTCGAATGCGCGATCCACGAACGCCGACGCATGCACCGACAGCATCGACCTTTGTATCCACAGAAGAAACCGCCAATTTCGTGCGGAATCCAGGTTCGCGCGACATCGCCTTGATTTCGATCGTTCGCTCTGCGACTTCTGGAACTTCGGACTCAAAGAGCCGACGAATGAAATCGGGATGCGCACGGCTCATCACAATCTTGACCTGACTGCCTGCATCGCGGACATCAAGAAGAATGCAGCGAACTCGATCACCTGCTTGAAATTGCTCGCCTGGAATCTGCTCACTCTTGGGCATGAATCCTTCGGTGCGTTCCAACTGCACAATCAATGCGTTGCCTTCGTAACGCTGCGCCACACCTGTGACCAGTTCACCTTGACGCTTCGAGAATTCATCAAGGAGCGAAATGCGCTCGTTTTCTCGGAATCTTTGGATCATCACCTGCTTGAAAGTTTGCGCTGGGATGCGTCCCAAACTCTCCAGCGGAATCACTTCACGAGTCTCATCTTCATTATTACGCCAGAGCGAAATCCCACCAGCGAGGCGGTCGATCTCGCAACCAAATTCGTCGGGATCCTCAGAATTAAAGTGTTTCCTCGCGGCACTCACCATGGCGAGTTCGAGGTCTTGAACCAAGAGTTCACGATCAATATTTCGGTCACGGGCAACGGAGTCGAGCAGTCGGATGATGTCATTCATTTGAGAGGTCCTTTCGAATTGTCACCGCGAATAAAAAAGGTCATGATCGCCGCGGTAGCGTTCATGACCCGTCCGACTGCGCTCGGTCGGTCGATCAACCCATTCGGGTCTCCGACCAAACGATCGCCTTTGCCGAAACAAAACGCGGATGGACGCCAAAATGCGTCATAAGCGGTTTCGGTTTGCCGATTCGACACGATTCCAAAAAATACGATGAAAGAAATTCGTAGACATGGTCGTTCTCATAGTGCGACTGACAAAGGACGGACGGGCAACCGTGGAGGCCATCTCCACGGGAGGGGCTATTATAGCGTGACAACGCCTATTTTTCAAGTCACTGCCATATTCAAGAGCCGATTCGCTCATAGGATGCTTTAAATGCGGCTTGCAATTTTCACTTTGATCACAGCGATTTTTATGGGAAACGCAGCGATGGCGCAGGGCGGGGCCAAGGATTCTGCAGATGTCGTAAAGGTTCAAGCGATTCCTGCGATGCAAACTGTCGCTGCGGGCGCTGACCTCCCCGTTGCAATCGTGCTGGAAATCAGTCCGGGTTGGCATATTTGGACGAATGATCGTCTTGGAAAAGGTGATGCTGCAAACGGTATTGCCACATTTGATGGTGCCGTCTTCACTTCAATTCAGGCATCAAACGCATGGAAGGTTGTCCGTGCAGCAAGCGCGAGCAAACCCGAATGGTTGACAACCAAACCAATCGATTCATTCACAGATGTTCGCGCACAGTGGCCTGAGTTTCATCCTGTAAAAGCCGATGTGGGCGATGGCATTCAAACCTATCCAGTCTTTGAAGGACAGGCTGTCATCTTTGTGCCCTTTTCCATCGCCCCAGATGCTCCGCTTGGTCCGCAGACGATTGTTTTCAAGTTGGAGTTTCAGGCGTGTACAGCGACGAATTGCGTTGCGCCTTCGACTGTCGAAGTTTCGATGGAGGTTGAAGTCAAAGCTGGTTCAGCGAGCGGCGCGCCACCCGCAGTGTTTGCGCAGTTCGATTCCGAAATATTTTCGCAGATTCATTCGGGATTTGCCCCATCTGCAATCATCCAGTTTGATTTCTTTGGTTGGGGTTTTTCTATCGATCCAAATGGAGGCGGCTTCTTCCTCGTCTTAATCATCGCAGCAACTGGCGGACTCTTGTTGAACTTCACACCATGTGTTTTGCCTGTGATTCCACTGAAAATTATGGGTCTTTCGCGTATCGCCGGAAATCGCCGACGCTGCTTAGTGTTGGGCGCTGCGCTCTCGATTGGCGTGGTCGTCTTCTGGATCTGCTTGGGACTCGCCGTCTCTCTTCTCAGCGGATTCACGAGTGCGAGCCAACTCTTTCAATATCCACTCTTCACAGTGACTGTTGGATTGATCATTGCTGTGATGGCCGTGGGAATGTGCGGGTTCTTCGCGATTCAACTTCCGCAGTCGATCGCAGGAATTGATTTCCGACACGACACTTTTGCTGGCTCGATTGGATTTGGCTTAATGACCGCGGTGCTCTCGACTCCTTGCACTGCGCCTCTGATGGGTGCGGCTGCCGCATGGGCAACGACTCAAAATCCATTGATTGTGTTGATCGTTTTCGGCTCCATTGGATTTGGTATGGCGCTGCCCTATTTCATACTCAGCGCTTTTCCCCAACTCGTCAGTCACGTTCCAAAGAGCGGACCGCCGAGTGATGTTGTCAAGCAAACAATGGGACTTCTGCTCTTGGCGGCGGCGGCGTATTTTGTCGGAGCTGGCCTCGCTGGATTTCTCGTTGATCCGCCAAGTCCTCCAACCAATGATTATTGGTGGATCGTTTCAGCGCTCGGAACAATCGCAGGACTCTGGTTGTGCTGGCGCACGCTAAAGCTGACAAAAAGTGCTAAATTCCGCGGCATTTTCTGCTCTCTTGGAATTGCGATTGCCGCCATCAGTGTCAGCGTCGGCTTTCAATTCAGCAACGATGGCATGATCAAATGGGTGTTCTATACCCCTGCTCGCCTGGAGACGATTCTCAAGAGCGGGGATGCAGTCATGATCGATTTCACTGCGGAGTGGTGCTTGAATTGCAAGACACTCGAAAAGACTGTGCTGGAAAGTTCGAGCGTGCTTACTCGATTGAAAGCTGGTGGAATTCAATCGGTCAAAGTCGACCTGACTGGAAACAACATAGATGGACGAGCGCTGCTGAAGCAGTATGACCGCGTGACGATTCCGCTGCTCGTCATTCTCGATTCTGATGGCAAAGAGATTTTTAAGAGCGACGCCTATACCCCATCTGAAGTTGTAAATGCGATTGACGAGGCGACCAGCCAAAGCAATACTCCACTTTCGAAAATCAACTGATGTCTTTTCGATACACAGTGACTCTGACTTTTACCGACCCAACCACCGCCGTGAAATGGTTGGCTTGGATGCGCAACGAACATGCAGCGCAGGTCGTGCAGGCGGGAGCGCAGAGTGCAGAAATCATTAAAATTGACGGTGTTTTATTTCGCTGCGAAGCAAGATATTCGTTTGCTTCCCGCGCAGATTTTGATCGCTATGTTCGAGATCACGCCCCGCGACTGCGAGAAGAAGGGCTTCGCCATTTTCCAGCGACACACGAGATTCAGTACGAGCGCAGCTGCGGTGAAGTCATCGGTCGCGCTTGAATCATTTCACTTCCAGCATTTGATTTTCAATCCACGAGCGTCGTTCGGCAGAAAACTGGCGGAGTGGGTCGAGCGAAAAAGTTTCGTTCACCTCAAGAGCTGTTTGCAATGCAGCATGTGCTCCTGGACCATCACCCAACTGCTTCAGCACCTCGGCCAAGCGCAACCAACTTTCAGAATGGCGTGGATTCATTGCGAGCAATCTTCGCAGTGCATCCCGCGCGGCCTCCCACGAACCGCTTGATATTTCTGCTTCGCGAATTGCAATCGTCGAGATCAATAAACGCGCTGCGAATTGACATGACCAAAATACTTCAACGCTTTGCGCCGATTCGCGTCCGCTGCGAAGCCACGAACCAGCCTCATTTGGCAGCGGATCGCACGACGCGGCCGCTTGCCACTGTTCGGCAGCACGGAGTGCATAGACCGTTCTTTGTGGCCAAATTTGAGATGCACGAAAAAGAGATTCTCCTGTTTCAGCCCTTGCATTCGCGAGCAAAACACTCGAACCCTTCTGCGCTTCTTCGTTCAAATGAATCGCTGCCTGCAATGCGATTTGATCTTGCCGAACGAACGCGGGCGAAACAACGAAAAACATTCCCAGCGCTCCCACGAGAAGAAAAAACGCGAATGCTGCAAGCGTGATGCGATTCACTGAAATGCGCCGGTTTCTTTCTCCAGAATTTTTCACAAGTACATCAACATCTGAATCGGAGCGATTCCACCATGCTGCGATACCCAACACCAACCACGCCCACAGCGCACTTCCTGGAAGCCAGAACACCATATCGATTTGACCATGGGTCAATACGACTGCGGCAATTCCACACAATCCAATCGCAACTGCACGATCTGCAGAAACTTTCCCAGTATCCATGATCTTGACGACAGCCCATGCGCTGACTGCTCCTGCGGCCATTCCAGCGAATCTCCAAACGTATCCCATGGAATCCAATGTTGGCGCTTCAAAGACAATCGAAATAATCGACGAAAGAACCACCACCGCAATGGAGAGTTCGACCACTCCCACCATTGGCGTCGATCGCGATTCTTTCGATGAAATACCAAACTTCTCAGGTGAATATGGTGCGGACCACCACGCAAGAATGAGTTGCAAGAGAACAATGCCAAATCCAGCAAGACCAAATGCGATCATCCAGTCTGCAAATGCGCCATGAGCGCTCACCACTTCTTCGACGCATTCGATCGGACGAAATTGCACAAACGACGATTGAAATCCAGCGGGACCTACGCCAATCCACGGCGATGAGAGCACTGTTTTTACAGCGCCGACGAAGTAATACCAGCGGAAAAGCAGGCTTTGTTCACTCCATTGCAACCCGATTATTCCCCGCAGAATAATTCCGCAAATTGCGATGATCGGCATTGCCACCAGAAGCGGACGCGCCAATGCACTCCAACGACGAGCGACAATACTGACAACCAATCCAAGAGCCAATGCGCTCACTCCGCCCTTCGATCCGCTTGTGATGACCAGACCAGCACAAAGAACGGTGCAGAACCACAACCAAGAACGAGCTGCAACAACTCCACGCCCAATCGCTATGTTCGCCATCAATACAGCAGATCCAGCGGCAACGGTTGCGAAGACATTTGCAAATCCAAGCCAACCTGTGGCTTCATTCTGAAAAAGCCGGCGTTCATAAGACAATGTTTGTGGCGAGTTGTGCAACCAACCTTGAGACCTTAAGAAAGCATCACGATTCGCTGTGTAATACTCCACATTCGAGATGTGCTCGCTTGTCAATTGAGCGACACCTCGCACACACAAGACCACTGCAATTCCTGCGAGTGATGCGACAATCATTCGCCTCAAAAAAGTTGCAGAGATCCCGCCATTTTGTGCGGTCAAGGCGAGAGCGATCGCAATTCCTGCGACCCAAGTCGACCCGCGCCAAAGTTGTTCCGCATCACTTGCTCCATGGAACAATGCCACCATAATTGCGGGAATGCAAGCAAGACCAATCACAACCCAACTCCAATCGATCGATCTTTCAGAAATCATCCGGCGAAGGAGCAACCACGATGCACTCCCAAAAGCCAACGCATCCAAGAGCACACTTTCAGCAGGAGTTGCGCCGATAAATGGCGACGCATCGATTGCAGGATCCATATCAAAAATCAATGTCGGAGAAAATGCGATCAAGACTCTTGCGCTCGCGGCGACCACGATCGCACCGAAGGCAATTCGATCGACAAGAGGTACCGCATCTCGATTCATCGTCCACTATCGTATAGAAACCTATGGCTCCCCTTATGCAGCGTCCCGCCATCACCGTCTACTGTGCAAGCGCACGCGGAATCAATCAAGACTTTCTCGCCGCTGCGCGAATCTTCGGCGAAGCACTTGGCGAATCTGGCATGAATTTGGTGTATGGAGGCGGCGGCATTGGATTGATGGGCGAGTTGGCTCGAAGCGCTCAGAAGTCAGGTGCGCATGTCACAGGCATTATCACGGAACAATTTCTGCACCTCGAACAAGGTTGGACTGGATGCGACGAAATGATTGTCGTTGATTCAATGAGAGAAAGAAAGCGTCAATTAGAGGAGCGTGGAGCGGGATTCGCAATCTTGGCTGGAGGTCTTGGAACATGGGAAGAGTTTTTCGAAACATTCGTCGGCCGTGTCATCGGAAGACATTCCAAACCAATTGGATTGCTCAACACAAATGGATTTGCGGATCCGCTGTGGGATCTTGTCAGCCATGGAGTCGATCATGGATTTGTTCGCAGTGCAGCTCGTGAACTGATGTGGATGGAATCGGATCCTCATACGCTTGCCAAACGTTTGCATGTTGCAATGACCACGACCGTTACAGAGACACACGACCCAAAGATTTTTCTTCCAATGCACGGACCGCAAGGATGAACGGACAAGAGCGATGAACCGCGAACAAGTACTTCCATTGCAAATCGGAATGATCGCAGGCAGTGGAATGCTTCCGATCTTGGTTGCAGATGGAATTCGCGCCACTGGTCGAAAAGTGGTCTGCATAGGCCTTCGCGATCAATTTGATCCTGCCCTTCCAGACCACTGCGATGTCTTTTCCACTGCTGGAGTGCTGCAAATCGGTAAATGGATCCGAATTCTTCGGCGGGCAAAAATCGAAGAAACCGTGATGGTTGGTCGAGTCGGCAAAGCGCGGATGTACGAGCCTTTTCGAGTTCTTCGCCAACTGCCCGATCTTCGTGCCGCTCTGCTTTACTATCGACGCCTGAGGTTCGATCGACGAAGTCACGTGCTGCTCAGCGCGGTCGCCGATGAACTCGCAACAAGCGGAGTACGACTCATCGACTCGACCACATATATCCCAGAACATCTCGCAACAATCGGCTTGATGGGAAAAGTCAAGTTGAGCGCAGTTCAACAACGCGATGTTGACTTCGCATGGCCAATGTTGAGATCAATTGCAAATCTTGGAGTTGGCCAAGCGATCACCGTGCGTGAGTGCGATGTGATCGCTGTCGAAGCAATGGAAGGAACAGATGCGATGATCGATCGCTCTGCACAACTTTGCAGAACTGGCGGATGGGCTTTGCTGAAAACCGCACACGATTCTCATGACATGCGAGCGGATGTTCCAACTGTTGGCGTTCCAACACTCGAAAGGCTTGCGAGTGCGGGAGGACGCATGCTTGTGCTTGGAGCAGGACGAGTGATCATGCTTGAAAAACCTCGCATGATCGAAGTTGCAGATCGACTGGGAATCGCCATGCTTGGTGTATCTATATAAAAGATGATGAATGAATGATGATGAAACGAAGCCGATGAAACGAAGAGCGTGAAATTGTGGAATATGTCTCCAGAGCTGGAATCAAGATGGCCCACGCGCTTGATGCATTTCAGATCGATGTCACGGGGTTCGAATGCGCTGATTTCGGCTGCAATGCTGGCGGTTTCACAGATTGCCTGTTGAAGCGAGGCGCAACGAAAGTCATCGCCGTCGATACGGGCTATGGCATGCTCGACTGGAAACTTCGCAATGATCCTCGCGTGGATGTTCGCGAAAGAACCAATGTGCTTTATTCTCCAGTTCCGCCCCAAGGGGTCGACATCGTCGTGCTCGATATGGCGTGGACTCGACAACGACATTCGATCCCAGTCGCGGTGCGTTGGTTGCGCCCGACTGGTTGCATCGTTGCGTTGATCAAGCCTCACTATGAGTCGCAAGGAGAAGAACGAAAAGCGCTTGTCAAAGGTTGCCTCCCTGCGCATATCGCAGCGGATGTTGTCAAGCGAGTGCTGGCAGAAATGACTGAATTTGGCGTGCAAGTGATCGCCGATTGCCCAAGTCCCCTCGAAGGAGGCGGCGGAAACAGCGAGCATTTGGCACTTCTTCGACTGACAAACAAGCCTGCGGTTGAGTGATCGCAAATACTTGCAAAGGGGCTGATTTTTGAAGGTAAAAGTAAGCGCCAAAGCAGGCGAACTTTGTCGAAAACGGGTATGATTTTCAGTTCGCCGTGACCGCTGTTCCTCCTGCAACTCCAGATCCAAATTCGACTCTCGGTCATGTGATCGATAAGACGATCGACCGTGAATTGCACGAGTCATATCTCGTATATGCAATGAGCACGATTATGGATCGTGCACTTCCAGATGTTCGCGATGGACTCAAGCCATCTCAGCGCCGCATTCTTGTTGCGATGCATGATTTAAATCTTTCGCCTGGTCGCAAGCAGATCAAATGCGCAAAGATCTGCGGCGACACAAGCGGAAATTATCACCCGCACGGTGAGTCCGTCATCTATCCAACACTTGTGAATCTTGGTCAATCTTGGAAGACGCGCGCTTTGTTGATCGACAAGCAAGGAAACTTCGGATCGATTGAAGGTGATCCGCCCGCAGCGATGAGATACACCGAAGCTCGAATGACTGGCGTCGCAGTTGCGATGCTGGAAGATCTCGACAAAGAAACCGTAGATTTCAAGCCAAATTATGACGACCGCTTGATGGAGCCGATGGTTCTTCCAGGCAAGTTTCCAAATCTTCTTGTGAACGGATCGTCTGGAATTGCTGTTGGTATGGCAAGTGCAATGCCTCCGCACAATCTTGGCGAAATTGCCAATGCGATTGTGGCGACGATCGATAATCCAGACATTGGATTGGATGGACTTCTTGCGCTTGTGCCGGGACCTGATTTCCCAACGGGAGGTTCGATCATTGGACGTCGCGGAATCGCCGAGGCGTACGCCACAGGTCGTGGACGGTTGACTGTGCGTGGTCGTATTCGTCACGAGACGAAAGACGGACGCAACATGATCATCATCGAAGAGATTCCATATCAAGTGGTGCAGAGCATTCTCATCGAGCGCATTGTCGATGCGAAGAAAGATGATCGAATTCCAGACATCGTCGATGTGCGAAATCATTCGGGACGCGATGCACAAACGCGCATTCTGGTTGTGCTTCGCAAGGGAGCAGATCCAGCTGTCGTCGAACGCCAGCTATACGAATTCACGCCGCTGCAAACGACATACAGCATCATGAATATCGCGCTGGTCAATGGCCAGCCTCGAACGCTCCCCTTCCGCAATCTGATTTCGTGCTACATCGATCATCGTTGCACAGTGATCCGTCGCCGCACGGAATTCCAACTTCGCCAAGCGCGACAGCAAGCGCATCGTCTCGAAGGACTCGTCTATGCCGTATGCGACATCGATGCAGTCATTGCAATCATTCGAGCTTCTCGCACGCGTGAAGAAGCGATTCAGGCTCTCATGGAACGCGCGTTCCGGATTGCAGAAGATCATCCCAGCGCACACTTGGTTCCAGAGCGCATTGCTATTGCGAGCCGAGTCGGCGCAGGCATCAAATTGACTCGCGTTCAAGCAGATGCGATCGGCGCACTGCGACTGATTCAGTTGGTTGGATTGGAAGTCGAAAAACTCGCCAGCGAATTCGCTGCACTTCTGCTCGAAATCGACGGCTTTGAAAAACTCCTTGGCGATCAATCGCTCGTCTTAAAAATCGTCCGCCAAGATGTGCTCGATATCGCCGAGAAATTTAGCGATCCGCGCCGCACCACCATCGAGGCGGACGAGGCCGGCGACTTCGA
>Ga0208960_1000814_pt1 | contig 17119 bp, 22 predicted proteins | sample GreLakmeON33MSRF_FD_187703 | JGI IMG/M metagenome (GOLD analysis project Ga0208960, IMG submission 187703) | Freshwater lentic microbial communities from great Laurentian Lakes, MI, USA - Great Lakes metaG ON33MSRF (SPAdes) | ecosystem: Environmental > Aquatic > Freshwater > Lake | place: Great...
CCCTCCCTGCCGCTGCCGGCTGTCTCGCTGCCGCTATCGGCGTGGGTCTCGTTGGCGCCAAGGCCGTCGAATCCGTGGGTCGCAATCCGGATGCTTCCGGTAAGATCCTCGTCCAGTCTATTCTGGGCATGGCTCTCGCCGAAGCCGTCGCGTTCTACGCGATCTTCCTCGCGAAGTAACCGGTCACGTGGCGTGGCCTCGCAAGGGGCCCGCCACTTCTCTTTCCCCGCGCTGAAAATAAACACAATCTAAGTCTACACCATGACCCTCCTCTCCGCTTTCCTCGCCGCCGAACCTGCCCACAAAGCCGCGCCAGCCGCCGCCACCGAATCCCACGGGCCCCTCGACGATATCATCAAGCTCTTTGGCGACTTCGGCGTCGATGGCCCGCACCTCCTCGTCCAGGTGATTAACTTCTGCATTCTCGCTTTCGTCCTTTACCGTTTCGCCATCAAGCCAGCACTGGGTCAGCTCGAAGAGCGAATCCGCCAAGCCGAACAACTCCAACAGGACCGCGCTGCTGCCGAAGCCCAACTCGCCGCCGCGCAGAAGACCGCCGAAGCCAAGCTCGTCGCTGCCTCAGATGAAGCCGTCAAGATTCTCGCCGACGCCCGCAACTCCGCCAAGGCCGCCATCGAAGCCGCTAAAGCCGAAGCTCAGGCCGCCCAGATCGACGTTATCGCCAAGGCCAAGGCCGCCATCGAAGCCGATCGCGTGAAGATGATGAACGAAGTTCGCGGCGAAGTTTCCCGCCTCGTGGTCGAGACCGCCGCCAAGGTGCTCGAACAAAACCTCGACGATGCTCAGCGCGCCCGCCTCAACGAGGCCGCCGTCAAGCAGCTCGCCCACTAATCTTTTCCGATGTCCGCCGCCTCCGTCCGAGCCGAAGCCAAGCGCCTCCTCGCCCTCTCCCTTGAGGGCGGAGCGGTCTCCGCCGATCTGGTCGGCGCCGTGTTGGCCGCGCTCACGAAGTCTCGCCCGGCCCATCAGCTCCGCCCGCTCTTGCGCGTGTATCTCACGAACATCCGTCGCGAACTCGCCCGCGGCGAAGCGCGTATCGAACATGCCGGTCCGCTGGCCTCCGCTGATGCCGATGCGATCGCTGCGCACTTCTCAAAGTCTCTCGGCCGCACCGTTCGCCCCGTAGCGCGTCGCAACGATGCTTTGCTCGGCGGCTTCCGCGTCCGCGTCGGCGACGATGTCACCGACCTGACAGCTTCGCTCCGTCTCGCCAATCTCGCCAAGTCCCTTTCCTGAACACCTCCTCCAACCTTAACCTATTTACTAAATACCATGAGCAACGCGATCGACCAGATCCAGAAAGCCATCGCCGGCCTTGATACCCGCGCCGGCAAATCCAACGTTGGCACCATCGTTTCCCTCGCGGACGGTGTCGCCTCCATCGACGGCCTTTCCGGCGTCATGATGAATGAGATGATCGAGCTTCCTGGCGGCCTTCAAGGCGTCGCGCTCAATCTCGCCGAAGACACCGTCGGCTGCGTGATCATGGGCGACATCTCCAAGCTGAAAGAAGGCATGGAAGCGAAGACCACGGGTCGCTTGCTTTCGATTCCCGTCGGTAAAGGCCTCCTCGGTCGCGTCGTCGATGCGCTCGGCAATCCTCTCGACGGCAAAGGTCCCATCGTTTCCAGCGAACGTTACCCGGTCGAGAAAATCGCCCCCGGCATCATCCCTCGCAAGTCCGTCGACCAGCCGATGCAGACCGGCATTATGGCCATCGACGCTATGATCCCAATCGGTCGTGGCCAGCGAGAGCTCATCATCGGTGACCGCGCTACGGGCAAGACCACCATTGCGATCGACACAATCATCAACCAAGCCAACGCCAATCGCGTCGGTCTGGCTTCTGGCGACGCCAACTTCCGCCCAGTGTACTCGATCTACGTCGCCATCGGCACGAAGAACTCCTCCATCGCCCGCACGATTGGCACCCTCGAAAAAGCGGGCGCCACGGAATTCACCGTCGTCGTCGCTGCTTCCGCCGCCGACAACGCCGCCAACCAGGTCTTCGCTCCTTTCTCCGGCACTGCCATCGGTGAGTGGTTCATGGAAAATGGGCACGACGCGCTCATCGTCTACGATGACCTTTCCAAGCACGCCGCCGCGTACCGCCAGATCTCGCTCATCTTGAAGCGTCCGTCCGGCCGCGAAGCCTACCCGGGCGACGTGTTCTACCTCCACTCCCGCCTTCTCGAGCGCTCCGCTCGTCTCGCCGGTAAGGGTTCGCTCACCGCTCTGCCGATCATCGAGACGCAAGCCGGCGACGTGTCCGCGTACATTCCGACCAATGTGATTTCGATCACCGACGGCCAGGTGTTCCTCCAGACCGACCTCTTCAATCAGGGCATCCGCCCCGCCGTCTCCGTGGGTCTCTCCGTTTCGCGCGTCGGTTCCGCCGCCCAGATCAAGGCCTTCAAACAGGTCGCCGGTAAGGTCAAGGGAGAGCTCGCCAATTACCGTGAACTTGCGGCCTTCGCTCAGTTCGGTTCCGACCTCGACGCGCAGACCAAGGGTATCCTCGATAAGGGCGACCGCTTCGTGGAACTCTTCAAGCAGCCTCCGACCGCTCCGAAATCCGCCGAGATCCAATGCGGTATCATCTGGGCCATGCAGAACGGTTTCTTTAACGATATGCCGGTCAAGTCCGTCCAGGCCGCCTCCGCTTCCCTCCAGACTCACCTCGAGAATGCCAAGCCCGCCATCCTCACCAAGATTCGCCAAGGCAACAAAATCGAGAAAGAAGGCGAAGCTGAAATGAAGTCTGCCTGCGAAACCTGGCGCCGTAGTTTCAAGGCCTAAGTCGTTCCTCGCTTCACTTACTAACCGCCACGCTTCATGCCTAAGGGACTCCGCGAAATCCGTAACCGAATCAAATCGGTCAAGAGCACCGGCCAGATTACTCGGGCCATGCAGCTCGTCGCGTCTTCGAAGATGAAGCGCGCCCAAGATTCCGCTCGGGCGGGTCGGGCGTATGCGGAACTCCTCGGCGAAATTCTCGACACCGCGCAATCTAAGGTCGGTGACTTCACGCATCCTCTGCTGACTAAGCGCGACGTCAAGGTCCGCGGCATCCTACTGGTCACGCCCGACAAAGGCATGGCCGGTGCCCTCAACGGTAATTTGATCCGACTCGCCGCCGAACAGAAAGACGCCGTCTTCGTCTGTATCGGCCGTAAGGGTGCTCAGGCCCTCGCGCGCTCCGGTCGCAAGGTTCTCGCCGACTTCCCGGTCACCGACCGCGCTAATTTCAGCGAAGTCCGCCCCGCTGCCGAATACCTGCTCAAGGCTTTTTCTGAGGGCGTCGTCGACACCGTCGAAGTCCTCTTCGCGCACTTTAAGAATACGATGGTGCAAGCCCCCCGCGTTCAGCAGTTGCTGCCGGCGGATAGTCTCGTCAACCAAGCGCGCGAGTTCCGCGCTAAGCTCGGCCTCCCTGAACCCAAACTCGAATCCGACGAACGTGACATGATCTTCGAGCCTTCGGCCGGAGACATCCTCAACCAATTGCCGGCGCTCTTCTTCAAGCAAGCCGTCTATCAGGCCGTGCTGGAAGCCAAAGCTTCCGAATTCAGCGCCCGTATGGTCGCCATGAAAGCCGCCACGGACAACGCCAAGAAAATCGCTGCCGCCCTCTCTCTCGAATACAACAAGGCCCGTCAGGCCGCGATTACCCAGGAAATCCTGGAGCTCACCGCCGGCGCCGCCGCCCAGTAACTTTTACCAACCCTCCCACTTATACAAATATCATGAGCACTCAAGGAACGATCACCCAAGTACTCGGCGCCGTCGTCGACGTCCAATTCCCCGTCGATAAGGTCCCCGAGATCTACAACGCCATCCAGATCGACTACCAGGTCGAGGGCAAGGCCACTCGCCTCATCCTCGAAGTCCAACAGCACCTCGGCAATGGCTTGGTCCGCGCCGTCGCGATGACCACCACCGAAGGCCTCGTGCGTGGTAGCGAAGCCGTCGACACCGGCGCCCCCATCACCGTGCCCGTCGGCAATGGCGTCCTGGGTCGCATCTTCAACGTCACCGGCGATGCCGTCGACGAACGTGGTCCCGTTGAACATACCAAGCGCTACCCGATCCACCGCCTTCCTCCTCCTCTGACCGAGCAAGCAACTTCCGCCGAACTGCTCGGCACCGGTATCAAGGTCATCGATCTAATCTGTCCCTTCGTTAAGGGCGGTAAAGTCGGAGCCTTCGGTGGCGCCGGCGTCGGCAAGACCGTCGTCATCATGGAGCTCATTAATAACATCGCGATGAAGCAGGGCGGTTTCTCCGTCTTCGCTGGCGTCGGTGAACGCTCCCGTGAAGGTAATGACCTTTACCACGAAATGTCCGAAGCCGGCGTTATCGACCAGAAGGATCTTTCGAAATCCAAGGTGGCCCTCGTGTACGGACAGATGAACGAGCCGCCTGGTGCTCGTATGCGCGTCGCTCTCTCCGCTCTCGCGATGGCTGAATTCTTCCGCGACGAACAAAACCGCGACGTGTTGCTCTTCGTCGACAACGTGTTCCGTTTCTCGCAAGCCGGCTCCGAAGTGTCCGCTCTCCTCGGGCGTTCTCCCTCCGCCGTGGGTTACCAGCCGACGCTCGCTTCGGAAATGGGCAATCTCCAGGAACGCATCACTTCGACCAAGAAGGGTTCGATCACCTCCTTCCAAGCGGTGTATGTTCCGGCGGACGACCTTACCGACCCAGCTCCGGCCAATACCTTTGCGCACCTTGACTCAACCGTGGTGTTGGAGCGTCGTATCGCCGAGTTGGGTATCTACCCAGCCGTCGACCCGCTTGCTTCCACTTCGACCGCGCTCGCGCCTGAAGTCGTCGGCGATCGTCACTTCCGCGTCGCCCGTGGCGTCCAAGGCCTTCTGCAACGCTACAAAGACCTCCAAGACATCATCGCCATCTTGGGCCTCGATGAATTATCCCCTGACGACAAGCTCGTCGTTTTCCGCGCTCGTAAGGTACAGAAGTTCCTCTCGCAGCCTTTCCACGTCGCTGAAATCTTCACGGGCTCGCCCGGGAAGTATGTTGCTCTCGACGACACTCTGCGCGGCTTCGAAATGATCCTCGCTGGCGAACTCGACCTCGTGAACGAAAACGACTTCTACATGAAGGGCGGCATCGACGAGGTCCTCGAAGCATCAGCCAAGTCCAAGAAGTAAGCTGATATGTCTCTTACGGTAGAAATCGTCACTCCTGATCGCCGCGCCTACGAAGGTACGGCCGACAGTGTGACTCTGCCCACCGCCATGGGCAGCATCGGCATTCTGCCCGGCCACCTTCCGATCACCGCAATCATCGCCGCGGGCGAGATTATCGTGACGCTCGACGGAAAGGTCAGCCGCCTCGCCATCGACCAAGGGTTTGTCCGGGTCGTTTCGAACAAGGTTTCCGTCATCACTGAAGCGGCGATTGACGAAGCCAAGATTGATTTGAAGTCCGTCGAGATCGCCGAAGCTCGCGCCCGTGAGGCCGTCGAAGCCGCCCGCGGTCAGAAGGATATCGACCCGGTCGAGATCGCGAAGATGGAGCAAATTCTGCGTTTTGCTCTCGTGCAGCGCTTGGTTAAGGGCCGCAACTCGCCTGGTCTGTCGGAATAATCACCCGATTTCATTAAAAGTCATTTAAGCCGAACTTGCCCCCACTTCACCGAGGGGACAGTGTTCGTTTGTGATTAAGTCTGCCATCACGGTTTCACTCGTTGCGCAAGCGAAGGGTGGACCTTTTGTTTATTGGCAAGGCTTGGAATCCGCCTGCGCCGATGCGGCCCGTTTAGGGTTTGATGCGGTGGAGATTTTTCCACCCTCGGCCGCCGCCATCGATCGCGCCGCTCTTCGAGCCTTGCTCGCCAAGCACGGTCTCGCGGTCGCCGCTTTCGGCACCGGCGGGGGCTGGCTCATCCACCGCTGGCACCTGACCCACCCAGATGTCGCTATTCGCCAACAGGCGCGTGAGTTCATCCGGTCCATCATCGATTTAGCAGGAGAGTTTAAAGCCCCCGCGATTATCGGCTCCATGCAAGGGAAGGCCGAAGGCGAAGTTTCGCGCGATCAAGCCCTATCCTGGCTCGCCGAAGCCCTTGAGGATTTGGGAGCCCACGCCAAGCAGTATGGCGTCCCGCTTCTTTATGAGGCGCTGAATCGTTATGAGACCAACTTGCTTAATCGGCAGATGGACGCCGCGCAGTTCCTCGAAAATCTCCCTACCGATAACGTCAAGCTGCTCTGCGATCTCTTTCATATGAATATTGAGGAGACTTCCAACGCGGAGACGCTCAAGGCCTGTGGGCAGAGCGTCGGGCATGTTCATTTCGCCGACAGCAATCGTCGGGCCATCGGGTTTGGTCACACCGATGCTGCCGCGGTCGTCACAGCCTTACAGGAGATAGGTTATAAGGGTTATCTTTCGGGCGAGATTCTGCCCTTACCCGATACGGAGACCGCCGCCGCTCAGACCATCCGCGCCATCCGCCAACTTCTTCCCCGCTAAATCTATGCTCAAGCACCACCTCATCCACCCTAAGATCAACGAAATCCTTGGCCGGGCCGGTCACCACTCCACGATCCTCATCGCCGACGGCAACTACCCGGCCTGGAATAAAAAGGGTCCTCACGCCGAGGTGGTCAGCATGAATCTCTCTCCCGGCGTGATCACCGTTGCCCAAGCACTAAAGGCGATCTTGAGCGCCGTTCCGATCGACGAGATTAACACGATGGGTATTCCGGCCGACGATCCTTACGCTCAGCTCGGTGAGCCTCCGATTTGGAAAGAATACCGCGAGGTCATTAGTCAGTCCGGCTCTCTCCTGCAGCTGAAGCCCGTCCTTAAATGGGATTTTTATAAAGCCGTCGAGTCGCCAGATCATGTGCTGACGATTCAAACCGGCGATCAAGCCCTCTGGGGCAACTTGCTCCTGACCATCGGCTGCCGCCAAGCCTAATTATTTTCCGATGAAAACCCGCCCCCTCGGCAAAACCGGGATCAATCTCCCTATCCTCAGCTTTGGCGCTTCGTCGCTCGGCCAAGAGTTCCGCAGCGTCGCCCTCGATGACGCTTTGAAGTCCGTTCAAGTCGCCCTCGATTGCGGCCTCAACTTCATCGACACTTCTCCGTTTTACGGCCGTGGCATGTCCGAAGTGCTTCTCGGGATCGCCTTGCGGGGCGTGCCTCGCGATAGCTACACGCTCTGCACCAAGGTCGGTCGCTATGACCTGCCGCACTTCGACTTCTCGGCCAAGCGCGTCGCGGAGAGCATCGATGTCTCCCTCCACCGCCTCGGCACCGATCACCTGGATATCGCGCTTTGCCACGATATCGAATTCGTACCGATGCAACAGATCGTCGACGAGACGATCCCCGCGCTCCGCCAAGCTAAACAGGCCGGCAAGATCCGGGCGTTCGGCTTTAGCGGGTATCCGCAGAAAATTTTCAAATTCATCTGCGAGCAGACGGACGTCGATTGTGTGCTGAGCTATAATCAATACACACTCCAGAATACCCGCTTCGCCGATGAGACGGTGCCGTATCTCAAAGCCAAGGGTGTCGGTGTGATGAACGCCGGTCCGTTCAGTGCCCGTCTACTCACGAACGCACCGCTGCCGGCCTGGTTGAAAGAGCCCGAAGAGGTCAAGGCCGCCGCCCGCGCCGCCGCCGCCCTTTGCGCCGCCCGGGGGGTTGATATCGCCAAGCTGGCCCTGCAATTCTCGATCGAGTATCCGGACATCGCCACGACCGTTTCCGGCAGCGCCAATCCGGTGAACATCCGGAACTGGGCGAAGTGGGCCGCCGAGCCGATCGATCGCGCCCTATTGGCCGAGGTTCTCGCAATCTTCGCCCCGGTCCATAACCGTGGACACCTCGAAGGGTTGAAGGAAAATAATTAAGAGATGAAAGCCATCCGTCTTGATCAGCCGCAGCAATTCGTGCTCTTGGATATTCCGGAGCCGCCCCCGCCCGCGGCCGGTGAAGCCGTGGTTCGCGTGCATCGCATTGGGATATGTGGTACGGACTACGGCGGCTATCTCGGCAAGATGCCGTTCTATTCCTACCCCCGCATTCCTGGCCATGAGTTAGGCGTCGAAGTCCTCGCCGTCGGTCCAGGCGTCACGAACGTCAAACCCGGCGACCATTGTTCAGTCGAACCCTACATCAATTGCCAGACGTGCTACAGTTGCCGCCGAGGCTTCACGAATTGTTGCGAAAAACACCTGACGCTCGGCGTGATGTGCGACGGCGGTATGGCGGAAAAATTTCTCCTGCCGGCTCGCAAGCTGCACGTTTCGACCCAGCTTTCCTATGACCAGCTCGCGCTCGTTGAGACGCTCGCCATCGGCTGTCATGCCGTCGATCGCGCCTCCCCTAAGCCCGGCGAGACAGTCCTGGTCATCGGCGCCGGCCCGATCGGCCTCTCGGCCGTCGAGTTCGTCAAGGTCTCCGGCGCGAAGTGCGTGGTGATGGACATGAATGCCGAACGGCTGAAATTCTGCACCGAGGTGATGAAGGTGGACGGCATCATCCTGGCCAAGGGCGACGGCTCCGAAGTCGCCGCGCTCGCCAAGTTCACGCATGATCAGCTCGCCGATGTCGTCATCGACGCGACGGGTAGTAATAAATCCATGGTAGCCTGCTTCCAGTATGCCGCCTTCGCCGCCCGCATCGTCTACGTGGGTATCACGCAGCAGGACCTGACCTTCCCGCACGCCCCCCACCTCCACCGCCGCGAGTTGACCATTATGGCCAGCCGTAACGCCCTCTCGAAAGACTTCGCCCGCATCATCAAGCTGATCGAAGACGGCGTGATTGATACCAAGCCTTGGATTACCCACCACGCGAAGCTCGAGGATTTAATCGCAATCTTCCCCACTTGGCTGAAGCCCGAGACGGGGGTCATCAAGGCCATCGTGGACGTCGTTTGAACTTCATGCGTCTCGATGCCCACCAGCACTTTTGGTCTTACAGTGCCGAACAATACCCCTGGATCACGCCCGGCTCGCCGTTACACCGCAGCTGGCTTCCCGAAAAATTAAGCGCCCTGCAAAAGCCTTTAGACTTCACCGGGGCGATCGCCGTCCAGGCCCGCCAGGTCGTCGAGGAATCGGATTGGCTCCTTGGGCTCGCCGAACGGCACGAGGTGATCAAAGGCGTTGTCGGCTGGGTCGACCTGCGCAGCGACCGCGTCGAAGAGGACTTGGTCCGTTTAGCGGCGAACCGCAAGTTCGTCGGTGTCCGGCACGTGGTGCAAGACGAGCCCGATGACCAATTCATGCTGGGTAAAGAATTTCAGCGCGGCATCAGCAAACTCCAAGCCCATGGGCTGACGTATGATATTCTCATCTACCCTAAGCAGCTCGATGCGGCGATCGCGTTGGCGGAGAAATTTCCCGCCCAGCCTTTCGTCCTCAACCATATGGCCAAGCCTTTAGTGAAGGCTGGAACAATCGAGCCCTGGCGCCAAAAAATCAAACGTCTGGCCCAATGTCCGAACGTCCATTGCAAGGTCTCTGGATTAATTACCGAAGCGAATCACGCTCATTGGAAGCCAGCGCATTTTCAGCCCTACCTGGATACGGTCTTCGAGGCATTTAGTCCCGCCCGCCTGATGTATGGATCCGATTGGCCCGTCTGTCTTCTCGCGGGCAGTTACCAGCAGGCCTACGAGTTGGTCGATGGCTATGCGCAACAGCTCAAGAGCAAACAGCGCGATGGGCTGTTCGGTATTAACGCGGCCAAATTCTATCTGAAATCCAGATCGGCGAAATCTTAAGCAAGCCCTTCGCGAGTATGACGACCGAAACTATTCTTGCAGCCTTGGCGGACCGGTTGGCTTGCGGAGATAGTTCTTTCGCTCAGGCAAAGGAGTTAAGGAGCGCCATCGTTTTGACGGACGGACGTTTTTCTTTCGCGCTACGCATCTCGGCGGCGCTCACTTATTTATTTCCACCTCTGGCAGTCCCGTTGGCTCGCCGGATTGTTGGACCCCGGCGCACCCTTAAGGGTCAGACGAACCTGTCGCCGCCGCTGATGGCTTCGGCTCGGGCGACCTTAGTGATTACGCCCTCCGCTGATTTTACTTTAACGGCCCAGAGTTTCGCCGATTTTGCGGCACCGCCCGTCCTTATCCTGGTCGGCTCTACGCAAAACGATTTTTCGCTCCACGCTTTGCTCCAAGCCGCTCAGCCTTCCATTTCCCGGATGGCTTTCAAAGCGGCAGCTACGGTGGAGGTGGCGGCCCAGTTTATTGAAAGCCAGGACGGGCCGACCGGACTGGTTCTTTTTCATGGGCTCGACCGTGACCAAGCCCAGGCTTTTATTTCAAAGATTTCCGCTCCGCTCGTTGAAGTAAACATGCGGCCGCAGGATGCGACGGATTTCATCGAGCCGACGGTTAACGAAGGCGACATGTGGTCGGCCGAAAATCTTTCCGTAGTCGTACGTAAATGGGAGACCCAGCCGGTCTGGCAGAGTTTCTCGGCTTTCGACCAGCTCAACCGATTCTTACGAACGCCACCGACGGTCGGACGCTCCTACCTTCGTCTCTCGGCCGGGGCCGACTTGGCGGAATGCCACCGAGCACTCGATTGTCTGGTCGCGATGAGGCACGTCTGGATTGTGAGCGTCGACCCCTTGTCTGACCCTTATCTCATCGAGCGCGTGGCCAAAGATGCCGCTTTCTGCGAAGTGCAGACAGCGGACGTTTTTGCGGAATTCATCCAAGCCCACGACCGTATCCGGGTGGTCGGGGTTCCCCCAAGTTTTGTCCGTGCCGCAGGCCACCGGGGTAAATTTTTCTGCGAGCCAGTCTCGCTGAAGCCTAACGCGGAGTTGAGCCCCTATTACCTTCGCCAAGTCCTACGGGTCGGCCATCGAGGATTTATCCGGGCGGCCGACTTCGCCGACGTGGCTTGCGCTTCGGTCGGCCGCTAGCAGATTAATCTTATGGAAGCTTCATTGCACGCTCTGGAAGAACGCCTGGCTTTTCTTCAGCGACACGTCGAACAGCAAGACCGCGAGATGCTGGAGCTCTCCCGTGAGCTGATGAAAGTGACTGAACGTCTCGCCCGCATGGAAGCCAAGGTGGCGCAAGCGACGGATAGCGCCGAGAGCTCGCCGCCGGCCGATGAACGTCCGCCCCATTGGTGATCATCGTTTATGTGTGGCCGTGTCACCCAATTTTCGCGCTGGGAAGAAGTTGTCCGCGATCTGGGCTTGCGCCCTTCGCCTCTGGCGCCGCGCTATAATATTTCACCGGGGACTCCGTTGTTCAGCGTAAGGCGCGAGCAAGGTGAACTTAAGGCCGAGCCTTTGCCTTGGGGCTTCGTCCCGTCGTGGCTCGCACCCGACCTCAAGGAGGAGGGGCATGCTAATGCCAGGGCCGAAGGCATTTTCAATCGGCCGACTTTTAAGGATTCCGCCAAGTTCCGCCGCTGTATCATCCCCGTCGACGGTTATTATGAGTGGAAATCTGAAGGCCGGACCAAGGTGCCTTATTATTTCCGCGCGGCCGAGGGCGGACCCTTAGCACTCGCTGGCTTGTGGTCGCTTCGCCTCTTGGCCGACGGTTCGGTCAGTCGCACTTTGGCCCTGGTAACGGTCGCCCCCAATCGCGAAGCCGGCGCCATCCACTCCCGCATGCCGGTGGTGCTTGAAGTCACCAAACGTGCCGCCTGGCTCTCCGAGCGGGCCTTTTCTCCCGAAGAATTTGCGCAGTTAGCCGTGACCGCCCCCGATCGGAGTTTGGCGCTGTATCGGGTCTCTCCGGAAGTCAATCGGGTGGCACAGGACCAGCCCAGCCTCGTCGAGCCGCTCGTGGGGGCCACCGACCAGCCCGACTTCTTCGGAGATTTGCTTGGCTAGTCGGATTATTTATTCAGTTATAAAGGCATGTCATCGCCTTTGCATGTTCCTAAATCCGTGGAGAAACCTTGGGGGCGTGAGATCTGGTATGGTGATCAACCGGCCTACGCCGGCAAGGTGCTGGAGGTGAAGGCTGGTAAGCGCTTAAGTTTGCAATACCACGAACGTAAGACCGAGACGCTCTACCTGCTCACTGGTCGCGTCAAGCTGACCTATCGGCCTTTGCTTGCCGGCGAAACGCATGCCACGGCCCCCGTGAGCGCTGAACACGAAATCCTCTGGACTCCGGGTCTGGCCGTACACATCCCCGTCCGCACGATTCACCGCTTCGAGGCGCTGGAAGATAGCGTCTTGCTGGAAGTTTCCACCCCCGACCTCACCGATGTCGTGCGGCTGCAAGACGACTATGCGCGCCCCGCGCGCGACTGATTATTTTCATGCGTAAAGTTTTAGCTTTTGATCTGGGCGGCACGAAGTTCGCCTTCGGTGTAGTCAACGAAGATGGTTCCGTGCTGGGTTCTGGTCGGGTCGAAACCCATGCCGAAAAAGGCCCCGCCCAAGCTTGCGACCGCGTGGCCGCCGAAGCCCATAAGCTGCTTGACCAACTTAAGCTCAAGCCGGCTGACTTTGTCGCCATCGGCGTAGCCTCGCCCGGCCCACTGGATATTTCGCGCGGGTGTGTCGACGGTTCGCCTAATCTTCCCGGCTGGTCTGGCTACTCCATCACCGAAGCATTGAGCAAATCCTTCGGCGGTCTTCCCGCCCGCATCGATAACGACTGTAACGCGGCGGCTTTGGGCGAATTTCGTTTCGGCGCCGGCAAAGGAAAGAAGAATGTCGTTTATATCACGATTTCGACAGGCATCGGCGGCGGCGCCGTGATCGATGGGCGTCTGATGCGCGGCAGCAACGGTAACGCCGCCGAACTCGGACACATTCCGTTGACGATGGATGGTCCTCGCTGTGGTTGCGGCAATCTCGGTTGCTGGGAAGTCTACGCTTCGGGCACCGCAATCGCTCGTCGCGCCCGCGAGGCGCTCGCGACGGGTCGCACCTCTTCGCTCGCGGCGTTAGCGGGCGGCGCGGAACACGTGACGACGCACCACATTCTTCAGGCCGTCGCGCAAGGCGATGCGTTGTCCAAAGAAATCTGGGCGGAGTCCATCAACTACCTGGGTCGGGGCTTAGGCGCGGTGATTAATACTTTTAACCCTGACGTCATCGTGGTCGGAGGCGGGGTCACGGCCGCAGGGGATGCGCTCTTCGTGCCGATGCGCCAAAGCGCCAATAGCTACGCCTTTTCGCGCCTTTCGGCGGTCTGCACCATCGTTCCCGCCGACCTCGGCGGCAATGTCGGTGTCGTCGGTGCCGCGGCTTGCGCTTTCGAACACATCGGTTGAAGACTTTCGCCGCCGATGCGCGTCTCCGTCATTATCCCGGCGTTCAACGAGGAAAAACTTCTGCCTGCGACGCTCGTTGCTGTAAACACGGCCGCGCGCGTCTTTGAGCCGCGCGGGTGGACCTGGGAATGCGTCGTCTGCGATAACAACTCGACCGACGGCACCGCCGCTTGCGCCCGTGCCGCCGGCGCCACCGTCGTCTTCGAGACGGTTAACCAGATCGGCCGGGCGCGCGACGCGGGCGCACGCGTGGCCACCGGCGAATGGCTGATTTTCATCGATGCTGACTCGACGCCTTCACCTCCACTCTTTGCCGCCATCGCCGATCAGATCGCCGCGGGTCGTGCGCTTGGCGGCGGGTGCACGGTCGAACTCGAGCCAGGGACGCCGCGTTACGCCCGTTTTGTGTGTGGGCTGTGGAATCTTTGGAGCCGCCTGGCGCGTTGGGCGGCCGGTTCGTGCGTCTGGGTCGAGGCCACCGCGTTCCGCGAGGCTGGTGGCTTCGGCACCGAATACTACGCCGGCGAAGAGGTGTTTCTTAGCCGCCGCCTCAAGGCCATCGCTCGTCGCCGCGGCCGGCGTTTCGTCATCTTGGCCGAACACCCTCTACGCACTTCGTCGCGCAAGCTGAAGCTCTACACGCTCACCGAAGCGGCCCGATTTTTCTTCCGCATGCTCTTCACCGCCGGCCGCGCGGCTAAGCGGCCGGAGAACTGCGAACTCTGGTATGACGGTCGGCGTTGACCGCGCTTAGAGCCGCCGTTTTTTCCACTTCGGAATCGGGAAGACGGTGATTTTGTCGGACGCGACTTCGACGTCGTCGCGCGGCCGTAAGCTTTCGGCTTCGTCGTCTGTCACGATTGCGTAATGTTTCGCGGCGGTAATCCGGTCCGCAATTTCCCAGCAATGGTTTGGGTTGTTCACCCACTTTTCGGGTGGGAGTTTGCTCAGGTTGTAGGGCTTGGAATAAGTCCGCAAACTTTTGCGCGGCCCTTTCGCGTATTCATGGAAATAGGACATAGCGAGTTCCCGCACACTGCGGTAGACGGGGTCGCGCCAGCGCAGGCAGACGTAATTGGTCTTCGAAATAGCCCCCCACTTACCGTTGATGCGGAACGGTGCGATGACGTGGTCCATATCTTGATGGGCGCCGAAATCCAAGAGTAGGGGAGGGTGCCCTTGCAGCCAGAGGGCAAAGGCCGCGATCATGGCCCCTTCGATGCAATGCGCCGAGCGTTGCTTTAAGGCCTGCTCGACGGAACGAGCCGTATCGCCATTGGGTTCAAAGTTCTGCGGAAAGTTGACCAAGAAATCTTGGATCGCCCGGGGGGTACTCAATTTGGCCAAGAGTCGCGCCTGGGGCGCAGCCAGCCCGCGTTTTTGGGCAAGTCGAATGCGGGCGACTAACGACATACCGTCATGATTAGCCCTCGTGGCTAATTCCTCAAGGAGCGAGTGCCGCTGGCCCTTTCGGATTGGCTAACGCCACCTACTGGCTACACCTAGGGCCACCTTTTATGAAGTCGTCCTTCCGCCACCTGAGTTTGTGCTCCCCCCGCGCCTAAAAGATGGACGCGCATACCCTCGATCAAATCCGCTGGGGCCTGCTCAGCCTGATCCTTCTGATTATCTCCATTGGCCTCCATGAATTTGGCCATGCCTGGGTCGCCGATTTGCGGGGAGACCCGCTCCCACGTGCGCAAGGCCGGGTCACGCTCAACCCCTTCGCCCACACCGACCCCATCGGGACCATCGGCATCCCAGCCTTCATGATTTTTCTGCCGATATTGACGGGCTCGCCGGCCGGGTTTGGCCTCATCGGTTGGGGTAAACCCGTTCAGATTTCCTTGCTGAATCCTCGGACCCGTCGGATGGACGATATTCTTATCACGCTGGCTGGGCCTTCGATGAATATCGTACTCTGCCTGTCCTTCGCTCTGATTGGTGGGCTGGGCGGCTTTCACTTCAATGACCCGAAGGCAGTATCGGTTGTAAAATTCCTGGTCTCGGGCGTCTTTCTTAACGCTGGTTTGGCCGTCTTTAATCTCATCCCGATTCCGCCGCTGGATGGATCGCGGATTGCCCTGCGACTGGGTATTTACACCGAGGAGATGTTCCAGTCCTTGGCCCGCTGGGGCTTCCTCATCTTGCTGGTTATGATTAATATTTCTGTCGTTCGTAGCGTGATGGGGGATGTTATCGAATGGCTGGCCGCCCCCTGGTTCATGCTTTGGGACCTGCTACTCTGATTTCCACCACCAGAGGCTTGCCTATTTTTAGCCTACAGCCGAAAGTCCCCCCATGCAGACCCTAGGTGAACGACTCCAAGAAGCCCGCCAACGTTTAGGTGTGACCCTGCGCGAAGCCGCCGAGTTCACCAAGATCCGCACCGACTACCTTCAGTCGATGGAGGCTAATCAGTTCGAATCCATCCCCTTAGCCGATGTCTATAAGCGCGGCTTCGTGAAGATTTACGCCAAATACCTTCGTCTCGACGAAGAAAAAGCCGGCGCTGATTTTAATACGCACCACTCCGCGAAGGCCGCTCGCCGTCCGCTCGAGGCCGGGGTCGAAGAGGATGCCGCTTTCGAACCCGCCGGTCCGGCCAGCGCCGTCACCGTCAATCGCGACATGCTGGTTTACGGATCATTGGCCATCGGCGTGGGTGCGATTTTAATCTGGGCGTTTTTTCGCTAAGCTCGTCTTCGCCGACGGGCCAAATGCCATCGCCTAAGGTCAAGCTTGCCGGGAGGCCTCATGTCGTCGGGCTGACTGCCCTGCAGCTGGGTACGACCTACCAGATTATCGAGACGAACACCGGCGAAATCAGGGAGTCCGGGACCGTTAGCCCGCCGGATAAAGAAGTGCGGATAAATATCAAAGGTCCTTTCACGCTCCGTTCTAACGCGGTGGAATTTCTTCGCGTCCGCATCGACGGGATCTCTTTCGCGATTCCCGATGAGGCGATTGGCACGCTGGCGGTGCAATTTCCGGATCCGGAAACCGTGCCGCCACCCCCTCCGGCGGCGATCCCCGCGGCTAAGAAAAAACGTTGATTCCAGAGGGGTTGACCCAGCGGGATCAGCCCCTTAATAAAGGGTATCTTGTCCGCCCGCCTCGAACATCGCGTCCTTGTGCTGAACCGACTTTGGCAGCCGGTGAATATCGTGGGTATTCTCCGCGCGATGAGCTTGCTCTTCCGCGGCCGTGCCTCCGCCATCCATGCGGGGCCCTCCGGTCATCGTGTTTATAATGCCGAAGAGTGGTTGGCCTATTCGCTGGAATCTCCACCCCCTTCCACGGAAGCCGTGCGTTCCCCTTGCATTATCCTGCGTGTCCCGCGCGTACTCTTGCTCGGCGCCTATGACCGCGTGCCGCGCCGCGAAATCCGCTTTAGCCGCCGCAACGTCTACCTGCGCGATACGAACACCTGCCAGTATTGCGGACGGCTTTTCCGCGACGAAGAACTCAACCTCGATCACGTCGTGCCGCGCGATGTCGGCGGTAAGACCAATTGGGAAAATATCGTCACGGCCTGCGTTCGTTGCAACTCACGTAAGGCTAATCGCCTCCCGGAACAGGCGGGCATGACCCTCCGCCGGGCGCCGGCCAAGCCCAAATGGCGGCTCGTCGTCGCGTCCTCGCTTTCGGCAACAGAAGTCGAGGCCTGGAAAGAGTTCCTTGAGGTGACGCCCTCCGGTCAGCTTCCTTGGCGGAACTGATTTTGGGCGATACTTGGTGCGGGTAACCAGATTCGAACTGGTGTATCCACTTTGGAAGAGTGGTGTCCTACCACTGAACGATACCCGCGTGGCCAAGGACGCTCACTATTC
>Ga0208960_1000815_pt1 | contig 17118 bp, 13 predicted proteins | sample GreLakmeON33MSRF_FD_187703 | JGI IMG/M metagenome (GOLD analysis project Ga0208960, IMG submission 187703) | Freshwater lentic microbial communities from great Laurentian Lakes, MI, USA - Great Lakes metaG ON33MSRF (SPAdes) | ecosystem: Environmental > Aquatic > Freshwater > Lake | place: Great...
TTCGGATCGAACGTGTCCACCTGCGAGGGGCCGCCGTCCATGTAGAGAAAAATAATGCTGCGGGCCTTGCCCGGGTAGTGAGGCTGGCGCGGCGCGAGCGGATTGCGCGCGGCGGCGGTCGTGATCGTCGCGCCGAAGGCCCGGTCGGCCATCAGTGCCATGAGCGCGAGACCGCCGAAGCCGTTGGCGCATTTGAACAGCATCTCGCGGCGGGTGAGCGGGCCGGGCTGGAATTGTTGGCAGTGGTGCATCAGTTGATGAAGATGAATTCTTTCACGTTGAACAGGACGTGGCCGAGATCGGCCCACACCCGCTCGTCGGCCAGGCGTTTCTCCGGCTCGAGGTTGTAGGCCGCGCCCTGCTGCTGGAGAAACTCGGCGGCTGCCGCGGTTTCCGCCGGGTTCGGCGGACGGCCAAACGCGGCCAGATACATCTCGCGGATGAGCGGCTCGGGCGCCTTGCCCGTGCCGGGCGCAAGACGCTTGGCCCACAGTTTCGCCTGCTGCAGCACGAAGGGATCGTTCATCAGGATGAGCGCCTGGGCCGGCACGTTCGAGACGTTGCGCCGCCCGATGGAGTTGAACGGAATCGGCGTGTCGAACGCGAGCATCATGGGCGAGAGAAAATTCCGGCGCACCGAAATGTAAATGCTCCGGCGACCGTTGCCATCCAGCGGGCCGCTCCCCGGCTTGCCGCGGCCGTCCATGAACGCCGTCACATGCACCGGCACGCTCGGACCGCCCGCGGCCAGATCAAGCCGGCCGGACACCGCCAGCAGCGCGTCGCGAATCGCCTCGCCCTGCAGACGGCGCAGATTGGCGCGGTGCAGTAGGAGATTTTCGGGATCAAGTTCCTCAGCGCGCGCGTCGGCGGGCTGGCTCGACATCTGATAGGTCTGCGAGAGCATCACTTCGCGGATGAGTTTCTTCGTGGACCATCCGAGCTCGCTCCGAAAGCGTGCCGCGAGAAAATCGAGTAGTTCCGGATGCGACGGCGGCTGGCCGAGCACGCCGAAGTTGTCCACCGTCGCCACCAGGCCGCGACCGAAGAGGTGGTGCCAGACGCGGTTGACCCCAACCCGCGCGGTGAACGGATTCGCCGGATCGGTCAGTTGCTGCGCGAGCTGTAGACGGCCGCTGCCGGAGCCGTAATCCGGCTGCTTTTCACCGGCGATGGCTTCGAGGAAACGGCGCGGGGCCGGCTCGCCGGGAATTTTTGACTGGCCGCGGACGAGGATGAATTCGCTTACGCCATTACCGTCCAGAATGGCGGGGGCCGTTTTGGAACCGGCCTTGATCAGGGCGATCTGCTCGGCCCGCTGTTTCGAGAAGGGCTGCACGGCCCGATCGAACGCCTGCCGCGATTCCGAACCCGGGGCGCAAAACAAATCCATGTTCTTCGCCAGCCAGTCCGCGAGCCGAGCGCCTTCGGCCGCGTCGGGCGAAGTCACTAGACGACCGGCCTTCAACTGCTCGATTACTCCGAGCAGCACGCCCTGCAAGGCGTCCGCGATTTTCTCGGGTGAATCCGCCCCGCCGCCGAGCGCCGCCACCAACCGGCTGGCCACCGGCCCGGCCTTGGCCTGCTTCGGATCGGTCTGCACCACCATAGCGACGGCAAATTCGCCCGCGCCTGCGGGACTGAACTCCACATGGGTGCGGTGACCGGTGTAAGCGGTTAAATTGTGTTCGACCCACTGCCACTGCTCATGGCGACCCAGATCCCGGTGCAGCGCGCCGTGGAGCGGGCCGACGACGACGAGGTGCGAGTCCACCGGCGCGTAGGCGCGACCGGCCCCCTTGATCAGATACCAGAGCCGCCCCGTCTTCAGCGTGACCTCGGGCGTGCGCAACGTCTGCTCGCCGCGTTCCCACCCGCCCAGCGTGCCGTTGTCCTTTTCGGAACTGGTCACCTTTAAATTTTTCCACGCGTCATCCCACCACGCTCCGGCCTGAGTGATGAATCCGGGCACGGGTTGGGCCGCGCTTCCGCTAATTCGAAGTTCCCCCGCCAGTGCGGGACGCAGGCCGAAGGAGAACCCATCCTGATACCAGTGCTTCGCGGGAGTCTGGGTGTAATCCACCACGATGTCTTCCGGAGCGAACACCGGTTGCTCCGTGCTCTTCCGCCACGCCTCCAACGAAGCGGCGGCGGCTGGAACTTTTCCGCCAGCCGGGTTCGCCGACAGGACGGCAAAGGCGTGAAGCGGATGCTTGGGGTCCGCCTTGGCCTTGACCAGTTCCTTGACCCAGCGGGCGGCGCCGTCCGGCTCCGCAACAGCTGCAGGCTTGGCCGCGTTGTCGGCGTTGGTGACGGTGGACTGGCTGCGCGCCGCGAGAAGTTGCGCCGCCATTTTTTCCACACCTGGCCGCAGCGCCACGGCGAACTTCGCCGAAAGCTCGGCCTGGCTGTCCGTGCGGATGCGATCGAGCGCGGTCGCCACGCGTTTGTTCTGCTCGATGGACTCGAAGCGCACCTGCCGGTAGCTGCTGCTGATCAGAAAACCGGTTAGGCTGTAATAATCCTTCTGGGAAATTGCATCAAACTTGTGATCGTGACACCGTGCGCAGGCCACCGTCAGGCCGAGAAACGTTTTCGCCATCACATCGAGGCGGTTGTCCATGCGGTCACATTCATCCTGCCGGATGTCCACCGGCGAATGAACCTCCTCGCCCAGAAACCAGAAACCGGTGCCCAGCACGGATTCGTTGACGCCCTCCGCGGTCACGCGCGGTTTCGCCATGAGGTCGCCGGCCAGATGCTCGGTGAGAAACTGGTCGTAGGGCACGTCGGCGTTCAGGGCGCGGATGACATAGTCGCGATACTGGTAGGCGTTCGGAATGATCGGCTCGAACTCGTGCCCGCGCGTCTCGGCATAGCGCACCAGGTCCAGCCAGTGCCGCCCCCAGCGTTCGCCATACTGCGGCGAGGCCAGCAGTTGTTCGACCACCTTCGCGAAAGCCTGCGGCGAAGTGTCGTTCAGAAACGCCTCGCTCTCCGCCGGCTTCGGCGGCAATCCGATGAGATCAAAATACGCGCGCCGCAAGAGCGCGGCCTTCTCCGCGGGGGCGGCAGGCTTGAGCTTTTTTTCTTCCAGCTTCGCCAGCACAAATCGGTCGAGGCCGGCCGTCGTCCAGCTCGTGTCCGTCACCGCCGGAGGTTTCACGGCGGACGCCACCGGCTTCCACGCCCAATGTTCACGCCGGCGTTTTTCGAGATCGAACGGCTCCTTTGTGGCGGCGGTTTTCGGCGGGGCTTCCTTCGGCCAGGCCGCGCCGCTCTTCACCCACGTTGTAAAATCCGCAATCTCCTGCGACGTGAGCCGACCCTTGGGCGGCATCTTCACGTCCTCGTTGGTGTAAAGTATAGCCTCGATGAGCAGGCTTTTCTCGGGGTTGCCGGGCACCAGCGAGGGCCGCGTGTCCCCGCCTTTGAGCATCCCTTCGCGCGTGTCCAGGAGCAGGCCGCCCTTGAGCTTCTCGCTCGTCGCGCTGTGACATTTGTAACAGCGCTCGGCCAGCACCGGCCGCACGCGCTTCTCGAAAAAATCGAGATCGGCCGCCGCGAAATCGGCCGCCGTCACCCGGGCCGCCGCGAGCACCACACCCAGACCGAGGAGTGATGCGGCCAAGGAGAACGGCCCACGCCGGGTGTCAGGACGCAGTCCATCTTTCGGAATGACGAGCGCAGTCTTCATTTCTGTCTCAAACTGACGTCAGCGGAGCGGCGCGCCTTCAAGCGGCTTCCCGTTGGTGTCGAGAATCTGCACCTCGTGAATGCCGCCGCCTTTCGCCTCGGTGAACGTCCAGACAACTTTTTTCTCCGGCGTGACTTCGACTAGCTTAGTGCGGTTCGCGCCGATGGCGTAGCTGCAGATGACCGTGTTGCCGTTGGGCAGGCGATGGACGCCGCACGGATCGTTGAACAGCGGCGCGGGCAGATCGGCGTTGGAAATTTGCCAGACGATTTTCCCCGCCGCGTCCGCCTCCACCACCATGTTACCGTGCGTGAGGTTGATGAGCGTGTTGCCGTTGGCCAGCCGGACGGCGGTGAACGGCCACGCTTCCTTCGGCTGTTCGGGTGCCTTGAATTCCCAGACCACCTTGCCGGCCGGGTCGTATTCGCGCACGACCTTGTCGAGCAGTTGCGGCACGAGATAATTCCCGTTGGCCAGCTTGCGCGCCATCCGGCTTTCCATGTGGTGATTCGCGGTCTGGCCGATGATCGGCACCTCGACGACGATCTTGCCTTCGCGGCTGATTTCCACGATGCGCGGCTTCGGCCCGGCCTCGGTGGCCATGATGTTGCCGTTGGGCAAGGCCTGCGCGGTGTTCACTTCGGACTGCGTGCCCTTCCATTCGAAAACTTTCTCGCCGGCCCGCGTGACTTCGACCACGCCGCCGCCGGGGAAATCCTTGTCCTTGTTCACCGCGAGCAGCAGGTTGCCGTTGGGCAGCACCCAGCCGTCGCGCGTGCCCTTGGGATAACGCCAGATCGTCTTCCCCTCGCCATCGACGATGCGCGTCTCCCCGCCGGTGGCGAGGAAGGAGTGGGTGATCTTTTCCGGTTCGGCGGCGGCGGCGAACCAGGCGTGGCTGACGAGGGTGAGCGCGAGCAGGCCGGCGGGTGCGAGTGTCCGTGTTCCAATTCGGTTTCTTATCATCCGTGGAGAATTTCAAAACGCCGCCGCTTTGTCACCGAGAGTTTTCGGAATTCACGGATGACGTGGCGACATCCATTGACCGCCGCCCGGCAAGATCAGGTGCGCCTCCGTCCCCCTGAACTTCGTAGCCGCCGCTGTGAAGCGGCGGCTTTATTTCGAGGCGGGTGGGCAGCGAAAAGATCAGCCGCGCCTTCACCGGCGCGGCAACGAGGTTCAGGGGTTCCAGACGCGCAGCTTTCGTTCGTCGAATTCTCACCCCGTCCGCCCCCGGTCTCCGGGATGACACCTGCGGATACTTTCCGGGAGTATTTCCCCACCGCCCCCGTCCAACCCGCCGATGCAACGATTGATTTGCTTATCGCCCGCGAACTTGGTGTCATAGCCGCAACGTACTAAATCCATGAAAAATACCCTGCTCCTCTCCGTGGCCGCTCTGATGGTCGCCTCCAGTTCACTTCCGGCACGGGTCAAACTGGTCGCCCTGCCCGAACGCGCCCGCGTCGTCGTCTCGCTCAACAACCCCGACGCCACGCTCGTCGAGGAGGAGCGCATCGTCACCCTCCAGAAGGGCGTGAACAAAGTCGATTTCTCCTGGCGCGGCGTGCAGATTGACGCCAGCAGCATCCAGGCGCGGATGCTCAGCCACCCGGACAAGGTTCTCATCCTCAACACCAGCTACCCGCCCAACGAAAACGCCCTCATCTGGGAAATCACCAGCCCCGTCGCCCAGGAAGAGCGCGTCCGCATCTCCTACCTCATCTCCGGCTTCGGGCGCGACGTGGTTTACAAGGCCGTCTCCGAGCCGGATGAAACCGCGCTCACCCTCCGCAATTATCTCCGCCTGCGCAACAATTCCGGTGAAGACCTGACCGAGGCCGAGATCGGCATCGGTTACGGCGCGAACTTCAAGAAAACCATCGCCCACGAAGAGGTGCTGGAAGTCCTCTCCGAACGCATCGAGACGCTGCCCATCAAGAAGGTTCTCACCTGGGACGCGGCGACCCTGCCGTGGGACCCGGAATATCAGAAGGCCACCGTCGGCATCCCGCTTTCCTACGTGATCAAGAACGACAAGGCCTCCAAGCTCGGCACCCACACCCTGCTGCCCGGCAAGGTCCGCATTTTCATCAAGACCAAGGAACAGGCGGACAAGGACGGCGACAAGCCGGGCGAAGGCGTGGCCTTCACCGGTGAAGACTGGGGCACGCTCACGCCCGTGGACCGCGAGTTGAAACTCTACATCGGCCAGAGCCGCGACGTGAAAGTCACCCAGCGCCAGACCAAGAAGGACCGCACCAACATTCGCCGTAACAACAACGGCAATCAGGACGTGGTCTGGGACACGGACGACGTTTACAAGATCGAGATCGAGAACTTCAAGAAGACCGTGATTGATCTTGTCGTTGTCGAGCATCTGCCCGGCTATTGGAAAATGGTCGAGAGCACGCACAAGTTTGAGAAGAAGGACGCCTTCACCATCGAATACAAGCTGACCCTGCCCGCCGAATCCACCGGCGACAAGAAGACCGTCGTCACCTTCAACGTGAACCGTCTGAACGTGCAGGGCAACGAGCCGGCCAGCTATTAACCCGAGCGCCGCATGCGAACCTCGCCGGTCATCATTCCCGTAGTGGACCTCTTGGACGAACGTAACGCCGCCCGCCCGCAACCGCCAATTCTCAACCCCTAGACTCGCCATGAACCCACGTCCCACTTTCCCCCTTTCCCCTTTTCCCACCTGCGCCCTGGCCCTCGCCGCCCTCCTCCTCGCCACCGCCGCCCACGCCCGGATCAATGTGGTCACGCTGCCCGACCGCGACTCGACGCAGCTTACGATCTACAACTCCGCCGATCTGACGCTGGTCAAGGAGACGCGCGTGCTCACTTTTCGCAAGGGACTCAACCGTCTCGAATTTTCCTGGGCCAACACCTTGATTGATCCCACCTCCGTCGAGTTTCGCGCCCTGACGCACGCCGACGAGGTTGATGTGCTCGATGCCAGCTTCCCGCCGCGCGTGGCGAACACCTTGGAATGGCGGATCAAGAGCGAGTTCGCCGGCGAAGTGAAGGTGGAGATTCGGTATTTCACCAGCGGCATCAGTTGGGCGGCGGACTACGTGGCCGAGGCCAGCCAGACGGAGAAGGTGATGGATCTAGCCGGGGCCGTGCGCGTGAACAACCGCAGCGGCGAAGATTACGAGAACGCCCAGGTGCGCCTGATCGTCGGCGTCATCCGCCTCGTCGAGAACATTGCTCAACTCGCCCAACAAGGCCGGCCCGGCCAACCTCCGCCTCCTCCAGTGATGGACATGCCGATGGCACCCGCCCCGCGCATGGCCGCCATGCGCGGCATGGCCGAAGCGGACTTCGCCGCCGCCGCCAAACCCCGGGAAATCGTCAAGGAAGGCCTCTCCGAATATTTCATGTACACCGTCGAAGGCCGCGACACGATTCCCAACGGCTGGGCCAAGCGCCTGCCCTCCTTCGCCGCGAAAGAAGTCCCCATCACGAGCCTCTACAAATACGAACGCGAACGCTGGGGCGATGCCGTGATGCGCTACTACAAATTCACCAACTCCGTCCCCAGCAAGCTCGGCACCGAACCGCTTCCCGACGGCGCGTTGAAAGCCTTCCGCTTCACCACCGAAGACAAGCTCTACGCCTTCGTCGGCCGCACCTCGGTGAAGTACATCCCGATCAACGAAGCCGTGGAACTGGAACTGGGCCACGATCAGGAAATCCTCGTCAAGCCGGTGCTGATGAACTGGGTGAAAACCGATCTCCAGTTCGACAACAACGGCAACGTGAAAGGCTGGGCGACGAAGGAGACGTGGGAGATCGAGATTCAAAACTCCAAGGAGATCGACGTGCTGCTGGACATCCGCCGCAACTTTTCCGGCGACTGGTCGCTCGTGACCGACGCGAAATACGAAAAAGTGGACGCGACCAAGGTGAAGTTCCTCCTTCCGCTGAAATCCCGTGAAAAGCTGAAACTCACCTACGAACTCACCACCCGTCATGGCAGCAACGCCCAGAAATAACACAGGACAGCCGTCGCGCCGGGCGCATCCTGACATTGTCCCCGGAGCGCGGGCGGTTTTCTCCGCGTTCTGCCTCCTCCTCTGCCTCGCGCTCACCGCCTGCACCGGGAACCAGCCGACGCCCCAGCAACGCCATGACACCGCGCTGGCCCTGCTCAATCAGACCATGAAAGATTTTCACCAGCCCTCGGCCGAGGCCACCGGAGCCGCGCGCGTCCAGCTTCTGAACCAGGCCGCCGCCAGCTACGCAGACCTGCTAAAAAAGTGTTCCGACCAGCCGGACCTCTGCGCCCAAGCCCTCCGCAACCTCGGCAGCATCCGCGCCGCGCAGGGCCGCCTCGACGAGGCCGTGGGCCGCTACAGCGACGTGGCAAAAAAATACCCACAGCAGGACTGGGAAGTGTTGCAGTCCTGGAAGTCCGCCGCCGATCTCCTCGCGGATGCCAAACGCACCGTCGAGGCGAAAGTTTTTTACGGGAAAATAGTTGAACGATTCGACCGCACGAACGCCCCACCAGTGGTGAAAACCATTGTACGCGGTTCCAAGAGCCGGCTCTTGGAATAGTTCCGCTGAACGCACCTTCTAATCCGCCGCCGGCACCTTCCAGGACGGGACAACCGCATCGAAGTCCCACTTCAGCCAAAACTCCCCTTGCATCCTCCTCCGCCTTCTGAAAAGTTTTGCGCCTCTTTTTATGGCACACATCAAACTGCATATTCCGGGACCGGTTGAAGTCAGCGAAAAAACTTTCCAGGCGCTCTGCTCACCGATGATCGGCCACCGCGGCCAGGGCTTCAAAGACCTCTACGCGAAAATGCAGCCGCAGCTCCAGACGTTGCTCGCCACCAAACAGCTTGTTTATCTCAGCACCAGTTCCGCGTGGGGCGTGATGGAAGGCGCGTTGCGCAATCTCACCAGCAAGAAAGTTCTCTGCTGCATGAAGGGTGCGTTCTCGGACAAGTGGCTCGATGTCGCCAAACGTTGCGGCAAGGAAGCCGACGGCCTGCAAGTTCCGTGGGGCAGTCCCATCCGCGCCGAGGACGTGGACAAGAAACTCGCCACCGGCCAGTTCGACACGCTCACGCTGATTCACAACGAGACCAGCACCGGCACAATGTCGCCGCTCGCGGAAATCGCCGCGCTCAAGAACAAATATCCCGACGTGCTGTTCATCGTGGACGCGGTCAGTTCCATGACCGCGCTGCCCATTGGCTTTGAAGCCCTCGGCATCGACTTACTGCTGGCCGGGACCCAGAAAGCCTTTGCGCTCCCGCCGGGACTGAGCGTGTTCGTCTGCTCGCCCGCCGCGCTGGCCAAGGCCGCGACCATGAAGGATCGCGGCTATTATTTTGATTTTGTGGAGTTCGAGAAAAACGCGAAAGACAGCATGACGCCCAGCACGCCGAGCATTCCGCACATCTACGCGCTCGCTTCCAAGCTTGACGAATTTTTTGCCGAAGGCCTCGAAGCGCGTTACGCCCGCCACACGAAGACGAATCAAATGACGCGCGACTGGGCCGCGAAACATGGCTTCACACTGTTCCCGGAAAAGGGTTTTGAATCCGTCACGCTCACCTGCGTGAACAACGGCGCGAAGGCTGACGGCGGGCGCGTGGTCGATGTGGCCAGGCTGCAAAAGCTCGTTAAAGACCAGGGCTTCCTGATCGACGGCGGCTACGGCAAAATCAAAGGCACCACCTTCCGCCTCTCGAACATGGGCGACGAAACCGAAGCCACGATGAACCAGCTTTACGCCGCGCTCGATGCCGCGATAGCGAAGCTGTAATCGGCGGGTGAAGTTCGGTCCGGCGCAACCAGAAAGGTTGCCAGAAATTAGCCGGGGGTTGAGCGAGTCTGCGAGCGACACCCCCGGTCAATGCCGCAAATGGAATGTACCCCGGAGGGGTGCCAGAACCGTTCGATGTTTCACCTCACCTTCTGCGACCCTTCTAGGGTCGAGCCGATCTTGGCTCGTTCCGGGGGTGTCGCTGCGCTCAACCTCCGGCTATTTTCTACCAGCCCTTCAGGCTGGAAGCTGCAGCTGAGTTACACCTCTGGCTTACGGCGAAACCGCCAACCGCTCTTCGTTGCGCTCCGGCTTCATCAGCACGCCTTGCTCCTTGTAGGGCTTGAGCATGAAATGCGTGCCGGTCGAGACAACGCCCTGGATGGTGGCGAGTTTCTCGGAAACAAACGTGGCGACTTCGCGCAGGTTTTTTCCTTCGACCACGACGAGCAGATCGTAGCCGCCGGACATCAGGTAGCAGGAGTGGACTTCGCCGTATTTGGCGATGCGCTCGGCGAGCCGGTTGAAGCCGCCTTCGCGTTCCGGCGTGATCTTCACCTCGATGACGGCGCGCACGGTGTCGAGGCCGAGCTTCTCCTCGTCCAGCACGGTGCGGTAGCCGAGAATGATCTGGTCGGTCTCGTAGGTTTTGATCTGCGCGGCGATTTCCGCTTCGGGACGGTTCAACATCGCGGCGAGCTGGGCCGGTTTCCACGCCGCGTTTTCTCGCAATAATTTCAACAAAAGATCCATGCCGAGAGCATTACCAAGCCGCGTGCGTTTGGCGAAGCAGATTTTCCAGTTCGGCTCGAACGGAGGGCACGGGCAGGTGCTGCAAGCCGCGTTCGTCGCGAAGAATTTTCAGCCGCGCGCTCGGTGGACGCCAGACGACCTCGGCGGTGTCGGCCCACAGCACCAGGCCGGGCAGTCCGACCGCCGCCGCGAGATGCGTGATGCCGGAGTCGTGTCCGAGAAACGCGCGGCTGGCCCGCAGACGCAGCGCAAGTTCGGGCAGCGGCAGGTTCCGGGCGATGGCGCGGCGCGCGGGCGGCAGGGCGGACGCGAGACGTTCCAGCCGGTCGCCTTCCGCTTCGCCACCAACGAGAAGAAAATTCAGCGGCGTCTGGGCGGCGAGTTGATGCAGCAGTTCCGCCCAATATTTTTCGGGCCAGTTTTTGCGTTCGCTGCCGCTGCCGGGATGGAGGGCGATTTGATTGAGCGGAGTTGGAGTGCTGAGGGAAAGCTTCGGCTCGGCGTCCGCGTCGAAGATGGCGAGGCGTTCGAGCGGTTTCAAAAAAACTTTCGTCGCGTGAAGGCCGGCGGTTTCGTCCGGGCGATGCGGGCCGACGAGGAATTGCGCCTTCGTGCAGCGCGCGACGTTCGCCTGAAAAATTCCGTCGGGATCGAAGAGGTAGGAGATGACGATGGGGAAGCCGGAGAAATATTCCTCCAGCGCGGGATCGAGCGGGCCGTTACGGGCGAAAAATCCAGCGAGCGGTCGCGCGTCAATCGCGCGTACGGCGTCGCTGAGTCCGCCGGCGACGGCGAGCTGGGCGATGTGCGGATAGCCGAGGACTTCGAGGCGGGTCTGGGGGAACTGCGCACGCAGCGCGGTCAGCACCGGCAGGGTCAGAATGAAATCACCAATTGCTCCGCCGCGAATGACGAGGATTTTGTTGTCGCTCACAAGCCGGCGGGTGCTTCATGAGGCACGGAAGACTGTCAGGCCGAGCGCGAGCACGAGCAGCGCGAAGGCAAGGCGCACCCCGCTCAACAGCCGGATGCGGCCTTCGCTGGCCGTCGCCCAGGTGATGAGATCGCGGCACTTCCACGGCGAGACGGTGAACCAGATGCCGGCCGTCACCATCACGTAGGCCCAGCCTTGAATGACGAGCGTCCAATTCGTGTCCCCAAGATGCGGACGGCCCGTGTCCACCATCAGTTTCGCCAGCAGAAGCAGCACCACGGCGAGGCCGCGCACGGCGAGAAAATCCTGCACGAAGAGGCACGCGCCGATGCCGACCAGGCCGAAGACCAGGTAGAAAATGGATTTCATGCTTGTGAAATCCGCGACGGATTCCTGGCTGACGTAGTAAAGAAACCACGCGGTGCCGAGCAGCATCAGCACCCAGCCGGCGGGCGTGTTGCGCGGAAATTTACGCGCCGCCGCGCCGAAAGCCGCCGGCTTGAGCAGGCCATACAAGTTCAGCCCCGCCGCCAGTGTGCCGAGCGCGATGGCCAGTGTGGAAAGTTCTAACGTCAACATCTTGGACTAAGAAATCAGGAATGCGGCCAGATGAAAAGGCTGATTCACTTCAATCGAGGTTCACAATCGCCGGATCACCGTAGAGCGTGAAGGAACCGGTGCGCGTCACCTGCACGTCCATGAGCTGGCCGCGATGGCGCTCCGAGCCGTCGAACAAAACAATCTTGTTGCTGCGGGTGCGGCCCATGAAGCGCGCCGCGTTGGTCCGGCTCGGCCCTTCGACGAGGATTTGCGTGCGTCCGCCGATGTGCTGTTCGTATTTGTGGCCGGCGATTTCGTTGATGAGCAGCAGCAGGCGGGCGTGGCGTGCTTCGATCACCTCCTGCGGAACCTGGTCGGGCATGGCCGCCGCCGGGGTGTCTTTGCGCTGCGAATATTTGAAAATGTAGGCGTTGTCGAATCCGACTTCGCGCGCGAGCGAGAGGGTTTCGTCGAAGTCCGCCTCGGTCTCGCCAGGAAAGCCGACGATGATGTCGGTGGTGATGCCCATGCCAGGCTGCACGCGTCGGAGCTTTTGGATGATGCCGAGGAAGCGCTCGCGGGTGTAGCCGCGGTGCATGAGCTTCAACACGCGGTCGCTGCCGCTCTGCACAGGAATGTGCGCGCTCTCGACGAGTTTCGGCAACGCCGCATAGGCCTCGACCAGATCGTCGCCGTAGCCTTTCGGATGCGGCGAGGTGAAACGAATGCGCTCCAGCCCGTCGATTTCATGGACGGCTTCGAGGAGCTGCACGAAGGGGGATTTACGTTGAAGTTCACGCTTCAGCGTGTCGGGCGGCGGCGGATTTTCGGACAAGCTAAAGCTTGAACTCCAACCGCGCTTTCCGTAGCTCGTGACGATCTGGCCGAGCAGGGTGATTTCCCGCACACCGCGCGCGACGAGTTCGCGGCACTCGGCCACGATGTCGGGAATGGTGCGGCTGCGCTCCTCGCCTCGCGTGTAGGGTACGATGCAGAAGGTGCAGTATTGATTGCAGCCTTGCATGATGCTGACGAAGGCGGTGACGGCCTGCGCCCCGCCGCCGTTCAGGACGTGCTCGCGGATTTTCGCCTCGCTCGCCTCCTCCTCCGCCACGTCCACGATCTTGTCGCGCCGCCCGGCGAACAGCTCGTCGAGATATTCCGCCGCGCGATGAAATTTTTGCGTGCCGAGGACCAGGTCCACGTCGGGCAGCTTGTCGATGAGCGACTGTCCGCGGCTTTGCGCCATGCAGCCCATGAAGCCGAGGATGACCTCGGGCCGGTTCTTCCGCACGTCGGCGGCGAGATTCTGCATTTTGCCGATGGCCTTCTGCTCGGCGGCGTCGCGCACGCTGCAGGTGTTGAGCAGCACCACGTCGGCGACGCGCTCGGACGGCGCGAGGGTGTAGCCCTTGGCCACGAGCTGCGCGGCGACGGCCTCGCTGTCGCGCTCGTTCATCTGGCACCCGTAGGTTTTGATAAAGACACTCGGCATTTTCTGAGAGGGCGGAAGCTACGCCAGCAGCGGATGGTTGCAAAGCGGGAAGATGAGGCGGGACCGGTGGCGAATCCCCGTCGAACGGGTTGGAAACTCGCGGCGAAGGTTCGGGTGGTGTCCGAATTTGCAAGGAGCGCGGCTGTGTCCCGTGCGCCGCGGGACCAGCTGCAGCAGTGACGACCCTGCTGCGACTGGTCGAGGACGACCCAGCCGCGCTCCGACGAAGAGCAAATTAGGACACTACCAAAGCTCAGCTTTGCTTCCGGGGTCGAAGCGGCCAAACTGCATCATGCACTCCCAATCCGTTTCCGGAAAATTGGTCGTGGCCTGCCTGCTATGCCGGGCGCTCCGCAGTGAAGGTGCCGAGACACCCGGCCGGGGTGTGGCAAAGGCGAACGTCCGGCGGCCCGCCTCCTTTCCGCATCGCATCTGGGCGGCGTGTGATTTCGAGGGGCGCACCCCGGACTACGCTTGGTTCGGCCCGGCGGAAACGAACAACCTTCCAAAGTATCCGGGCAATCGCACTGGCTTGGGCTCTGGCGGCGCGGCCAGAGCCAAAGAACAGTGCCGTGATGACCGGCATCAATCCGGTCCCCGGCCCGCGCATGGGCCGCGAGAACGGGCTTTTTCTCCGTTGCTTTCTTCAGGGCGGCACGGACGCGACCTTTCAGCACTTCAGCCTCACGCGCGAGGACAATTGCCAGATCAACGTCACCGGTCTCACGACGGGCCGATGGTCGGAGGTGACGCTGAACTTCACGCGCGATGCGCTGCGCAACAACGGCAGCCCCGAACCTTTCGACGTCGACGAGCGGATGGATGATTTCGAAATTTTCGCCGGCCGCGCCGGAGAGCGCGCGAACTACGAGCTGTGCATCGACGACGTGATTTTCTTCGCCAACGATCCGGCGCGGCCGCCGGAACCGGAGCCGTTTCCCCACCGTGTCATTTTTCTGGCCGCGTTCGACACCGGCCCCAAGGAGAAATACTGGCCGGGTGATTTCGAGATCGTGGAGAAACCTCCCGTGGGCGCGCAGTGGTGGGCGGCGCGGAGCCTGCCGATGAAGGGGGCCAGGGCCGGATGATCAGCCTGCAAATCGAGCCGCCCCGTCCCGTCGGCGCGAAGACCAAGCTGCGTTTCCGTTATCACCTCACCGGGGCCTCCGCCCTGACGCTGCAAATCTTCGACGCCACGGTGCAGGACAACCGCCATGTGCGCCTGAACAATTTGAAACAGGGCGAATGGACCACGCACTACGTCGATTTGGCCCGCGACACGGTGCGCAAAGACGGCACGGCCAACTCGCCGTTCCAGCCGGGAAGCTTGGTGGATGACATCTTCTTTTTCCTCCCGGGAGCGGACGGCGAGAAGGCGGAGTTGTTCGTGGATGAAGTCGTGCTGTTTGACGCCGGGGTGAAGGAATCAGCCAGGTCGGCAGGGAGGATTCCAAACTCGTATTCACCGACGCTCTTTCGCTGGCCGGCGGCACTTCCAGCGCCGGTGACCACGGCACGGCTCGACGGAGTCTCGCTCCACCGTCGGTTGATCGCGGTGACAAAAACATTGAGAGTATTGCGCGACATTGCGTCTATGGAGGCGTGTTTGCCCCGATCATCATTGGCTGGCGGTTGGCTTTCTGGCGGGTCGTGGCCGGAATTTCGCTCTGGCTGGCCGTGGTGCCGGTGTCCAGCGTGGTGGCGAAGGAGACTCACACCGCGCAGGCGGAGGCGCTGTTTACGGGCCAGGAAAATTTGCGTCTGTCCATTGAGATTGCCAAACCGGAAATGGAACTCTTGCGGACCCAGAAGAGGACGGGAGCCAGCGCCGCCATCCGGACAGATGTCAATGTCACCGTGCGGGAGGGTGGTCATCTTTACAGCAAGGTGGGCCTGCATCTGAAGGGAAGCGCCAGCTTTCGCGGCGTGGATGTGAGGCCGGCGCTGACGTTGAGCTTCGACCACGAGGATCCGAAGCAGCGCTTTCACGGTCTTCAGAAAATCAGCCTGAACAATTCCGCCCAGGATCCGAGCCTGCTCAACGAGTTGCTCGGCCGCGAGCTTTTCAACGCCGCCGGCCTACCCGCGCCGCGGGTGACCCATGTCCGGGTGGAGTTGAACGGGCGCGACCTGGGCGTGTATCTGCTGGTCGAGGGCTGGAATAAACAGTTTCTGAAACGGCACTTTGCGGACCCGGCGGGAAATCTTTACGAGAAGGGCGCGGGCCGGGAGGTGAACGCGAAGCTGGCCGTGAAATCCGGTGATGCGCCCACCGATCATCACGCGCTGAACGCCCTGGCCGCCGCCGCGCAGGAACCCAATCCGCTGAAGCGCCAGGCGGCATTGGAGCGCACGCTCGATCTCGACCGCTTCATCACCGGCATGGCCCTGGAGACCATGATCGGCCACTGGGACGGATATTGCGGCAATCAAAATAATTTCCGCATCTTTCACGACCGGGCGAAGAACCGGATGGTTTTCATGCCGCACGGCATGGACCAGTTGTTCAGTGGCCGCCGGAGCCCGGCGGTGTTTCCGCCGATGAAGGGCCTCGTCGCGATGGCGGTGCTGGACACGCCGGAAGGACGGCGGCGTTACGTGGAGCGGCTCGATGATTTGTGCGCGAAGTCGTTCGACGTGCTGGCGCTGGCGAACCGGGTGGCGGAGGTGGCCGCGCGGCTCCAGCCTTTGATGGCAGATGACCCCGCCGTCCTGCGAGAGCACCAGGGCGCGGTCAAGCGCCTGGTGGCGCGCATGGCGCAGCAACATGAATCGGTGACCCGGCAACTGGCCCTGCTCAAAACACCGCTCCCGCCCGACGGCCGGGAGGTGGTGGCACTGCCACGGTGGGATTCATGGCGCGAATCAGGCAACCCGTCGTTCGTAAAAAAGGAAAAGGCCGGACGGGACATTTTGCAGATCGACGCCGCCCCGTACGGCAGCGAGAAGAATAAATATCCGGGGAACGCCGTGGTTCTGGAGTGCATCGGTGGATGGCGGGCGACCTATCTGCTGGAGCCGGGCCGCTACCGATTTACCGGCCGGGGCATGGCCGAGAACACCGCCCGTGTCACCAACGCACCCGCCGGACGGATCGGTCTGCGCACATCGGAGAGTTCCAACACCGTCTCCTACGTTGCCGCCCCAATCTGGACCAATCTCACGCACGAGTTCACCGTGCCGGCCAAAGGTTACGTGGACTTGATCTGCGAATACCGGGGCAGCAAGGGCCGGGCGAGTTTTGTCCCCGAAACGCTGGTGCTGGAGCGGCTGGCCGACACCATCCGACGCCCGGTTACCACGGGTCGTCGCGGCGCATTGGACAAACCATGAGGGGCGCGCTCCGTCCATCCGGCCGCTCAGGACTTGAGTGCGTCGCGCAGCTCCTGCTTGTAATCGCGCGTTGGCTCGCCGTAACCCTCGCGCCGAATCTTCAGGGCGGGCGCGATGATTTCCACGTGCGGATCGATCTCGCGTCCGAAGACGAGGGGCCAGAGCCGCCGGCAGTTGTTCGCCAGGTCGTGCCCCTGTTCCTCGTCGAAGCTGGGGCGGAACAGATCGACGGCGAACCGCAGTTCGCGGATGAATTCTTCCGAGGTGGGATGACCGGTTTTTCTGATCACGGTCTCGAACGCGCGCAGGTCCTTTTCATCCAGCCGGTTTAATTTTGCGATGAGAATGTCCACCGGGTGCGGAAAAATAAATGTGCAATGGCCGATCTCGATCTTGCGCGTACGCGCCGCCCATTTGGGACTAGTCCGAAAATTCAACCCGGAACAAACCTGAATGTAAAAATCCGCCTGTCCCATCCCTAGGCCGGCCTGCTTCACCCATTGCTCCACATCCTCGCTGTCCGAAAATAAATCCACGTCGGAACTCAACAAGGCCGGATCCACTGTGATTTG
>Ga0208960_1000816_pt1 | contig 17117 bp, 13 predicted proteins | sample GreLakmeON33MSRF_FD_187703 | JGI IMG/M metagenome (GOLD analysis project Ga0208960, IMG submission 187703) | Freshwater lentic microbial communities from great Laurentian Lakes, MI, USA - Great Lakes metaG ON33MSRF (SPAdes) | ecosystem: Environmental > Aquatic > Freshwater > Lake | place: Great...
GAGAGCGCGATCGGCGATATCGGAATTATGACGGCTGGCCCGGTACGAATGGATACTGATCGTCATCAAGTCACAGTTAACGGTGTAAATGTTTCACTTCCGCTAAAAGAATTTGAGTTGTTGGAATTCTTAATGCGAAATTCTGGACGAGTCCTAACACGCGTGCAATTAATTGATCGCGTTTGGGGAAGCGATTATGTAGGAGACACCAAAACTTTAGATGTACACATTAAACGTTTGCGCGCCAAGATTGAAGTTGATCCAGCTAACCCAATCTTTATTCAGACCGTTAGGGGGCTGGGGTACAAGTTGGAGCTTTAGGATCTTGGCAAAGTACGGGAGTTTTTAAAACTACATCTTTGAACTCGCCAGTTTTCTCACGAACTAGTGCAGTGAAGTTAACGGTTCCAACGCTAGAAAAAGTTATTGAAACTGGAACTCGATTACCAATAGTTGAATTCAATAAAGTTACGCCAGCACTTGCATTTGAACTATCGCCTGCAAATATGACCGGGTTATTCTTTGACACTACATTTGATCCTGAAATCGTTGCCACATTTCCATTGATAGAAATACTTCTTACAATTTCAGCTTCCTCACTGTTATTTACTAAAGTTCCAACCAACACGCCTGAACCATCTGGCTGGGCCACGATTAAAAGGTTACGTACTTTTACAGAACCTAAGTCAGCTTCGACGCCATCAGTAACTTGCTTGATGTTACGAGTTGACGCATCAAAGCCAGCTCCACAACCTGTTAGAAATAGTGCAGATATTGCAGCGATAGCGAGCGCCGTAAGTGACGAAGGTTTTTTCATGAGGGAATCTTATGCGAAAGTATTTATCGCATTGCACAAAAAATCGCTAAAAATAGGTGATTTAGGCTGGCTTTAGGGGATTTCACCCTCCGCTTACCTGCTGGTAGAATTGCCCTCTATCGAAAGGCAATAAATGTCATTCAAGGTTGGCGAAACCGTTGTTTATCCCCATCACGGCGCGGCTCTCATCGAAGCAATCGAGACCCGGACCATCAAAGGCGAAGAAAAGATCTATCTAGTCCTAAAAGTTGCACAAGGTGACTTAACTGTTCGCGTACCAGCCGAAAATGTTGATTTAGTAGGCGTTCGTGACGTTGTGGACTCAGCCGGTTTAGATCGCGTCTTTGGCGTATTACGTCAGCCATATACCGAGGAACCAACAAACTGGTCTCGTAGATATAAAGCAAACTTGGAAAAACTCGCTTCTGGCGATGTTATTAAAGTTGCTGAAGTTGTCCGCGATCTTTATCGCCGCGACCTTGACCGCGGTCTCTCCGCAGGCGAAAAGCGAATGCTCGCTAAAGCCAAATCCATTTTAGTTTCAGAACTCGCACTCGCTGAGCACACTGACGAAGCAAATGCCGAGTCCATCCTCAACGAGGTACTAGCTTCTTAATTGGTTCTTGATGAGCCAATCTTCAAATAAATCTGCCGCGATCATTGCGGCCGCTGGCATGGGACACCGTCTTGGTGCGCAAATGCCAAAAGCGTTAGTTCAACTTGATGGCATTACATTGTTGGAGCGCGCTTTTACAGCGCTATCTCCAGCAGTGGATGAAATTATTATTACTGCGCCACCAGGATTTGAAGATCAATATCGCGCGATAGTTGGCGAGAGCGCAACCGTTATCACTGGCGGCATATTAAGAAGTGATTCAGTAAATTTAGCGCTCGCTGCGATCTCTAAAGATGTAAAAATCGTTTTGGTCCATGATGCCGCTCGGGCAATGGCTAGCACCGGTTTAGCAATTCGGATTCGCGATGCCGTTGCAAACGGTGAAAGCGCAGTAATTCCAGCGTTAGCGGCTATCGACACCATCAAAGAAGTTGATCGCGAAGGTTATGTTCGAAATACTCCAGACCGTTCCGCACTTGTTGCCGTACAGACTCCGCAAGGTTTTGCACGTGATGTATTGGTGCGGGCACATGCGGCAAGTGAAGATGCAACCGATGATGCTGCCTTAGTAGAAGCGCTTGGCATTAAAGTGAAAACTATTTTGGGCGAAACAAACGCCTTGAAAATAACAACGCCTGAGGATTTAGCAATTGCCGCCACATTTTTACTTGGCAACGAAAGTAATTTACAGAGTGGCGTTGGCGTTGATGCGCATGCATTTTCTGTAGATCCAAAGCGACCAATGTGGTTAGCCGGATTACTTTGGGAGAATGAAGTTGGAGTTGATGGACATTCTGATGGTGATGTCGCTGCGCATGCAATCTGTGATGCACTTTTTGCCGCTGCAAATATTGGCGACCTAGGTTCTAATTTTGGAACTTCGGATCCAAAATATGCTGGTGCTTCAGGTGAAACTTTGTTGAGTGAAACGCTCGAACGAGTTACAAAAGCTGGATTTGGCATTGCAAATGTTTCAGTACAAATTATTGGAAATCGACCAAAAATTGGGCCACGAAGAAGCGCAGCAATTGCAAAGCTTTCGCAGGCGTTAAACGGTGCGACAGTTTCAGTTTCAGCAACAAGCACTGACGGCCTTGGGTTTACCGGTGAAGGAAAAGGAATATCAGCGATTGCAATTGCGTTGGTTTATAAGTTATCAACAGCAGGGAATTAGAATACGACAATGAGCGCTTTGAAACTTTACGATACTGCGACGCGCACTGTTCGCGATTTTACGCCGATTAAAAAGGGCGAAGTATCAATTTATTTATGTGGCGCTACCGTGCAAGCTGCACCGCATATTGGACATATTAGAAGCGGCGTTAACTTCGATATTTTAAGGCGCTGGTTAATTGCTTCCGGAAATAACGTAACTTTTGTAAGAAATGTGACCGACATTGATGACAAAATTTTACAGAAAGCGATTGTAGAAAAAACCCCATGGTGGGCTGTAGCAATGAAGTACGAGCGCGCATTTAGCGATGCTTATGCGGCGCTTAATGTATTGCCGCCTACTTATGAGCCGCGCGCAACTGGTCATATAACTCAAATGATTGAACTGATGGAAATTTTAATTTCAAATGGATCGGCATATGCCCCAGGAAATGGCGATGTTTATTTGGAAGTCCGCAAATTGAAGCGTTATTTAACACTTTCCAATCAAAAACTAGATGACTTGTTACCAGCTGACGATGCGGCTGAAACATATAAGCGAGATCCGCGTGATTTTGCACTTTGGAAAGCAGCTAAACCGGGAGAGCCTTCTTGGCCAACTCCGTGGGGTGCTGGCCGACCAGGTTGGCATTTGGAATGTTCTGCAATGGCCCAAGCTTATTTAGGTGAAAGCTTTGATATTCATGGCGGCGGTTTAGATTTAATTTTCCCACACCATGAAAACGAGATTGCCCAATCAGTAGCAGCTGGATATAGCTTTGCAAATACTTGGATGCATAATGCTTGGGTCACAACTGCTGGTGAAAAAATGAGTAAGTCTCTGGGAAATTCGCTTTTAGTTACCGAAATTTTAAAACGTGTGCGAGGCGTGGAACTTCGTTGGTATTTAGGAAGCGCGCACTACCGCTCTATGTTGGAATTTTCTTTTGAAGCTTTAGAAGAGTCTGCAGTCGCCTTTAGCAGAATTGAGAATTTCTTAAACCGTGCGATTGAAACTTTAGGTAAGAACCCAGAACCTGTAATTTCGAAAGATTTTGCAAAGTTAATGGATGAGGATTTAGCAGTACCGCAAGCCTTAGCTCTGGTTTCAGAGTGGTTAAAGAGCGGGAATAGCGCGCTCACATCGGGAGATTCAAAGAGCGTAAGTGAATCTGCTGCAAATATTCGAGGAGTTTTATCGATTCTGGGTTGCGATCCATTCGAAGCTGCGTTTGCGCAATCTGGAAGTGGAAATTTGAATGAAGCAATGGATGGTTTAATTGCGCTATTGCTGGAACAACGCGAAGCAGCCCGATTACGTAAAGACTTTTCGGCGGCGGATTCCATTAGAGATCGAATTACTTCGTTGGGAATTACCATCGAGGACACCGCACAAGGACCACGTTGGAGTGTGAATTAAATGGCCGGTAAAAAAACGGGCAAAAATCCGGGCGCAAAACAGCGTCGCGGTTTGCGCGGCAAAGGCCCGACTCCAAAAGCAGCAGATCGTCCTTATCACGTAGCTGCTAAAGCGAAGACTCGTAAATCAACTTATAAACCAGAACGTAAACGGAGCGATGATGAAAGAAGTGAACGTCCAACTTCGGATCGAGCACGCCCAAGTAGCGGTCGTCCGTCAACTGGTCGTCCGTCAACTGGTCGGCCATCAGTATCGCGCGGGAAGCGACCTGGTGCAGATCGCGGTCGTCCTGAAAAGCGTGGTTCTACTCGCCCACGTCAAGATCGTGCAGTTCGCGAAAAAAGTAGCGCAACTTATGTGGACACAATTGCTGGTAGAAATACTGTTGTTGAAGCGCTTCGCGCAAATATTCCAGCAAAAGAACTTATCGTTGCAATTGGTTTAGATGTTGATGAACGTATTACCGAAATCTTAGATCACGCCCGAGTTAGTGGTTTAACGGTTCGCGAAGTTACCCGGCATCAAGTTGAATCTATAACTGGAATGGCAAACCATCAAGGCGTTGCATTAATAGTTAAGCCATACGCATATTCATCGCAGAAAGAAATTTTCCAACGCGCAAAAACTCCCGCGCTATTTGTGGCTGTTGATGGCATTACTGATCCTCGAAATATTGGGGCAATTGTTAGAAGTGCTGCAGCATTTGGCGCTGATGGTGTGCTAATTCCGGAACGACGTAACGCCAGCATCACCGCCACTGCCTGGAAAGCTTCTGCAGGTGCGGCAGCGCGATTACCTATTGCCCAAGTAAAAAATCTTGCACGTTCGATCGAAGATGCTAAAGAATTCGGTTGCTTCATCGTGGGTCTCGATGGGGAGAGCACGGACACGGTAGATGGCTTGAAAATCGCTACCGATTCGCTCTATGTCATCGTAGGCAGCGAAGGTAAAGGGCTCTCCCGGCTAGTGCGCGAAAAGTGTGATGTTGTAGTTTCGATTCCAATGCATCAAAGCGTGGAATCTTTAAATGCAAGCGTTGCGATGGCAATTGCACTTTACACAATTGAAGAAAAACGAAGAAAAGTAGAATAGTAAATTAGAGAGATAGAAGCATGAATTACCAAAGATTTATCGCGCTCGGGGACTCAATGACCGAGGGCATGACCGATGAAGTAATCAATGGAAAATTTCGCGGCTGGGCCGATCGTGTGGCTGATGTCTTAGCTAAAGATAACCCCGACTTTTCTTATGTAAATCTGGCCGTTCGCGGAAAATTAATTGGCCAAGTAGCACGTGAGCAAGTACCAGCTGCGCTCAATTTGATTGAAGGTAATTCAACTTTAGTTTCATTTCATGCCGGAGCAAACGATGTGATTCGTCCGAACTACGACCCAGAGAAAGTTATTGCGGAGTACACCGCTACTGCAAAAAAGATCGCAACCGGTGGCGGTACGCTAATGCTATTTTGTGTTTTAGAAAATACCGGCGAAGCTACAAGAAGTGCAAAAATTTGGCAGAAGCGATTTGAAATTTTCAATGCGAATACTCGCAAAGTTGCTACCGAACTTGGCGCAATTTTATTAGATCCAAATCAAGATGCATTTTGGCGAGACCGCCGTTTTATATCTGACGATCGTTTGCATATGAATGCCGAAGGACATTATCGAGCTGCTCAAGGCGTGCTCTTCTCACTTGGCAAAGTTGTTGATGAAAATTGGCGCAAACCTCTGCCGCCTGTGGAGACAGACTTATTAGCAATTCGAATTTTTAAGAATTTTAAGTGGTTCATAACTTTTGGAATTCCTTGGATGTCACGTCGCATTCGGGGCCGCTCTTCCGGAGATGGCAGATCACCTAAATACCCAACACCTACAAAGTGGCCGATTTAAGTTAAATAGTTTCTGCGCTCCACTGCCAGGTGAAAACCCCTGGTTTTATTCGATATTTAGCCAAAGTATCAGGTCCGCAAGATGCAGTTCCCAGACCGCGAAGTGCTGCATCGATAGTCACGACAGTATTTCCAGAAGGATAAACATCGATGTTATGAGTTGCGTTAGCTAAATCAATTGAACGCATCGGAGTTACTGTAACTTGGCGTGGTTTATCAAGAATAAAGTGGATGCCATGACCTGATAAATTAGTCAAATCAAACCAACGAACATCAGCATGGCTGCCATTTTCTTGCGGCTTAACGTACGGAATGTATTGATCGGCTACTGCGCCGCTCCATTTATGAACTCTTCCCAATTTACGATCTGGATAATTCTCCGAAGGTCCAACACCAAACCAAGTTAGTTTGTGAAGATCTTCACTAACTTCAAAATTAGTTCCCACACGAGCTACATCATTTAGTTGAGCCGGTAGTGTGATCGATTCAGTCACCCTTACTCCATTAGCAATACTTTCAATTAATTGGGAGTGCTTAATTTTGATACCAGTTGAGCTCTCCCAAATATTAGAAATTTTAATTTTTCCAGCTTTATTTGTAATGACGCAATCCGTGCGAGATAAATCGCGAACTCCCCATTCGTTCCAACGATCTGCAAATAATCCAATAATGTCGTTATCGGTTGGTGCGCGCCATAACGTTAATTGGGGAGCGATTACGCCATAAGGAAGAACTATTTCGCCTTCGGCAGTAACAAATTCAGTAGGCTTAGCGGTCAGAGCTTTTGCTTTTGTAGCGCTCTTGCTCGCTAGCGGGAATTGCGCCCAAGCAACTTCAAAATTTGCGGGAGCCCAACTATTAGGGCCTTTCTGGTTAAGTGTAAAAGTTATAAATGATTCACCTTTGCGGCTGGCAACTTTTAAATATTTCGATGAAACCGTAAATGAAGCAGCACTGCGCGCCTTAGTTTTTGGAATCCTAACTATGCCACGATCGAGAATTTCGCCATTTGCCGCGATTGCCCAACCCAATTCATACCCTAGTAAATCAACGAAAAAGTTCTTATTTAAAAGGGAAAAACGACCCGTGTTAGCGTTCTTAGTGGAAATCAAAACCGGCGAGGCGATGTGTTTCATTTCGTAGAGCGCTGGTTTTGGAGTTCTATCCGGGAAAAACATGCCATCGCAACAGAAATTTCCATCATGTTTTACTTCGCCGAAATCCCCACCGTATGCAGAGCGAATCCGACCATCTGGAAGCTTCTGATCAATTCCATGATCCCAAAACTCCCAAATGAACCCACCTTGCAAACCTTTTGTGGAATGAATTGCTTCCCAATATTCGGCAAGCGTGCCATTGCTATTTCCCATTGCATGGGAGTACTCGCACATAATTAACGGCCGGTCAGCTTTTTTTGATTTTGCATATGAAACAATCGCGCTAATATTTGGATACATCGGACAAATAACATCGGTAACTTCTTGGCCATGTGTCCAATTACCGCGGATGCCACCTTCGTAATGCAGCGGTCGCGATGGATCAAATTTTCTAACAAATGCAGCAGCAGCTAGATGGTTTAATCCAAAACCAGATTCATTACCTAGTGACCAGAAAATTACGCTTGGATGGTGGATATCTCGCTCAACCATTCGGGACACCCGGTCCACAAAAGCAACTAGATATTTCTGATCATCACAGATGCTATCTAGGAAGGCATGAGATTCGATATTTGCTTCACCGATAACATAGAAACCTAACTCATCACACAGATCTAGAAAAACTGAATCATTTGGATAATGAGAAGTTCGAATTGCATTGAAGTTCCATCGCTTCAATTCAAGTAGATCGCTCCTAAACATATCCCGGGTTAAAACTCGGCCGGTTTCGCGATTGAAATCATGGCGATTGATGCCATAGAGAATTACTGGTTTGCCATTAAATAAAAACTCATTCCCGACAACCCTGACATCGCGGAAGCCAATTTTCTTAGTTGTAATCTCGGCTACTTTGCCAGATGGATCTAAAAGCTGAATTTCCACTTCATAAAGGGTTGGCGATTCGGCTGACCAAGGTGAAATATTCGGCACTTTTACTTCAAATTCAGCATAGCCAGGGTTAGGTGGATCTAACTCGCGTAGCACTTTCTTAACTGGATCTGGAACATTTCCATCCCAATATTTTCCATGGAATTCGCTATCGGTAATTTCTTTCTGTTCTCGGGTTTTTTTAGTCCAGAGTGTTCGACTATGGCTAATAAAAGTTTGGCTCATTTTTTGAGCTTTGCTAGCTCCAACTATGCGAGCTTGGAAAGTCCAATCAGCGAGTGGAGCTTCATTAATTGAATTGATATAGGCGCGAATTTTCAGCGTGCCAGTTTTGTTATCAGGTAATAGCCCGGGAGTTAGATAGAGACGCTCGATGAAAACATGCTCAGTTGCAAATAACTTAATACTCCGGCTGATACCGCCATGCCACCATTGATCCTGATCTTCTATAAATGTGGCATCTGACCATTTTACAATTCTTAAACGAATTGAATTGTTACCTTTTTTTATGTAAGAAGTAATGTCAAACTCGGATGCTAAATGAGAATCTTTAGCCATTCCAACATCTTTGCTATTTATTGTTACAACCGCTACAGATTCAAAGCCGCCCAGGGAAAGCACGATTCGCTTTTTCTCCCAAACATCCGGAATTGTGAAATCTCGTTCGTATATTCCAGTTGGATTATGCAGTGGTACAGAAGGTGGCAAATTATCAAAAGGCATTTGCGTGTTTGTATAGATTGGCGCATCTTTATAGTGATGTTCACCTTTATTGATAGTCCACAAACTTGGAACGTTTTCAATGTTCCAGCTACCTGCGGGAGATGCGTCAGCACGATCTAATAACTGGAAGCGCCACGGTCCATCTAAAGAAATTGAATGCAGGTGCTCCATATTTAGCATCGGTAATCGATTTATCGAAGTTGTTTCCGGACTCATCCAATACTTGCCGTACATGAGCCCTCCAAGCTAAACATTCGTCAGATTTACCTGCGAAAGTCTGCCAGAAATTCTGGTGTCCGCACTACCTCTTCTCAGGCAAAACTAGCGGTTGGAAAAGGCCGAGAGTTGTTGAAGGTCTAGCAACTATTTAGAATATAGACCCCCATGTTTAACTTCCCGTTCATAAAAGGTTTCAATAATCAACCCATGACTACTGAATTCCCCAATGATTTTTCAGAGCTTCTAATCGATCGGGAATTAAGTTGGTTAGATTTCAATCAACGAGTTTTAGAACTAGCTGAAGATAATTCACTGCCGCTGCTTGAAAGGGTTAGATTCTTAGCAATTTTTTCCTCAAATTTAGATGATTTTTATATGATTCGTGTTGCCACCGTAAAACGTAAGATTGAAAATGGAATTACCCAAAAAGGTATCGCTGGACTAACTCCGAGCGAATTACTGAGTAAAGTCCTAATAAAAAGTAGAGAGTTAGCAGATAGAAAAGCCGCTTTATTTCACAACGAACTGAAGCCGGCACTGGCTGCCCAAGAAATAGAGCTAACAAGTTGGGATAATATAAATGATTTGGAGAGGAGTTACTTAAAAGAGTATTTTCTAAATATAATATTTCCGATTCTAACACCATTAGCAGTCGACCCTCTTCATCCCTTCCCATATATTTCTGGACTTTCCTTAAATCTTGCAATAGTAGTTAGTCATAAAGAAAAAAGTGATAAATTTTTTGCGCGAGTTAAAGTTCCTCCAGTAATCCCTAGATTTGTGAAAACTCAAAAATCTGCGATATATAGATATGTAACTCTAGAAGAAGTAATAATTGCGAATTTACAAGAACTATTTCCTGGGATGACTATTGAGGATTATTTCACCTTTAGAGTAACTAGGAATCAAGATTTTGAAATTGAAGAGGAAGATAGCGAAGATTTACTTGAAACTATGGAGCAGGAGTTGCTCCAACGAAGATTTGGCCCACCAGTGAGATTAGAAGTCGATCGCAAAATTAAACCGGAACTACTTTCGCTTCTAATTGATGAATTAGAGATTACTGAAGCTGAAGTAATCCAAAGGCAGGGGCCAATTGATTTAACTTGTCTAAACCAAATTGCGGATATTGATAGAAAAGATTTGAAATATCCGGTTTTTAGGAGCAAAACCTCACAATTCCTGCTTGAAACTGAGAGTGAGGATAGCGAGGCTTTCTTTGACTCATTGAAGAATAATGAAGTACTGCTGCATCACCCATATGAATCATTTACAACTTCAGTTGTTAGGTTTTTGGAGAACGCTGCAAGGGATCCGCAGGTGTTAGCAATAAAGCAGACTCTTTACCGAACTTCCGGAGATTCACCAATAGTTGATGCCTTGATTGAAGCGGCTGAAGCTGGAAAGCAAGTCTTAGCGGTTGTGGAAATTCGTGCACGTTTTGATGAACTCGCAAACGTTCGCTGGGCCAGAAAACTTGAAAGTGCTGGAGTTCATGTTGTGTATGGGCTTATGGGAATGAAAACTCATGCGAAACTCTCTTTGATTGTTAGACAAGAGACGAATAGTTTACGTCGCTACTGCCATGTCGGAACCGGAAATTACAACCCTAAAACCGCACGTTTATATGAGGACTGGGGATTGATAAGTTCGGATCCAGATCTCGGTCACGATCTTTCTAGATTATTTAATCAATTATCTGGTTTTGTAGTAGATACGGAATTTTCAAGACTTCTTGTGGCGCCGAGATCTTTGCGAAGTGGATTGTTAGGAAAAATTGAGAAAGAAATAGAGAACGCCAAAAAAGGATTGCCCTCGGGAATTAGATTCAAATTGAATTCACTATTGGATGAAGCATTTGTTGATGCACTTTATCGAGCATCGAAAGCTGGCGTAAAAGTGGAGTTAGTAACTAGAGGAATTTGCTCATTGAAACCAGAAATTCCTGGAGTATCCGAAAATATTAAGGTTCGATCAATTGTTGGTAGATTTCTTGAGCATTCCAGAATATTCAATTTCGCCAATGGTGGCGAAACCGAATTCTGGATCGGTAGCGCCGACTTAATGGAACGTAACTTAGATCGCAGAGTTGAAGCACTTGTGAAGATTATTGCACCCGAACATAAAGCAACGCTAAATGCCGAGTTAGAAGGGTATTTTGCCGAAGATATTGACCGGTGGGAGTTAGACCAAAACGGTACTTGGCATAGAAAAGATAAAGATGTTCACGGCAAGAAATTTATTTCTTTGCACGCTCGTCTAATCGATAGATTGAAACGATGATGAGTTCCAGAGTACTTGCGGCTGGTGCCATAGTTTGGCGCAGGAACGATAGCGATGAATTAGAAGTTGCACTTATACATCGTCCGAAATATGACGATTGGTCGTTTCCAAAAGGTAAATTAGAAGAGAATGAAATTGCAATTGCTTGTGCATTTCGAGAGGTGATGGAAGAGACCGGGTTTTCAATAGTTATGGGGCCATATATTGGCGAGTTAAATTATTTAACTCACGGAATCAATAAGAATGTGCAATATTGGTCGGCTCGGTTCATTTCTGTAGTAGGTGTACCGCAACCAAGTGAAGTAGATGTTGTGAAGTGGTTTTCAATTTCTGAGGCTGAAGTAAAGCTCTCCCGTCCAGACGATATTTCAATTTTAAAGACTTTCATGAATTTTGATTTGGACACAAATGTTCTTGTTTTGTTACGGCACGCTGAAGCGCTAGATAGAAATGAATGGATTGGTGATGATGGCGATCGTCCACTGATTCAATTAGGACAATTACAAGCTAAACGTTTATTAAGTACGATGCAAGTTTATGGAATTGAAGAGATTCATTCATCGGCTGCTGTTAGGTGTTATGAAACTGTTACACCAATTGCGCGTAGCCTTAATTTAAATTTAATATTTGCAGAAGATTTAAGTGAATATGTCTACGCTAAAAATCCAGATAAACCTTTGAAATATATTAGAAAACTCCTAAATTTACATAGCAATGTGATTGCATGCAGTCATAATCCAATACTTCCGGAAATTATGGCGAATCTAGTTGAGAAATCTGGCGTAGAAACCACGCATACTAAACTCGAACCTGGTGATGCGTGGATTGTGCATCATGTTGATAATGTCGTAATTTCTATTGATTTTTTAGCAGCACCTGCCGTTTAAAAACTAAACTTCCATCCAATCCATCCACTTTAGAACAATGCCTTCACGAAGTGCCCAAGGACAAATTTCTAGTTGATCCACATCTAAGTTGCGCATGACACTTTCGGCAACATACGCACCGGCCACAATTTGTCGGGCTCTACCGGCAGATACACCAGGTAAATCTGCTCGGTCATCAAGGCTCATCTCCGCCAATCTTGGCGTTATTTTCCGCAATGAATCAATTCTTAAATCTTTACCATTTCCTGGAATCCAGTCTGCACATAATCTTGCAAGCGTTCGGAAAGTTTTGCTTGTAGCAATCGCACGATCAGTACCTTGATTTTGTACAAGTGCGGGTAAAATTTCGCCTAATTTATTCTCTATATGATCTCGCATAGATCGTAAACTTTTTTTAGTAAATGGGTCACCTTCCAAAAGATCTTTAGTTAACCGAGCTGCACCAAGTGGTAGCGAAAACGCCACATCGGGAGCTTCATTAACACCAACTGCAATTTCAAGTGAACCTCCACCAATATCTAACATTAGAAGTCGGCCACTGGACCATCCGTACCAACGTCTGGCAGCTAAGAAAGTTGTCCGCGCCTCTTCTTCGCCAGAAAGTACTTGTAGATCAATTTCATACTCCTTGTTGATTAACTCAATTATCTCTGCACCATTTTTTGCATCTCGGAGCGCTGACGTGGCAAACGGGAGCAACTCTTTTGTATTTGCCAAGTTTGCTTCTTTTAGCGCGCGCCCAATGCAACTTCGTAAAGCTTCAATACCGTCATTCGAGATATTTCCATTTTCATCAAGGTATGAAGTTAACTGGAGATCTTCCTTAAAATTCGCAGTCGGATTTGGACGAGCACCTGGAGCTGTGTCTACTATTTGCAGGTGCACCGTATTTGATCCAACATCTAAAACACCTAGCCTCATTTTTTAGAACCTTTAGCGGGTAATTCATAAGCACGGTTTGCAATTTCGTGACGGCGCTGCAGATATTCTGGAGATGAGTTTGAAATCAGATGTTCGAATCTTCTTGGAGCTTTAACAAATGCCTGTAGCTCTTCTGCTTTTGACGAATTAGAGTAAATAGGTGCTCCTGTAATTTGCGGAGTATTTGCTTTATGTGGGAATAGCGTTCTATAGGAGAGTCCAACTTTTTCCAGAAAGAAAATAATTAAATACTTAATAGCGTTGATTGGGCTTTTTCGTAGGACTTCAAATATAGAGAACCCACCATAACGGATACTGCGCAACATTCGAGTTGCTGCTAAAGGCTTTGAGAGTGTTAGCAAGAAATCAGCAATTTCCGCCGCGCCGGTTGTCGCTGGAAGTTTTGCGCAACTTTCGGATAGTGATTTCCTAACGCTCTCGATTTGAAGTTTCTTAACGGTATTTTCAATATCAGTAAGATTTGATTGGTCGGCCATTAGCGCGACGTTGTTATCAGCACACCAACGGGCACGAGTTTCTTGATCATCGGTACCTCGGATATTTGCTACAAAAACCGTTGGCAAACCAGCTGCTAACAATTCATGGACACCGTTATATCCGGCAGCACAAATTCCAGCTTCGAAAGCATGAAGTAAGTCTGCCAATGGAAAGTAACGTGCAACTTTTATATCTAGCTCGACAGGTGCAAGTGAATTGCCATTTTTGTCTTTTGGTTCTTTAGTCAAGACAACCTGTAGATCTTTCCATCCAATTAGTCCAGATAGTGCGGCTTGCATTTTTTCGTTTACATCTGCATCACCAGTACCGAGTTGAACCAAGACGGCAGGTCGATTCACATCTAATCCTAATTTTTCTTTTGCCGCCTTTTTATTTAGCACGCTACTTTCTTTAAAAAGCGAGACAGGTGAAACTAATTTTGATTCCTTTCGTTTTGATGTTGGTCCTTTGTCGTATGCGCGCGCGTAATCACCGGGTTCAATTACATAATCCATAATTTTTGATTGCGCTCCCAATACAAAGCGCTGTGGTTTCTTCTGCCATAAACCACGTCGGATCCAAATTAACGTCAACTCTGGTTTTGCCATTTTTGCTGCGAGTATTCCTGGATATGGAACTACGCCATCAAAAGTAAGAATTGTGGCGCCAGTCTCTTCAACTAGCGCAAGAATTCGATCTTTTAAATATTTATCCCATTTATATCTAGGCATAAGTCCGCGATCTCTGCCAGTTATATATTCGACAGGGATTCCGGTTGCTTCTGGGATTTGCGCTATAGCGCTTGCCATTGAAATGATTATTGGGTTTGCACGATCTTGAAGAGCTACTCCGATCGCCGTAGCGCGAGCTAAATGGCCCATGCCAATACCGTTGCTAGTCGCAAGGATGATGGTTGGCTTTGCGTTACTGGCTTGCATGTGGCGAGAGTATCGGAAGCTATAAGTGAGTATCTAATAACGCCATGAGATACTTCCCAGATGAGCAATTCAAATGCTGGTGCATCCGTTGAGATAATTAGATATCTAGAGTGGGATGAAACCGATGCTGCTGGGCACCACCATTACGCCAGCGTTTTCCGCTGGGTAGAAGAGTTAGAAGCAAAGCTTTATCGCGACCTGGGGCTTCCAGTAACGCTATTTGGACAGATTCCAAGAGTTAAAGTTCAAATGGAATATCGCCGTCGGATTTTCTTTGGGGAAGTTGTTAGAACCCAGCTAAATGTAATTCGAGTGGGCAATTCTTCGATGGAGCTAGATTTCAAAGCGTTTGTCGGCGATGAAATTGCAGCTGAAGGAAATTATATAATTGTGCATTCGCCAGATAAAGAAACCGGATCAAAGCCATGGCCAGCCGAATGGAAGAAAAAGTTCCTTAACGAATAATTTTTGCAACCATGGCGCCACTGCCGCCGCCAACGCCGCCACCTGGCCAGGTACCAGAGCCGCAAATAAATAGCCCGTCAATCGGTGTTCGATGTCGGTTCCAAGATGGAGTTGGGCGGAGGAAAAAGAATTGTGCTGGATGATGACTTCCGCCGAGTGAATCGCCTTTAATTAAGTTCGCGTTATATCGCTCTAAATCAGTTGGAGTTAAAACTTTTCGAGAAAGAATTTTAGATTTAATTCCTGGCGCATAATTTTCAATTATTTCAATGATTCGATCCGCGTACTGTTCGCCAATTTGATCCCAAGTATTGCCAGAAATTTCACCACGGGCGTCACCCTTGATATCAAGCGGTAGAACTCGTACTTGAATCCAAAGCACATGTTTACCTTCTGGTGCTCGCGATGAATCGGTAACGGTTGGTTGTCCGATAACTAGTGCGGGCGAGCTTGGTAAAAGGCCGGCTGCAGCTTGGGTATATGTCATTGCTAAATCATCAATATAAGGTGCGATATGAATGTAATTGAATTCTTTAGCTTCTGCGGCTTTCCAAGGTGGAAGGTCATCCATTGCAAGATGGATCATCATCGTGGATAAACCAGGACGGAATTTCTTCACTTCTGCAACGTTTTGAGAACTCGATATCTTTGAATTTAAGAGCTCAGGAATTAGAGCTGGGTTTACATTTGCAATAATATTTTTTGCATTAAATACGGCACCATCTGCAGTTCTGACCCCAATTGCTTTCTCATTCTCCGTAATAATCTCAACGACCTTTGAACTAACTTTTATAGTTCCGCCATTTTCTGTAATTACACTAGTTAATGATTTAACCAGAGTATCTGCGCCACCTTTACCTAAAACCATTCCGAACTCTTGTCCGCCAATAGATTCCAAGAATGAGAAGAGCGCTCCACCAGAAATGTCTGGACCGTAATCTAAATGCATTCCCCAAATTGCGGCTAGCGCTTTGGTTTCTGGATGCACAAAATATTCTTCGGTAAAAGCTCTTGATGATTGCAGCAGCAATCTAATTAATTGAAATAACCCGGTTGTACCTAATGCGCGCCAAGTTTTAAAAATTGATTTAGCAGCAGCAAAAGATGGTAACTCTGCACCCAAGAGCGGGAAGAGGTGTGGTGCAAATTTTCCAAGGAGAGCCGTTAAAGCTTGCCATGATTCAACATCGTTCGGTGCAACTTTTCTAAGAGTGGCAATATTTGTTTCACGGTCCATCACGATCCCAAGTGATTTACCATCTGGAAAGAGCGATATAAATGGTTTGCTAGAAGGAACAAATTCCAACCCATTACGGATTAGATCATCTTTAAGTGCGGCCATAATTGGGCCGCCCGCAAAAAGACTTAAATTTGTAGCAAATAAATCGTGTTTAAAACCAGGCAGCGTTACTTCTTCGGTACGAACTGCGCCACCACAACAATCGTTAGATTCGAGAACTAAAACTCGCTTACCGCGCTTAGCTAAAAGAGCTGCCGAGCTGAGTCCGTTTACGCCAGACCCAATAACGATTACATCAAAATTACTCATTTGCCGATCCTCTCACGCGTGCTAAATCATTTCAATAATTTGCCATTCTGGACTATCTATGAAAAATAGACTTAGATTTCAACACCAAGTCGCGGGGAGAATTCAAATGAACCAGAAAAGTTATGACGCAATAGTTGTCGGCAGCGGAATAAACGCGCTGGTAGCTGGAGCAGTGTTATCCAAATCTGGTTGGAAAGTTTTACTTTGTGAGCGAAATAACGTTGCTGGTGGTGCAATTCGAACCGAAGCGGCCACTCTTTCTGGGTATACCCACGAATTACTTTCAAGTTGGCATCCGTTATTTGTCGGCGGACCTGCATATGCCGAACTAGCCGAAGAACTTACAAAACGTGGAGTTATATATAAAAACACAACATCACCAACTGGTGTTGTTTGTAGCGCCGGTACCGCAATTCTTTCAACCGACCCTGTAGAGACTGCAAAAGAGATGGACCGCTTAGGCGATGGCGCTGCTTGGTCCGGGATGATGCAAGAGTTTGGTGGAAAAATTGATTTAGCATTTGGATTGCTAGGCGCTGATTTCTGGCGTACTAATTCGCTGAAGTTGGCACGCACTGCACGTAAACGTTTTGGAAACCGCGGCTTAGTTGCAACTGGTGCGGAATTACTTGAACCTGCTGCGCCTTGGTTAGATAGAACTTTTTCTTCCGAAGTTACCAAATCACTTTTAGCACC
>Ga0208960_1000818_pt1 | contig 17097 bp, 15 predicted proteins | sample GreLakmeON33MSRF_FD_187703 | JGI IMG/M metagenome (GOLD analysis project Ga0208960, IMG submission 187703) | Freshwater lentic microbial communities from great Laurentian Lakes, MI, USA - Great Lakes metaG ON33MSRF (SPAdes) | ecosystem: Environmental > Aquatic > Freshwater > Lake | place: Great...
CGGATACCCCACTCTTCGGCGAACCACAAAGCTTTTTCGTTTAATTCCAATTCAATAAAATTATCAGAATTCTTCGATAGCTTTGTAAGTGAGTCGAATTTTGTAACCTTAGTATGAGTAGCCCTTATTCCGCGGATCCGTTCAATCTTAAATTGGCGAAAGTCATTTGCTGAGTAACACCAGGCGTATAGATACCGCCCACCTGAAGAATCTGCAAGATATTCAAGCGGGGCAACATCTCGTGTGGTCAATTTATCAGAAGTTGGAGAGTAGTAATCGATTGATATCTGAAGATTAGCTTCGATTGCTTTATCAATTAAAAGTAAATCTGGTTGTATTGATAATTTTGAAATATCGATACTCACTTTAGGGTCAGCGCGTTCTGAAATCTTTACTAATTTATTAATAAGATTCAAAATACTTTCCTTAGTTTGAGTATCAACACTTAGTAAAAGTGAATTCAACGCAACGATCAAGGCCGAACTTTCTTCGTAAGTTAATCTTCTAGGTTTAGCAATCGTGCCTGCATTGGCAATTGAGATATATCCCCCATCAAATTGCACATCAATAAGTTCTAGGTGGCTATAACCTGGCAATCCACAAACCCAAAGTAGATTTAAGTCAGCGATTAAATCACGTTCACTCACCCCAAAAATCTCGCATGCTTCTCTAATTTCAATTCCTTGATGAGATGATAGAAATGGAACCATTCTTAGAATGCGAGCAAATCGAGTTTCATTTTTTGTCGTCATGAACTGTGCTCACTTAGGACTTTTGTAAGACCATTAACAACAGTCTCCACCAGAATCTCTGGCTTGATGACCTTGACATCTGGTCCGCACCATAAGATGTTATAAACAAGTAAATCAAAATCAATATTATTTAATTGAATCAGATCCCACTCGATATTGCCAGAATCTAAATTTTTAACATCGCCTAACTTTCGGATAGCCGATCCCGATCCTGGTCTAATTAAGATTTCGGCTCTCTCAATAAGATGTTCGGTAATATCTTTTATATAATTAGCAAGTTTATAATCAGATGAAATTACAAATGCCTTTTCGGGCGATGAGATCTTCGGCAAGGATTGAAATCTACTCAATCTAAATATTTTAAAATCCCCTGAGGAAGTTTCTTTGGCTACTAAATACCAATGCCCTCTTCTAGAAACCAATGAGTGAGGTGCAACATTACGTTCAATAACAACCCCATCCGTGCCTTTGTATTCAAATGAGATCATCTCTTTATGATTAATGGAACTCCATAGCGAATAAAATATTGGCTCTGAGGTTTGAATGATTGGCATAGAAGCCAAAGGTTCTAAAGGCACATAATCAGCATTCGTACTTTGAATCTTAAAAATAGCATCTTGAGCTAAGTTCTCAAGAGCTGCCCCTCTCCAAATATTTGCAGCCACTGATAGCCAATAGATTTCCGAAGAATCAAAATCCGTATCTGGCATTTCAAAAGACTTTTTAGCTATTCGATATCCAACTTCATCATCAAAGTACTTATCTTTAGCCTCTACCAAGATCTCAATATTTAATTCTCGCAAATCGTCTTTATCTCGTTCAAACATCCGCTCCATAGCTTCGGGAGTTCCGGAGTACCCCGCTACATTTGTAAAAATTTCATCCTTACTTAGGGGGCGGCGGGTCTCAAGTAAAGCCATGGTCAAATTCACCAAACGTTCAGCTTTATCTTTTCTGACCAGGCTCATATCAAGAATGTTAGCGACTCACTCAAAAATATGTAGAATACGGATATGACTCTGAGCATTCACTCTAAATCCCCATTGGCAATAGCGACACTTTTGATCACTGGCATCCTTCTTGCTGGTTGCTCGACAACCGGAACAACTGATGAACAAGCCGCACCTTCAGAAACTGCTTCAGCTAGTACTCCGGCACCAAGTGAATCAGCCACACCAGTTGCTGAAGGTCCTTGCAAGCCCAGTACTGCAGCAGGCTCAACCGCCAAAGATGTAGGTGCACCCAATGATGTTCTGCCGGCAAAAACTTATACCTTTACATTGCAAACAAATTGTGGAGAAATTGTTGTCGAAGCAGATGGAGTCAAGGCTCCAATCACAGTTTCCACATTGGCATTTTTAGCCAAAGGTAAATATTTCGATGGAACAATCTGCCATCGATTAACAACTCAAGGTTTATTTGTGTTGCAATGCGGCGATCCAACTGGCACTGGTGGTGGTGGACCGAACTTCACTTTCAAGGATGAGAATTTACCTGCCCAAGCAGATAACAATTATCCAGCCGGCTCAGTTGCAATGGCCAACTCCGGTCCAAATACAAATGGAAGTCAATTCTTTTTGGTTTACGACAATACGACTTTAGGAGCAAATTACACCCTCTGGGGAAAGATCACTAAAGGTCTAGATATTGTTAAATCAATTGCTGCGTACGGTACTGCTGATGGAAGTGGCGACGGAGCACCTAAATCAACGGTCGAAATTATCAACGCGACCGTTAAGTAGTTAGTCAAGGCTAACTTTTACTAATTACTCTTGATCTAGTAAATCTTCCTCACCTGGTTTGGAAGGTCTCCTTCTCTTTCGCATTGCGGCTACTCCATCAGCGACTCTTCTGCTTCTTACTAAAAAGCCGGTATGACTGATCATGCGGTGTTCTGGACGAACAGATAAAGATTCAACATGCCATGGACGATGCAAACTTTCCCAAGATTCAGGTTCAGTAAATAGTGGGTTTGCTCGCAGCGCCTCTACCAATCGCGACAATTGCGTTGTTGTAGTTACATATCCAATAAACACTCCACCTGGTCGCAAAATTTCGGAAGTAATTTCTACACAATCCCAAGGAGCCAACATATCTAGTACAACGCGGTCAAACTTCTCAGCGATTATTGCATCTTGAAAAGAGTTGATCTGCAACTCCCAAGCAGGATGAGCAGAGCCGAAAAATAGCGAGATATTTTTAGTAGCAATCTCTCCAAAATCTGCACGGCGTTCAATACTTAAAACTCGACCGGTTGATCCAACCGCCCTTAGTAATGAAATTGTCAAAGCTCCGCTACCAACTCCTGCTTCAAGTACCCGGTCGCCAGAGTGAATGTCGCCATAGGCAATTATCTCAGCAGCATCTTTAGGGTAAACAATCGTTGCACCTCTAGGCATAGAGAGTACGAAATCTTCCAATAGCGGCCTTTGATAAAAATATGGCGCTCCTAAAGTTGAGAGCAAGATCGAACCTTCGCTAGAACCAATAATTTGGTCATGAGAAATATGACCTTTGTGTCCTTGCCAGGTGGCTCCGGGAGTTAAAGTGATCGTATGCAATTTTCCTTTGGCATCGGTCAATTGAATCCGCTCGCCCGCTCGCAATGGGCCACTTCTACTACTTTCAACAAATCCATTTTCACTCATTTGCCTATTCTAGACTTATCGAGGAGATAGCGATTAGTACATCTTCTAGACGCAATACGCTCTCGCCAAGTCGCGCAAATGACTACATGAACTGCCCATTACTTTATCGCTTCAGGGTTATCGATAAATTGCCTGAGCCTCCAAGTGCTGACGCATTAAAAGGAACTTTGGTGCACTCTGTTCTGGAAAATTTATTTGGATTAGCTCGGTTAGAAAGAACCTCTGATCGAGCACATGATTTGCTACAACCAACTTGGGATGAGTTGAAAGTTAAAACTTCCGGTGTTGAAGAGATGTTTCAGGATGTTGACTTAGATCAATGGCTGATCAGTGCCCACTCATTAGTAGATCGGTATTTCGAACTTGAAGACCCCAAGTCCTTTGATCCAACAGATTTAGAAAAATTTGTTGAGTATCAGATGGAAGATGGTCCGATGATTCATGGCTATATAGATCGACTCGATATTGCTCCAACTGGAGAAATTAGAATTGTAGATTATAAGACCGGAAAATCACCAAGAGCTGGATATGAAGAGAAATCACTTTTTCAAATGCGTTTCTACGCTCTAATACTTTGGCGCACGCTTGGAAAAATTCCAAAAAGATTGCAACTTCTTTATTTAGGCGATAAAAATCGGTTGATCAGTGAGCCAACTGAAGCAGAATTAGTGAAAACTGAAGGAAAGATATTATCCATTTGGTCAGATATCCAACTTTCATATGAGACTGGTCTTTGGAAACCTAAGAAAAGTAAATTATGCGATTGGTGCGCACACCAATCAATCTGTCCTGAATTTGGTGGGACTCCCCCACCTTTGCCCGAACAAGTTAGCGGTTAAACTGCTTTACCAATTCTGCAACTGTTAAATTTTCTAAAGTTTTTAAAATAATTCTGCGTGGGGCTGGTTCTATCGGAACTAAATGTGGAACCGCCACAACATATGCTCCGGCTGCCGTTGCGGAAGCGACCCCTGTGGCTGAATCTTCCAGAACTATAGATTCACTTATATCCACGGTAAATTTTTCAGCAGCCAAAAGATATGGATCTGGAAAAGGTTTACTTCTGGATACCTCTGAAGCAGATATCGAAAAATGGTAGTAATTCTTACTTAGCCCGTTTAATACGGCGTCAACTATCGGACGGGGACTGGCTGAAACTAATGCAATTGGTATCTCAAGTGAGGATATCTCGGTTAATAACTCTTCAACTCCTGGCATATAGGCGACGCCCGAAGAACAACGTTGCGCCATCCGGCGAACCATCTCATCAGAAAACCATTCCGCCAGATCAGGACGGCCACTTTTTTCACCGAGATAGATTCCAACTTTGGACATGGGGCCACCTAAACAATGAGCCTGATCTGCCAACGACCAATCTGCGCCATACTCATTTGCTAATTCAACCTCTGTCTTTAACCATAAAGGCTCGGTATCAACTGAAAGCCCGTCCATATCAAAGAAAAATGCTTGCGGAAAGATCACGTCGCGTTGAAGTATTTCGCTTCAGGATGATGGACAATTATTGCTGAAGTTGATTGTTCAGGATGTAGTTGGAACTCCTCAGAGAGTTCAACTCCAATTCTTTCTGGCTCTAGTAACTTACAGAGCTGAACTTGTTGTTCTATATCTGGACAAGCCGGGTATCCAAAAGAGTAACGCGAACCTCGGTAACCTTGATCCAAAAGATCTGCCAGATCAGCACTATCTTCTTTAGCAAAACCTATTTCGGATCTAATTCGTGCATGCCAATATTCAGCCAGACTCTCGGTAAGTTGAACCGATAAGCCATGCAACTCTAAATACTCCCGGAATGATCCGGCAGCAAATAATTTTGCTGTTGCTTTGCTAATCGCTTCACCCATAGTCACTACATGGAAAGAGACAACATCAATCTTTCCACTTTCTTTAGATGCAAAAAAATCTGCCAAACATAAACGTCGATCTCTTCTCTGACGAGGGAAAGAGAATCGTGTTCTTTCAGTTTTTTGATCCTCTTCTAAAATAATTAAATCATTACCTTCGCTGTAGCAAGGGAAGTATCCATAAACAACAGCTGCTTCTAACCAAGCATTAGTTTGAACTTCATTTAACAAATTCCGCAGACGCGGGCGTCCCTCAGATTCGACCATTGCCTCATACTCACCTCTTGCACTTTTCAAACCCCATTGGCCAACAAATAAGGCTCGCTCATCAAGCATTCCTGCATAATCTGCAAGTGGAACTCCTTTAACAACCCGTGATCCCCAAAAAGGTGGCTTAGGGATTTCATTACTTATCGAAAGATCACTTCTTACGGTATCTACAACGGTTTCCTCTAGAGAAGTAACCTTGGTCCGACGCTTTTTCAACTCTGGTAATTCCGCACCTACCACTCCACGCTTGATACCCATTAAAGTATCCATTAGCCGTAAACCTTCAAAAGCGTCTCTTGCATATCTAACAGTTCCAGGGAATTGATCAGCAAGATCTTGTTCAACATAGGACCTCGTTAAAGCAGCGCCGCCCAAAATAATTGGCCATTTTTGATCCAATTTGCGAGCAGTAATTTCTTCTAAATTTTCTTTCATGATTACTGTTGACTTAACTAGCAATCCACTTAACCCAATTACATCCACATTTTCATTTTCGGCCGCTTCAAGAATTGCGTTGATTGGTTGTTTAATTCCAATATTTACGACTTCATATCCATTATTAGACAGGATGATATCCACCAGATTCTTGCCAATATCGTGAACATCACCTTTTACGGTGGCAAGTAAAATTCTTCCACGACCTTCATCATCGGTCTTTTCCATTTTTGGCTCTAAAAATGCCACTGCCAATTTCATAACTTCCGCGGATGAGAGCACAAAGGGCAGTTGCATCTCACCTTTACCAAATAACTCACCTACAGTTTTCATTCCTTCAAGCAGATGGTCGTTGATTATTGCTAAGGGTTTAATTCCTTCTGCCATTGCTAAATCTAAATCTGCTTCTAGGCCGGCACGTTCTCCATCGATGATTCGTCTTTGCAATCTTTCTTGCAGAGGCAAAAGAAGCAACTCTTCAGCTCTACTTGCGCGCCCTGAAGCCGCCTCTACTCCCTCAAAAAGGTCCAGGAATCTGGTCAATGGATCATATGTAACAAGATCATTCTCATATTTACGTCGATCATAAATCAAATCTAGAGCGACTTCCTTGACTTCCTCTGAGATGCGCGCGAATGGAGTGATTTTTGAAGGATGGACTATCGCTGAAGTTAAACCAGCGTTTACGGCTTCATGTAGGAAAACTGAATTCAGAACAATGCGTGCTGCTGGGTTAAGACCGAAAGAAATGTTACTTACACCTAAAGTTGTTTGTACCCCCGGATAAAGTCGGCGAATCTCACGTATCGCATTAATTGTTTCCAAGCCATCGCGCCGAGTTTCTTCTTGGCCTGTTGCGACCGGAAAAGTTAGTGCATCAATAATGATGTCCTCTACTCTCATCCCCCATTTATTTTTTAAATCTTCGATCAGACGTGTTGCGATCGCCACTTTCAAATCTGCTGTTCTGGCTTGACCTTCTTCATCTATCGTTAATGCGATTACAGCACATCCGTGTTCGCCAACTAACTCCATCATCTTGGTAAAACGAGAGTCGGCTCCGTCACCATCTTCATAATTAACGGAGTTGATAACCGCCCGACCACCTAATCTCTCTAAACCAGCTTTTATTACTTTAGGTTCAGTGGAATCAAGCACGATAGGTAAGGTTGAGGAAGTCGCTAGTTTTTCTGCTAAAAGACTCATGTCGATTGCGCCATCACGCCCGACGTAATCAACACAAAGATCCAACATGTGCGCGCCATCTCTGATTTGGTCCCGAGCAATTTCCAAGCATTGTTCCCAATTCTCCGACAACATCGCTTCTTTAAACGCACGAGATCCGTTTGCGTTAGTTTTTTCACCTATTGCTAAATAAGTTTTGTCTTGGCGTAATGAAACCTGTTGGTACAAGGAAGCAACTGAGGCTTCCACTGGGATTACTCGCACCATTGGTTTCACTAGATTTGCAATCGCGACAACCTCTTTGAGATGTTCAGGAGTGGTTCCACAACAACCGCCAATAAAATTTAAACCATAATCATCAATAAAAACCTTAAGCGCTTTAGCTAAATCAATCGGAGAAAGTGGATAATGAGCACCGTTTGCACCTAGGACAGGCAAGCCGGCATTTGGCATACAAGTGAGTGAGATCTTTGCTTGTTGAGACAACTGCCTTAGATGTTCACTCATCTCCGTAGGACCAGTCGCACAGTTAAGGCCGATTGAATCAATACCAAGTGGCTCTAGCGCTGTAAGTGCCGCTCCAATTTCACTACCGAGCAACATCGTCCCGGTTGCTTCCACAGTAACTTGTGCCATTAAGTAAATATCTTTACCTGCATTTTTGATAGCAGTTCTAGAACCATTGACTGCAGCCTTTGCTTGTAAAAGATCTTGCGCAGTTTCAATCAACAATCCATCACAACCACCATCAATTAATCCTTTAGCGGCAACCTCATAGGCATTTCTTAAATATTCATAAGTTGTATGTCCTAGTGTTGGCAACTTTGTTCCTGGACCCAAAGAGCCAAGTACATACCGCGGATGTTCAGGTGTTGAAAAATTATCTGCGCACTCACGCGCAATTTTCGCTCCGGCTAGCGCTAATTCATATATTCGATCTTCTGCTTCATACTCCGCTAAATTTGCCCAATTCGCACCAAAAGTATTAGTTTCGATCGCATCTACGCCAACTTCTAAATAAGCGTTGTGTACGGATGCGACCATGTCGGGACGGGTGACATTTAAAATCTCATTGCACCCTTCCAAACCTTGGAAATCCTCCATGGTCGGATTTTGGGCCTGCAACATGGTGCCCATCGCTCCATCAGCCACTAATACTCGGTTCACAAGGCTCTGGCGCAGGCTCATCATTGAGCCAAGAGTACCGGTTAACCCTTCTGCTCTAGTGTTAGGTCATGGAGATTTTGGGCATACCCGAACTCAGATCGCCAATAATGATTTTGGCCTTTTCGGGCTGGAATGATGCTGGTGAAGCCGCTTCCGCTGCTATCGAACATTTAGCGAGCATTTGGCCAGTTCAAGCCATCGGAGAGTTTGATACTGAAGAGTTTTACGATTACCAAAATAATCGACCAATCGTTTCTGTCGATGAATCCTTTAATCGCTCGCTGACCTGGCCAACCACAACTGTTCGTGGCGTTTCATTACCAAATTATGATCGCGATCTGATTTTAGTCTCCGGTGTTGAACCTTCTTTGAAGTGGCGTTCTTTCGTTGGACAACTACTCGACCTTGGAGAAGATCTAGACATTTCAATGGTCGTCTGTCTGGGTTCGTTATTGGCAGATGTTCCGCATACCCGTCCGATACCAGTAACGGCGACCGCGGCTAGACCTGAATTTGGTGAGCGTCTTGGTTTGGAAATGAGTCGCTATGAGGGTCCTACCGGAATTCTCGGTGCGATCCAGGATGCCTGTAACCAAAGAGATATTGATGCGCTATCAATTTGGGCCGCAATTCCGCATTACGTTTCTTCTCCCCCATGTCCTAAGGCAACACTTTCACTGCTAAATCATTTGGAAGATTTATTGGAGTTGCCTATCGACTTAGGAGAATTACCTGAAGATGCAAAAGCCTGGGAAATTGGGGTAGATCAACTTTCGCAAGAAGATTCAGAGATTGCTGATTACGTTAAATCTTTAGAGGAAAGCAAAGATGAAGCAGATCTACCAGAAGCAACTGGCGAAGCGATCGCTCGTGAATTTGAGAGATATTTGCGTAGACGTGGAGAAGAAAACCCGCAAGCTTGAAGCCACGTTAAAGCGCAATCCCTAAAATCGAATCAACAAATCTTGCCAAAGTTCCAGTATTTGATAATTTCGAATTTTTTTCTGAATTTGAATCTGCAATGGCTTTCTCAACCCAAGAATCAATATGGGCCAAAGCTTTCGTTGTGTCTAGATCATTATTGAGTGCATCTATTACGCCCGAGATCGTTGCCTCGATTTCCGGCCCCTCTGGTTTAGCAAAACCTTTTCGCCACTGAGCTAGACGGTCGGTAGCATCTTGTAATAGTGCATCACCCCATTCACGATCACTTCGGTAATGATTGGCAAGCAGGGCTAGCCGGATCGCCATTGCATCAATTCCTGCTTCTCGAAGTTTTGATACAAAAACCAAATTACCTTTTGACTTACTCATCTTTTCGCCTTGATACCCGATCATTCCGGTGTGCATAAAATATTGAGCAAAGGTTGCGTTGTTCATTACCTCGCCTTGGGCTGCGCACATTTCATGATGTGGAAAAATTAAATCTGAGCCTCCGCCTTGAATTGTGATTGAACTCCCTAAATACTCGAGAGCGATAGCGGTGCATTCGATGTGCCACCCAGGTCGACCTACTCCAAAAGGTGAATCCCAACTTGGCTCTCCTTCGCGATGGGCTCTCCACAACAAGCAATCTAATTTATTCCGTTTACCAACCAAAGTGGGATCACCACCACGTTGTGCAAAAATTTCAATCATCTGATCGATTGATAAATGTGAGCGATCCCCAAAATTTAAATCTGAGGAGATATCAAAATACAAATCATTAGCAATCTTGTAAACCGCCTCTTTGGAGATTAGTTTCTCGATAGCTTTAATAACTAGGGGAATTGCTTCAACCGCACCTATGTAATGCTGAGGGGGCAAAACTCGTAGTGCGCTCATATCATCTTTAAAGAGCTCAATTTCTTTAGTTGCAAGATCTCGCCAATCCAAGTTATCTCTAATTGCCCGTTCTAATAAAGGATCATCGACATCGGTAATATTTTGAACATAAGAAACATTTTTACCTTGAATCATCAGGAGCCGTTGTAAAAGATCAAAAGTTATATAGGTGGCGGCATGTCCCATATGTGTTGCATCGTAAGGAGTGATTCCGCAGACATATAACTTGATCTCTGTCTCGCTAACCTCAGCTATTGCCTGTGCTTCGGTATCCCAGATTTTAACCTTTGAATCAACATTAACTTTGTAGTCAGGAACCGAAAGTGATGTCCAACTTTGCATTGGTAAAGAGTACCTAAACCGGAGGCCAGGGAATCGCAGGCCAATCCTCGGAGGGGAAAGGAAATCTGCCTGAATCTAAGAGTTCTAGGGTTCGTTGCCTCGTGATCTCTTTCTCATCTTCGGTCAGCAAATTTGCAATTAAATCGCTCCATTTTTCGAAATTCGAAATAAAACTTTCCAGTTTCGCAATCTCTGTTTGGTTTAGCGGAGTTCCCCGCCACTGCCATAGAACGGTCCGTAACTTATCTTCAACGTGAAATGTCACCCCATGATCGCAACCGAATATTTCCCCTTCTTGTGTTGGTAGAAGATGTCCAATTTTGCGATCAGTGTTATTGATAATCGCATCAAAGAGCGCCATCTTTCGCAATCTTTCATCATCACTTTGTGAAAATTCAATAATTTCAAAAGATTCATCAACTTCAATCCAATGTTGCACCATGCCTAACCCAAATGGACCTTCACGCAAAGTTGTAAAAGGAACTAGATTAAAATCCATAAACTCACTAGTTAAATACGCCGCCACTTCCCGGCCCGCTAATGATCCCTCTTCGAAATCCCAAAGTGGGCGCTCACCTGAAATTGGTTTGTAAATTACATTGATCTGGGTTTCCGCTAACACCCCGAAAAGAGTTGCATTTGAAGCATCAACCAACCTCCCCAATATCTCTATCGGTTTGTTAGTTATCGCCTCTTTAACGTCGGTAACCATTAGCTCTCGGACACAAGTGCGCTGAAGGGTCTAAGGGATTTCCACAAAATTGACAAGGAGGTCGACCTGCTTTTACCAATGCATTTGAACGCAAAGCAAAACTTTTCGCCATGCTGGAAGTCAATGTGACTCTAAAAAGATCAGGTCCCTCAGTAATTTGGTGATCCACGACTTCTTCTATTTCTCCGGCTTGGGCTTCAATTATTAAACGTTGCGTCTGCGGATCCCACGCTATAGAGATCACTCCGACTCGGAAATCATCCATCAAAGGTAGTTCTAGCGGAGCGTCATCAACTTTTAGTACAACTGATTTTGGGGGTAAGTTCATCTCTTTAAGCAGGTTAAGAATTCTCTCCGCTAGTAATGCAACTTGGCTTTTCTCTAAACTGATAGAGGAAATTTTAATTCCTTCTTTGGCTTGCAAGTAGAAAGTTCTTTCACCTGGCATGCCAACAGTTCCAGCAACAAATCGTTCTGGGTTTTGGAAATCAAAAATATTTCTACTCATGCTCCCCCACCATCGCCTTTACCGCCACCAAGGCCAGCTAATTCTTTATTCTCTAGTAACTTGCTTAAAGGAGTCCCGGATTCATTCATGGAAATCAGGGCAGTTCTTTTTGATTCATCTTGTTTTTCTACTTTTACGATCGAAATAGATGCGGGGTCTATCACTAATTTTTGGAAATTATCAATAGGTAAATCTAAAATCTTTGCAATAGCCAACTTAATTATATCGCCGTGACTCACAATAATTACATTGTCATCATCATCTAAACTGTCAATAATTTGATCCAACCCTTTTGATACTCGATCAAACATCGCTTTAAAACTTTCACCTGCTGGAAATGTCACCTTTGATGGTTCTTTCTGGACCTCTTTCCATAATGGTTCTTTCGATAATTCACTTAATTTTTGCCCCGTCCAACTACCGTAATCCGATTCAATAAAATTATGGTCTATCTCAATGGTTGATTTGCCGTGAGCGATATGCCAAGGAGTTATGGTCTCCAGACACCTTTGTAGCGGGCTAGAAATAACACGTTTAATTTCAATTTCACCAATGCGGGAAACCAAGCCTTGTGCTTGAGTAAAGCCAACTTCATCCAAAGCGATTCCAGGGGCTTGGCCGGCAAGAACTCCTGCAGTATTTGCAGTACTTCTTGAGTGTCGCACCAAAATAATGCTTGCCAACGAGCCTCCCTTAGATACCCTCCGGAGAGGTTAGCCGAAAACCTTTAAAAGGGGTGCACGCAGTTGGAACAACGACAACTAGGCAATAGTGGATTACGGGTCTCTGCGATTGGTCTCGGCACTATGACCTGGGGCCGCGATACGGATGAGCATGAAGCCGCTGAACAGTTGCGCATTTTCACCGAATCTGGTGGCACCTTTATCGATACAGCTGCAAGTTACTGTGATGGAGATAGCGAACGGGTTATCGGTGGGCTAATAGGCACGATGATTCCGCGCGAAGATGTAGTAATCGCCACAAAAGCCGGAATCGTGGGACGCGAGATTGATAATTCGCGTGGAGCGCTACTACGGGATTTGGATGAATCCTTAAAAAGATTACATACAACTTATGTTGATTTATGGCAGATACATACATGGGATCCGACTGTAAGAGTTGAAGAAACTCTTTCGGCAATGGATATAGCGGTTAACTCCGGTCGCGTTAGATATGCTGGCATTTCAAATTTTTCAGGATGGCAAAGTGCGCGCGCTATAACTTTGCAAAGTTCAGGGGCTGGTCGTGCCGAAATTTGCGCAACTCACAATGAGTACTCACTCCTTAACCGCAAGATTGAGAAAGAAGTTTTGCCATGTGCTCAAAATTTAGGAGTAGGTGTTTTAGCATGGTCACCTTTAGGTCGCGGCGTTTTGACTGGAAAATATCAAAATGGAATTCCGGCTGATTCACGTGGAGCAAGTCCACACCTAGGACCATTTGTGGCAAATTATCTTGATGCTCCATCTAAACAAATTGTGACCGCAGTGAGTACCGCAGCCGATGGGTTAGGAGCTGCCCCTCTTGAGATTGCATTAAGTTGGGTGAGGGACGCACCTGGAATTTCCAGCGCCATTGTCGGTGCTCGTACCTCTGCCCAATTACGTGGTGCTTTGAGATCAAATGATCTGGTTTTGCCGGAGCTAGTTCGCTCAGCTTTGAATGATATTTCAGAGGCAGGCGATTGAAATTCAATCTACTAACTCTTACGAATATCAAACAATTCAAATCCCAAAAGGGATGAAAATTAATGTGGTTCGGTCCATGTTGGTAGAAAGAGCCGAACTGGGCAGTTGGATATTAGATCGAGTCCGCATTTATCCAGATGGTCGACATTTGGTCACCTTACGCCGCCGGATTATTAAGCCGCAACTTTCGTTGGCTAATTAAGAGTTACCAGATAAATGACACCCAAAGCCTGATGATTAAGAAGAGTTTGGTTTTACTGGCAACATCTCTCGCTCTTGCAATTATTCAGCCGATGGCAATCGCTGCCGTAAAACCTGGCAGTGCTTGTTTGAAAGTTGGTCAAACAAGCACCTCTTCTGGAATGAAATACACCTGTGTTAAATCGGGTAAGAAGTTAGTGTGGAATAAAGGCGTTGCTGTTAAGAAACCAACACCGGTTGCCACACCAACTCCCACACCAACTCCCACACCAACTCCCACACCAACTCCCACACCTACAACCAATGATCCGTTTGCCGTCTATGGAAAAGATGCCGAGAGATTTAGAGCAGTTGATGAATATGGAGCGAAGATAGTCAGCACCAGAGTCAAGAGCGCACCTTCAATTATCAGCGTCCTGCAATCACCGAATGATCCAGCTGTCATCCGCATGAGCGCAAATGCCCAATATGCATTTAGCCTCTATGAACAACTTATGTCACTTGGCTTCACACCCAAATGGATCGTCGGCGAAGATGGCGACTGGGTCAAAGGTCAACTCAAAGATGTCGCACCTTGTCTGTCGTGGCTGAGCCCTAATCAAGGGGGAGCGGGTTGTCGCCTCACAGCTGTCTGGCGCGCCATTAACGTTCGCGATGACGACATCATGCGCGAAACGATGTTGGTACAAGGCGGACATGAGATCTTTCATCTTTATCAACACGAACTCTGGAAAGACAAATTCGCAAAGTTCCCAGATTGGCTTAGAGAAGGTTCAGCCAGCCTCGGTATGGGCATTGTCTTGACCCACTTTGAAGATCGAAAATCTTTCGCTAATTACGGAGCCGCCCAAAAAGTTGACCGCAACCCCAAAGATAAAACACAATGCGAAGCAGCCCTTAACAAATGGGAGAAGAACCTTGATGCCGAAGGGTTTGGATATAACAATGGATGTGAATACGGCCTTGGCATACTCATAAACGAGTACCTCATCATGAAAGGCCACACCCTCAACGATGTCCTAGAATTAGCCAAAGTCATTGGCAACGGAAGTGAGTTCCCAGCAGCTTTCCAGCAGATCTATAAAATCTCAACCACAGATTTCTTCACACAGCTACGCGCATACCTGAAAACCCTAGATTACGGCTGGTAGTAAATCCCTAAGAGATTTGTCAGTCACTGCTAGTAACTTGGTCACATGTGGGTTGTGAGGGTCTCGAACCCCTGACCCGCTAGTGAGCAATTAACAATTTTGTAAAAATTTATCTAATACCCGAACTCCAAATTTTATTGAGCTAACTGGAACTCGCTCATTTATCCCATGAAATAGCGCCATAAAATCTAAATCAGGAGGTAATTTCAGAGGGGCAAAACCGAAACCGGTGATACCCAATACTGCTAAAGCTTTGTTGTCCGTTCCACCACTCATGCAATAAGGAACTGGTATTCCTTCGGGATCCTCCGAGATAATGGCCGCGCACATTGCGTCAACTAATTTGCCTTCAAACGGAAATTCAAGTGCTGCATCTGTTGCAATTGTTTCGATCCGTACACCTTCATTTAATAACGAATGAATTGTTGACATGAACTCTTCTTCGTGGCCCGGTAAAAAACGACCATCTATTGTTGCGGTTGCAGTTTGCGGGATCACATTTGCTTTGTAACCAGATGCCAACATTGTTGGGTTAGCGGTGTTCCGAGTTGTGGCCCCAATCATCTTGGCCATCGATCCAAGTTGGGCGACGATATTTTCTGGGTGTTCTGGGTCGTACTTCATCTCGCAAGCTTCGGCTACTTTGCCAAGAAAGAAATTAACAGTCTCTGTTTGCCGCACTGGCCAGTTATAAGTTCCGATTTTCGCCACACTTTGGCTTAGGGCAGTTATCGCGTTTTCTAAATTGATCATCGAACCGTGCCCTGCTGTTCCCTCAGAAATTAAACGCATCCAATGGAAACCCTTTTCGGCATTTTCAATTAAGTAGAATCGTTTCCCGTTAGGTAAAGTCGCCGAAAAACCACCAACCTCTGAAATCGCTTCGGAACAATTTTTGAAAAGGTCTGGGTGGTTCGCAACCAACCATCTTGAACCAAATAGCGAGCCGGCTTCCTCATCTGCAAAAAAAGCTAAAACAATATCTCGTGGTGGGACAAATCCGGTGCGTTGCCAATCAGCAACAATTGCTAAAATCATTGCGTCCATATCTTTCATATCTACTGCGCCACGTCCCCATATCTCTCCATCAATGATTTCTCCAGACCATGGATCATGTTTCCAATCTGCTACCGTCGCTGGAACAGTATCTAGATGTCCATGCAAAACTAAACCTGGGCGAGTGCTATCCACACCTTTAATGCGAGCAATTACATTTGAACGATTTGGTGCGCTATCTATAATTTTATTAGCAATCCCACAATCGGTTAAAAAATCACTTACGTAAATTGCAATATCTTTTTCATTTCCATTTCCTTCGCCAAAATTTACACTGGGGATTTGGATCAATTTCTGACATATCGATACAGCTTCATTCTCAAGTTGCTCGTAATCAGTGCTTCGCATTTAGGTATTCTCCCCCACTTTGAACTCTAAACCGTGATTTTGGTAGGGTACCGCTCAACATCATCTGACCGGGTGGCGGAATTGGCAGACGCGCTAGCTTGAGGTGCTAGTTCTCGCAAGGGATTCGGGGTTCAAGTCCCCGTTCGGTCACAATCATTAGCGATATATCGAACTAGGACGGGGTGTTTGTGCGGGCGATTTCTATAAAAAGCGTGGGTTCACCTGATCTACTTCAAGTAGCGGAGCTTCCTACGCCCATCCCTTCACATAATCCTGGCGAACAAATTTTAATTCAAGTTGAATTAGTTGGGATAAATTTTTTCGATATTTATCAACGACGAGGCGAAAGACCAATGAACTTTCCCGGAATTTTAGGGGTAGAAGGAATCGGGATCATTCTCGAAAGTTCGATTCCGCTTCAAAATTTCAAAATCGGTGATCGGGTTGGTTGGACTGGTGGTGCAAAATCATATGCTGGTTTCGTAACTCTTAGTGAGGATCAGTTGATTCCTTTACCGGCAAATATCGCTCCGGAAAAATTACTACCCTTACTTTTGCAAGGATTAACCGCTCACTTTCTGGCAACTTCTTCACATGTGGCTTCCTCAAAAACTACTGCTCTTGTCACAGCAGCATCTGGCGGTGTTGGATCTATCTTAATTCAATTGTTGAAACGCAGCGGTGCTCGAGTTATTCCAGTTACCTCCACCCCTGCAAAAGTTGTAAAGTTGCAGCAATTTGGTTTTGAACACAGTTGTACCTATGTAGAAATGAAGGAACAGGTAAAGGCTTTAACCAAAGGTTTGGGAGTTAGTGTTGTTTATGACAGCGTTGGAAAAGATACTTTTGGCCAAACCATAGAACTTGTGGCCAGAAGGGGTGACATGGTGCTTTACGGTGCTGCTAGTGGACCGGTTGAACCAGTTAATCCACTATCTCTGACCAGAA
>Ga0208960_1000819_pt1 | contig 17088 bp, 19 predicted proteins | sample GreLakmeON33MSRF_FD_187703 | JGI IMG/M metagenome (GOLD analysis project Ga0208960, IMG submission 187703) | Freshwater lentic microbial communities from great Laurentian Lakes, MI, USA - Great Lakes metaG ON33MSRF (SPAdes) | ecosystem: Environmental > Aquatic > Freshwater > Lake | place: Great...
TCTTTTCAGCGATTTTTAATCGCAATGAATCACACAAAATAAACGCGATTAAAAATCGCAATAAGTTCGTTTCAAATTGTAAATTTGAAACTACTGTGGGAGGTGGAATAACACATTACGATATATCCAATAAAGTTTTGGCGATTTTTTTATGTAATTCGGCCGATACTTTTACTTCATTAGCAAACTTTTCCCAATGCCGTACGGTACTATTTATTTCATCAATAATGCTTAGTGCTTTTTTGCATTTGATTGATTCACCAATCGCTAATAAATCTTCTTTGGTAATGTCTTTTCGTTTGTTATTGATACTTAAAGCATGTTGGCTCACCCATTCACTGCCTGGTCGATACGCATGGCAAATATCATAAGCGGGTGCCAGTTCCCAATGTCCACCTTTTTTTAATCGGAAAGCAAAGTTTTTGGTGTGATCATCACAATTGCGAGCGATAACATTAAACACCATGCGCCTATAGAGCTGCTCCATATCTCTGTAGTTTAATTTTAGTTCTCGCATGGTTTGAAATAGCTGCTCGTAACTAAAGCTATTCACCAAATTGAAATCGAAATGTTTAATTGCACAAAATGTTTGAATATGATGTTTTGTTTCGCCGCCTTCTCTATCAAATCGCTTGGTCATAAAATGCGCTCTTCCATTTTCTTCTAACAATCGTGATGACATCATGTTGATGCCGCAAGCCGTTGCCATATTATAATAGGCCATTTCTACTCGCCCATAGCCTTTGCTTGCTCCTAGCTGTATTTCACTTACACCATCCAATTTAATTAGCCAATGCTCAAACCCATTCGGAGCTTTTGTTTGTCCGGATTTTACCTCCCCCGTTTTCTCGTTGTAAGCAATCACTGCTTTTGGTCTTGCTCCACCAGCAGATGTACCAATTTTTAAAATCTCCATCATTGCTTTTTCTTCGTCTTTTTGAAGATGGGTAGTGAAGGATTTTTTTTTGGTTAATAGTTTTTGAGCAATATCTACCAAGCTGTTGATTTCAATAGAAAATGTTTTTTTACTTTCATTAATGGTAACAGGCTCAAACTCCAACGCCCCCATTCCTCGGCTTCCAATAAAACAAAGCATTTCTACTGGATTCATGCTGTCTTGTGAACGACCTTGTTGGGCAAGCCAAATATTAATGAGTTGATTGCCATATTTATCAGGAAGCACGTCGGCCAATAAGCCTGGTAAGCCTTTAAAGGTATCAAATTCAGCATTTTTGTTTTTACGCAATTCAGGAAAAGAGACTATTTTCTTTGCCGAACCGATAGGTAATTTAAGAGGAGATAATTCCCAATTGTATTTTTTAAATTTTATATCGTATTCAAAGCTTGCTAAACCTGTTTTTTCATCCCAAGCAACAGCACCAACTATTTCTCCCCATATTTTCACAAAAGCTGTATTCATTTTATAGTCTTGTTTTGTTTGTATTCTATTTATCTTTTCCTCCAGCACGTTGTCGTTTACTCTTTTCCATTTTCGCCAATGCCATAGGACTCGTCACTTGTTGAACAGTGAACACGTCCATCACATGAAGTTGATCTAATACTCTTAGCACCTGAACTAAGGTGGCTAATGTTACTGCTTCACCTCGTTCTAACAAACTAAGTGTGGATCGGCTTATTCCAGCTGCACTAGCTAACACATCTTGCGTTTTGTTTTGCTCCATACGCTGATGCTTAACAAAGATCCCAATATGCGCTGCCAAAGACTTATCGCTCATTGAATCCCAATTTTTGAATGAAAAATCAGTCATAAGTCATAATTATACGTGTTAACGAATGAATATTCATACAAATATAAACAAATAATTTAATTATGAATTTTCTGCATGACATTTCATTCGTTAACTTAAATAATTAATCGGAACGAATGACTTATCAATCACAAAAAAAGTAGCGACTAGACCATGCTTCAATCCATTCAAAAACTAATATTTCTAGCAGCGAATGCTATACAAGAACTACAGTTCTTAAAAATAGTGATAATAGATTTTATCTGATGTGTTTCGATGCTTGGTATTACTTCAGATTTTGACTAAATTTTAAGCATAAAAAAAGCCCTAAAAATTAGAGCTCTGAATAAAATTGGTCTTAAAAAATTACGCCGATTTTCGCTTCACATTAGTTTTTTTAACCGAATCGATTTTTTTCACTTTAGTTCGTGATTTTCACTTTTTGCTAACAGCACTAAATTCCTTAGCATCTTCACAATTCCCAGACTTATCTCTCAAGTAAAAATCACCATGCAATGGCTCTCTTATAAGGCCCACATTTGTATTTTTCAAAATATTGATTTATCCTTATCCGCTATTATTGCCTCATCAAATTTAAACCTTGATTTGATTTTAAATAGGGTATTATAAAAAAATTATTCCTTTTTTTTATCCTTAAAATTCCATCCGTCAGTTTTCGCGTATGACAGAGCTCCAATAAAAAGTAGTGAAATAATTGCAGCAAAATATGGAATAAAATCATTCATCTTTTTTATCGTTAATTAGTTTAAAATAAATTCCAAAAGCTAAAATACTTGGAACCCAAATTCCAATAAAAATAGCTCCATCCGCATTTCCATTAAAAAATAAAATCTCGGAATAGATAAGGGAAAGCATTGCCGAAAGAAAAAGTAATTTATCTGTGATTGTAAATTTCTTGAACATTTTATTATTTCTTTTGTTACTTCTTAGGTGCTTTTATGATACACCTCCGTTTTTTTCTGTGGGTTCTGACCTCCACGTATAAATAATAAGTAATCTAAGATATGACAAGAATTTATAACTAACAAAAAAAAATAAACTAATTAGGTTAAAACACAGCTTTTAAAGTAACAGTCACCCACCAATCCTTTTCAATAGCATCTATCACATATTAATTCATTAAGTTTTTGCAAATCCAGTTAGATCAATTTTAATCAGCTTCCAATCCTTGTATCTTAAACAAATCGGATCGAAATCTACTTCCGCTTCTGAAAAATCAACAAATTTCTTCAAAACTTCAATTCTATTACTGCCGTAAGGGTATCGTTCTTGGTGCAAATCCAACATTTGATTTATCTCATAGTGGGTGATGAGCTCATGAATATCCCAAAAATCTTTCTTTCTGCCTCCAAGTTCTATTACATCCAATTTCATCGCCACAATTTCTTGAATCGTAGCCATACGGATATTATCAATGATGATAGCATCTTGAATAAAGGGATCAGTGTAGTAAAGATCAAGCTTGATAGCATCCTGATCACTGTTTCCTATTATATAAGAAGTTCCCATCCCTATTAATTCCTTATTGGATGTGCTAACATAAGGAAACGTCGTTCTCAGATAAGCATCTATATTTTTGAAGTCAACTGAACCATAAAGTTCATCAGTAAACAAATCAATATCTACCGATAATCTATGGCCTAACTGGAGGCTAAGTGACGTTCCTCCGACTAACCTGAATTTCTCCAACTCTTTTGCTTTCATCAATTCATAAAGAATAGATTTAAGTAATGGAGTAACTGTATTGTAATGAATATTATTTGCCAATTTCTTTTAGGATATGATCAACAGTGTCTTTACCGTAAAATCTGGTTATTTCATTTTTTTCAATTTCGTTACCTCGTTCAAAGACTCTTTTAATAATAGCCTTTTTCTGAGTTTCCCATTTTATTCTCTCGATAGCGGTATCCCAAAATATAGCTGGCCGGAACTTGGACAAATCCGGTTTGTTCAATCTTTCTTGTTGATTTTTTTCTTCTTCGATGTCATGATATACTTGAAGAATCATTAAATATCCCTCTTCGAACCCTAAGGCCTTTTCAATTTTCAAAGCCAAAGATGTATTCATCTTACGCTTACCCTTGGTAATATCCCCTAAGATTTGAGGGTACTCACCAACAGAGATAGCAAACGGACCTTTTTTAAGGTTTTTCATTCGCAATTCTCTTTCCAAGATAAGACCAGGATGTACTCCTTTTATATTTGATATATCAATCATAAACACAAATATAAACAAATATGTTTATATAATTATGTTTATATTAGGTTAATTTTAATATGTTTTTTGTAGATATTCGTTTAATATTTTAGACATCCAAACCGGAATTAACTTGGCATCTTCCTTTATCACTTCTGAATCTTCTTCTTGTAAAGCTTTAAAAACAAGTTCTTTCATTTCTGGAGTGAGATTACTTTGACCAATTTGCTTTAACGCCTGAACAATTAATTTGACAATTTTACTTTTCAGTTTTAATTGTTTTGGGGTTGTACTCTTAAAGGTAATTACTCTTGAACCCACCTTAATTTCGCGAAGACTTCCATCTGTTAAATAAACAACACGCATAGGCACCTGAGAAGATAATCCTAATTTGTTCATTGCATAATCACCGGCAGGTATAATTTGAACTTGGTCGCGTTTTGCAATAGCTTCTGCGATATCCTCCATTGATGGATAAAGAATCCCTAATACCTCATCTTTTTTGGGATAAAGATAAACACCTTGCCCAAGTCGTAGAATAATACCTTCTTTAGTTAATCTTGAAAGAGATTGATTGATTGCATCAACGCTACCAAAATCCTTAAAATCAGAAGGAAATAAAATCGTTCCTTTACGGAAAGACTTTATTTTATCTTTTATTCTATGATGTATAGAGTTCTTCATCGAGATTAAATCTGTCATAAATTTATCACAAATTTCTGACAAAAGTAAGAGAGATGTATTTATTTTTTTATACCTTTAGCAAACGAATGCAAAACAGTTCATTGAACACATAGAAATATCGGTGGAGAAAGCGGTGTGTTTATGTTTTCGGGTTTTTATAACGCTTTGATTAGCAGGTGATTAAAACAAGAGTTCAAATCCCAGCGGGATCACATAGCGCCAAGAAGCCTCGGAGAAATTCGGGGCTTTTTTTGTTTTCAAAAATACGATGGGATTAATCAGATTCATTTTAGCTATTGGCGTTGTGTTTTCACACGCAGGCATGGCTTGGGGCTTTACCACGCTTGGCGGCAGCGTTGCTGTTCAAGCTTTTTACATCATCTCGGGTTTTTATATTGCGCTTATTCTTAACGAAAAATATATCAAACAAAACAACAGCTACAAGTTGTTTATCACCAATCGTTTTTTGCGCATATACCCTATTTATTGGGTGGTGTTGTTGCTCACAGTATTAAGTGCTATCGCCTTTAATCAATTTGGAAGCACTCAGTATTTCATTAGCTATTCTATGTTTCAAAAATACAGCGACAGCATGAGCATTGGTTCTTTCCTACTGATGATTTTCACTAATGTTTTTGTGCTTTTTCAAGACGCACTAATGTTTCTAGGACTAGACACCACCAACGGCTCACTCTTCTTCACCTCTAATTTTAAGGAAAGTAGTCCGAAATTATACCATTTCCTCTTTGTCGCTCAAGCTTGGAGCATAGCCATTGAAGTGCTTTTTTATCTCATCGCACCTATAATTGCCAGAAGAAAATTGCGAACTATATTGTTGCTAATTTTTTGTTCTCTCGCTTTGCGACTCATCATTTACTATCAATTTAATTTAGAAAGAGATCCTTGGACTTCGCGCTTTTTTCCAACAGAATTGTTATTCTTTTTATTGGGAGTTGTGGCCTATCGTATTTATGCTAAAATAAAACATCAAAAACTCAACAATGTATTTTTACATTGCACATGGATAACACTAGTGCTCTTTAGTGTATTCTACCGCTACCTGCCTATTCCGGCAAAACCCATAGTATATTTCGCTGTTTTTTTTAGTGCGCTTCCTTTCATATTTATCTTATCTAAGAATTGGAAAATCGATAGGCAATTAGGGGAATTATCTTACCCCATATACATTGTACATATTTTTATTTTAAGTTGGGTGGGAGCATTTCAAATGGAATCGAATAGTTGGAGATCAATTTTAGTGATTGCTTTATCTGTACTACTTGCCTATTTTCTTAATTTATTGGTAGGCGACAAAATAGAATTGTTTCGACAAAAACGATTAAAGTAAAACAAACGTTAACCAAACAAAGATTAACTCTTACTTCTTGTAATATTTGGTTAAATCAACCTCGTATGCAAAAGTGAAGTTGAAATACTTTCTGTTGTAGGTATCGTTAAAATCATTGGTGAACCCAGCCAAAAACTGAATATTTGAGAAGGGCATCCAACCTAACATTAGATTGTATCTGGTTCGGTTGTAAAAAGGCTCTTCGCTATTTAAAAACAATTCTATATCGCTTTGAATAAAAAGTGCGTTTTTTACCAATTTCTTTTTGTTAAGCGGAATAGAATTTTGAAAACGAAAACGGTGACGCAAATAAAAATTGTCATCATTAATCAATCGTTCTTCAATACGATAGCGAAAATCATACAATACTCGTCCTTTAGTGCTGGTGTATGAAATATGCTGCCACAAGCGCATCTCGGTTTGATACACCTCAACAATATCAGTTGCAGGCGACATATTTCTTAAAGATGCATAACCTGCACCAAACATAAAATGCGAAGAATCGGCGCGATAAAACGCGCCAATTCTAAACGCAAATTGTTCTACAGTCGGCAACAATGTATAGTGTCGGTAATTTCTTTCGGCATACATCGCCAAATTTTTAGTGAGCCATGTATTGCTTCTAAACGACATCCATTTGCCCAAATGCTGATCATTGTACTGTAATTGTTGTGCTTTAGAAAAAGAACAAAACAACAAAAACGCAATGAAAAAAAATCTATTCATGGCTAAACATTTGGATTCTCCACTGTAATCAATTCTTTAATCAATCCGTTGGCTACATCATACACCCAGCCGTGTAAAGATGGCGTTTTTGCATTCCTCCAAGCAGCCTTAATAACAGCGGTTTTTTGCAAATCTTGCACTTGTTCAATTACGTTCAACTCAACAAAACGTCTTCCTCTGGCCTCCATCTCACTAATGCCATCCAACTCAATTTTATTGAAACGGTACACATCTTTAATATGGTCGATCCAATTGTCAACTAAACCAAATTGCTTATCGGTCATCGCTGCTAAAACACCACCACAATTGTAATGTCCGCAAACAATAACATGCTGAACCCCCAATATACTTACCGCATAATCAAGGCAACTTAACATATTCATGTCGGTATGAATAACCATATTGGCTACGTTCCTGTGCACAAACACTTCTCCTGGCATGGCACCAATGATTTCATTGGCGGGCACTCGGCTATCGGCACAGCCAATCCATAATACAGGAGGTTTTTGCCCGGTAGCGAGTCTGGAAAAAAAATCGGGATTCTCGTCGATTTTTTTTGCCACCCATTTTTTATTGTTTTCTAAAAGTTGATTGTAAAAAGTTTGCATATCATTCATTTTTTAAAGTTAATGTAAATCTCCCTGCACTTCCAAATCTGGAATATTCTTTAATTCCAGATGTATATGTTTTTCTCTTGCCAATGCCTTGAAACGATGAATCGTATCTAAGGCATCATAATCGATGGTTTGTGCCTTAGAGCCATCAACTACTACTTTACTTTTTTCAGGCAATTCACTAAGTAAAGTCTGCAAACTAGGTTTATTCAAAAACGAAACGTGTTCGCTCAAAGTAATATGAATAGTACCATCTCCTTCCGTATCTTTAGCATAGAAATAAGGAATTTTAAAATTCGCCTTTAGTATATAGAATATTCCAACAGCCATACCGATACCTATGCCAATCAACAAATCACTCATCATGATAGCTAAAACCGTAACCACAAAAGGTATAAATTGATCTAAGCCCAACTTAAATTGTTTAATATATAGGGCTGGTTTTGTTAGTTTAAAACCCACTAAAATTAAAATGGCGGCTAAAGAAGACAAGGGTATATAATTGATGTATTTAGCAAAAACCAATACCGCAAATATTAATAAAACACCATGAAAAATACCCGACAATTTAGTTTTACTTCCTGCATTGATATTGGCCGAACTTCTAACGATAACAGCTGTTATAGGTAAACCTCCAATTAATCCCGATAAAATATTACCTGCCCCCTGTGCCATTAATTCTCTATTTTGTGGAGTAACGCGCTTTTGCGGATCGAGCTTATCTACTGCTTCCAAACTCAACAAAGTTTCTAGTGAGGCCACAAATGCTAAGGTAAGGGCAGTAACATACACCTGATAGTTTGATAAAGCAGAAAAATCTGGGAAAACTAAAGAATCGCCTATGTCTGTTAATGATTTAAAAGAAGGCAAAGCAACCAAGTGACTGTGTGCAATGGTGAAATCGGGGAATACAAACATGTAAAAGAGATTGGTAAGCACGCCAAACAAAACAGCCACTAAAGCACCCGGAATTTGTTTTAAAGCATTCACCCTTTGCACCCATTTACTTTCCCATAAAAGAAGAATGACAAATGAAATTGCTCCTGTAATCATTACGCCAAAATTCATATCTTCAAAAGCCTCTGCCAAATATGAAAAGGTGGTGTTTCCATCTTTTTGAAAAAACTCCATCTCTCCAAAATCATCACCATCCACACCTAAAAAATGGGGGATTTGCTTAAGTATTAAAGTGAGGCCGATGGCCGCCAGCATCCCCTTAATCACATTTGAAGGAAAATACAAGCTAACAACTCCTGCTTTCAATAGACCCAACAACAATTGAATTACTCCTGCCAACACCAAAGACAATAAGAAAGCTTCGTAACTTCCTAAAGTGGTGATGGCTGAAAGCACGATGATAATTAAACCAGCTGCCGGACCGCTAACACTAGTATGAGAGCCACTTAAAAAGCCTATCACCACACCGCCAATTATTCCAGCTATAATACCCGAAAACATTGGTGCACCAGAGGCTAAAGCAATTCCTAAACACAAAGGGAGAGCCACTAAAAACACGACCAATCCGGCCGGTAAATCTTTCTTTAAAGATTTTAAATAGAGATTTTTTTTCATTGAACACAATTTACGCATAGCAAAGCCATGCAGATGATACCTGAGTTAATTACGACAGTATAATCTTGTGATCGGGAGGTGGTGAAAATGTTTTGTAAAATCCTTGAGGAAGGTTAAAATTTTGCTGCTGTTTGTGAAGGGTTTGAATGTTGTTTTGAACGAAAAGCATCAGGTCACCAATATGATTCAACTCTTTAGAATCTTCTTCTTTTTCGCTTTCTTTTTCTTTAATCGGACTGTCATCATCGCTATCTTCCATCTCCTTTTCAACCAACACTTGCTTCTTTTCGTTCCCATTTATCTTGCTAGCAGCATCTAAAGTGATTTGCGCCAAAAAAATAGCGCAAAACGCTATCGCGAAAAATCTAATGATGTTATGTTTTGCCGAAAAAATCACAGTGTAAAAATAACAAAGCATTTAACATTTCAAGAAATTACTTCATTAAAAAAGTGTTAATTGTTGATTAATCTCAATGTATATATCTTGCACAACTTGGCTGGGTTACTTTAATAAGATAGATGCAATTCTACTCAACGATTTGAAAGGTGTGATTTAAAAAAACAAATTGAAGATGATAGTGCAAAACAATAAGCCGAACTATTAAAATTATTATCTTGCAAATCAAACCCATCAACATGACAAATCTCCCTCTACTATTCAAAGCCTTAAACTACGCGGCAGATCAACATAAAGCGCAGCGCAGAAAAGGAATGGAATCGGTTCCTTATATCAATCATCCTATAAAAGTCACCAATATTATTACGCAATTTATTCCCGATGCGAGTGACGAACTTATTTGCGCTGCAATTCTTCATGATGTGGTGGAAGATACAGATGCAACCATCGACGATATCAAAAACAAATTTGGCGACAACATAGCATCTATCGTTCAAGAAGTAACTGATGATAAATCGCTATCGAAAGCAGAAAGCAGAAGAAAACAAATTGAAAATGCGCCTAAACTATCTTACAACGCTAAAATAATTAGAGTGTGCGATAAGATTTCTAACGTACGTGATATATGCGGCGAAAATATTCCCGATTGGGATTACAAAACAAAAATTGAATACCTCAACTGGGCCGAACAAGTGGTTTACGCTTTAGATAAATTCCACGAAGAACTTCAATTTGCTTTTAAAGATGAAGTGAGATGGGGAAGACTGAAGATTAAATAGTTTTACCCAGTTCGTCATTGCGATCCGTCGGCTGACGAGCTGGGTGTGAAGAAAGAAGCGATTTTATTTAATCAAACTCAACCCTTCCAACGCCGATTTATCTCCAGGCACCAACAACAATACTTTATTAAATAACACCTGCGCTTCGCGCGTTTTGCCCAATTGAAAGTTAGTCCAAGAAAACATCAACAATCCATCATAAGTGAATGGATATAAATTCACCACTTTCTCGAAATATTTATAAGCCGTTTGATAATCTTTTTTATCGTAATAGATATACCCCATTCTGTAATTCGCAGTTGAATTCTGAGGATCAATTTCTAAAACTTTGGTATACTGTTCTATCACTTGATTCATATTGCCAAATGCACCAGCAGGATAAACATAACCCAAGCGAGCTTCAATAGAAACAGGCATAAGATTGATGGCTACTTGATAATACGTCATCGATTCTTTGTACTGTGCAGCGTTGTAACACAACCATCCCAAACGCAAATTTACTTCATAAGAAGTGGGCGCATATACTTTTTTCATTGTTGATATTGCCGCCGTATAATTCACCACTTTTTCGTAATAATAACTTTGGGTAAATGCATCTGCAACTGAGTTATCTTGTGCTTTTGCGCTATTGATTCCCATCATCAATAACATAATTAAGAAAAGTTTGAAAGTAGTTTTCATGGTTTAAATTTTAAAGAGAAAAATATTGAGTTAAATGAATAATTTGAGGTGTATCGCGCCTCCTTCATTTCGTTTTGATAAGTGGCCGACAAATCCCATTTTGGCGTCAAAGTCAAGGTGGCTGTAAGCGAGAGGCGGCCTGTTGTTATATCAGGAGAATTATTGATTAAAGCGCCATTCCACTCGGCAATATTATCAACTTCATTGTATAAATACGATGCAAACAAATTCACTCTATTGCTTGGCTTTAAATTAAGGAAAGGCATGGCAGCAAAATTCAATTTCGAATATTTTTGTTGCGCTATTAAATAAGCTTTAACGCCTATAGAAAATTTGATGTTTGATAAAGGATAAAAAGTATATGTTGCATCGTGCTGAAACTGAAATGCACTATCTAGCCATAATGCTGTAGAACCTAATGCAAATTCATGATTTCTGATATATTTAGAAACAGTAAACGACTCAACATAATTGTAGCCTAAAACACTTTGAGTGGATACTTTATTTTTCATCGGACCATTTGCAGGCGCCGTTAAATTCAAGCTGGTGTTTCTTTGCACAAAATGAAATGACCCTGCCAGCAACCAATTGCTTTTTAAAGGCACATTCATCTTTAGGAAATACTGATTCTGCTTAACATTCCAAATATCATTGCCCTGCGCATAATGCAAATAACTGTGCGTAAAATAAACTCTGTTGTATAGATAGTGTCCGATATTCACATCAAACACACTTGCATCGGGCACATCTGTAATGGTCGTTATTTTTTTTCCAGCCTCAACAGAAACAAAATCTACTGCTGTTAATTTGTCAAAACCAATTTTAGATTGTAAGGCTGCCGAAAACTTTTTCGCTACCCTTCTACTCTCTTCAAATCGTTGGGTAAAAACATAACAGTAGTACAAATATTCTTTAGGTAAATCTTCAAAAGAATTAAATTCTAGCGCTTTCACGAAATTATTTTCGGCGCTGAAATAATGCTTCAATTCGTAGTGGGCAATGCCCAATCGAATGCGTAAATAATAGTAATCTACATTGTTATCAAGAGCCGAATCACCTAGTAAAATCAAGGACTTCCAATCTTTATTCAAATACAATTGATAAGAGCGATACTCTACATATTCTGAAGAAAAGTCTTCTTGTGCTTTCACCGAAAAAGAAAACACAAAAAGCAACATCGCTATTATGCTATACGTTTTGCTACCAAACATTTTGTTCCTTCTTTAACAATAAATTTATTAATTCTGTCTTGACTCAATTCTATTTCAAATTGTAGTTCTTTTTGAATGGAGAGTCCAGATTTTGCTACGGCCGACGATTCAATTTTTATTTCACGAGGCTGCATCGCATCATCAATTTCTACAAATTTCGAAACATATTCTGCATTCAAATAAATTTTAAACGGCGCGATAAAATCTTGAATGGTTTTGCTTATTCCCGAGAAAAATCCATCGATAGGCAACACGTCTTTTACTTCCAAATTATCATAGTAACCCAAAAGTATTTTGTGCGCTCCTAAATAAAAATGATACAACAATGAATCTGTATCTCCTTTAAATTCGGTGAAATAATGTAGCGTTTCATTGTTTACCAAATAGGCGTACGATTGGGTTTCGTGACAATAAATGTACGTTAAATTCATAGCATCGGTAAATACTTCCCATTTCACATTTTTCTTATCGCCTTCATTGTCAACCTCAAATTCCATGGTCATGCCAGGCACAAAATAAAAGGCTTTAGTAAGCAACGAATTAGGTGCAACTTTAAAAATAGTTTGATTCTCTAAAGGATAATCGAAAGAATGAAAAGAATATTTCCCATTCAACTTTGAGATGTAATATGCCAATGGATATTTCAATGTTTTGGCACCAACGTACGGTGTACTTTGCATTTGAAAATGAATGTGCGGTTCGGGCGAACGACCAGAGTTTCCGCACGTTGCCAACACATCACCTTTCTTCACATAATCGCCTACTTTTACTTTGAATGAAGCATTTTTCAAATGCGTTAATTTGCTGTATAAAAAATCGGCGTGTTTAATTACAATTGCATTCCCCCAATTTTCGCCCAAGTTGATTTCACCGATAGCGTTGTCTTCTACTCCATCTAAAATAGTTACCACATAACCTGCTGCAGGTGCTAGCAATGGTAAATTATAGCAATAAAAATCTTCTACAGTTTCGCCCGGTGATTTAAATGTTTTTTGAGTTTCGTCGGCAATCACAAAATCGAAAGCAAAACGATAATCTTCTTTGTGCGTAATTTTTCCTTCGTGCGCTTGCGATACAAACCACTCGCCATAAAAAGGCAAATGAATATGGAAATAAGTGTCGTTTTTATAACGTTCTAATTTGTGGTGATGTGCATATAAATTTTTCTCTGGCGAATACAATTGCTGCAGTACTAAATCTAATCCGTTGGCAGAATAACGTTGCAACAAAACATACAACAATAAAATCACCACCAACGAAAAAGGAAGCGAATACATGGGCAATCCAAAAGCAAACAACACCTTACCCAGCGCGCTTATGCTTAAGGCAATCATCGCCGCAGAAATCATTACCAACAAATAAGTTCTCCACGAAGGAATCAAGAAAAATCCGCCTAAGGCAATAGATGACAAAATGTAATTGAAACCAATATAACTGTATTCCAATTCGCTCATATTTCCTTGAAACAATTCAACAAAATAATAGCCTGTTAGAAATCCTAAAACAGAGAGTGTAAATGCAATTCGTGAGTAAATCAATAAACCTAAAGCGATGATGATACCTACCAATAAATTGTATTGAAAGAAAATAGCGCCTAACGATTTTAAATAAACATCGATAAGCAACGGCAGCTTAAATGCAGTAATTTGAAGTATTACATCGCCCAACTCTTTACCCCAAAAACTATAAACTTCATTGATGGCAAAAATTCCGCGCTCGCTTAATTCAATAGCCTGAAAACCTCTTGCGCCCAGCAATACAGCCCACACGCCCAACATAAAAGGCAAACTCAAAAAAGGAATTCTATAGCTCGAGAAAAATGCTGCCAACCAAACTGAAATCAACATCGTGAACAAAGAACCTAACAATAATATTCCAAAGAAAGCTAAATTGAATTGAAAGAAAACACCAATGGTAAAACCAACCAAAATTGAGTTGTACGAATACAATGCACTGCGAATAGCTTCTTTGTTGTAGCCCATCCAATCGGCAAAAACAACTGAAGATGCTGCTGCAATAAATCCGCTAATACCAATGTATGGATCGATAAACGACGCCAACAGCAACAAATACCCAAACCATTTGTGATTGGAAAAAAATATTTGTCCGTAAGAATTGACGATACCGTCGCGATATAATAACAACTTCAATTTCATTTTCGTTGGTTCAATGTTCAACGTTCAAAGTTCAATGTTAGCTAACTTTAAACATTGAACCTTGAACATTAAACGATTTAAAGTTTAAACTCCTTCAAATACCCTGGCATCACTTCACAATTTTCAATAGAATCTAATGTTTCTCTATTTCTAATGACGTGAGGCTTTTCATTCATGTCAATCATCACCACTGCCGGACGCATTGCAATAAACTGCATCCATTGCGTCATGTTGTAAGCACCCACAGTATGCACCACCACATGATCATCTCTCTTCAACGGAGGTAAAGTTATATTTTCTCTGATAACATCTATGTTCATACATAACGGACCATACAATACCGCATCTTCGGTGTACTGAGAAAACTCTTGCGCCGGAGAAACTTTATGATCGTACCAAAAAGAAGTAAATAAAATGTTCACTCCGAAATCCATGATGGTTGCGCGTCTTCCGTCACTTAATCTTTTGTTAGAAATTACAGAACCCAACAACGAACCTGCTTCGTCAATCAATGATCGTCCCGATTCTAAAATCAACAATGGCAATTCATTTTCTACAAATCCGGCATTTAAAATTGCTGTTGAAATTGCTTCAGCATATTGATCGAACGTGGGCGATGTATCTACTCCTTGAAGGTAAGATCCTTTCAATGTATTTTTCGATGCGAAGCCTCCTCCTAAATCTAGATACTGAATGTTCTTTTTGTATTTTTTCTTAATACCTAAAGCCAAGTCAGATAATTTAGAAGCAGCGATAGCATAAGCGTTTGGCGACAACATGAAGGTTCCAATGTGTGCATGCAAGCCCACCAAATCCATTTTATCATTCAACATAATTTTATTGATGGCATCCCACGCTTGTCCGTTTTCATAGTTGAAACCGAATCTATCCCAAATGGGATAAACTCCCGTATCCATGTTTACACGAATGGCAACGCGTGGTCTTTGGTTCAACTCCATCGCCAACTCTTTAATCAAATAGAGCTCATCTAAATGGTCGATATGAATCAATGAATTGTTTTCAATGGCGAGACGTAAATCTGCTTCGGTTTTATCCGGACCGTTAAAAATAATTTTATTGCCAGGCACTTTATTTTTCAATGCTTTGTGGTATTCGAAACCAGAAACCACTTCGGCCCAAGAACCTTCTTGATGAAAAACATTACACACCGCATTGATGTAATTTGTTTTGTACGACCAAGCAAACTGCACTTTTGGATAACGCGTGGTGAAAGCGCGATTGGCATCTTTAAAAGTTTTGCGAATTGTTTTTTCAGAGATCACAAACAATGGCGAACCAAATTTTGCAATCAATTCCTTTACCGCCACTCCATCAACATGAGTAACTGGCGCGTATTCTGTTCTTGTTCCGAATTTGTTGGTAACACCTGTGTTTAAGCGAGTGATTACCGGACGTTCATACTGTTGCTTTTTCATATTCAATTTTTTTTAGTAGTTCTTATTTATTTTTTGCCAGTCGGGCTCCGACTATAACTCACCAAGTGTGCTTATTTTCTCGAATTCATCTAAGCCAACAATCATATCGTAAGCATAGCGAATAAACATTTTTCCAACATCGTATTTCTTAAATGGTTTTACATCTTCACCCATCGCCAAACGCATTAATGCATCAGGATGATTTTGTCCGCAACCCACCGCCAAATAAACCCAAGCAGGAAAACGCGGATTGATTTCCAACAAATAATAATGATCTTCATTGGTCTTGATAATTTCCAATTCCAATCCGCCACGCCATTTGGTTGACTTAATCATTTTGGTGGTCATCTTCATCAAATTATCATCGCTTATAGAAATACCTGCCCACGCTTTTCCTTTATCAGTGATATAAGTTTTGCGCATCGCCACTGCACCAATCGTTGTTCCTTTACCATCGCCCAGTGCAGTAACATTTACTTCTTGTCCGTGCACAAATTGCTGAATGATAATTGGCAATCCCCACTTCGCAGAAATTTTATTGAAATAATTGGCAGCTTGCTCTGGCGTATAAGCGATAGAAGCATCGTAAAATTTGCCTTTTACCACCAATGGATACGTGAACTTATCTTTCAGCATAGGAATTTCAGCAGTGCTAAAAATCATTTTGCTGTAAGGCACTTTAATGCCGTGCTTCTTTCCAAATTCATCTAAGTTGGCTTTGTGTCTTTCTTCGAACTGCTGTTCTGTAGGCACAAAAACTTTGATTCCCATTACCTTATCGAAATGATCGGCCAGCTTGATAAAGCTAAACAACTCCGCATCGAAATTGGGGATGATTAAATCTATTTTCTCAATAGAATGAATGTATTGCAAACGGGTTAGCAAACTGTCCATTCCTGAGGAAGGAAAAGGAATTTGGTACGTTTTATCTACCAAATCGTGCATGTAAATTCCTGGTTCTAAAGCTTCGTATGACAACCCAATGATACGCACATCGTATTCCTTACTCTCTCTCAAACCTCTTATTACAGGCACTCCTGGTCCCGGACTGTCAATCGCATTTAAGCCCGTAACAGCCACGGTGATTGTTTTTTTCTTCTTAGCCATTTTGTTCAATTTTAGAGGTGACTACTTCTTCCCTTCTTCTGCAACTTTCAATTTCACAAGAACATTTACAAAATCGTAAAAGTCTTTTTCAAAAGAAGATTCATCTGTCAAGTAGTTATCTACAACATGTTTTTTAATCTCATCTGCCGATTTACCTTCTTTCAGCATTTTGATAATTTCTAAACCAATTGGATTGGTAGAAAATGAATCTCCCGATGACGGATCGAAAACGAATCCCGAATCGCTCAAAGCGATGTTCTTTTTTATATTCATAAAGTTTGATTTTTAGATGTTATTACCACTGTAGCAAAGAAACACCAAAGCCTAACACTTATTGTTATAGTTTAAAGCGAAAATGTTATAAGATTCGGACGAAAAAAATAAAGTTTTGGAAGGGAGGCAACTGTTGGG
>Ga0208960_1000820_pt1 | contig 17050 bp, 15 predicted proteins | sample GreLakmeON33MSRF_FD_187703 | JGI IMG/M metagenome (GOLD analysis project Ga0208960, IMG submission 187703) | Freshwater lentic microbial communities from great Laurentian Lakes, MI, USA - Great Lakes metaG ON33MSRF (SPAdes) | ecosystem: Environmental > Aquatic > Freshwater > Lake | place: Great...
CTAAGCGTCGCGCTCGGGCCGCCGCAGGATTTGGCGGCCTGCGCGCCGGAGTCGCTGGATAAATTTTTGCTGGAACGTTACTCGGCGTTCACGAGCCATCGGGGACGCGAACATGGCGTTCGTTTTCAACGGCCATGTGCTCGACACGGGCGCGGGACGTCTGGTCGGCGTGGGCGATCACGGCAACCGCGTTTACCAGATCCTGGCGAACTATCAGTTCCAGCCTTACGGCGGCGGCGGCTTCCTGCGGTTGATCGAGTTTTTTCCCGACCAGGACCGGATGTCGGTCCGCTCCTACGCGCCGTACTTGAACAAATCCCACACGGGCGATTCCCGTTATGAATTCGCCTACACCAACCTCGGCATGTTCTCCAACACCGGCCCCACCTATCTCATCGACTCGAACCAGGCCATCGCCAGCGTGACCATCATCAGCGACGATCTGGATTTGTCACCGCCAGACGTGGACAGTCTCCGGGCGCGGGGATTGCCCCAGGAAATCATCGTTCAATTCAACTAGCCGCTCGACCAGGCCAGCGCGGAAAAACCGCCCACTACTCGGTGGACCTGGGCGGCACCATCACCGCCGCGCCGCTGACCGCGGATTTGCGAACGGTGATTCTCACCGCCGCGGGTCTGCGCGCCGGCCCTGTTTATCAGCTCACCGTCCTGCACGTCCGAGACCGCACCGCGCAGTCCAACGAGATCACCAGTCTGCTGCACCGTTTTTTTCTTATCAGCCGGTGCTGCTGGCGGATGATATTTTTGACGGCGATTTTGCCAGATGGACGGTGGTGGACGAGGGCCAACAGCAAGGCCTGTCCGACTGGAAGGTGGCCCTCGGCAGATTCCTGCAGTCTTCCAACATCCTGGGACCAGCCCCCACGTTCGTGGATCATTGCCAGGGGACTTTCCCCTTCTGGAACCACCCGGCGGCGCTCGAATGGACTAATTATTCCTTCGCGCTCACGCTGCGGAACGCCGATGACGACGGCCTCGGGGTTTTGTTCCGTTACCAGAACCCGTCAAATTACTACAAGGTGGAATTGGACAGCCAGCGCAGTTTTCGCAAGCTGCTGAAAATGACCGGCGGCGTGGAAAAACCCCTGGCCACCGCCGCCGGCGGCTACGTTTTGAACACGAACCTCGCCTTGCGCGTGGAAGTGTCCGGCAGCCAGATCACCGTCACGCTCGATGGCGTCGTGCTGTTCGGCGGCCCCGTCAGCGACAGCGATCTCGCCATCGACACCGTGGCCCTCTATTGCTGGGGCAGCACGGGGGCCACCTTTGGCAACAACGTCGTCAAACTGCCCAACCAGTCGCCGGTGGTGACCCTGTTCGCGCCGGCGAATGAAACGACCTTTCCCGCCTCTGCCAGCATCGGTCTCGTGGCCGGCGCCACCGACTTCGAAAATTAACTCAGTCTCGTCGAGTTCTTTGACGGCGACACGCTCCTGGCGGGTTTCATCTCGCCCCCCTTCGTGTTCACCTGGACCAACGCCTCGTTCACCAGCCACTTGCTCACCGCGCGGGCCACCGACAGCCAGGGCACCGTCACCGTCTCCGCGCCCGTCATCATTCACGTCGTTTACACCTCCGCGCCGCTGCTCGATCCGCCGCAGAGTCAGAGCGTCGTTTCCAACAGCAGTTTCTACTTTCGCAGCCGGGCGGCCGGCAGCCCCGACCTCCGGTATCAATGGCGCTTCGACGGCGTGGACCTCGACGGCGCGACCAACCGCCTGCTCTATTTCAACAGCGCCCAGGCTGCCCAGGCGGGGGCGTACCGCATGGTGGTTTTCAATCTGACCGGCAGCGACACCAGCGCCCCGGCCGTGCTGACCGTGGTTGCGCCCGTCTCGAATGTGGTCGCCACTAATACCCCGCCACCCCACATTGCAAACTTTGAGCAGATCGGTCAGGGCCAATTCCTCCTCACGTTGACCGATCCGCTTGGCGCCACCGTCGTCCTCTAGGCTTCCACCAACCTGCAAGATTGGAGCCCCCTGATCACGCTGACCAACAGTGGCGGCACCCTTTACTATTTCGACCCGGCCGCCGTCCATTCCTTCCAGCGTTTTTATCGCGCGATCCTGGGGCCGTGAAGCGCCGCGCTGGTCGTCGTTTTTTCTCGCCGGCAGAAATCTTGCCCGTCATTTCCTCGCCGCGCTTCGCCCCGGCTTGACTTTACTTTCCTCAAAACTCATTTTCTTGGCCCGCCCGCCGGACAACGGGCCACACAACATATTTTATGAGCAACGCGCACAACCTTTTTGACACGCTCCAATCCTTCGACCTTGGCAATGGCAAGCAGGGCAAATTCTATTCGCTCCCCGCGCTGGAAGCGGCCGGAGTCGGCCCTATCTCGCGGCTGCCCGTGAGCGTCCGCATCGTGCTGGAATCTGTGCTGCGGAACTACGACGACAAGAAGGTCAGCCAAGCCAACGTGAAGGAACTCGCGAACTGGAAGCCCAACGAGACGCGCACGGCGGAGATCCCCTTCGTCGTCGCGCGCATCGTGTTGCAGGATTTTACCGGCGTGCCGTTGCTGGTGGATCTCGCGGCGATGCGCAGCACCGTCGCTAAGCTTGGAAAGAATCCCAAGATTATCGAACCGCTCGTGCCGGTGGACCTCGTGGTGGATCACTCGGTGCAGGTCGATGCAGCGGGCGCGGCGGATTCGTTCGCGAAGAACCTGGAGATTGAGTTTCAGCGCAACCGCGAGCGCTACCAGTTTCTCAAGTGGGGCATGCAGGCGTTCGACACCTTCAAGGTCGTCCCGCCCGGCATCGGCATCGTGCATCAGGTCAACCTCGAATATCTCGCCAAGGGCGTGCTCTCCGCCGGCGACGTTTATTATCCCGACACGCTCGTGGGCACGGATTCGCACACCACGATGATCAACGGTCTCGGCATCGTCGGCTGGGGCGTGGGCGGCATTGAGGCCGAGGCGGGCATGCTCGGGCAGCCGGTTTATTTCCTCACGCCGGATGTCGTGGGCGTCCAGCTCACCGGCGCGATTCGCGAAGGCGTCACCGCCACGGATGTCGCGCTCACCGTCACGCAAATGCTCCGCAAGGCGAAGGTCGTCGGCAAGTTCGTCGAGTTCTTCGGACCCGGTGCCGCCGCGCTCCCGCTCGTGGACCGCGCGACCATCGCGAACATGGCTCCCGAATACGGCGCGACGATGGGCTTTTTCCCCATCGACGAGGAATGCACGAACTACCTGCGCGCCACCGGCCGCAGCGAGGCGCATTGCCTGATGTATGAGAACTACTACAAGGCGCAGAATCTCTGGGGCATTCCGCAGGCCGGCCAGGTGGATTACTCGCAAGTCATCGAGCTCGATCTCAACACGGTGAAGCCCAGCGTCGCCGGACCGAAACGTCCGCAGGATCGCATCGAGCTGCCGAACCTGCGCCGCGAATTCTTCAGCTCGTTCCAACGCCCCGTGACCGAGAACGGCTTTGGCAAGACGCGCAAAGACTTCTCGAAATCCGTGAAGGTCGAGATGACCTCGAAGAAGAAGGCCACCGTCGGCACCGGCTCCGTGCTCATCGCCGCCATCACGAGCTGCACGAACACGAGCAATCCGAGCGTGATGATTGCCGCCGGCTTGCTGGCGAAGAAGGCCGTCGAAAAAGGTCTGAAGGTGAACCCCGCCGTGAAAGCGTCGCTCGCGCCCGGTTCGCGCGTGGTCACGGATTACCTCAAGAAGACCGGCCTCACGCCTTACCTCAACAAGCTGCGCTTCAACCTCGTCGGCTACGGCTGCACGACGTGCATCGGCAACTCCGGCCCGCTCGACGCGAACATCGAGGAGGCCGTGGTGAAGAACGATCTCATCACCGCCAGCGTGCTCTCGGGCAACCGCAACTTCGAGGCGCGCGTGCATCAGAACATCAAGGCGAACTTCCTCATGTCGCCGCCGCTCGTGGTCGCGTTCGCGCTCGCGGGCCGTGTGGACATCGACCTGAGCTGCGAGCCGCTCGGCAAGGACAAGGACGGCGAACCCGTCTATCTCGCCGACCTCTGGCCCACGCTCCAGGAAGTGCGCGACGCCATGCAGTCGTCGCTCAAGCCGGAGATTTTCCAGAAGCTCTACAAGAACTTCGCGTCGCAGAATCCGAAGTGGAACGAGATCCCGTCCACCGTCGGCAACGTGTATGAGTGGGACCGCCAGAGCACCTACATCCAGGAGCCGCCGTTCTTCACGAACTTCGAGATGCAGCCCGGCAGCATCGCTGAAATCAAGGGTGCGCGCGCCCTCGGCATCTTCGGCGATAGCGTGACCACCGACCACATCTCGCCCGCCGGCGCGATCAAGAAGGCTTCGCCCGCTGGAAAGTTCCTCGGCGAGAGCGGCGTCGAGTTCGTGGACTTCAACAGCTACGGCTCGCGGCGCGGCAACGACCGCATCATGACCCGCGGCACCTTCGCCAATGTCCGCATCAAGAACCTGATGCTTGGCGGCGAGGAAGGCGGCAACACGATCTACCAGCCTACCGGCGAGAAGATGGCTATCTACGACGCGGCGGTGAAGCACATCGCCAGCGGCACGCCGCTCATCATCCTGGCCGGACAGGAATACGGCACCGGCTCCAGCCGCGACTGGGCCGCGAAAGGCACGAACCTGCTCGGCGTGAAAGTCGTCGTCGCGCAGAGCTTCGAGCGCATCCACCGCAGCAACCTCGTCGGCATGGGCGTGCTGCCGCTGCAATTCAAGGAAGGCACCACCGCGCAGACTCTGAAGCTCGGCGGCACCGAGACTTACGACGTCGTCGGTCTCGACGCGAACCTCAAGCCCCAGCAAGACCTCATGCTCAAGATCACGCGCCAAGACGGCACCGTGGAGAACATTGCCGTCGCCTGCCGCATCGATACCCCCATCGAGATCGACTACTACCAGCACGGCGGCATCCTGCCGTATGTGCTCCGGCAGTTGGTCGCCAAAGCCTGATTCTTGGGATCGGATTCAACGCCGAGTCTCGTCAGGGACTCGGCGTTTTCATTTCAAGTATCTTGCCGAGGATTTGCCCCATGTCCTCGTTGTGCTGCTTGGAGGCGATGGCGAAGGCGCGGACGATGTCGAGGAGGAAGCCTGCGTTGGCGTGGCTGAATTCGTAGAAGACGGTTTCCTTCGTTTTCGCGGGACCAGGCGCGCGCGGTTTGCCATCGGCGGTCAGCACACGCGTCATCGGGATGCAGACGTAGACCATCGCCTGGTTGCCGACGGCGCGCTGGCGGGGCTTGAGCTGGATTTGAATCCAGCCGTGCTCGGTCTCGCGCAGAAACTGTGGGACCTTTTGCGTCCAGCGGGTGAAGCCGTCAGGCAGCGCGCCGCCTTTGTTTTCCAACGGTGTTTTCTCCGTGGTGATGCCTTCGCGTTCCTCCAGCGTGGCCTCGGAGAGTTTGGCAAGGCGGTCGCGCTCGCGGAGGATGTCGTTTGTGGAGATGACACCGAGTCGCAGCGCGTCCACGAGCATCTTGCTCAACTCCGCGCCGAACTTCGTCTCGCCCTTGCGGACGAACTGAATCGCCTTCACGACATTCGGCGCGTCGGCCTCGCGGGTGTCGTAGCCGATTTGCCATTCGAGAAAATGCTTTTCGCCGAGCACCGTCTTGGTGGGCGCGAGCGGCTCGCCATAGCCGTCCGGCGTGCGCTCTTTCGGGCGGACCTTGCCCGACACATCGGTGAGCGGGAGCCGGACGCGGAGGGCCTGCCCGGCAGTCTCAACGCGGACAAGCTTGTATTCCGTGTCGGCTCCATAGGCGCGAGCAATCCAAGTAAAAGTCAGGACGAGCGCGACGACAAACCGCAGTGCCGCGCGGCCAAGTCCGTGGTTGGTGTTCAGGTTCATTCCTTTTCTCCTTCTAGTTTCGCGAGCTTCGCGGTGGCGACGGCGGTGTTGCCGATGACGCTGGCTTTGAAAGTCACGCCGGCGTTTGGGGCGAGGTTGCGGATGGTGTCGGTGGCGAGGTCTCCGGACTTGCCATCCTTGCGCGTGAGGACGAACTCCAGCTTCACGTTGAAGTATTGCTTCGCCGCGTGATTGGTCACGACGCCGACGATGTATTGCAGATTGCCGTCCTTGGCCTTCTGCACCTCGAAGTTCAGGATTTGCAAATCCTCGCCGGGCTTGCGCGCGGGCGGCGTCCCCTTCGCGAGAAGTTCTGCCGTGGCTGTGGCGGATGGCGCTGGCGGCGGAGCTTTGCCGGGAGAACTGGCGGTGGGCTTGGATGGCGGCGGCTTCGGCTCACCCTTCACGACTTCAACCGTCTTCGCGGCCCGCCGGAACTGGCTCCAGAGCTTGAAGCTGATGAAGCCAACCACGGCGAGGGCGACGAGGACGCTCAAAACCACTTTAAGAACCTTCTTCGGCCTCGCGCCCGTGGGGGCGGGGTCCACAGGTGAGAGCACGGTCGCAGCCGGAGTGGGCGGTTCGACGACGATCGCTGGCGGGGGCGTCCGGAGCGGCGCGGTGTCCGCAACGGCAACCAGCTTGGTCTCGATGCCGCAGTGTGGGCAGGTGGTGGTGATGCCGAGCGCGTAGGCGGGGAACTCCAGATGACCCTGGCAACTGGCGCAGGCGCATTTGAGGTAGTCGGTGTCGCTCATAGCATCTGGGACCGTCAAAGGGTTTGTCGAACAGCGGCGCGAGGCGAGAGGAAAGTGAACATGGAGTGGAGCACCAGTCTCCGTCCCGGCACGCGATCAACTCGCCTGAGACCGGTTCGTTGGAGCACCGAGTTTCGCGCTGCACCGGGCAACGGGGATGGAAGCCGCCGGACGCTCGCTCAGTTCACGAAGGTAAACTCGTTGGCGAGGATGAGGGCATGGGCGTATTCGGCCCACGCACTCAGCGGGCGCGGCGTGATGCGTGGCAAGGAAATCGGCAGTTTGCCTTTTGCTGCGGCGACGCGCACCGGTGCGGCCTGAACGGTGGGCGTGGCTGCCGTAGGCTTGCTACCTGGCGCGGGCGCTTCCTCAAAGAACGCGAGGCCGAGCTGGATTTCCTGTGCGGTCGGCGGGCGTTGGAAAATGAGCTGGTAGAGGAACCCGATGCGCTTCGCGTCGTCCTCGACGCTCTTAAAGTCGGTGCGTTCGACAATCTTCCTCGCCTGCTCGATGACCAGCGGGTTGTTCATCAGGAAGAGCGCCTGCTGCGGGACGGTCGTCTGGTAGCGCTTGCCGCTGGGCATCTCGGGCTGGGCGAAATCGAAGTGGTTCAGCACCTCGGCCACGTTCGCGCGGTCAATGTAGCCATACAGCGTGCGGCGCGTGGAGTAGCTGCCTTGCGGACGCAGCGCGCCGCCCTTGGCCTTTTCCTTGCCGGGGTTGTTGGCACTGCCGCCGCCGAGGTTCACGGGCTGGCCGCCCAGCGTGCGGTCGAGCGAGCCGGCCATCGCGAGGATGGAATCACGCAGCGGCTCGAACTCCAGCCGGCGCACGTTCTGCCGCCAGAGCAGGCGGTTGAACGGGTCGAACTGCGCGTAACGCGGGTTGTCCGTGCTCGCCTGCTGGTAAGTCGCAGACATCACGATGAGCTTGTGGAGTTTCTTCACCGACCAGCCGTTGTCAGTGAGGTAGGTGCTCAAGTAGTCGAGCAACTCCGGGTGGCTGGGCGGCGTGCTCATGGTGCCGAAGTCGTCGGGCGTCAGCACGAAGCCCTCGCCGAAGTGGTGCTGCCAGACGCGGTTCACCAGCACGCGGGCGGTGAGCGGGTTGCTCTTGTTCGCGATGCTGTAAGCCAGCTCCAGCCGACCGCTGCCGGAGGCGAACGGCTTGGCGTTCGGAGCGCGGAACATCTCCAGGTAACGGCGCGGGACGAGGTCGCCCTTGTTGTCCTTCTCGCCGCGAATGTAAACCGGTGAATCCTTCGGCATGGCCACGTCTTGCACCACCATCGCGCGCGTCGGAGCGCCGGGGTGCGTGATGTCGAGCCGGTCTTGTTTGACCTCGAGTTCGAGCGCTTCCTTCTGCATCTCCTTCTTGGAAGTGCCCTTGGTCTTGGCGGCCTTCGCGGCCTTGGCCTGGGCGGCGAGGTCGGCGGCGGTCTTGTCCAGCGCCGCTTTCTCCTTCAGGTATTCCGCATACTTCACCTTGTCCGCCGTGGCGATGATGGGTAGCTCCTTGGGCTCCTCGATGTTCGAGAAGATGCCGTGCAGCGCGTAGTAATCCTTCGTCGGAATCGGGTCGAACATATGGTCGTGGCAGCGCGCGCAGGCCACGGTCAGGCCGTTGAAGGCCTTGGTCACCACGTCAATGCGGTCGTTGATGATGTCGTCGCGATTGCCATCGAAGTGGTCGCCCACGGTGATGAAGCCCAGCGCGGCGAGCGAGGTGCGATCCTTGTTGTTGGGCAGCTTGTCAGCGGCAATCTGCTCGCGGATGAACTGGTCGTAAGGCTTGTCGCTGTTGAACGCCTTGACGACGTAGTCGCGATACGTCCACGCGAACGGATACGCGGGCGACTCACGGCGCTTGGCGGGGTCGCCGACGGTGTCCGAATAGCGCGCCACGTCCAGCCAGTGGCGACCCCAGCGCTCGCCGTAGTGCGGCGATGCCAGCAGCTTGTCCACGAGCTTCTCGTAGGAAGTGGAAGATGTGTCGTTCACGAACGACTCGACTTCTTCCGGTGACGGCGGCAGGCCGATGAGGTCGAAGTAAAGGCGGCGAATCACCACGCGTTTGTCGGCGGGCGCGCTGGGCTTGAGGTTCTTTTCCTCCAGCTTCGCGAGGATGAAGTTGTCCACGGGGTTCGCGGGCCATGACTTGTTCTGCACAGCGGGCGGTTCCTGTTTCTTGACCGGCTGGAAGGCCCACCAAACCTTGCGCTCGGCGGCGTTCGCGTATTTGCCCTTGGCCGCGCCGGAGCGCGGGTCAGGCGCGCCCATCTTCACCCACGCGACGAGATCAGCGATTTGCGCCTCGGAAAGCTTCTCGCCTTTGGGCGGCATCTGGAGATTTGGGTCGGCGTAGCGGACGGCGCGGATGAGCGGGGACTTGTCCGGGTTGCCGGGGACGACGGCGGGGCCGGAATCGCCGCCCTTGAGCACGCTATCTCGGGTGTCGAGCGCGAGGCCGCCCTTGGTCTTACCCTCGGCAGTGCTGTGGCACTTGAGGCACTGGCCGGCGAGGATGGGGCGGATTTTGTTTTCGAAGAACGCGGACTGGTCGGCCGTGAGTGTGGCTGGCGCGGCGGGGGCCTTTCCAGTCGGTGCCGCAGGCGACGCTGGCTTCGCAGCGGAAGCCGGTGCTGGTTTTGCGGGGGGCAATGGCTGCTTTTTTTTCTTCGCGTCCGCAGCGGGTGCCACGCCGACGACGAGTGCGAGGTAGGCCAATAGAAGTATTGCGGGTTTCATGTTGTCTCTTTAAGCGATGATCCCCTTGACGACCTTCCCGAAGTTGTCCGTCAGGCGGAAGTCCCGGCCGTTGTAGCGATACGTCAGCTTCTCGTGGTCGAAGCCCATCAGCGCGAGCAGCGTCGCGTGGTAGTCGTGGACGTGAACCTTGTCCTTCACTGCCATCGCGCCGAACTCATCCGTCGCGCCCCAGACGGTGCCGCCCTTAACGCCGCCGCCCGCGAGCCAGTGCGAGAAGGCACGGTTGTTGTGGTCGCGGCCGGGGTCGGCGTTGCCGTTCTTATCGCGCGTGGGCTTGCGGCCGAACTCGCCGCCCCAGATGACCAGCGTGTTGTCCAGCATCCCTCGCTGCTTCAAGTCCGTGAGCAGCGCCGCCGCTGGGCCGTCAATCTCGCCGGCCTTTTGGCGCAGCCGGTCCGCGAGGTCGTTGTGGTGGTCCCAGCCGCTGGCCCAGACTTGCACGAAACGCACGCCGCGCTCGACGAGTCGCCGCGCGATGAGGAGCTGCTTGCCCTGCGCCGAGCTGCCGTAGATCGAGCGGATATTCTCCGGCTCCTTGCTAATGTCGAACGCGTCCGTCGCCGCCGTCTGCATCTTGTAAGCCATCTCGAAGCTCTCGATGCGCGCCTCGAGTTGCGCGTCCTTCTGCAAGTTCTGGCTGTGAATCGCGTTGAGCTGGTGGACGAGGTCGAGCTGGCGGCGTTGTTCTTTCGGGGCCAGGTAGTTGTTCCGAATGTTCTCAATCATCTGGTCCACGGACGCCGCCTGCGTGTTGATGCTCGAGCCTTGGAAAATGCCCGGCAGGAAGGCGGACTGGTAATTCTGCGCGCCGCCGGGCGTGCTGCCGCCGGGCCGCAGCGAGATGAAGCCGGGCATGTTCTGGTTCTCGGAGCCCAGGCCGTAGAGGGTCCACGCGCCGAGCGAGGGCTTGGCAAGGCGGAGCGAACCGGTGTTCATGAACACCGTCGCCACGTCGTGCGCCGGGATGTCGGTGTGCAGCGAGCGCACCACGGCCATGCTGTCTGCGTGCTTCGCCAAGTTCGGAAAAACCTCACTGAACTCAATGCCCGATCGGCCTTGCTTGGTGAACTTGAACGGCGAGCCAAACGCGACACCGTTGCCACCGGAGATGGACTTGCCGTCGTTCTTGGTAAGCGCGGGCTTCGGGTCCCAAGTGTCCACGTGCGAGGGCGCGCCCTGCGCGAAAATGTGGATGACGCGCTTGGCTTTGGCGGGGAAGTGCGGGGTCTTGGGCGCGAGCGGATTGAGGTCGTTCGCCGCTGCGGCGGCACACGCCTCGTCGCCGAACATCGCTCCAAGGCCCACCGCACCCATGCCCATGCCGAAGCGGGCGAGCCATTCGCGGCGCGTGAGGAAGAGGTCCGGAAGCTGGGCCTGATGTTCGAGCGGGTTCATAGCGTGAGCGTTTGTTGCCACTTAGGACGGCAACGGAGTGGCACTGGTTTCAGGAGCCGTTGCAACACTTGGGCATTTGGGGAACTTAGCGAGTATAAACCGGAGAAATCAGTAGGGGGTAGTTGCTTCTCGAAGCGGTTGGCGAGCACGGGCTTCTTGCACCGCTGGACAAGCCGCAGGGCAATTGCGGCTTTGCGGCAAACGATGAAGCACTTGCCCGTTGTTGGGCATGCGGAGCGGGAAGGATCCGCACCCCGAAGACCGCGGTTGCCAAACGGTCTGTGCTAGGATGAATTCATGGCCAAGAAATCCATCCCCGTTCCAGCCCTTTCTCCAGCGCGCAAACCATCCCCCAGCCCTGCGGCCGTGGACGCGCTGTGTGTCCTCCTCTCCACCTACATCGACCTCAATGTGCCCACGCCGCAGGAATTGCTCGACCTGCTGCCGGAGGATGCGTTCACCGTCGGCACTGCGCAGCCGGCGGGCAAGGTCGCCGCGCCGCGACGGTTGATCCCCGCCTGCTTCTCGCCCCGCTACTCCGCCGCTACTCCGACGGCCTCCATGCGCAAGCTCGGTCCCGTGGCGTGGCACGCCGTCGCCGAGGGGTTGGCGGAGATCTACCTGCCCGAACCAGTTGACCCGATCAGGCTGCGCTGGTTGCACACGCCGGAATACGTGGACGCGTTCATGGCAGGGAAAGCACCCCTGGCATCCTCGCAAGGCTGGTCATGGACGCCGCAGATCCGCGACGGCGTGCTGGCCATCAACGGCGGCCAGTTGCTCGGAGCCATGCTGGCGCTGGAGCACGGCATCGCGGCCAACATCGCGCAGGGATTTCATCACGCCCGCCCGGAAGAGGGGGGCGGCTACTGCACCTTCAACGGTCTGGCGCTCGTTGCGCAGGAGTTCCCGGACCACAAGGTGATGGTGCTGGACTGCGATGAGCACGGGGGCAATGGCACCGAGGAGTTCACGCACCGGTTGCCCAACCTCTTCAACTACTCCATCCACGGCACGTCCTTTGGGATGCATGGCTGCAAGCGCAGCATCCGCTGCACGCTCCCGCCCGTCACCGGCGATTTCGCGCGCTACCGGAAGGCCTTGCGCAACGCGTTTGAGCGGGCGGATCGCTGGAAGCCTGACCTGCTCCTCTACCAAGCTGGCGCGGATCCGCACATCAATGACCCGCTCGGCACACTTGGCATGACCACGGAGCAGATGCTCGAGCGGGACCGGATCGTGTTCGAAGGTTGTCGGGAACGGAAGTTGCCGGTGCTGTTCGTGCTGGCGGGCGGCTATCAGGAACCGATCGAGACCGAACTACTGCCGCTGCACCTGAACACCTTCCGAGCGGCGCACGCGGTTTACATGGCCCGAGCGTAGTCGGTGGCGAATCCTTGCATTCCATTCTCGCAGCCGCGACGATCATCCACACAATCACACAAGTTCCGCCATGGGGTTCTACTATCGCAAATCTGTCAGCCTCGGACCGTTCCGGGTCAACGTCAGCAAGTCTGGCGTGGGCTACTCGGTCGGCGGCAAGGGCTTTCGGACCGGGGTGAGCAGCCGGGGCAAGCGCTACAGCGCCTTCAGCCTGCCGGGCACCGGGTTGGGCTATCGCACCGCCCATCAGGGCAGGGGCTGCCTGCTGGTCGCGATCGGGTTGCTGGCGGTGACGATGCTGTTGTTGAAAGGCCTACGATGATGATCTGGAAACGAACCCTGCGAACTAGTTCCTCCGAACGATTCTTGGCTACCCGCGACGGCAAGGATGTGGCGGCGGTGGACCTCCACTACCTCGCCAACGGCACTGTCAGCGGGACGGTGGTGCTCCTGAAAGAGGCCGGCTGGAAGGAAGCCGACATCCCCCAGTTGCTGCAATCGCTGGACGAGGATTTCTTGCCCGACGTGGACCTAGCCTCCGGCACGCTCACCTACACCGTGGTCATTGGCGAGGTGATGGGGAATTTCGAGGCGAGTGCGGTGTGAAACGTTTCTGAACCAACAACGAGGCAAAGCGAAACGACCAGAAACAAACGCCTTGCCCCGATCTTTTGCAGCCACAGAGCGCAGGCGGAACGCTCGCTCACGGTCGGCTTGTTTTTGACACTGCCGGGTGTTCCGCCTACAACGCTGCGCGATGAAAGTCCTTATTCTCGGCGCGGGTTACGCAACCCGCCTGTATCCCCTCACGCTCACCCAGCCCAAGCCGCTGCTGCCCGTCGCCGGCAAGCCGATGATTGACTACGTGATGGACAACCTCGCGGCCATCGGGGGGATTGACCGCGTCTATGTCGTGACCAACGCGAAGTTCGCCGGGCACTTCCAGAAATGGGCCGATGACTACAGCCAGCGCGCGCCCTTCGCCTTCACCATCATCAACGACGGTTCCACGGATGACTCGAACAAGCTCGGGGCCATCGGCGATCTGAACCTCGTGCTTCAGCGCGAGCGCGTGGATGACGACCTCATCGTGGTGGCGGGCGACAACCTGTTCAGCGAGAAGCTCGGCGCGTTCGGCGCGTTTTGCCGCGCGAAGAACGCGCCGGTGCTCGGGCTTTATGACGTGGGCAGCCTCGAAGCGGCGAAGAAGTATGGCGTCGTCGCCGTGGACCGCGAGGGCGTCATCACCGACTTCAAGGAGAAGCCCGAGCAGCCGGCCAGCACGCTCATCGGCATCGCGCTCTACTACTATCCGCGCGCCATCCTCCCGCTTGTGGCCCAATACCTCGCCGAGGGAAACAACCCCGACCAGCCGGGCCGATTCGTCCAGTGGCTTTACCCGCGCACGCCGGTCTTCACCTGGACGGTGCCGGGCATCTGGTATGACATCGGGTCGAAGGAGACGCTGGAGGAGGCCAACCGTATCTTCGCGCAAGTGAGCCACAAGCAGGGTTAGCCACAAAGAGGCTCAGAAGGCGCAAAAAGAGTTCTTCCCGCGCGCCTAAATGTTGCGGTCGAAGCTGCGGCCCATTCCACACCGAGTTTCCACTTTGTGCCTTCTGCGCCTCTTTCTGCTAATCCCTCAGCTCCCCACCGTGGCGCGTGGTGATTTGCCCGATGGCCCACCGCGCGTGCTCGGCGATGAGCGGCTCCGGGTCCGCTGCGGCGCGTTCCAAGTGCGGCAACGCTGTGGCATCCCCCACGTTGCCCAGCGCCACGCAGACATTGCGCAGCAGGCCGCGACGCTTCGTGCGCAGCATCGGCGTGCCGGTGAAACGGCGTTTGAAGCCAGCGTCATCCAGCGCGAGCAGTTCCAGCAAATCCGGTTGTTCGAGGTCGGCGCGCGCGTGTGCGCGCATGAGGCTGCCGGCCTGCGCGAACTTGTTCCACGGGCAGGCCGCGAGGCAGTCGTCGCAGCCGTAGATGCGGCTGCCGATCGCGCTTCGGAACTCCACGGGGATGGCTCCCTTTAGCTCGATGGTCAGGTAGGAGATGCAGCGCCGCGCGTCGAGTTGGAAGGGCGCGGTGATCGCCTGCGTGGGGCAGGCCGTGATGCAGCGCGTGCAGGAGCCGCACCGGTTTTTCTCCGCCGCGTCCGGCTCCAGCTCCAGCGTCGTGATGATTTCTGCGAGGAAGAACCAGTTGCCCAGTCGCCGGCTGATCAGGTTCGTGTGCTTGCCTGCGAAGCCGAGTCCGGCGCGTTGCGCGAGGTCGCGCTCCAGCAACGGCCCCGTGTCCACATACCAGAGCGAGCGCGTCTCCGCGCCGCCGAGTTGGTTGACGGCCTCCGTGAGCTGCTTAAGCGGCGCGGTCAGCACATCGTGGTAGTCCGCGAACCGGGCGTAGCGGGCGACAATGCCCGTGTTCAGTGGCCCGTGTTCAGTGGCCAGCGGCGTGGCCGCATGCCCCTCGCTGACCGCTGACCGCTGACCGCTGTTTGCTGAGTAACTCACCGCGAGCGAGATGACGCTCCGCGCCCCCGCCAGCAACTGCTCCGGCTCCCCGCGCTTGTCCGCGTTGCGGGCGAGGTAACCCATCTCGCCGTGCTGGCCCGCCTCGATCCATTTTTGGAATTGCGCAGTGTGCTCCGGCGGTGCGGCGGTGGTGAAGCGGCAGTCATCGAAGCCCAGTTCGCGGGCGCGCTGGCGGATGGCCGCCTTCACAGCCGCGGCGGGTTGTGCTGCGCCGCGCGGAAGTGGTGCAGCACGTGGGCGGCGATTTCCTTGATGGACCGCTGCTCGGTGCTCACCAGCACATCGGCCTGCTTGTAGGCCGCCTCGCGCGTGGCGAGCAGCGCGCGGATTTTTGCCAGCGGATCGGCGGCTTGCAGCAAGGGGCGGTGCGTCTGGTGTTTCGTGCGCTGGTAGATCGTGTCGGGCGTGGCCCAGAGGCAGACGACGAGCGCATGAGATTTGAGGCTGGCGAGATTGCCCGGCTCCAGCACCAAGCCGCCGCCGGTGGATATCACACGGCCGCTCCACGCGGCCATCTCCTCCACCAGCTCGCGCTCGAACTTGCGGAAGGCCGCCTCGCCGTGCATCGCGAAGATTTCACTCACCTTCACGCCTGTCCGGCTTTCGACGACCTCGTCCGTGTCCACGAACTCGAACTGTAGCTCGCCGGCCGCCAGCCGACCCACGGACGATTTGCCCACGCCCATGAAGCCCACCAGCGCGACGTTCCGAATCTGACGTGGCACGATCATGTGCACGAGCATGGCTGAAGCCTCTGAGTGAGGCACGAAGTTTCAAACCCGATACTGGCAGCGCTGGCCTACCCAATCTTCGGCAATTCAAACCCCTTCCGGTGCTCGCGGCCGACGAGCTTGTTCGCTTCCGCGTCGTCGAAGGTCTCGGTCTTCGGGTCAATGCGCAGCTTCTTGCCGGTGCGCCAGGCGATGTTGCCCGCGTGGCACATGAGGGTGCTGACGTGGCCGGAGTAAATCTCCTGGTTCAGCGTCTCGCGCTTCCGGCTGCGCACGGCGTCGAGGAAGTTGCGCACGTGCGCGCGGTCTCCCGTGTCGCCACGGGCTTCCTTCATCACCTTGCCGTCGGGGTCGAAGGCTTTCCATGAAGTGTTCGTGACGAGCATCCAGCCGTTCTCGCCGTGGATGACCGCGCCCTCGCCGGCGTCGTGCAGGCGGGGCTTGGACCAGAGGCGCATTTCGTATTGGAGCACGGCGCGGGGATATTCGTAGGTGACGAACTGCGTGTCGGGCCATTGCTGGTCGTCGTCGTGGAAGAACTTGCCGCCGGCGCAGCTCACGGCATCGGGCAGGGCGTCGAGGCCCATGACGTAGCGGGCGTAGTCAATGCGGTGGACGCCGTCGTTGCCGAGGTCGCCGGTGCCGTAGTTGAACAGCCACCGCCACGCGCTGGTGACGATGGTCTCGTTGTAGCGGCGCTCGGGCGCGGGGCCTTGCCAGATATTGTAGTCGAAGCCCGCTGGCGGCTGGCCGTCGGGCGCAAGCTTCACCGGCCCGGTCATCTCCGTCTCCCAGGCGCGGCCGGAAATCACCTTGCCCAGCGCGCCGCTCTGGATGAACTCGCGCGCCTCGCGCAGCCACGGGGCGCTGCGGATTTGCGTGCCCATCTGCACCATGCGGTCGCGCTTGCGGGCGGCGGCCACGGCCACGCGGCCTTCGGCGATGTTGTGGCTGGCGGGCTTCTCGACATAAACGTCCTTGCCCGCGAGGCAGCCTTCGATGGTCAGCAACGCGTGCCAGTGGTCCGGCGTGGCGACCATGAAGGCGTCAATGCTCGGGTCGGCCAGGAGGTCGCGGTAGTTCTGCACGAGCTTGGGCTTGCGGCCTGTGCGTTTGGCGACTTCCGCCCCGCGCTGCTCGCGGACGTTTTCGCGCAGGTCGCAGATGTGCGTGATCTCGCAGTCCGGTTCGGCGAGGAAGCTGCCCATCACGGAGTTGCCGCGCCCGCGCACACCGATGCAGGCGACTCCAATTTTGCTGTTGGGATTGGCGGCGGTGAGCAGGGCAGGGAAGCCGAGGATGCCGGCGGCGGCGGCGGACTTGAGAAAGGTTCGGCGGGAGGGATGTGGGGTGTTCATGGGGTGGAGCGTGGCAGGGCAGCGGTTTCGACGCCAGCGGGGAAGGGAAGTGTTCATTCACGATGCCAAACGAGCACTGCACCTCGGCGGGCAATTCCCTCTCCCCCATCGGGGGAGAGGGTTAGGGTGAGGGGGCGGCGTGCGAAGTAGAGGAACGCATCGTCACCTTCGATGCTTTTCCCCTCACCCCGGCCCTCTCCCCCGATGGGGGAGAGGGAGAAAGAAGCGGGTCACTTCCCCGCCAGCTTGGAAACCTCACGCGCCG
>Ga0208960_1000821_pt1 | contig 17040 bp, 11 predicted proteins | sample GreLakmeON33MSRF_FD_187703 | JGI IMG/M metagenome (GOLD analysis project Ga0208960, IMG submission 187703) | Freshwater lentic microbial communities from great Laurentian Lakes, MI, USA - Great Lakes metaG ON33MSRF (SPAdes) | ecosystem: Environmental > Aquatic > Freshwater > Lake | place: Great...
AGGACGACGTATTGAACCGCTATCAAACCAAGCTCGACCAACAGACCGAACTCCAGTGGCGACGCGACGTGAACTTCAACAACGACGTGGCCGGCCACGAATGGAAAATCGGTGCCTACGGCCTGCTCTCGCACGAGATGCTCCGCGTGAACGTGACGTGGACCGGGCACGACGGCATGCGCCGCATCCTCTTCGCCAATCGCGGCGCTTACACGAACGGCGTCTGGCACTTCACCGACGCCGAGCTGTGGGCTTACGAGCCGCCGAACATTGACCCCTTCCGCACCCGCACCAATCTCATGGTGTTCCCCGAGCTGGATGAATCGCCGCGCCTCATCCGCAGCGAAATCAAGGTCAACTCCATGAGCGCCCTGCGGGCGGCGAAGAAGCTCCGCTTCAGCCTCGCCGAAATTCTCGACTACCAGCGGCTGCACCCGCGCCTGACCGGCAGCAAGGCGGACGAGTTGAGCACCCAGTTCCACGGTCGGCTCGCCGTGCCGTTCACCTGCTTCGTGGTCGTCTTGCTCGCGCTGCCGTTCGGAGCCGCACCGGGCCGGCGCAACGTCGCCATCGGTGTGGCGGCGAGCATCGGCATCGGGTTTGCGTTCTTCGTCCTGTCGAAACTCTCGCTCGTGCTGGGCACCGGCGGTCACGTCCCCGGCTGGGTCGCGGGCTGGACGCCAACAGTCCTCTTCGCCGCCGTCGGCATCGTGCTGACGCAGCGGCTGCGCTGATGAGCACTGAACTCGAACAACTCCGCGCCCGCTGCGAGCGGCTCGAACTGCTCAACCAGGTCGGCCACGTCCTCCACTCCACGCTCGATGCGCAGGAGGCGCTCCAGCTCATCCTGCGCGAGGCGGTGCGGCTCATGCGCGCATCCAGCGGCTCCGTCGTGCTGGTGAACCCGACTTTGCGCTTCCTCGAAATTCAGGCCGCGCACGGCCTGCCGCCGGACCTCGCCGACTTCAAGCTCCCCATCGGCGTGGGCATCACCGGCTGGGTCGCGCGCACCGGCAAGCCCGCGCGCGTCGGCGACGTGACCCGCGACCCGCGCTATGTGGCCGTGCGCCCCGGCGTGTGTTCAGAGCTGGCCGTGCCACTCCTGCTCAACAACGAGGTGCGCGGCGTCTTGAACGTGGACTCCGAGCGTGCCGACGCGTTTACGGCGGACGACCAGTCGTTGCTGGAGGAACTGGCGCTGCAAGCCGCGCGCGTCATTCAGAACACTTGGCTTTACGAACAGCTTCGCCTCAAGGCCCGGCTCTTCGAGTCCCTCGCCAGCGTCAGCCAGACCATCAACTCCACGCTCAACCTCGCCGATGCCCTCAGCGTCATCACCCGCGAAGCCTGCCAGCTCATGGACGCGAAGATGGCCTCGCTGCTCCTGCTGGACGAACAGCGCGAGTGGCTCGACCTCCGCGCCAGCCACGGGGCGGGCGCGGCCTACTTGAACAAGTCGCGCCTAAACCTCGCGGAAAGTCTCGTCGGCAACGTGGTGCGCCGCTGCCGGCCCATTCAGGACGAGAACGTCCAGACCTCGGGCCGCTACCATAATGTTGCGATGGCACGGCAGGAAGGGCTGGTCGCGCTGTTGAGCGTGCCGCTGGTCTTTGGCGGACAGGCGTTGGGCGTGCTGAATGTCTATCGCGGTGCGCCGCACATTTTCCCGAACGAGGAAGTCCGCATCCTCACCGCGCTCGCCGAGTTGTCCGGCATTGCCATCGAGAAGGCGCGGCTCTACGAGCGCATCGTGGACGTGGAAGAGCAGCTCCGGCAGAACGAGCGCCTCTCCGCGCTGGGCCTGCTCGCCGCCGAGGTCGCGCACGAGATTCGCAATCCGCTCACGGTGATGAAGATGCTCTTCCACTCGCTCGACCTGAAATTCCCACCCGGCGACCCGCGCACGCAGGACAACAAAATCATGGGCGAGAAGATGGACCACCTGAACCGCGTGGTGGAGCAGGTGCTCGACTTCGCGCGCAGCACGGAGCCGCGCCTCGCCCCGGTGAACGTGAACCAACTCCTCGACGACCTCAGCCTGCTCACGCGCCACAAGCTCCGCCAGCAACGCGTCGAGGTCGTGCGCGAGCTGGCTCCGCAGCTCCCCGCCGTCCTCGGCGACGCCACGCAACTGGAGCAGGCCTTCCTCAACCTCACGCTCAACGCCGTCGAAGCTATGCCGGAGGGTGGAAGACTCACCATCACCACGCGTGCGTTGCGCCAGCCCCGCACGCGCAAGGAGCCGACGCATGTGCGCATCGAGTTCACGGACACTGGTGCGGGTATGACGGAGGAGCAGCAGCAAAGGGCCTTCAGCTCTCTGCTCGCGACGACGAAGACGAAAGGCACCGGCTTGGGCCTGGCCATCGTGGCCCGCGTCATCGAGACGCACCGCGGCGAGGTGAAGGTGAAGTCGGAGCTGGGCAAAGGCACGGCCTTCACCATCACGCTGCCGGTGGGGTGAAGAAGCACGGACGTTGGCGTCCGCGCTCCTAAAGCTACGCCGCCGCTTGCGCGGGCCGGCGCTGGACCAGTGGCGTGGTTTCCCCACGCACGACGGCCGCAGTTATCTTCACCGCCTCCACATCGTCGTCGCCGGGGATGTCATACATCACGTCGAGCATGAGCTTCTCCAGCAAGGCGCGGAGGGCGCGGGCGCCGGTGCCCTTCTTGATGGCCAGCGCAGCGAGTTCACGCAGCGCGTCGGGCGTGATTTCCAGCGTCACGTCTTCCATGCCGAGAAGCTTGCCGTATTGCTTCACGAGCGCATTGCGCGGCTCGGTGAGGATGGTGACCAGCTGTTCCTCGGTGAGTTCCTCCAGCACGGTGACCATCGGCAGGCGGCCAATCAGCTCGGGGATGTAGCCGAAACCCAGCAGGTCTTCCGGCTCGACCTTCGTCAGCACTACGCGCTTCTCGACGGAACTGAGCGGGTGCGGCGCGGCGCTGAAACCCATGACGCGGTTGCCGAGCCGGCGCTGGATGACCTTGTCCAGCCCCACGAACGCGCCACCGCAGATGAACAAGATGTTGGTGGTGTCCACCTTGATGTATTCCTGCTGCGGATGCTTGCGGCCGCCGGTAGGCGGGACGTTGCAGATGGTGCCTTCGAGCATCTTGAGGAGCGCCTGCTGCACGCCCTCGCCGGACACGTCGCGCGTGATGGAAACGTTGTCCGTCTTGCGCGCGATCTTGTCGATCTCGTCCACGTAAACGATGCCTACCTGCGCGCGGCCCACGTCGTAATCGCACGACTGGAGGAGGCGCAGGATAATGTTCTCCACGTCCTCGCCCACGTAACCGGCCTCGGTCAGCGTGGTGGCATCGGCGATGGCGAAGGGCACGTCGAGGATGCGCGCCAAGGTGCGGGCGAGCAGCGTCTTGCCGGAGCCGGTGGGGCCGATGAGCAGGATGTTGCTCTTCTCGATCTCGACGTCGTCGTGCTTCGCCTCGCGCGCGGCGGCGGTTCCACTCGTGGCCTTCCGCTCGTGGATGATGCGCTTGTAGTGGTTGTGGACCGCGACGGCCAACGTCTTCTTGGCGTGGTCCTGCCCGATGCAGTAGCGGTCCAGCTCGGCCTTGATGGCGGCGGGCTTGGGAATCTTGAGCTTCGGCGTCGTGCGCTTTGTGTCAGCGGCGAGTTCCTTGTCGAGCACGCCCTTGCAGACGTGGATGCAGTTGTCGCAGATGTAAACGCCCGGGCCGGCGATGAGCTTCTTCACCTCGGCGTGCGACTTACCGCAGAAGGAACAGAGCGTGAGGTTGTGCGGGCGGGCCAAGGGGAGTTGAGAGTTGGGGAGTTGAGAGTTGAGAGTGTCAACTCACCACGCTGGACTTGTCCGGCAGGCCGGGGAGGTCTTTGCGCGAGGCGACGACTTCGTCCACGAGGCCGAAAGCTTTCGCCTCCTCGGAGGACATGAAGTTGTCCCGGTCACAGGCCTTCTCGACGACCTCAATACTCTGCCCGGTGTGCTTGGCGATGATGGCGTTCAGGCGTTGCTTGAGCTTGAGCATGTATTTGACGCGGATTTCCACGTCGCTGGCCTGGCCCTCCGCGCCGCCCAGCACTTGATGGATCATGATGTTCGCGTTGGGCAGCGCGTGGCGCTTGCCCTTCGTGCCGCCGCAGAGCAGCACCGCGCCCATGCTCGCGGCCTGGCCGATGCAGTAGGTGTTCACGTCACAGGTCATGAACTGCATCGTGTCGTAAATCGCGAGCCCAGCCGTGACGCTGCCGCCGGGGGAGTTGATGTAGAGATGAATGTCCTTCTTCGGGTCGTTCATCTGGAGGAAGAGGAGCTGCGCGATGATGACGTTGGCGACCATGTCGTCCACCGGCGTGCCGAGGAAGACGATGCGATCAATCAGCAGGCGCGAGTAAATATCATAGCCGCGCTCGCCGCGACCGGTTTGCTCGACGACCATGGGGACCAACAAACTGCTTCTAGGTTCGTTCATTTTGTGGTGGCGACAGTAACGACCAAGTGGGGGGAGCGCAAGGACGGCGCATTCCATCCTCGCCCGAAATCTCAATCGCGGCCCGGCACCGCGAAGCGGAACCGCACCAGGGCAAATCCGGGATGCCGAACGGGGCTCAATAATCGTGGAGGCCGCTGTCGTGCGAGTAGGCACCGCCCGCGCCACCGGGACCCCCTTCACCGCCCATGAGGTCGCCGAGCACATCGCCCATGTCGGCTTCAATTTTCTCCGGGTCCTCGCCGGCTTCGAGGCGCTTGATGGCGATGTCGAGTTCCTTGGGCATGGTGCCGGGCGGCATGATGTCCTTCATCTTCCGCATCATGTGCGCCATGTGCTTGGGGTTATTTTCGTCGAGATGCTCCATGTCGCGCTCCATCTCCATCATGGCGCGCTCGACACGCGGGTCGTCCATGTCGGGCATCGGCGGGCCGCCCTGGGCATCTGCGCCAGCGGCCGGTGCGGCGGATTCTTTTAAGCCCTTCGTCATGGCAAAGCGGCTCATCTCCTTGCGCATCTTCTTATTGCCGCACTTGGGGCAGGCGGGCTTGCGGTCGGGGTTGATGCGCTGGGAGAGGAAGTTGAAAATGACCCGGCACTTCGGGCAGGCGAATTCGTAGATGGGCATAGGCGCGGTTCTTTTTAGCCACAGATGGAACACAGGTGAAACACAGTTTTAACAAGCGCGTGCTCCACTTACGGGTTGAGTCTGTGTTTCATCGGTGGCTACTTTGAAAGCAAAAGCCCCAGCCTTGCGACCGGGGCTTTGCGAATGGTTCCGGCCCCGGCCTACTTCATCCGGTCGAAATTCTTCTGAAGGATTTGCCAGTCGGGGAGCGCGGCGAATTTCTCGCGGTGGGTGGTGACAATTTTCGCCTCGTTCGCGTTCTTCGTCGGGCGGTTCACCTTGTAGAGGATGCCGAATTTTCCGGGCATGAGTTCCTCGGCAAGTTTGTAGGCGGCGTATTCGTCGGTCACGTCGTGGTCGGCGGGGACGAGCGGGAACTGGCCGCCCTTGCGCGGGTTCGTGCCGTCGAAGGCGCCGGGGTAGAACTCGGTGCACTCGCTGAGGCACTCGATGAAGCTGAAGCCGTCGTGGTCCATCGCAGCTTCCATGATCTGGAGGACATGGTTCGGGTTCGTGTGCGTGGTGCGGGCCACGAAGGTCGCGCCCGCCGCGATGGCCTGCTTCATCGGGTTGATGGGGCGGTCACCGCTGCCCCAAACGTCGGTCTTGGACTTGTAGCCGAGCGGGGAGGTGGGCGAGGTCTGGTTCTTGGTCAGGCCGTAGACCCAGTTGTCCATCACGCAATAGGTCAGCTTCACGTTCTTGCGCGCGGTGTGGGTGAAGTGATTGCCGCCGATGGAGAAGGCATCGCCGTCGCCGCCGAAGACGAAGACGTGGAGGTCCGGGCGAGAGAGCGAAACGCCGCTGGCGAAGGGCAGCGCGCGACCGTGGATGAAGTGCGCGCCGTGCGCCTGCACGAAGTAGGGGAAGCGGCTGGAGCAGCCGATGCCTGCCACGGTGGTGATCTTCTCGTGGTGCATCTTGCGCTTCTCGATGAGCTTGAAGTAGAGCGCGAGCACGGAGAAGTCACCGCAGCCGGGGCACCACGTCGGGTGGTCGGCGGCGACCTCCTTCTTCGTAAGACCTTTTCGGTCGGCGTCCGAAAGGGGCGGGACGGGCACGAGGTTGAGGTTGCCCGTGCGGGTGAGGGTTTCAGAGGGGAAGGAGAGGGCGGTCATGTCTTAAAATGTGTTTGAGTTTGCGGGGGAACTTACTTTGTCATCGCCTTCACGCGGTCCAGGATTTCGCGAATCTTCCACGTCAGGCCGTCCACCTTGTTCAGGCCGCGAATCTTCGGGTCGCAATAGCGGGCGCGCAGCACCGCGCCGAGCTGGCCGTAGCCGTAAAAGCCCTCGTCGTTCAGCTCGACGACGAACACGTGAGAGAACGCCTCGAAGATTTTCTCCAGGCCGTTCGGCAAGGGATTGATATATTTGATGTGCAGCGCGGACACGGCGTCACCGGCGGCGCGCGCCTGCTTCACGGCTTCCTGCACCGGGCCTTTGCTGGAACCCCAGCTCACGAGCAGCACCTGACCTTCGGGCGGGCCGAAGACGTCCGGCGTCGGCAGGTCTGCACCGAGCTTTTTGAGCTTGTTGCGGCGCTTGGCGGTCATCTGCACGTGGAGCTTCGGCGAGCCGGTCGGGTGGCCCAACTCATCGTGCTCAAGGCCGGTGACGACGGGATACTTGCCGCTGGCGACGCGTGTGCCGGGGGCGAGATGGCGCGTGATGCCGTCCGTCGCGGCCAGGTCGTAGGGCTTGTGGTCAGCGACGGGCGTGAGGTCCGGCGAGATGTCCTGACAAATCTTTTCCAAGTCGGGCATCGGGAACGCCTCGATGCGTGACGCGATGCCTTGGTCCGTGAGAATGATGACGGGTGTGCTGTATTTGCGGGCGATGTTCACGGCCTCAATCGCGGTGTAGAAGCAATCCTCCACGCTGCTCGGCGCGATGACGACACGCGGCGAATCTCCATGGCCGCCGAAGCACGCGATGTTCAAGTCCGACTGCTCCACGTTCGTCGGCATGCCCGTGCTGGGGCCGCCGCGCTGCACGTCCACGACGACCAGCGGAATCTCCGCCATGACCGCCCAGCCGATGGCTTCCGTCTTGAGCGAGATCCCGGGACCGGAGGAACCCGTCACCGCCACGCGTCCGCCCCAACTCGCTCCGATGGCCATTGAGACGGCGGCGATTTCGTCCTCGGTCTGCATGAAGGAGCCGCCGTATTTGGGCAGTTCCTTGCGCAGCAGTTCCATGATGTCCGACCACGGCGTGATGGGATAACCCGCGCCGAAACGCACGCCCGCGGCGATGAGTCCGTAAGCGAGCGCCTCGTTGCCGCCCATGACGATTTGGTTCAGCCCGACATTCTCGCCGGGCTTGAACTTGAACAGCTCCGCGGCCGTCGCCAGCGTGTGACTGTAGCCGCCGTTGAACGCCGCGATCGCCGTCTCGGCCACCTTCGGGTCCTTGCCCGCGAAGCGCTCGCCCAAGAGGCGATGCAGCTTGGGCACATCCAAGTTGAACATCTTCGCGATGAGGCCGAGCGAGTAAACATTCTTGCCCTTCTCGCGGCCCGTGCCGCCGGTGGCCTCGACCACCAAGCTCGAGATGGGCAGGCCGATGTGGCGATACTTGCTGAGGTTCTCCGGGTTGATTTCCGACACATGGTCGGAGTCGTAGAGGACGATGCCGCCGGGCTTCAGCGAGCCCAGATGCGCCTCATAGCTGTGCTGATAGAAGCAGAGGAGCATGTCCGCCTCGTCGCCCGCGCTGAGAACTTCGCCGGAGCCGATGCGCACCTGAAAGATGGACGGCCCGCCGGAAATCGTGGAGGGAATGGTCATGAACGTCATGACCTCCTGCTCGCTGCGGCCCGCGAGGCGCGCGAGGAAACCGCCGATGGCCTGGATGCCGTCCTGCGAATTGCCCGCGATGCGGATGACGGCCTCGGAGATGTGGGAGACTTGCGGAGTGCCGTCGGCGGGAGCCGTGGCGGTGGTGGTGTCGCTCATGTAAAAATTCGTTTTGCTTCGGGTCGGGAGACAAAATCACCCGCAGCTTTGCGGGTGGTTGCTCGCTTCAATTTCGCCGCAGGCTAGGCAGCGGCAAGAGGGGTGTCAAATGATTATCGGCCAATGAAATCGAAGGTTATCGCACGGTGACGGCTGACTGCCAGAGGGAGCGCGTGAAGCCGATTAGTGCATCTGAAATATCCGGGGCGATGAGTAAGCCGAACGAAACATGATGGCCGCCAATTATCCCGCGAGCTTCCGGCGGCAAGCGTGTTCCGCGAGCAATAGTTCGGCCGAATTTCCCCTTGCGCGGCTCCCCTCACTGCCCAAATCTCCGCGCCGCCTTATGAACTATCGCATTTCCGACCGCGCCAAAGGCCTCTCGCCCTCGCTCACGCTGGCCATTGATTCCAAGGCCAAGGCGATGAAGGCCGAGGGCATCGACGTGGTCGGCTTCGGCGCGGGCGAGCCGGACTTCGACACGCCGCAGCACATCAAGGACGCCTGCGCCGCCGCGCTGGCCGCTGGCTTCACCAAATACACGCCCGCCGCCGGCATCCCGGAGCTGCGCCAGGCCATCGCGGACAAGCACCAGCGCGAGAACGGCCTCACTTACAAGCCGTCGCAAATCATCGTCTCCTGCGGCGGCAAGCACTCCTGTTACAATGTCATTCTCGCCACCTGCCAACCCGGCGACGAGGTCATCATCCCCGCGCCGTATTGGTTGAGCTACCCGGAGATGGTCAAGCTGGCCAGCGCGACGCCCGTCATCCTCGAAACTTCGGATAAAACCGAGTTCAAAGTCACGCCCGCGCAGCTCCGCGCGGCCATCACGGCGAACACGCGGCTCTTCATCCTCAACTCGCCGAGCAACCCGACGGGCAGCGTTTACACGCCTGAGGAAATCAAGGCGCTCGGCGATGTCTGCGTGGAAAAGGGCGTGCTCATCATGAGCGACGAGATTTACGAGCATCTCACCTACGACGGCGCGGTGGTGAAGAGCGTCGCGAGTTTTTCGCAAGCGCACTTCGAACACACCATCATCGTGCACGGCTTCGCGAAGGCGTGGAGCATGACGGGCTGGCGGCTGGGCTGGACGGCTGCGCCCGAGCCGATTGCCAAGGCCATTGATGCCATCCAAGGCCACAGCACGAGCAACCCGACGAGCTTCGCGCAGAAGGGCGCGGTCGCCGCGCTGAATGGTTCGCAGGAACACCTGCCCAAGTGGCTTGCTGAGTTTTCCCAGCGTCGGACCTTTGCCCACGCGAAGCTCAACGCGATGCCCGGCATCACCTGCGCGAACGCGAAAGGCGCGTTCTACCTCTTCCCCAACATCAGCGGCACCGGCCTCAAGTCCGCCGACTTCTGCGCGCGGCTGCTGGAGCAGGAGAAGGTTGCCGCCGTCCCCGGCATCGCCTTTGGCGCGGACGACTACATCCGCCTGAGCTACGCGACGGGGATGGCGAATATCGAGAAGGGGCTGGCGCGCATGGATGGGTTTGTGCGCGGGCTGGGGAAGTAGCACATCGTTCCGTGTCGAGTGATGAGTGATTAGTCATTGGTGCGGCGCGCGCAGTCCAACTGATTCCAGAGCACTCATTACTAATCCCCTTCCTCATGCCCCACCTTCACGAAAAGATAGACTTCACCGTCGCCATCTTCGTCGTCCACGACGCGCGGGTGCTGGTCATCCTCCATCGCAAGCTGGGCAAGTGGCTGCCGCTGGGCGGGCACATCGAGCTGGATGAAGACCCTGAGATCGCCGCGCTGCGCGAGGCCAAAGAGGAGAGCGGCCTGGACGTGGAACTCATCGGCGAGCGGCCGCCCACCACGGAGCCGGGCACGCGCGCGCTGATCGCCCCGCGATTCCTCGACATCCACCGCATCTCGGACACGCACGAGCACATCGGAATGATTTACTGGGCGCGCCCCGTGAGCGGCGACGTGACGCTCGCCACCGAGGAGCACGACGACATCCGCTGGTGCAGCGCGGCGGATTTGGAGCAACTCCAGCCGCCGATGAGCAACGCGGTGAAGTGGTATTGCGCCAAGGCGCTGGAGGAAGTCGGGCGGCGAAAACCACTGACTTGCACTCACCTGCACTGATGGAAATGGCCTTCCCCCATCGAACATATGCCTCGCACAAGCACCTCGGATTAGTGCCGGTCAGTGCCGGTTAGTGGTTCAAAACTTTCTGCATGACTTCGCGCAAGGCCATCGGATTCCTGCTCACCGGGCTGAACACGCTCGCCTGCTCCTGCTTCGGAAACTACGTCTTCTTCCTGCTTCAACAGGAGCACGGCTTCGGGAACCGCGAGAACCTGCTCACGTGCGCGCTGCACGGGCTGCTCTACGTCCCGGCAGCATGGATCGGCGGACGCTTCGCCGAGCGGCACGGGCAGACGACGTCGCTGAAGGTCGGCTTCGCCGCCATGGCCGTGGCGATGGTTGCAGGCGGGCTTCTGAATTCCTTCGCAGGCGTGATGTTGACTCTTGTCTTCTGGACCATCGGCATGTGTTTCACGTGGCCCGCGCTGGAAGCCTTCGCCACGCACGGCGAGTCCGGCGCAGGGACGAAGCGGATGGTGGGCATCTACAACGTCGTGTGGTCCGGCTGCGCGGGGCTGATGTATTTCGCGGGCGGGATGATCTTCGAGAGGCTTGGCGCGCGCAGTCTGTTCTGGATTCCCGCCGGCCTCTTCGCGGTGCAATACGCGCTCACCGTCTGGCTGGAACGCCAGTCGCACGCCCCTGCCCTGCCCGCAGTCGCGGAGCCTCACCAACCGGAGGACGCCGCGTTTCACCAACCCGTCCCGCCGCAGACCTTTCTCAAGATGGCGTGGCTCGCGAATCCATTTGCCTACATCGCGATCCATTCCTTCCTCGCCGTGATGCCGGGCCGGGCGGCGGAACTCGGGTTGAGCGTGTCGCAGAGCGGGTGGTTCTGGTCCGTGTGGTTTCTTGCACGCGTCGGCTGCTTCGTGCTGCTCTGGCAATGGGGTGGATGGCACTACCGCTTCCGCTGGATGCTCGCGGCCTTCGTCGCGCTCATCGCCGCCTACGCCGTGCTGCTGCTGGGCAAATCCTTCGCCGTCCTGCTCACGGCGCAAGTGGTCTTCGGCCTCGCCACGGGCCTGCTCTATTACTCCTCACTCTTTTACTCAATGGACGTGGGCGAGACCAAGAGCGAGCACGGCGGCATCCATGAAGCCGCCATCGGCCTCGGCATCTGTCTCGGCCCGGCGGTCGGGGCGGCCGCCCTCTACCTCGCCCCCACTCAACCGAACGCCGGGGCGTTCGGCGTGACGGCGCTGCTGCTCGGGGGACTTGTGGGGCTGCTCGGGTTGCGGGTGAGGCGGTGAGCCAGCGTTGCGATTTGCGCCGAGTCGGGGCCCAAGATATTTGGTTGTGCGACAGAGACGGCTCCGTAAGATGCCGCCGGACGAGAGAAGCAAATCCGCAACCCTCTCGGCCGGACACAGGCTTCAATGCGCAGGCGGCCGAGATGGCCGCCTGTTTGTTTTTAGCAGGCTGAACTTCCCGGGATGTTTCCGCGCAACGGCCCGTGTGCTAGCAATTACTGATCGAATGCAACGTCACAAATCATCCGCGCCCGCCGGGAACCGCCCGGCCAACGACAACTCACGCCTGCTCGCCCGCACCGAGACGCGGCGCGTGTTCGACGCGCTGGAGGATTTCTTTGCCACCACGTTGAGTCAGGAGCCGGAGTCCGCCGCGCTCTTCCTCGACAAGATTGTCTCCCGCCTGCGCGAGGCCGGGCTCGAAGTGCCGCACACGGTGCAGACGCCCTACCTCAACACCATCCCCGTCGAGGACCAACCCGCGTATCCGGGCGACTGGCAGATGGAGGTCAAAATCAAGAACCTCATCCGCTGGAACGCGATGGCGATGGTCGTGCGCGCCAACTCGCACACGAATGTCGGCGGGCACATCTCCTCGTTCGCGTCGAGCGCGACGCTGTATGACGTGGCGTTCAACAACTTCTTCCGGGGCCGGCACGGGGACTTCAGCGGCGACTTGGTTTATTTCCAAGGCCACGCGTCGCCGGGCATTTACGCGCGGGCGTTTCTGGAGCGGCGTTTGGATGAGAAGCAGTTGGACAACTTCCGCCAGGAACTCGCCGAGGGCGGCGGGCTCTCGTCGTATCCGCATCCATATTTGATGCCGGACTTCTGGCAGTTCCCGACGGTTTCGATGGGCCTCGGCCCCATCGGCTCCATCTATCAAGCACGCTTCAACCGCTACCTCAAGGCGCGTGGCTTCCTCAAGGGCGAGGAGGCCAAGGTCTGGTGCTTCGTCGGCGACGGCGAGAGCGACGAACCCGAATCGCTCGGCTCCATCACGCTCGGTTCCCGCGAGAACCTCGACAACCTCGTCTGGGTCATCAACTGCAACCTCCAGCGCCTCGACGGCCCGGTGCGCGGCAACGGCAAAATTATCCAGGAACTCGAAGCGCTCTTCCGCGGCGCGGGCTGGAACGTCATCAAGGTCATCTGGGGCAGCGATTGGGATGACCTGCTCGCCCGCGACACCACCGGCCTGCTACTCAAGCGCATGGAAGAGGCCGTGGACGGCGACTTCCAGAAATACACCGTCGAGCCCGGCAGCTACATCCGGAAGCATTTCTTCGGCAAGTATCCCGAGCTGCTCCCGCTCGTGCATCACCTCACGGACGAGCAGCTTCGCAAGCTCATGCGCGGCGGCCACGACACGCGGAAAGTTTACGCCGCCTATCAAGCCGCGACCGAGCACAAGGGTTCGCCCACGGTCATTCTCGCGAAGACCATCAAGGGCTACGGCCTCGGCGAGGCGGGCGAGGGCCGCAACATTTCCCACAACCAAAAGAAGATGAACGAGAAGGAGCTCCGCGAGTTCCGCGAGCGCTTCAAGGTTCCCATCGGCGACGACGAGATTGCCGAGATGCCCTTCTACCGGCCCGCGCCCGACAGCGCGGAGACGAAGTATCTGCTGGAGCGTCGCAAGAAACTCGGCGGCTTTCTCCCGAAGCGCATCGTCAACGCCCCGCCGCTCACCGTGCCGAAGCTCGAGTTCTTCGCCGACGCCTTCAAAGGCTCCGGCAAGTCGGTGGCCTCGACCACGATGGCCTTCGTCGGCCTGCTGCGCGGCCTGCTCAAGCACCCCGGCGTCGGTCGCAACATCGTCCCCATCATCCCCGACGAGGCGCGCACGTTCGGCATGGACGCGCTCTTCCGCGAGGTCGGCATCTACGCGCACAAGGGCCAGCTCTACGAGCCGGTGGACAAGAAATCCCTGCTCTATTATCACGAGACCAAGGACGGACAGATTCTCGAAGAAGGCATCACCGAGGCCGGCTCGATGGCGTCGTTCATCGCGGCGGGCACGGCTTACGCCACGCACGGCGTGAACATGATTCCCTTCTACACCTACTACTCGATGTTCGGCTTCCAGCGCATCGGCGACCAGATGTGGCTCGCCGGCGACATCAAGGCGAAGGGCTTCCTCCTCGGCGCGACCAGCGGCCGCACCTCGCTCAACGGCGAGGGCTTGCAACATCAAGACGGCCACAGCCTCCTGCTCGCGAGCACCATCCCGACGTTGATGGCCTACGACGCCGCCTTCGCCTACGAAGTCGCCGTCATCATCGCGGAAGGCCTGCGCCGGATGTATCAGGAAGGCGAGGAAATCTTCTACTACCTCTGCCTCTACAACGACAACTACGCGCAGCCCGCGATGCCCGCCGGCGTCGAGCAAGGCATCCTCGACGGCCTCTACAAGTTCCGCCCCGGCGCGACCGGCAAGGCCCACAAGGCCCACCTCATCGGCAGCGGCCCCATCATCAACAGCGCGATGCGCGCGCAGGAAATCCTCGCCGAGCGCTACAACGTCTCCGCCGATGTCTGGAGCGCGACGAACTACAAGCTGCTCCGCAACGACGCCCTCCGATGCGAGCGTTGGAATATGCTCCATCCCACAGAGACGGCGAAGAAGCCGCGCGTCACCGAGTTGCTGGAGAAGGAGCAGGGCGTCTTCGTCGCCGTGTCCGACAACATGAAGATTGTGCCCGACCAGATTGCGCCGTGGGTCCCCGGTGGCCTCACCACGCTCGGCACCGACGGCTTCGGCCGCAGCGACACGCGTGAACGGCTCCGTCGCTTCTTCGAGGTGGACGCGGAGCTGACCGTCATCGCCACGCTGCACGCGCTGGCGAAGAAAGGTGTCATCGAGCGCACCGTCGTCGCCCAGGCGATCAAGGACTTGAACGTGAACCCCGAGAAACTCGCGCCGGTTCTTCTCTGAGCCATCCTGTTCGCAAATCCCCCACCTGAATTTATGGACGTTAAACTCCCCAACCTCGGCGAAGGTGCCGACTCCGGCACCGTCGTCAACCTGCTCGTCAAGGCGGGCGACACCATCACCGCCGGCCAAGGCCTCCTCGAACTCGAAAGCGAAAAAGCCGTCGCCACCATCCCCGCTCCGGCGGGCGGCGTGGTCGGCCAGATCTTCGTGAAGCTCGGCGACAAGGTCAGCGTGGGCCAACGCTTGATCTCCCTCGCCGACACCGCTGCCGCACCCGCCGCCGCCCCGGCCCCGGCCGCTGCCAAGCCAGCCGCAGCCGCGCCCGTCGCGGCCCAACCCATCGCCGACCTGCCGCCCGCGCAGCCCGGCGTGGAGCCGACCGCGTCGCCCTCCATCCGCCGCATCGCGCGCGAGTTGGGCATTGACCTCACTCAAGTCCGCGCGAGCGAGCGTGGCGGTCGCATCGTGATGAGCGACGTCCGCGCTTACATCGCCCAGCTTCAGCACCTCGCCGCCGCCCCGAAAGCCGCGCCCGCCGCCGCCGTGGCCGAGAAGCCCGCCGTGGAGAGCGTGGACTTCTCCAAGTGGGGCGAAATCTCGAAGAAGCCCATGTCCATGCTGCGCAAAGTCATTGCGCGCCGCATGACCGAGAACTGGAACGCCATCCCGCACGTCACGCAGTTCGACGAGGCGGACATCACCGCGCTCTTGGAACTGCGGAAGAAGTTCGCGCCCGCCTACGAGGCCAAGGGCACGCGGCTCACGCTGACTTCCTTCGCGCTCAAAGCCGTCGCCGCCACGCTGAAGAAGCATCCCATTTTCAACAGCTCGCTCGACGAGGTGGCCAACGAAATCGTGCTCAAGGAATACGTCCACCTTGGCCTCGCCGTGGACACCGACGCCGGCCTCATCGTCCCCGTCCTCCGCGACGCGGACAAGAAGAGCCTGCTGGAGCTGTCCAAGGACATCGAGGAGCTGGCGAAGAAAGCCCGCGATCGCAAGGTCTCCGCCGACGAGCTGAAGGGCGGCACGTTCACCATCTCGAACCAAGGCGGCATCGGCGGCGCGCACTTCACGCCCATCGTCAACAAGCCGGAAGTCGCCATCCTCGGCCTCGGCAAGGGCGCGTTGAAAGCCGTCGTGCGCGAGAAGCAAATCGTCCAGCGCATGATGCTCCCCCTCGCCATCAGCTACGACCACCGCGTGATTGACGGCGGTGCCGCCGCGCGGTTCACGGTGGACCTGCTCGCGGCCTTCGAGAGCTTCAAGGAAGCCGACGTCACCCTTTAACCCATCACTCTTTCCCAAACATGGAACCAACCAAAACTGACCTCGTCGTCGTGGGCGCCGGCCCCGGTGGATACGCCGCCGCCTTTTACGCCGCGGACCTCGGCAAGAATGTGATTCTCCTCGAACGCGACCCCAAGCTCGGCGGCGTGTGCCTCAACCGCGGCTGCATCCCCTCGAAGGCGCTGCTCCACGCGGCCCACACCATCAGCGCGGCGAAGGAGTCCGCCCATCGCGGCATCACGTTCGGCGCACCACAAATCGAGTTGGACAAACTCCGCGCGTGGAAGGACTCCATCATTGCCAAGCTCTCCGGCGGCATCACGCAGCTCGCGTCGAAGCGCGGCGTCACGGTCATCCACGGGCGCGGCTACTTCGAGGGTTCCAACTCCCTCCGCGTCGAGACCGAGGCCGGCCAGCAGTTCATCACCTACGACCACGCCATCGTCGCCGTCGGCTCCAAGCCCGCGCTGCCGAAGGCCTTCGACCTCGGCAACCCGCGCGTCATGACCTCCACCGAGGCGCTGGAGATTGAGGAGATTCCCGAGACGCTGCTCATCATCGGCGGCGGCTACATCGGCATGGAACTCGGCACCGTCTACGCCGCGCTCGGCAGCAAAATCACCGTCATCGAGGCGCTGGATAACATTCTCCTCGGGGCCGACGCCGACCTCGCGCGGCCCGTGATGGCTTACGCGAAGAAGAATTTCTCCGAGGTGCGCCTGAAGGCGAAGGTCCTGAAGATGTCCACCGCCGGGAAACAAATCAAAGTCGTCTCCGAACACGAAGGCCAGCAGCAGGAAGAACTCTACGACCGCGTCCTCGTCTCCGTGGGCCGCTCGCCCAACAGCGAAGACCTCGGCCTCGAAAACACCAAGGCCAAGCTCGATGAAAAAGGCTTCCTCATCGTCAACGACCAGCAGCAGACCAGCGACCCCGCCATCTACGCCATCGGCGACATCGCGGGCGGCGTGCTGCTCGCGCACAAGGCGTCGCGCGAGGCCCGCACCGCCGTGGAAATCATCACCGGCGAATCGACCGGCGCGGACAAAGCCATCATCCCCGCCGTCGTCTTCACCGACCCCGAGGTCGCGTGGTGCGGCCTTACCGAAGCTGAGGCGAAGGCCAAAGGCATCGAAGTCACCGTCGCGAAGTTCCCGTGGAGCGCGAGCGGACGCGCGCTGACCTTTGACCGCACCGACGGCCTCACGAAGCTCATCATTGACCCCGCCACCGAGCGCGTGCTGGGCGTGGGCATCGTCGGCCACGGCGCGGGCGAACTCATCGCCGAAGGCGTGCTCGCCGTCGAGATGGGCGCGACCGCGAAGGACCTTTCCCTCTGCGTCCACCCGCACCCGACGCTCTCCGAGACGTTGATGGAAAGCGCCGA
>Ga0208960_1000824_pt1 | contig 17018 bp, 15 predicted proteins | sample GreLakmeON33MSRF_FD_187703 | JGI IMG/M metagenome (GOLD analysis project Ga0208960, IMG submission 187703) | Freshwater lentic microbial communities from great Laurentian Lakes, MI, USA - Great Lakes metaG ON33MSRF (SPAdes) | ecosystem: Environmental > Aquatic > Freshwater > Lake | place: Great...
GCGTGCGTACCGCTGGCGCCAGCGTGTACCGCGCGCGTGGAAGGGCCGTGCTGGGCTGGCGTGTTAGTCATGGTGCCAATTGTATAACGGGAACACGGAACGCGACCCGCAATCCAATACATGCCAGCTCGAAAACTGAATTGAACTGGAAATCAGCTGCGCATTAACCGACCTAAATATCCGCGCTAAATTTAGCCACCAGAGGCAGCTCAGATTCAGGTTGATGGGATTAAGGCGGGGCCAGTGCCACTGCTTTTCTATTTATAAATTCTGAGTTGGTTAGAGTGGTAAACCACACTCTATTATTTGAACCAATTCGACAAAAAACGAACATCTATAACTGCCGCAAACCACGCCAACTTCAACGGAAAAATAGGGTAAGATAGTCGTCATAAGCACTGACTTGAAAACAGCGCAGGGTGCCTGCACATAGACCAATTTATGGTCAATGAAAGAAGCCCACAATCACCCCGCACTACCACCGGGCAATAAGTTTCTGCCGATAACCTCTAGCAACATGCATGTACTAATCACTGGCGCAGACGGTTTCATCGGCTCGCACTTGACCGAGGCACTGGTTCGCCAAGGCCACATTGTGCGCGCGTTTGTGCTGTACGACTCCTTTAACTCCTGGGGCTGGCTCGACCACTGCGCGCCCGATGTGCAAGGGCATTTCGATATCTTTTCTGGCGACATCCGCGACCCCCATGGGGTGAAGGCGGCGATGAAAGGCTGCGATATCGTGGTGCACCTGCCTGCCGGCGAGTAGCAATCGCCGAATGTAACAGTCGTGCATAATCCCAGCTAGCCGCTCCGATTCATCTTAGATTGAGAACAATCTCGCAATAGATGCGCACCAGGGCCCGCATCACATCCTTCAGAGATTATTTTTGTGTATCGGGCACGGCTTGAAGCAATCAGACTTGGACATCGTGCATTCCCTCGGAATATCTTTGGCTTCAATAAATGGTCCATCCGCCGTCCGCGATGATGTTCTGGCCGGTCAAATAATCAGCCTTCGCACTGATTAGGAAACGCACCACTTCGGCAATTTCGGTTGATTTGGCCATCCGGCGCAGTGGCGTGCGAGAGGCGTACACCTCGGCAAATTTTGACCCACCCTTCTGCGAGTCGCCCACTCCACCTGGGGAAACCGCATTGCAACGGATGCCGAGCGGACCATACTTTGCTGCGATCCACTTGCTAAAGTGAATGATACCAGCCTTGGCAACCGCGTAAACCAGCGGCGAGGTGATGTTCATACCCTGATAGATCTCGAAGGTTGGGGCCACCACACCCTGAATGGAACCAATGTTTACAATAGACCCGCTCTGAGCCCTTTTCATGAAAGGGATCACCATCTTGGTGAGAAGAAAGCTACCCGCTAGGTTCACATCCAACACGCGGCGGAAGGTTTCTAGGGAGTACTCCTCGAACTCATTCCCAAATCCAGGCGGCTGGCATGAAGCGTTGTTGATCAACCCGTAAACCTGCCCGCCCAAAGTTTCGAGGTACTGGGTCAATCGGGCAATATCGCCTTCGCTGGTAATGTCACACTCGAACCACACACGTCCGGAACTCTCTAGTTTGGATGGCGGACTGCAGTCGAGGCTAAGGACGCTGAAGCCGTCCTCCTCTAGCGCGTGGGCATAGGAATTCCCCAGCACCCCGTTACCGCCAGAAATCAACACCCATTTCTTCATGTCGTCGTATTGCACTTCTTGTTTCCTAAACATTGATCCATCGCTGCGAGGCAGACGATTCAATCATTGCATCAAGTACCTTCATCACACGCACGCCGTGTGCTATATCTATTGACGGTGTGGCTTTCCCATCGGCAACTTGAATCATGTGCTGGAGTTCTTCGATATAGGTTTGGTTGAAGTCGTAGTCGGCGCCCAACCTGAAGATTTCCCTGGCTGTGGGGTTGCCTGGTTCAACCAGGGAAACCCGTTTCTCAATAAAACTCCACTCCAGCGTTCCACGTTCGGCGATGATCTGACAGCCCCGGAGATTCTTGTGCGAGAGGTAATCGAGGTGCAATTCGACGCCGGCACCGTCAGGATATACCAGCAAGGCTGTGCATGAGTCTGCACTCGAAATCTCTAGGTTACCTACTGTCGCCACATGGGCAACGATACGTGCGGGCATGCCAATGAACCAGAGCAGATAATCCACTTCGTGTACCAGCTCGATGTGGACTCCGCCGCCCAGCTCCTTCCTTGCGCTCGTTGTCTGGCGGTAGTCCACTCTAGGGCGCCATGTCGGTAGATGGTAACCCGCCGCAACCCGCATCGAATATATCCGTCCAAGCTCGGGCAGGAACTTCTTGATGAAGCGTATCGGCGGGTAATACCGGAGGTTGAAAGCGATGTCATACCGATGGAAACTGATTTCCTCAATAGCCGCTTCCAATGCCTGTGTAGTCTGGAGATCCATGGCAGGCGGCTTTTCGAGCAGAAACGGCAACCGGTTTTTAATCAGCCGCAAAGCGTCGTCTGCATGACAAGTTGTTGGAGACGCAACCACCACGAGCCCGGGGCGCTCGGTCTCGAAGGCCCTGTCGAATTCATGATATTCCGGATACGTGCCGTTCGGAGTTCCGTCCGGCGAATGCCGAAGTAGTACCACGTCGTGGCCGAGCTTGGTTAGATTGGCTGCATGCCGCCGACCGATCGAACCATAACCAATGACCATCGCTTTCATTCCTTCCTCACCCCCGCCATCGTCACGGTGTGCCCTGTCAGCCTGGACCTAAGGTCCCCCTTGTGCAACGCCGCCGCCAGCAGTCCGAATGCTTCGTCATACACACCGAGAGTAATGCCGATGTCCTGCTCCGAATGGGCGAAGCTTGGATGGTGGTATCCCACGAACAGGACACCCCGTTTCACCGATTCCTGCTGAAGGAAGGCCTTGATGTCTGCTGCGGTCGCATCCCCTGCGGGCGAAAATAACAGATGCATCATGGGTTCCAGCCCCACAACACGAATGACATTGCCTAGTTGATGCCGCTTTACGATTTCTTCGAGCCCAGACTTCAACATTCGCCCTACCTTCCAGATGTGCGGAATGGCTTCTCCGCGCTCGAGGATCTCAATCGTTTTCAGTGACGCCAGGATTGATGCTTTTTCGGTCGCGTATGATCCGGACATGAAGCAGTTTTCGTCCTCGAACAGTTGCATGAAGCGCCGTCTTCCCGTCAGGGCACTCAGGGGAAACCCGTTTGCGATTCCCTTTCCAAACACGCTAAGGTCTGGCGTGATGCCGAAGTGCTCCTGTGCGCCGCCTATATCGAGCCGGAAGCCGGTTTTCATCTCGTCGAAGATAAGGACGATGTCGTGCGCTTCCGTTAGCGCGCGAATCGCTTCGATGAACCCCGACATGGGCTCGATATTAATCACCGGCTCCATGATCAGGGCTGCGATCTCCGCATGGCGGAGTTCGATGGTTTTCTTGATTTCCTCCAGATCATTGTAGTCATGCGTAAGCACGTATTTAGAAAGCACTTTTGGAATGCCCCGGTTCCGGATGGTCGAGGCCACATACCAGTCATGGAATCCGTGGTAACCGCCGACTGTCACCACCATTTCCTTGCCGGTTGATACGCGGGCAAGCTTTACGGCCCCCTCGCATGCATCCGAGCCATTCTTGAAAAACCGCACCATCTCGGCACATGGCACGACTTCGATGATTTTGCGCGCCAGAGCCGACTCTTCCGGGCAGGAGAGGGTGAAGATCATCCCTTCCTCCATACCGCGGCGTCCTGCTTCGGTGACTTCTGGGTGGGCATAACCCAGATTCACGATAGCAAGCCCCATGGCATAGTCAATGAATTCATTGCCGTCCACGTCCACGAGTCGGCATCCTTTAGCAGATTGGATGTACAACGGCGAACTGCCGATGGAAAAAAGAGCTGGGCTTCTACTAAAAGTTGAAGCTCCCATCGGGATTACCTTGAGGGCTTCATAATAAAGGCTGATGGAACGCTCAAATGTCATCATTTGGTTGGTTGGCCGGTTCCAAGCGAACGAACCAAGTTTTCAATTTCGGCTTTGCCGAAGGGAATGGGGTTTTGCTCGAAGGCCGCTTTTAGCTGCCAAGCATTGTCTATGATCAACTGCATGTCTTGATCAGTCTTGACGCCGAATCCCGCAAGTTCCGTTGGAATCCCAAGTCGCCCGGAGAGGTTCTTAATCTCCTGTGCAAACTGCAGAGATTTCTGCGTTTCATCGAGCCCGGATTTTGCACCGGGAATCCTGTCGTAAAGCTGCGCGTAATCTTTGTAACCATGCGACACGTTAAATTCGATGACCCCAGGCAGAAACACTGACCCTGCTAGGCCATGTGGCACGTCAAAATAAACGCCCAGCGGATAGCTTAGCGCACCGGCTGGACCCGCGCCGGCATTCATCAATGCCACGCCCGCACAACCGCTGCCAACAAGCAGGTTCAGTTTCGTCTCCATCGAGCGGTCGCCATCGGCAAATCTAATTAAGTTTGGAAAGAGCAGCTCGAAAGCTTTGAACGAAAAGATGCGCGAAATCGCTGTAGCATTCTTCGCCACAAAGCTTTCCAGCGTATGGGTAACGGCATCCATGCCTGAAGATGCATAGATCTTCTCCGGGCAACTGTCGAGGAAGCCCGGATCATAAACCGCAAGCTTCGGATAGTTATGTTCTGTGTTAATCCCAAATTTCCATTTCTCATTCGTGTCAATAAAGACGGCGTAAGGAGTCACATCACTGCCAGTGCCCGCAGTTGTTGGCAGCGCCACCACGGGCAGCGGCGGTGTCACCACTTTGCCAAAACCACGGTATTGCAGCCCCTTGCCATGGTTTGTCGCCAGCGTGGCCAGCCCCTTGGACAGGTCCATCGTGCTGCCGCCGCCGATGCCAACCACGCAATCCAGAACCATGCCCTCGATATTTAGCTTCATTTGATCGAGGTAGTTGTAGGTCGGCTCGGCCATGTCGCAGCGCACAAGGACAGTTTCATCCATGTCCTTTTTAAGGAGTCCGATGATGTCCTTTGCATAGGGGTTATGATCCAGCACGCCGCCATCTACGATGATTGCAATCCGCGGCCAGCCACGATCCCGCAGCAGTTTAGGAAGTTTCTTCGCAGACCACTGGCCGGCGATCATTTCCGTGCGCATGATGAATCTAACTTCTTCAATTATGTAATCTTTCATGGTTGTTGCGAACTAAGCAGGGGCGCTTTCTTTTTGCCGCCCTATGAAACGTGCATGATGTAGTGTTTCATGATGGTTTCTGCGATCAACAAATCAATTTCCTCGTCAATCTCGACCATCTGTTCCTTCCTCAGAATTACGGGAACAGTTCGCGGCTGATAAAACATGGCGTGCTTCTCATAGCTCGACCAATAGCTTAAGTAAATGCAGTATGGCACGTACGACTTTTCCACAGCCTGTCTGCGGCATTGCTCGACTGACAGGCCGTTCTGAATGAATGTGGTCAGGAGGCCGTCAGTCAAACGAAAGTTCCAGTGCGGCGGTGCATGGGTATTCTCCACGACGCCGACCGCGCTCTCGGCTCCTTTGCTGTCCACCAGCGTTGCGATGGCCCTGTCTATATCACCTGGATAACGCACCGGGCTCGTGCATTCGAGCAGCATCACAATGTCATAATGCTCTCCCATGCTTTGTAGTGTTTGCACGGCGTGAATGATGGCACTTCCAACTAGAGCCATGTCGGTCGCCAGTTCCACAGGACGCATGAACGGAACGTCCGCGCCGTGCCTTCGTGAGACAGAAGCGATCTCTTCATCTTCAGTGCTTACAATCAGCCTATCTATGGTCTTGCTTGCAAGCGCTTGTTCGATAGACCAGGCAATTAATGGCTTCCCGGCCAGCGACTTGAGGTTTTTACCAGGCAACCCCTTGCTGCCGCCCCTCGCTGGTATTAAGGCTAAAATGCTTTTGTCTTTATACATTTAGGTATTCTTCAAGTATATCAACTCAGTGGCGTATTTGCGTAAGAGCGGGGAGGCTGGCACGCTGGCAACGGTGCTGCTGGAGGCCACAGTCTTGACAATAACCGCACCAGCTCCAACAGTAACATTTTCACTTATATCGACTCCCTGGAGTACCGTGGCTCCGCTTCCGGTATGCGACATCCTGCCGACTTGGGCTTTGCCCGCAAGTCGTGCACCTTTCGCTACTTGAACGTTATCACCGATTACGCAATCGTGCTCGATAATCGCTCCCATTTTGAGGATGACAGGGCACCGATAGGCGAGCTTGCGTTGATAACTGCGCCTGGCATGCTGGACCTGCCAGAGCCAAGTATGGCCGATGATGACACCACTGATCAGCGGTGGGCCGCATGTACTCCTTTCAGGCGTTGGGTATTTGCCAATTCATACAACCGCCGGCGGACAGTCGAAGCACCTACGCTTTCAACTCCGGTAAAAAAGTATTTGACTCAGCGCATTAGTGAGGTCAGGGAGTACACTAAAGACGTCCGATACAGCTACACTAAGAACCACTACTCCTTTCGCTTTCAGATTCGAATTTAGAAGACCGACGCTGCGAAAGCCTTTGACAGCGAGGATTCTGCCGAATCATAAACCACCGCGAGGCGGTAGCGCGACGCGATTTCAAACCGCGACTCCCTGTCAATGGGAGGCCCGAAGGTGCACATTGGAACCACGGTACAAATCGGGCGGCCTGTGCGGCGGTTGCGGCATACCCCATCCTTCACTTCACAGATTTCAAAAAGATGGTCTGCAAGTTTAGTGGCATCAATCCCAAGGGTGCGTTCCAGCCAGTTAACGAAGTGCGGCGCCGCACGACAGTACATGATAATAGCATTGGCGGTGACCACGTACGTAAGGGCGGGCGCAACCACCTTATCGGCAGGGCAGACGCAGGCTACGCGCAGGCACAGGTGAAGGGCCACCATCTTGTTGCCGGCCGCAGTAGTTTGACCCACGCCGTATTAATCGGCCAGCATCCGCTCCAGTCCATCCACCTACTTCCCGGTCGACGAAACCCAGTCGGTATGCAGGCACTACTTTATGCAAATCTACTCTTCCCCAAAAAAGTGGGGTTCGTGCAGGGCGTAGAATCGCTCAGGATTGCGGCATACAGGACGCAATTCAGCGAGTACACTGACGGGCAGGGTGCCTCCAGAGTCAGACATTAGAATAGCGTTTGTCATCGGGATTGCTAATCAGTCCGGACCGCAGCACGCTGGCAATCTCAGAGATTCCATCCGGGACGCGACGCCGGATTTTGAAGCCAATCTGGCTCGATATTTTCTCGAAGTTCACCCGGTAATCCCGCGGATCCTCGCTCTTTTTCACATAGCGGACTCGTCCCTCGGGGATCTGTTTGAGGATCTCCACGACGATCATCTTCTTGGTGTAGTTCTCCGAGGTATCCCCGACATTGAAGACCTCGAAGGCAACCTTCTCTGGCGCAGAGTTAAGTATGAGACAGACAGAGGATGCGAGATCCTCGACGTGACAGTAGGGTCTCCAGAATTGCTCGCCGAAGACGACGAGTTCGCGCCCAAGTACCACCTCACGGGTAAATTCATTCACGGTCAAATCGAACCGGGCGCGCGGCGAAAAACCATACACGGTCGAGAATCTCAGACACGTGGGAATGCAGTGGTTGGTCCGCGGCAGTGACAGTAGGTAAGTCTCGAACTCTACCTTTGTCTCGGCGTACAGCGAGACGGGGGAGAGCTCGGACCCCTCATCTACCATGGCGCTCGGGTCACTCATTCGCCCGTAGTTGGAGCAGGTCGAGGAAAATACGAACCGTTCGCAACCGGCTTGCTCGGCGAGTTGATGGAGGTGTTTTGCGGCGACCACGTTCACTGCCTTCGTAAGTTCCGGTTCCATCTTGCAGGCAGGATCACCGACGATTGCCGCCAGGTGTGCAACCGCCCAGCATCCTTTGACAGCCTTTGCCGTTGCTGCTGCGTCACGAAGGTCAATTTTCAGGAACTCAAAGTTGGGGTGCGTCGCCACCTCAAAAAGTGAATCGCCACCCGCGGCCAGGATATCCAGCACCCGAACCCGGTAACCACCAGCCAGCAGTTGCCTGACCAAAACTGAGCCAATGAAGCCCGCACCTCCAGTTACCAAAACCAGCTTGCTCGTGTTGTTCATAGTATTCTAGTCGCTCACAGTTCGATTCTTGCGGGTGTATCCCGGTGCTTTTTCTGTAGCACCAAACTAACAAATAAGGTGCGCCTGTCGGGCAGAACCATACCATCCTCCTGCCGAAAGCGTGCAATTACCCCAATCTGCAGTGAATGGGGTCCGCAGCGATAGTTCTACAATCAGCGCGAACACCCTTCCGAGTATCTTCAAATTAAACCCCAAAGTGCTTAGCGCAGTCTCTGCCGCCCGACCTAAGTTAAAAAAACTCTGGGTTAGGAAGTCTTTTTGCTGCACACAAGACTAAGGTACAACCTGCCCGTCTACGGAAGACGAATTTATGAATACGGGTATCGCCTCAGCATAATGGACACAAGGTAATCCGCCTTGGTTCGGCCACTACCAGTGCTCAGGGTTAATTTACGCTATCCTCCATAGTATCAGAGATCCCTAATCATCATGGCTTGATAGCCAGAAATCAAATCTACCGTACAAGCAATGCCTAAATATTTAGCCAAACCTACGAAGCAAGCCGGCTACCCAAATACGCTACAGTCTGAAATACTGAAGAACCCAAATTCCCATAAGAAGTTGCAATCATCAACGGAATGACTGTTGATCGTTTACCTAGTAAATAGTGGGCTCGCCATTAACACTGAGATAGAGCGCAACAATAATCGCCACTTCTCAACCGTACCCTCCATAAATCCTATGGACTACCCCACGAACCACTTTCGAAGCGCCAATTCATGCTGTACTCAAAACCCCACAAGGACCTTTTTGCACTTAACTCTTTCCCGCGGCCACATACCTCACACACATTTTTACGGAAGCAGGCCGCCAGATATCCAGCCAAATCTATTGCAAACCAAATACTACATTGCCAACCGAAAAAGATGGCACATGCATACCCACTGCCTGCGCACAGAAGCGGGGCCCTAAGATAATAAACAACTATTTTACAGATAATTTATCATCAACACCAAAGTCCCCTAAATATCACTGAGCAAAATAAAAAACCCAAGCACTTGTAATAAAACAAACATTACAGTCTGCTAACGAATCCCCGATAAGCTTCAACATAACTAGCCCCTCTACCTAGCTGATAAGCATTCAGAAAACTACGCCATTTCTAAATATGCAGTACAATCCACCCGAACTGGAGTGCAAAATGAGTGACCAACCGCGGGACAATATAACAATTACACTTTGCGACCTAGTACACAATTGGGTTGGTGCTGGAACATATATGTTCCCATTGAACGTAGCTTATTTGGGTGCTTTCGTTCGCCAAAAACATCCTAGCATTAATATTGAACTTTTCAAATACCCGAATGAATTTGTCGAATACATCAATAACAACAAGCCGGACATACTCGGCTTCTCGAACTATATGTGGAATGCAAACTTAAATACTCAGATGGCAAAATATGCTAAACATTTGTATCCTGAGCTATTAATAGTGTTTGGTGGCCCTGACTTCCAGTACGATGATATTGGCGTTTTCAATTTCTTCAAGAATAATCCAGCGTGTGATTATTATGTACCATTCCAAGGTGAGAGACCACTTCTCAACATAGTCGACAATTACCTTCAAAACAAAGATTATCGCATGGTCGATGGGGCTATTTCCTATGATCGAAGTAGCACTAATTTTTCGCGGGGCAATAAATTAGATCGAATACCTAAACCTGACGAAATTGACTCGCCGTACCTAACCGGATTGCTTGATAAGTTTTTCGAAACCAACCTAATACCTATCATCGAAACCAACAGAGGATGCCCTTATCAATGCACATTTTGCGCGCAAGGATTAACTTCCTACAACAGTGTCAACTACTTTTCAATAGAACGGGTTACTTTGGAACTCGATTATATAGCTTCTAAGGTAAAAAACACGCCCCTCCTTCATTTTGCAGACGCCAATTTCGGAATAGTTAATCGGGACGTCGATATTGCCAGGTACTGCAGTGAACTGCGTAAAGCATGCGGATATCCCGCAAAGGTTAGCACAAATATGGCAAAAAATCGCCCGCCTGAAAAAATGATCGAAATTGCGCAGCTATTTGGGAATACTGCAATGGTAATTTCGTTGCAGTCACTAGACAAACTCGTTCTAAAAAATATTAAGCGATCAAACATTAAACTGGATAAGTTTGAAGAAATAATCCATCGAGTAAATTCGGATAATGGCATATCCGGCACCGAAATAATCCTTGGCCTTCCTGGCGAAACCTACGATAGCCACATGGATACGCTAAGACAATTATTTGACAAAAAGGTCTCCTACATTATTGCATACAATGCGCTCATATTGAAAGGTACGGAGCTCGATCATGATAGGCAAACTGGGAAATACAATTTCAAGACCAAATTTAGATTAATTGATAGTTCATTTGGCGAGTATGACTTCCCGCTAAATATTGCCCACAACGTCTCAGGCGTTTACAACAACATAGCTATCTTCGAATGGGAAGAGGGCATTAGAGCCACAGACACATTGACAGAAGATAATATTTTAAGTTTCAGACCGATTCATTGGCTGATACAATTCATGTGGAACTATAGATTTTATTACGATTTTTTACGGGGCATCGCTGACTGTGGCATTAATCCATTAGATTTTATTCTTAAGTTAAATACTTTAGCGCTAAGTAATCACGGCAGCATCTTCAAATTATTCAATAATTTCAGGGAAGAATCAATTTCCGAGTGGTTTGAAACTCCCGGTGAATTAATTAACCATTATAGCCAGACGAAATCTCTTGAAGAACTAAGGCGGGGCTCTTTCGGGAAGCTTAATGGAAAATATATCTTTATAACTTTAACAGAATATAAAAATGTGTTTGAGGAGCACATACTGAACACGTTAACTTCCTACCTTCTGCCTAGTGAAGATAGAACAAGACTATTACAAACACTGAAGTTCAATTCGCAATCAATTATTGATTTAGAAGCTCTTTTACAAAATAAACTGGATTTCGAAGTAACCATTAATCTTGATTACGATGTCTTACAGTGGAGATCTACTGGTTATAATCAGGTATTAGAGAATTTTAAGTGTAAAAGTAAATATGTATTCGACATAGAAGAAGAAGATAAAACTTTGTTATTACGTATGATAAAGCAGTACTCGCATGAGAACTTCAATGTAACGCTACGGAAAATGTCGGAGTATATGCCATTAAAAAACTTCTTCCTAACTGAAAAATACGGCAATATCACATCGGGCCGAAAAGATTTAATTGCACATCAGATCGACAGAGCTGGGGTTGGACAGTAACATTAATTAGCATTGTGGGTGAATTATGACTGTTTTAGGAGTTCCTGACTATCGTAGCGCTCATGCAACACTTTTAATGCTTGTAAAACTTATTGCTGTGGCTGATTAATAAGTTTTACAAGCATTAAAATGACGAGGCGGTTTGACTAAAACTTTCGGGGGTTTTGGTGCAATAGAGTATGTACCTGTTGTGCTTATAATTTGCGGAATTGCCGAAGCGCGATTGCGCCCCGAGAACTCTGAGGTGGAACGCCTGTGGGCGGACAATTCCAAGGCTAGACATCTCTTTGGCTGGCAGCCCAGCTACGGCGGGCGTGAGGGTTTCAAACGGGGCCTGGTTAAAACTGCTGATTGGTTCAGCCAACCCGCCAATCTGCGGACCTACAAAGCGGTTACTTATAACTTGTAACCATCTTGAGTACCCCGATCCCTCTCACTGAACAAGTAGTCAATGCGGTGCGCTCTGTTGTTGGAATAACCCCAGCGGCACTGCACGAACCGAGTTTTGCCGGCAACGAGTGGCTCTACCTGAAAGAGTGTCTTGATTCGACGTTCGTTTCTTCGGCGGGAAAATTTGTTGATCGCCTTGAAGTCGAGCTAGCTGCTTATACAGGTGCTAAACACGCTATCGCCGTGGTAAATGGCACCGCAGCACTGCATATTGCCTTGAAGCTCGCCGGGGTTGGAGCCAATGATGAAGTTTTAGTGCCCGCGCTCACTTTCGTGGCCACGGCCAATGCCATCACCTACTGCAGTGCCATACCCCATTTTGTGGATAGCGAGGAGCGCACACTTGGTGTGGATGCCGCAAAGTTGCGCGAGTATTTGAACGCCAGTACCGCACAGCATTCCGGGCAGTGCGTGAATCGCAACAGCGGAAGGGTCATTCGCGCGCTAGTGCCCATGCACACCTTTGGACATCCGGTGGATTTAGATGGCATGCTGGCCATTGCTCAAGATTTCAATCTGGTGCTTGTGGAAGATGCAGCCGAATCTCTTGGCAGCTACTACCACAACCGGCACACTGGCACCTTTGGCCTGCTCGGCACCCTGAGCTTCAACGGCAACAAGACCATTACCACGGGCGGCGGCGGCGCAATCATGACCAATGATGCGGGGCTTGCACGCCATGCCCGGCACCTGACAACCACCGCCAAACTGCCGCACGCCTGGGACTACGTGCATGACGAAATTGGGTATAACTACCGCATGCCCAACCTGAATGCAGCCGTGGGCTGCGCACAGTTGGAACAGCTACCCGCCCTGCTGGCTGCCAAACGCGAGCTGTTTCAGCGCTACCGTAGAGCGTTTGCGGAGGTTGCAGGCGTCAGCCTGATGGCTGAGCCACAGCACTGCCAAAGCAATTACTGGCTACAAACACTGTTGTTAGATACTCGGCATGCCCCGCACCGCGATGCCGTGCTGCAGGCCACCAATGCCGCCGGCATCCAGACGCGCCCCGCTTGGATGCTGATGAATGAGTTAATACCGTTTAAAGATTACCCAAGCATGGAATTGTCAGGTGCACAGTCGCTGTCGCAGCGCCTGATCAATATACCAAGTAGTTCAGGTTTATTGTGAGCCAGTTGAAGATTGGTTATTTTGCTGATGGGCCTTGGGCACACCAAGCTTTAGCCAAACTACTTTCCGACGAAACATTACAGGTTAGTTTTATTTGTGCACGTCATGACAGGCCTGACCCTGTGTTAAGAACTAGGGCTACAGAAATGGCTTTAGATTTTATTACTCATCCCAATGTTAATTCCACAGAGTTTCTGGATTGCATGAGGGGTTACAGGTGTGACCTGTTCGTATCAATGTCATATAATCAAATTTTTCGTAGCGAACTTATAAATCTGCCTGCGCAAAAAACAATAAATTGTCATGCTGGCAAACTGCCTTTTTACCGAGGGCGCAATATTCTGAACTGGGCACTAATTAACGATGAAAAAGAGTTCGGGATAACGATTCATTATGTTAATGAAGGCATAGATACCGGTGACATTATCATTCAGCGCTGTTATCCAATAACAGATGAAGATAATTACGCTACATTGCTGAATCGCGCATATGTGGGATGCTCAGCCAATCTTTACGACGCAATCAAAGCCATACAAAGAAATGATGTAATGCCAATTGCGCAAAATACGATTCATCCCATGGGGCTCTACTGCACAGAGAGAAAGGAGGGGGATGAGTGGCTTGATTGGAACCAAAATTCACGCGATATCTTCAATTTTGTTAGAGCTATTTGTCGCCCAGGACCGGAGGCGAGAACATTTCTGGGCAGTCAGGAAATTAAAATAAATCGCGCCCAATATTTGCCGGATGCGCCGATTTACAAAAGCATAGTTGGTGCGGTTGTGGGTGTGGCTCACGACACTTTTGTCGTAAAAACTTTGGATAGCTCTATTAAGATCACGGAGTGGAGCGGTTTGTCCAGGCCACGCATCGGAGATCGTCTTATATGAGAACGCTCATAATCGCTGAAGCCGGAGTCAATCACAACGGAGACCTTGATCTAGCCAAACGGTTAATCGATGTGGCCGCTGAAGCCGGCGCAGACCTTGTAAAGTTCCAGACCTTCAACGCAGACCGCCTTGTAACCCGCACTGCTCCAAAAGCGCAGTACCAGAATCAAACTACAGACGGCCGCGAATCGCAGCACGCCATGCTGCGCCGGCTGGAACTTACCGAGGCAATGCACCATGAGCTTATCGCGCACTGTGCGGCGCGCAACATCGGCTTTTTCTCCACTGGTTTTGAGATCGAGAGCGTTGACCTGCTGGTGCGGCTGGGCCAGGACCGCTTCAAGATTCCTTCCGGAGAAATCACCAACCTGCCATACCTGCGCCATATCGGCCGCCTTGGCAAGGCCATCATTCTTTCCACAGGTATGGCAACGCTGGTTGAGATCGACGCCGCAATTGATGTGCTTGAACATGCTGGGACTTTGCGTGGACGCATAACTGTGTTGCACTGCACCACCGAATACCCCACACCCATGACCGAGGTGAACCTGTGCGCCATGCAAAGCATTCATAACGCCCTCGGCGTAGCAGTGGGCTATTCCGACCACACGCAAGGGATAGAAGTCGCCATTGCTGCTGTCGCGATGGGTGCAACCGTCATCGAAAAGCACTTTACGTTAGATCGCAAATTGCCCGGTCCCGACCACAAGGCTAGCCTGGAGCCCGAAGAACTCAAAACCATGGTGGCGGCCATCCGAAATATTGAAATTGCACTGGGAGACGGCATAAAACGCCCCACGCCCAGCGAAGCCCGCAACAAACCAGTCGCTCGCAAGTCCCTCGTCGCAAGCCGCGCAATCATGGCGGGTGAAGCGTTTACAGCCCACAACATTACCGCTAAGCGACCCGGTTCCGGCATATCGCCAATGCGCTGGGACGAGGTGCTAGGGCGGAGGGCACCCCATGATGTTAACCCCGATGAGTTGATTGAACTGTGAGCCGCAAAGTATGCATGGTTACCGGCAGTAGGGCCGAATATGGCTTGCTGCGTTGGGTGATACAGGGCATCAGGGACGACTCTGAACTCACGCTCCAAATCATAGCCACCGGCATGCATCTGTCGCCGGAATTTGGCCTCACATATCGCGAGATTGAGCAAGACGGTTTTCAGATTGACCACAAGGTAGAAATGCTGACCAGTTCGGACACGGCGGTTGGCATTGCAAAATCGATGGGTTTGGGGCTAATCGGTTTTGCCGATGCATTAAGCCAACTGGCGCCGGACATTATTGTGGTACTCGGGGATCGATTTGAGATTTTTTCTGCTGTGACTGCAGCCCTGGTTGCGCGCATACCTGTGGCGCATTTGCATGGTGGCGAAGCCACCGAAGGATCAATTGACGAAGCCCTACGGCACTCGATCACAAAAATGTCACACCTGCACTTCGTGGCTGCAGAGGCATACCGCCAGCGCGTGATTCAATTGGGCGAACAACCCGACCGTGTGTTTATGGTCGGCGGTTTGGGCGTGGACACGATTAATCGTATGCAACTGCTTGACCGAGAAGCTTTGGAGCAGTTGCTTGACTTCGCACTTGGGGATAAAAGCCTGCTGGTTACCTTTCACCCGGTCACGTTGGAGGAGGGTACTGCTGCGGACCAGATGACAGAACTGCTGGCTGCACTGGCAGAGCTGCACAACACACAGCTGGTTTTTACCATGCCCAACGCCGACACGGACGGGCGCGTGCTGATCCGGATGATCGAAGAATTCGTGGCACTGCACCCCCGCGCCCGTGCGTGTACTTCGCTCGGTTCACTTCGCTATTTTTCGTGCATGAAGCACGTGGATGGAGTAGTAGGAAATTCTTCCAGCGGCCTACTGGAGGCACCCTGTTTTCAAAAAGGCACAATCAACATCGGCGACCGCCAGCGCGGGCGGCTGCAGGCGGCCAGCGTAATCAATTGTAAGCCGACCCGGCAAAGCATCACAACCGCGCTGGCGCAGCTATACTCCGCAGATTTTCAGCTCGGCTTGGGCAAGGTGCAAAATCCATACGGCGTGGGTGGTGCCAGTGATTTAATAGTCGCCACACTAAAAACTGTCCCCCTTGGCGGAGTGCTAAAAAAATCCTTTCACAACATAATCCAGCCAGGTGCGTAGCAATCACGGTGGCAGTAGACAAGACACAATCCATGACTTTTTTCATTTTGCTCCCATCCGACCGATGCGCACACCGGTCACTCGCCAAGTGTACGACTCTGTTATCACTTGCACCCGATGGCTTTGCGGGGCGGCAATCAAGCGCTTTGTAGCCCACAAAACCATTCAACTAAAAGAGTGCTAGTATGGCGCCCGCCACTGCGTTCATCCAAATGTGTCTGTGACAATCAGTTCGTTCGTTGACTGTAAAATATATTCTTGGGTATATATGCGCCAGATTTTTGCGCATTCAAATCCATGCAGCCGTGGCGCCGTTCCCACTCAGCCTATTTCGCGGACGGCTGCCAGCTGGGACGCAACGCAGGCACTTAAGTGAATGCATCGGCTCAGCTAACATGGATAGAATGCCGTGAATAACCCTGGTACTAATTCATTGCCGCTGAACCTCTGGCGCCGGGCCGTCCTGCCAGCAACTGCCACCATTCGGCAGGCAATCCAAAACTTGAACGATGTTGCAATTCGCATTGTGTTGATTGCCGATGCGACTGGCAAGCTCGAAGGCACAGTTGCGGACGGTGATATTCGGCGCGGCCTGTTATTGGGCCTCGACCTAGCCAGCCCGCTTGCAAGTGTCGTCCATCGCAACCCGTTGGTGGTCCCGCCACAAATGCCGCGTGAACAGGTGCAGCAGCTGATGCAGGCCAATGATTGCCAGCAAATCCCCATCGTCGACGAGCGTCAGCGCTTGCTGGGCTTGCATCTCTGGACTGAAATCAGTGCTCCAAGCGCGCGGTCCAATCTGATGGTTATCATGGCCGGCGGGCGAGGCACGCGCCTGTGGCCAAAGACCGAAACAATGCCGAAGGCGCTATTGGAAGTTGCCGGCAAACCCATGGTGCAACATCTCATTGAACGCGCAAAACTGCAGGGTTTCAGCCACTTTACCCTTGCAATACATCATCTGGGT
>Ga0208960_1000826_pt1 | contig 16996 bp, 15 predicted proteins | sample GreLakmeON33MSRF_FD_187703 | JGI IMG/M metagenome (GOLD analysis project Ga0208960, IMG submission 187703) | Freshwater lentic microbial communities from great Laurentian Lakes, MI, USA - Great Lakes metaG ON33MSRF (SPAdes) | ecosystem: Environmental > Aquatic > Freshwater > Lake | place: Great...
CAGCGGGAACAACCAGGATGGGATGCGACGTTTCAAAGAGGCCATCTGCAACGCCTGGCCGACGGCGCAATTGCTCCATCGCTGAGGCGAGCGTGTCGAAGTTTTCTGCGGTTCGTCGCACACCATCGGCACGAAGCTCGATGGAGCATCGATCGCCATCGCGAATTCCCACGATGATTTGCAGCGGAGCATCTTGCAGTGCGAGCGGGTCCGCCGTTATCCCACGAGATGGAAGATCGAGGCGATAGACCTTTTCGTTGCGCTCGAATCGAACCGTACAAACAAAGAAAACAAGCAATAGAAAGACGACGTCGATCATCGGAGTCATCGCTAGTTGCAGTTTGAATCCTTGGGCTGCGCGGTTTCTATTCATGTTTCGCCTTCTGTTCATGAATCACCGTTTGTTGATCAAGCGCGCAAACTCGAATCGTCACGCCCTGCGCTCCTGCTTGAGATGCCGCTTGCGCAATGGCGCGTAGTGCGGGTTCGACCTTGTCATATCGCAGCGAACGATCTGCGCGAATATCCACGGGCAATGTTGGGTCGCGACGAATGCGCTGCGCAATCGCATCAGCCAAAGCACGATGACCCGATTCGTCGTCAGAAAATTTCTTTGCCCCGAGTGAAAGAATCGTCTGATCACCGTTGGCAATAACATTCACTGCCAATCGAGGCCGAGATCCTGCAGAAGTCGTGGCAGCATGACGAGGTTCTGGAAGTGACACAGGAGGCAATTGCTCGCCGCCCATTCGAGCGACCAAGATAAAAAAGACGATCAGTAAGAACGCCAAATCAATCAGTGGCGTCATGTTCGCGTCGATTCGAGCAGGTCCTCGTGCATGCAACAGACTCACGAATGCGATCCTCTTTCTGATGAATGTGACGCGGCTTGAGCTGTGCCGCGCAATGTGACTTCCAAAGCTTCCGCCATGAGCGCGTCAATCCAATTGCGAACCATCGCATATGCCAACAATGCAGGAATCGCCACGATGAGTCCCCAAAAAGTTGTGACAAGTGCTGTGCCGATACCGCCAGCAAGAAGAGCGGGATCTGCTTGACCGCCGGATGCGGAGACGGTTTGAAATGCAACGATCATTCCATAAACAGTGCCGAAAAGTCCGATCATCGGGCTGATTTGCGCAAGCACATTCAGACTTTCAATTGAACGGAAACGTCGCGCGGCACACTCTTCTGCAGTTTGTTCTGCCGCATCGACAGCGCCGGCTCGACCCAGCGGAAGCGTGTCAATTGCGGCCTTCGCCATGCGTGCGAAGTCGCTGCCGTCGGCGGCAACAACCGAGCGTGCCTCGTTGGTCGAGCCTGTGGAACTTGCGCGCAGAAATGCGTCAGCGGTTGCTGCAGGCATGATGATCTTGCGACGATGAGAAATCAGCGCAGCGGCAATCAAACCGATACTGATCATGCTCATTGCGATGAGCAACCAAATGATCAGACTTCCAAGCCACTCGATTTGTGTCGAGCCGTCAGGGAGTGTGCTGGAAGAAACAAAAAAGATGCGTGCAGCGTCAAGAGTCGATGAAAATTCGGTTGGTGTGTTCATAGTGGATTGATTCTCATTGATGAAGATTTCTTATGGATTCTGATTCGAGTTTGTTGGCGAATTTTTTGATGCACGAATGACGGTTTCTGCACGTGCCGCAGTGGTTTCGAGGCCAAATGATTGCGCTCCGCGCAGTGCAGCACCAGCAAGTCGAACGGCAGTGCGTGGATCACGGTCGTTGAGCAGGCTGATTTCCGCAGCGCTCACAAGCGCAACAGGAGACGAGCGGTGGAGGGGTTCGGTGATGCCAATGCGTAAGAATGCGATGCGAGCAGATGGAATATCGCCAGACTTCAGCAGTGCGATCGCTTGATCGAGTCGATGCGTGGTTTCATCAGCAGGTTCTGTCGAAGTTGTTTCATCGCTTGCACGAAGATCTGCCATGCGCCGAACGAATCGATATGCACTTGGTCCACCATGTTCTCGAGCGATCGCTTCGAGAGCGCCAAGAGGCTCCGCCTCCATCAGATGGATACATGCAATTTGCGCCTTTCGCCGCGCAGTTTGCGCATCTTTTGGATTGAGCGCATCAAGATCCGCCAAGAGCGAGTCGCGATCAGTCGGTTGATCTGCAGCGCCCATCAATCCAGCGCTGACAATCACAATTGTGTCGGGATGCAACGCTATTGCGACGCGCAGTGCTTTGCGCACATCACTATCTCTGCCGGGAGTGATTTCATCCAACAACCAACTCTTGAGCGTTTCGATTCCTTGCTGGCCAATGGTTGGGCCGGCTCTTCTCATCTGTACATCTTGTGCAAGAAACGCTTCGCCTCCTTGAAAAGCGACGACCGCAAATTGTTGCTCTTCGCTCAATCGTGTAATCGAGTTGATCACTTCTTGTACGGCGGTTGGATATGCACCAATCATCGATCCCGATGCGTCGAGCAGATAGACGATGCGGTTGGCAGAAGTTTGGCGAAGGCCAGAGACAGTGACGATGCTGCGCGGGCTTGCCATTGGCCGCACGGTCCGCTCGAGTGCGCCGATCAGAGAGTCGCGATTTTGTTCGGTAAATACGAGTATTTCACGAGAGGCATCATGTGCCGCAGTCATCGCAATCGCCGTGTTGGCGACATTTTCGCGGACTGGAATCGCCGCGGTGATTGGAGCAGTTTGCACAGTCGGTGGTGAATCACTTGGCGCGGCTTCAAACGAAAATGTCGCGCCGTCTGCGAGTGCAGGATCCGATTGTTCACGCCAATCACGCATGACGAAGACGCCAACTGTCATGAGGAGCAAAACAAGACATCCGTGGACGACGGCAGAAAGAATCCACGGAATCAACCGCCGTGCGCGCATGACTTAATTCGGCTCTTTTCGTGGATTTTTATCGCCGCCTGCAGCTCCACCCTTGGACTTCTTCGGTGCTGCTCCCATCATTCCGTCGACGCTAAAAAAACCAGGGCCGACCAGCACGATGTTGAGTGCAAGGAGAAAGAGCGAGACTTGCGCGATGGCTTGCAAGCGGCTTGTTTCGGGAATTATCCACCATCCGCTTTCCGCAACTGCTCCCCAACTTGTCATCCAAAATGCGCCAGCCATAACTGTTGCAATGCCGAATGCGGAGAGTCGAGTAAATGCTCCTGTCAAAAGCAGAATTGATCCACCGAGTTCTGCCAACCCAACCAACCAGCTGGCGATTGCGGGATATGGAAAGCCTGCATGATCGGCGGTCAATGCAACTTTATAAAGACTTCGTGCAGATCGCGGCGGTGTCTTCGCCGTTGTTTGCGAATCTGTTGATTGCGCAGCCTCAGGAGACTTGGATCCAAATCCTGTCGATTGAATCCGTTGCCAATCCAATCCTTCTGCTGAAACTCCTATAGATAGAAGTTGATTCGCTTCGACGACGGAGAATTCGGTCGTGTTCATAATTTTATGCCATCCCGCGGGTAGGAAGATGGCGCAGAGCACCAATCTGATAACGAATGGGAGGAACTTGACTGCGCATGTGTTGCTGAATGCCATTGGGTATCATCGTACGAAGTCGTGCAAATGCGGGCGTGGCGGAATTGGCAGACGCGCTGGATTTAGGTTCCAGTGGGGAAACCCGTGCAGGTTCGATTCCTGTCGCCCGTATTGTTCGCCGATACTCTTGACCATTATGAGTAATTGGTCATGAGTAAATGGTCGCCCGATTCTTGGCGTTCTCGAAGTGCAAGTCAGCAGGCAGTGTGGCCGGATGCGCTCGAGGCTCAGCGCGTGATTGCAGAGATCAAAGAATTGCCGCCGCTTGTCACGAGTGGTGAAGTCGCTGCGCTGAAGTCTCAATTGGCTGAAGCCGCTCGAGGCGAACGATTTGTTTTGCATGGTGGCGACTGTGCGGAGAGTTTCGCTGACTGCAGATCTTCGGCGATCACGAATCAATTAAAGATTCTGTTGCAGATGAGTTTGGTGCTCACCCACGCTTCGCGAAAGAGAGTTGTTCGAATTGGTCGCTTCGCTGGGCAATATGCAAAGCCGCGATCGACTGATCAAGAAGTACGTGGCGGTGTTTCGCTGCCGTCTTTTCGTGGAGATAATGTCAATTGTCCAGAATTTACTCTTGCTGCACGGACGCCAAATCCACAGTTATTACTTCGGGGATATGAACGATCTGCGCTGACACTCAATTTTATTCGCGCACTTGTTGATGGCGGATTCGCAGATTTGCATCATCCAGAACAGTGGGACTTGGACTGGGTCGTTCATTCTCCTCTTGCAGGCGAATACAAACGAATGGTCGAAGCAATCGGTGAAGGTCTTCGATTTATGGAAACGCTTGCGGGAGTGCGTGTCCATCAAATGCAGCGTGTGGACTTTTTCACAAGTCACGAGTGTCTCTTGCTTGATCTTGAAGAAGCGCAGACCAGAACTGTTCCTCGACGCGAAGGATGGTGGAATCTTTCAACGCACTTTCCATGGCTCGGTGCGCGCACAGGGCAAATTGATGGAGCGCATGTTGAATATCTCAAAGGGATCGAAAATCCCATCGGAATCAAAGTCAGCGGCGAGCGCTCGCCTCGTGAATTGGTCGAACTTTGCGAGGCGCTGAATCCTCTGCGTGAAGAGGGACGGATCACACTCATTCACAGATTCGGCGCGCGGAATATTGCCGAGTTGCTCCCCAAGTTCATCGATGCAATTGTCACGGCGAAGATTCCTGCACTGTGGGTTTGCGATCCAATGCACGGCAATACCGACACAGTGATGGTGCAACCGAGTTCTGGTCCGCCAGTACCAGTGAAGACGCGCAAGTTTGGGCACATTCTTGCGGAATTGGAGCAGGCTTTCGAAGTGCACGCGATGAAAGGATCAATTCTCGGCGGCGTTCACTTCGAATTGACTGGAGAAAACGTGACGGAGTGCACTGGCGGAGCAAGAGGATTGGTCGATTCCGATTTGTCGCGCGCATATCAAACAACGCTTGATCCAAGATTGAATTATGAGCAGGCTCTCGAAATGGCACTCTTAGTTGCTCGGCGTATGTGACCAACATTCATCCGAGCGAGTTTTCGATATTCTCATCCATCCAAATGTCAAAGCCAATGCGACGCATCGTGATTACTGGAGTCGGTCCCATGTCGGGATTCGGCATTGGTATGGATCCGCTTTGGGCGGGACTGTGCAGCGGCGCATCTGCGATTCGTCCGATCACTGCATTTGATCCATCTGGTTTCATGACGACTGTTGCGGCGACGATTCTGCCAGAGCAACTTGATATTCGAAGTGTCGTTCCGAAAAATTATCGCAAGGCGACAAAGGTGATGGCTCGTGATATCGAGATTGCCGTCGCCGCCGCTGCTGCCGCTGTGACTTCTGCAGGTTTGACAACGCGCGGAACTGCTGAAGGTGTTGCTCCGACGATTGCCCCTGAGCGAGTTGGTTGTCATATCGGAGCGGGACTTATTCCTGCAGATTCCGACGAACTCGCAAGCGCGATGTTGAACTGCCGAGATGCTGATGGTGGATTCGATCCAGGCGAGTGGGGAAGAACGGGGATGAATAATCTCACGCCGCTTTGGCTGCTGAAGTATCTGCCAAACATGCTGGCATGTCACGTCACGATCATTCACGATTGCCAAGGACCTTCCAACACGCTGACATGCGGGGAATCTTCTGGAGCACTTTCAATTGGCGAGTCCATGCGTGTCATACGACGCGGTGATGCTGATGCGTGCCTCTCTGGTGGTGGAGAAAGCAAAGTCAGTTATATGGGGTTGATTCGCCAAACATTTGCAAATCGTTTGGCAGCAGTGGCCGTTGGCGCGGATGGCATTGCAGCAGTTCGTCCATTTGATCCGCGTGCAACTGGAACTGTTCTTGGCGAAGGTGGTGCGATCTTGATTACAGAAGGATTTGATAGCGCACAAAGTCGTGGCGTGAAGGTATTCGCAGAACTCGCAGGATTTGCTGCGAGTCAATGCTCTTGCATCGATACTGTTGGTGTGGATCTTTCGGATGCAGCTCCAGACATTGCCGCGGCAATCGAAAATGCTCTTGAAAATGCGAAAATGAACGCAAGTGAGATCGACGCAATCATTCCGTTTGGCAGCGGGATTCTCAATGTTGACGCGGCCGAAGCAAAGGCTCTGCGATTAGTCTTTGGTGATCGTTTGCCGAAGATTCCATTGATTACGCTTGCCCCGCAGATCGGAATCTGTGGCGCGGGTTCGAGTGCGCTTGCCGCAGCAGTCGCAGCGCAGTGCATTCACGAACAAAAACTTCCTGCACGACTTACAACTTCTGGATCCGCTGCACTTGGTGTCGATGCTGATGCGCGTCCATCCTGCAGTGCGAATATCCGAAGCGTGCTTGTCACATCCACGGGCATGGGCGGTCAGAGTGCAGCGATCATTCTTCGGAGACCAGCATGAGCGCACGAAGCGATCGATCTCCTAGCGAACGAGTTGTCGTCAGTGGTATGGGCTGGGTCACGCCGCTCGGTCACGATCTTGAAACTGTTTGGTCTGCATTGATGCGTGGAGCTTCTGGCATGGCGCCGATCACTCGCTTTGATGCGCGCACATTTCCTACTTCATTTGCTGCAGAAGTGAAGAACTTTGATGTGAATCCACTCTTGAAAAACCCTGCGCTTCATGCAAGTGCAGGAATCAATTCACAGTTCGCTCTTGGCGCTGCTGCGCAAGCGTGGCGTCAGGCGGGTCTGGATGTCAAGCCCGCGCGCAACATGCGACGCGTTGGCATGTATCTCGGCGCAGGCGAGGGCGTGATCGATACTCCAAATTATCTTGCGGCGAATTTGAAAGCGTGGGATGCGCAAACGGGGAAGACTGATGGAGCGAAGTGGGCGGAAATCGGACTTCGAATTTTGAATGCCGCTGGAGAAATTGAACAAGAACCGAACATGCCTCTTGCGCACATCGCTCGAGAATTTGGCGCGCGCGGTCCTGCGTACAACTGTTTGACAGCTTGCGCTGCAAGCACGCAGGCAATTGGCGAAGCTGCGAGCATCCTGAGACTCGGCGAGGCTGATGTGATGATTGCAGGTGGTGCTCACACAATGATTCATGTTCTTGGCGTGACAGGATTCAATCGTCTGACTGCGCTCAGTACCAGCAAAGACGATCCATCCAAAGCGAGTCGTCCTTTCGATCTCACGCGCGGTGGATTTGTGATGGGTGAAGGCGCAGGCATGGTCATTCTTGAAACGCTCGAGCATGCGCGTGCGCGTGGCGTGAAGCCGCTTGCAGAATTGATTGGGTTTGGTTCGAGCGCAGATTCGTATCGCATCACGGATATTGAACCGACTGGTCGCGGCGCCGCAGCAGCGATGTTGCAAGCTCTTTCGCAAGCGGGAATTGATCCGCGTGCGCGCGGTGCAGATGGTCGGCCGTTGGTGGATTACATCTCTGCACATGGAACTGGAACAAAGGAAAATGACTCGATCGAAACGCTTGCCGTCAAGCGAGTCTTCGGCGATCTCGCTCGGGATGTCCCGATGAGTTCGGTCAAAAGCATGCTTGGGCATTTGATTGCCGCTGCAGGTGCAGTCGAATTCATCACATGCGTGATGGCGATTCACCGTGGAATGCTGCCGCCAACAATCAATTACTCCAATCCCGATCCAGAATGCGATTTGGATTATGTTGCCAATACGCCACGCGCTGCTCGCGTGCGAACGTGCCTATCCAACTCCTTCGGCTTCGGAGGTCAGAACGACACAGTGTGCGTGACGGCATTCGATGAGTGAGCAGGTGATAGCCATCAATCGTTTGAGTCGTATCACTCTTTGGATCCTTGCGTCGCTGGCAATTCTCTCTGCTGTCGGATGGTGGCTTTCGACGCGTGCTCCGTCGACTTGGCTCGATCCCAATACGCTCGCAGCAGATCCTGAAAGTGATCGGCGTGGACGCGAGCTCGAACAGAATCTCGCATCTGCAATCGCGCGCGTTCGACCTGCTGGAGAACCGTGGGCAATTCGCATTCACGACATCGACATCAATTCGTGGATCGCATGTCGACTTTCGCAGTGGACCGAGCATGACCCAACTTTGGCGTGGCCGATCGAAGGGGCGAAGGCTCAAGTTCACTTTGATGAGCAGTTGGCGACGATCAGCATCGCATTGAAGGATCGAATTTGGAGCGGTTCGTTTACGGCACAGGTTGAGGCCGGGCAAATCAGACTTGTGCCGGGATGGGGGGCGATTGGCTTGCTTCCAGTTCCTGCCGGGACGCAATTCGCGACGGATTTGTTGGAAGGGGATGGGGCAAAAACGCTGGTTCTGCCGAAGATTTTCAAGTTGGGCGATGGTCGGCAAGTCGAGATTCGGCGGATCGATCTGGTCCCCGGTGCGGTCGAAATCGTATTCGTCACGCGCTGATCCAATCGTCGTTCTCTCGCTAGGATGTTGCCCCGCGCACAGTGCGTTTTTTCCAATGCCAAAACTGACTATTAACGGCGTCCTTCTTGATTTCGAAAAAGGTCAATCGATCATCGATGTTGCGTTGAAGAACGAAATCGAGATTCCGCATTATTGCTATCACCCAGGATTGTCGGTGCCAGCCAACTGCCGCATCTGCCTCGCAGAAATCTGGCAGCCGAATGCGAAGACAGGTCAGCTTGAGGCGATTCCAAAGTTGATGCCGACATGTCATACGCCAGCTGGTGAAGGCATGATCGTTTATACCGATAGCCCCAAGGCGATCACCAATCAGAAGGCAGTGATGGAGTATTTGCTGATCAACCATCCAGTTGATTGCGCAGTCTGCGATCAGGCTGGTGAATGCCATCTTCAGGATTACTCATATCAATATGGTCGAAGTCAATCGCGCTTTGAAGAAGACAAGATCAAGAATCCCAAGAAGGATGTTGGCGAACACGTTCTTCTTTATAGCGATCGATGCATCATGTGCACGCGCTGCGTGCGATTCACCAAGGAAGTCACTCAGACTCACGAGTTGATGGTCGAGGGTCGTGGCGGAACTGAAATGATCGACGTTTTCCCTGGAATACCGCTGAATAATGAACTTTCAGGAAATGTGGTCGATCTCTGCCCAGTGGGCGCTCTCTTGGACAAAGATTTCCTCTTTCAGCAGCGCGTGTGGTTCCTGAAGAAGACGCCTTCGATTGATGGCATCACCGCAAGTGGCGACAATATTTCTATCGAACACAATGAAGGCGTTGTCTATCGCTTGAAGCCTCGAGAAAATCTGGAGGTGAATCAATGGTGGATCACGGATGAAGTTCGTTATGGTTGGAAATTTGTTCATAGCGAAAATCGTTTGACGATGCCCGCTGTTCGCGGCACCGCAGAATTTGATCGCGCAGATCCTGAAACAGCATGGAACACCGCAATGGATCGCGCAGTGGAAGTCTTGCAAACTGGCGCACGAAATGGCCGCATTGCATTGTTAGTCAGCCCGATGCTCTCCTGCGAAGACGCGTTCTTGCTCGGACGAACTGTCCTTGCCATCGATCCATCTGCAGTGCTTGGCGTTGGTCCAGTTCCAAAGTCTGGAGAGGATCGCACTCTTGCTGGTGGATATACGATTCATTCGGAAAAAGCGCCAAATGCAAGGGGAGTTCGGCGCGTTCTTGCTGCGCTCGCCGCTGCCGAGCCCGCACGACGCATTGCTGCTGGAAGTCCGACTGTGTGTGACGCCACTGAATTTCTTGCAGCATTGACAACTGCTGGCGCTGGAGTTGCCTTGATCACTGGAAATTATCCAAGTGAGTGGTCCACAGAACCATTTGTTCGCGCTCTTTCGACGCGACGTTTCGTCTTGCTGGACACTCTGGCAAATCGGCTGACAGCAGTTGCGGAAAGCTTCTTGCCCGTTGCCACATGGATTGAAAAAGCCGGATGCTTTGAGAACGCAAAGGGTCGTCTGCAATCATTCGAGCGCGCTATTCAGCCAGTCGATTTCGCAAAGTGCGAAGGTCAGATTGCTCTCGACCTCGCAATGCGTCTTTCGGGTGGAAAGACAACCATCTATGACGCAGATCAGGTTCGAAGTCAAATGGCTTTGGTCCCAGGACTAGCGATGTTCTGTGATCAGGTTCATCATCCGCCAGTTTCGCTTTCACGCGAGAGTGACATGGTCACGATCGACCTGTGATTGCAGAGATTTTTCTCCAAAGTCATCGACTGAAAAAGAACGCTCATGCCAATTCATAAAGTCAAGACTGCAGTTCGCTCAGCGAGCGAAGTGTGGTCGCTTGCATGGCCGACGGTCATCACGATGACCAGTTACACGCTGATGCAATTCGTGGACAGCATCATGGTCGCGCAACTTGGACCGCTTGAACTTGCAGCGCAAGGCAACGGCGGCGTCTGGTCGTGGACGATCATCGCATTCCTTGTTGGCGCCATCAGTCTCGTCAACACATTCGTTTCGCAGAGTGTTGGCGCAGGAGAACCCACGAGAGCAGCGCGATATGCATGGTCGGGCATTTGGCTTGCGATGCTGTCGTGGATTGTCATTCTTCTTCCGGCAGGTTTTCTGTTGATTCCTATTGGTTTCTCGTGGATGCATCATGAGCCTCGGCTTGAATTGCTCGAGACTCAATATGCGCAGTTGATGATGGCGGGTGGTTGCTTCACTCTCGTTGGCAAAGCGATGAGCAACTATTTCTTCGGCATTGCTCGGCCAAAGATTGTGACGCTTGCTGCAATCCTTGGAAATGTGGTCAATATCGTGATGAATTACGCGTTGATTTACGGCGATGTTGGCTTGCCGCAATTTGGATTGCCGCCTCTTGGAATTCCAGGCGTGCCATGGTTCGCACCGATGGGTGTCGCCGGCGCGGGTATCGCAACGGTGATGGGTGTTGCTGTGGAATGTCTTCTGCCTCTGGCGATTTTTCTTGGCCCAAAAATGGCGCGCGAATTTCACACGCGTACTTCTTGGAGACCCGACTGGGGTGCGATTCGCGATTTAGTGCGCGTCGGATGGCCAGCAAGTGTTCAGTTTGGGAATGAAATGTTTTGCTGGTCGGTTTTTATGACAATTTTGGTTGGGGAATTTGGCACGGATCATTTGGCCGCGGGATGGATCGTGCTGCGATACATGCATCTCTCATTCATGCCTGCAGTTGGATTCAGCATTGCAACCACAACACTCGTTGGTAGATCAATCGGCGCCAATAAACCAGAACTCGCCGAGCGATATGCACGGACCGCGCTTTGGATGAGCGTGCTCTATATGGCAACGTGGGGAATATTGATGATGATCTTCCGCGAACCGATGGTGCGACTCTTCACAACTTCTGCAACAGATAATGGCGCAACTGCGCAGCATGTGGTGGAACTTGGAAGTCGCATCATGATTTGCGCTGCGATCTTTCAAGCATTCGATGCGGTTGGAATTGTCTACACAGGAGCGCTTCGCGGAGCGGGCGATACTTTCTGGCCGGGCGTAATCACGGTCACGCTGAGCTGGTCTTTGATCGTGGGCGTCGGAGCGTGGATCGCGCACGCATATCCGCAGTTAGGATCACTCGGACCGTGGATTGGATCGACGGTTTACATCATTGTTCTTGGCGCAGCGATGACATGGCGGTTCGAGCGGGGGCCATGGCGGACCCATCGACTCGTTTTGCATGCGGCAAAGGTGTGAATTGGTCGAATTGTGCGACTTGGGAAACTTTGTTGAACATGGGCAGTTCGATGTATGCTTCTCGACCCCCCAAGAAATGCTCGGCGCAGATTTTGGTTGTTCGTACATGTTTTCTAGTACAGAGTTTTCACAAGTTCTATCCCAACGAGGTTTTATACGAATGAGTAACGCAACAATCAAGCATGTCAATCCAGCGAATCCAACAGCAGCCAAGCCACACATCGATCTCGCAGTTCGTCACGCGAATGAAGGTCGTCGCGAAGAAGCGGTTGCGTCATATCGAACGGCTCTCGAGTCTGATCGTTCGGTCGCCACTCTTTTCGCATTTGCAAAGTTGCTTGATCGAATGGGGCATGATGAAGAGGCAATCGATTTGTACGAAGAGATCTGCTATCTCCCAACGCCACCAGTCAATGCGATGATCAATCTCGCTGTGCTGTATGAGGACATGGGAGAACTCGTACGGGCAGAGCGATGCTTGCGCCGTGTGCTGACTCTGTATCCCAACAACGGTCATGCGCGCATGTATGTCAAAGATGTTTGCGCTGTCAAGACAATGTCGTATGACGCGAATGCTGAACAGCAAACTGCGCGACGCAATGCAATTCTTGATACGCCGATCACGGACTTCGAACTTTCTGCTCGTGCGCGAAACTGCCTGAAAAAGGTGGAAATTCGTACGCTTGGAGATCTCTTGCGCGTCACTGAAGCAGAGTTGATGGCATTCAAAAACTTCGGTGAAACCAGTATCAACGAGATCAAGGCGATGCTCAATTCTCGCGGACTGCGCTTAGGTCAAGGTCTTGAAGGTGGATTCGAAGAGTCCTATCGCCGCGAATATTTGGATCAATTGCGCTTGCAGGTTGCTCCAGAATTGTTGGAGTTGCCAATCAGTGCGCTCGAATTGACGATCCGCGCCAAGAAGGCTGTTCAGTTGCTCGAAGTGCGAACGCTTGGCGAACTTGCGTGCCGCACGGAAGCCGAATTGATGGGGATGAAGAACTTCGGTTCGACCAGCCTCGACGAAATCAAGGCTCAACTTGCATCACACGGACTTTCGCTTCGCGTGATGGAGTGAGCGTTTCGAACTTGTTTCTCAACCTTGTTTCTCAACCAACCTTGTTTCTCAACCTTGTTTCTCAAAAGGCGATTCATTCAAACCCCTGCAAATTGCGGGGGTTTTTCTTTGGGTTGTTCTATGGATATTGGAATGCTTGAGAGGAGTCAGCCAGCCTCAGCCAGAAAAGCCAAGACCAATCAGAGTCCTGATTTTTCCGATGGCACTTCTTCAGGATGCCAATGTGGAGTCTCGACGCCTTCGTACTTCAGCATGGTGCACATTCCAGAATCCGCGTGGTATGGAATGTGGCAGTGGAATGGCCAGATGCCTGGGTTGTCGGCATCAAATGCGATCTTGATGATTGAATGTGGCGGAACTTCAATCGTGTCGCGTTGTGCGCCGGAAATTGGATTGCCATCAATTTCAATAACTTGAAATGCGCCATCATGCAGATGCATCGGATGACCCATGGGAGTGTTGTTGGTCAACACCATCTCGACGCGCTCGCCAAGTTTGACGGTGAGGACATCTCGAGTTGGGTATTTGATTCCATTGATAAACCATTGATATCCGTCCATGGTTCCACTCAATACAGCCGGCAGCGTGCGATCGATCTTCCGTTGAGCAAGTGGCGCAGTGGCGCGGAGGCGCATTTCTTGCGTGTTGTCGAGTGCTGCGGTTGTCATCGAGGCTGTTTTTGGAAGCGCAGACTTTGCAGCGCTGTCACTTGTTGATCCAGTCGTCAATACAACTCCGCAGGTGAGCGTTGTGCCTTCTCCTTGCATCGTGATTGGGAAGACGGCTCCATCACTGGATGTCGTGTTGGAAATCGCTTTGGGTATGGTCACTCGCAGGTCGATTCGCTGCGCAATCGCCAATTGGAAAAAATTTCCGCGCAGAGGTTGGATCGGCTGACCGTCAACAGCAAGAAGTTCCGCATCAAGGGAACCTGTATCGATAAAGAAATCGGTTTCACACGATGCCGCAATGATGCGTAGCAAGACGGTGTCTCCAAGATTCACTTTCATGACATCCGGATCGTCAACTGTGCGGCGATTTGCGAGCAGTGCATCATATTTGACATCAGTGTTTGCAATTGGAGCATTCACCATGGCGCGAACAAATCGACTGTTCGCTTCGTCCCATTGTTGAGCGATCACTTGCGGCAGGGTTGTAGCTGGCATTGCTTGCATTCCGGGCATTGCTTGCATTCCGGGCATTGCTTGCATTCCAGGCATTTCTTTCATTCCCGGCATTGGCTTCGAGCCAGTTTTCATATCCATCGCGGGCGCATTGCGAAGACCTTGAAGAATCGCTTCCGGAGATGTGAAAGAAAAATCTGTGAGCGTGATGACGAATTGTTTGTCAGCTTTCGCACGCTCGGCATCGCTCCAAATGATCATTGGAGCTGAGACAAGGTATTGCTCTTGGAGCGCATAGTGAGAGTGCATCCAATATGTTCCTGTTTCCTTCAAAGGAAAGTCGTATGAAAAAGTTTTGCCAGGCGCAATTGGTTCTTGTGTGACGAATGCAACACCATCCATCGAGTTTGGCAGCGACAGTCCATGCCAGTGAATGCTTATCGGCACATTCAGTTGATTGGTCACATCAACGTGCATTCCGTCAGTTTGATTGGGGGAATATCCCTGCGTTCCATCAGCTTGCACGACACTTCCCATCATGATGGTCTTACCGTTGACGGTCAGTGGAGTTTCGCGGACAAAAAGTTGCACTCGCTTCACATCAACGGGAGATACTTTTGCTGCTGCGGCCGATGCAGTTGCCAAACAAAGTAGAGATGTCGTGACGAAGGAAAAGGAAATGAAAGCAGAATTGAAGCGCATATAAAATCATAGTCAAACGAGTTTGCTTGCAACTCATCGATAGAGCAATTTGCTCTTGCGGAAAGGTTTAAAATGTTTCTGAACTTGAGCGAATCACCATGCGGGCCAAGTGTGCGCCGGAGCAGGCGCCGATGATGCAGACGCTGTCTTCGCATCATCGCGTTCAATGACAGCTTCGATCAACCCGTATGGTCTGTCCGCGGCGATGAAAACTTCGTTGTGGTTCTCGCGGTCGAAAGCCGAAAGATCGACTGCGAAGTGATGCTTGTTTGGAAGTGAGAGTCGAATGGCAGCAATTTCAGGCTGATTGGACAGAACGCGCTCGCCCATCAAGAAAAGAGTTTGCTGCAATGAAAGACTGTGATGTTCGGCGAAAGCGCCCAGCATCGTGTCGACCGTGTCGCGAAAGGTTTTTGCCCAATCAGTGCGGTCAAACCTCAATGATTCTGAAGCAGAAATCCTCCAACGAGCGCAGACTTCCGTTGCCATGATTCGGTCGGTGGTTTGGGCAAGAGTTGTATATTTATCACGCAGAAATCCACCAAATTCGCTCTTGCTTGTCTTCAGGATCACCAAATCATTGAGTCCGCAGACAATGAAATCTTTCGTCTTTGCACCATCTCGGCAGACGAGCGCAGTCGCCGTTCGTGTCATCGATCCATTTCTTCGAAACGCGCTGGGATGCGGCTTGCCCTTGGAAATGATTCGGTCCCAATCAAACTTTTCAATGCGGACTTCAGCTTTCAAGACATGCGATTGCGTTGCAACAAAATGTCGTGCGAGCAATAAGCCGAAGGCTTCCGGCTCCATTGCGCCGTATTCATGGGAAAAAACAAAGACGGTGTTTTTCATCGCATCGGTAGTAAGCACTTGCGAGTTGTCGCCAGTCAAGTGTGTCGCCGAGAAATCACCGCTCAATAAAACAGTCACATTCAGGTCGAGGACTTCATGCGTATCGCCGCTTCGCGTGACTCGAAAAACCCTGATTTCTGCTTTGCCATATCGATTTTCGCCAAGGATGATCGCCATGTTCAACTGCCTCGATAGGTTGAATATCCAAACGGGCTGAGCAGCAGTGGCACGTGGTGATGTCGATTTGAATCACTTGCCTGAAATTCGATCGTCACTTGGGGGAAGAAACAATCTTGGCCGCGCTGGGCGAACCATGAGCCAGCGTCAAAGATCAGTCGAAAGTTTCCTGCGCCGAGTGGTCCCTTGGAAAATCCATGCGCGCGCCCGTCTGCATCAGTGCGGGATTCGTGTCGGTCGATCCATACGCCACCTTCAAGTGATTGAAATCGTACGTTCATATCCGCTGCAGGATCGCCAGTTGCTGTGTTCAAGACATGAGTTGAAAGTCCAAGTGCGGCGAGAGGTGTCACGCAGTCAGAATAAATCATTCTGTCGTGCGGGTCAACGCTGCGCCGAGTTGCGCAGCACGGGTATCGTGCTTCGATGAGCGGATGCGGAGTCGTGGATTGCGCAGAGATTCCAACGTACCGAGATTTTATTTCGCGTGAATTGCTGATCTATCTTGCCGATCAACTGAAACCAGTTGAAGGCGTGGCGGATATGTGGCAAGTTGGCGCAAGTGGGGGATTGGAAAGCAGCGAATCGCTGCAGTTTCTCTGCGAACTCTATCAAGTTGTAAAACCACATTTGCGGAAAGTCTTGCAACAGCGAGTCGCCGACCGAGCATTCATCGACGAACGTACTCAAGCATGCTTCGAACTGAACTCTTCACTGAACATTGCATTTCACGATCCCAATTATCGAACCGTCATCGGTCAAGAAGATGCTGAAGGAAAAGTTGTCGTCGGTCCGCTGAGTGAATTCTTTTGTCGCTCAGGTGGCGGGCAGCAAATCGCGTTGGTTCCAGAATTTTTGCGGGGGGAGCATGTGACTCTCTTTGGTCCGCCGGATGATGCGAAGCTTTCGATCAACGCAATGAATGCATTTCACCGCAAGCTTGATGGCGAGCCAGCCATTGTTGAAGAGTTGCTGAAGAACTTCAGCGGCTGCGCAAAGTGGGGAGCGGACGACGAAGATTCCAAGACGCCGTTGCGTCGCGACTTGATCTTGGCGGGCGAGAATTTGACGGGCTGTCTGCAACGGACGATCTCATATGTTGATGCGCGTACTGGCAAGGATTATCGAGTGGCGTCATCGCAAATTTCTTTGCCAATCAAGCGTTTTCCAGGACTTGCGATGCCCTGTCCATTTCTATTTCTGGGTGACAATCCATTGCCTCTGCATCTGTATGACTTTGCACTTCATCTTTTTGCGAATTGGAATAATCCTCAGGCGCTTGTGTTCTATGTTCCAAAGTTGGAGACACAAGAAGAGGCTGCATACATCCGCATGATGATCGAGAACGCAGAGCGAATGATTTGCGCCAGACATTCTCAATACAAGATCGGCACAATTCGAGTGATGGTCGTCCTTGAAAATCCGCGTGCAGTCTTT
>Ga0208960_1000828_pt1 | contig 16978 bp, 16 predicted proteins | sample GreLakmeON33MSRF_FD_187703 | JGI IMG/M metagenome (GOLD analysis project Ga0208960, IMG submission 187703) | Freshwater lentic microbial communities from great Laurentian Lakes, MI, USA - Great Lakes metaG ON33MSRF (SPAdes) | ecosystem: Environmental > Aquatic > Freshwater > Lake | place: Great...
TGGTTTAGCAGGATTAGTTGCTGCAAAAGTTCTTGAGCAACACAATCTCGACGTCATTGTGCTTGAAGAAAGTGATGGAGTTGGTGGTCGTGTGCGAACAGATCATGTCGATGGTTTCCTGCTGGATCGTGGTTTTCAAGTCTTGCTCACTGCGTACCCAGAATTACCTCGTCACCTCAATCTTGCAGAACTTGACTTACAACTGTTTGAACCCGGCGCAATCGTCTGGAGAGACGGCAAAGGCACGGTCGTTGGCGACCCCATTCGCCGACCCAAAACAGTGGTGTCGACGGCACTCGCCCCAATTGGAACAGTCGGTGACAAGGCTCGGGTCGCACTTCTGCGCAGTCGATTGCTACGCGCCGAACCCCGTTCTTTATTGCGTGGGGACGATCTACCCACAGCATCGGCACTTCGTGCTCAGGGGTTTTCTTCTCAAATCATTGAGCGCTTCTTTCGGCCACTAGTTGGCGGCATCCAACTTGATCCATCACTCGGAACATCACGACGAATGTTCGACATTATTTTTCGTACTCTTGCTGCTGGTGACGTCGGTGTTCCAGCAGCAGGCATGGGTGCGATCTCTGATCAACTTGCGTCGCGTATTTTGCGCACACCGATTCATCTCAACACATCAATCACATCGATATCGCCCCACGAAGTCACCGTGTCAGGCGGTCACCGCATTTCATCTCGCGCCATCATCGTGGCAACGCAGGGTCCCGTTGCATCGCGCCTCTTGGGCCTGCCACCAGTTGCATCCCGATCAGCAGGCTGTGTGTACTTTGCAGCAAAATCTGCTCCCGTGGATGGCTCTTACATTGTTCTTGATGGCGGTGGTCAAGGACCGGTTCTCAATCTTGCCGTGATGTCAAACACTGCGCGTAGCTACGCGCCGCACGGCCAACACTTAATCGCAGCAGCAATGCCTGGCGTTTGTGACGGTGATCTTGAACATCTCGCACGCGTGCAATTACGTAGTTGGTGGGGATCTCAAGTTGATTCTTGGAAACACCTGCGGACATATCGCATTCCCCATGGTCAGCCAGGACAAGATCCGCCGTTCCATCACAAGAAATCAGTTTCCCTAGGTGATGGACTATTTGTCTGCGGCGATCATCGTGACACCGGATCAATTGAAGGGGCAATGTTTTCGGGCCGCAGATGTGCTCAGGCTGTTGCGGAGTCTGCCAAACTGTGGACATGAGTTCACCTAATCCAGCAAAAATAATTTCACGTAGTCGCGTCGTTGCATCACCACCTGGAGCAATTTTTGATCTTCTTGCCGACCCACGACGTCATAGTGAGATTGATGGCAGTGACACCATCAAGTCTGCCAAATCTGGCGGACCAGAACGGCTCGCCCTTGATGCAACCTTTGGGATGAGCATGCACATGGGAGTTTCGTACAAAATAACCAACACTGTTGTGGAGTTTGTTGAAGGAAAACAAATTGCATGGCGTCATATGGGTGGTCATATTTGGCGCTACATACTCACCCCTGTCGACGGAGCAACTGAAGTCACCGAACAGTTTGACTGGAATAATTCTCGATCTCCACTAGTGCTCCGTATCATGCGGTCTCCACAAAAAAATGGCAAAAACATCGAGAAGACTCTCGAAAAACTCGTCCAAAAATTTGAGTAGGTTGCGTTAACGCAGCAACGCAGGCACTCGCCTTCGCAAGTATTTACCGCGCCCAGCGCCAGCGCTCACAACTCCTCGATCAACGATCACGTCACCACGCGACATGACAGTGCGTACGCCGCCCTGCAGGACAAATCCTTCATACGCAGAATAATCTAGATTCATATGATGCGTCGCCGCACTGATTGTTGTGCTCGCTGCTGGGTCATACACCACAATGTCGGCATCAAACCCCACACCGATTACTCCCTTTGTGTCAAGGCCAAATAATCGTGATGGTGCAGTTGCGCACACTTCAACCCAACGCTCAAGACTGATCTCGCCGCTCACTACTCCCTGATAGATGAGATCTAATCGATGTTCTACTCCGCCAATGCCATTAGGTACTCGGTCAAAAGACTCACCGTTCATGAGTTTTTGTTCGCGCAAACAAAAAGGACAATGATCGGTGCTGACCACTGCTAGTTCGTCTTCGCGAAGTCCGTTCCAAAGATCAGTGTGGTGCGTTTCGTGTTCGGGCCGCAACGGAGTTGAACAGATGTAGCCCGCTCCTTCTGGCCAACCTTTGCCTAATGTTTTTTCTAGAGACAAATGCAAGTACTGCGGGCAGGTCTCTGCAAAAATATTGGTTCCGTTACGACGAGCCGCTCGAACTTCGGCTAACGCATCAGAGCTCGAGACATGCACAATGTAGAGCGGTGCTCCACCAGCAACGCGCGACAGCACAGCGGCACGATGTACTGCCTCTGCTTCAAGTATTGCTGGACGAGTCAGGGCATGAAAGGCGGGAGCGGTGTTTCCGGCGGCAATTGCCTGCTCGATCAATACATCAATGGCCAGACCATTTTCGGCATGCACCATGGCCATCATCCCAGTTTCTGAACACATCTGTAACGCCCGTAGCATCTGTCCGTCATCGCTATACAAACGACCCGGATACGCCATGAACAACTTGATTGACGACACACCTTCACGCTCAATCAATGAGCGCGCGTCAACAAGTGACTGAGCATCGACTCCACCGAGAACTTGGTGGAGTCCCCAATCCACGACACATTGCGATTCCGCCTCGGCATACCGTCGCTCAAAACTGGCCAAAACATTGCCACCTGCGCGCTGCTCAGCAAAGTCCAAGATCGTGGTGGTTCCGCCACAGGCTGCCGCCACCGAGCCCGTGAAAAACGTGTCGGATGAAACTGTCTTGCCCGTATCAAGTTGCATATGAACATGGGCGTCTACCCCACCCGGAATCACAAGGCAATCTGTTGCATCAATGACGACATCTGAACTGCCCACCAAGACGCCTGGTCCGCCATTGCGCTCAATGACAGCCTCAATACGACCATCGCTCACCACCACATCGGCCTCAGACCGCTGCCACGCGTTGATGACATGGCCATTCTTGATGACTGTGCGCATCTTCACAGCGTAAACCGTCAGACACTGCCTGCGGGTGCTAAACAACAATGCGTGACTACGCCACTGCCAGAGGGATTCACCGCCTATGTCGCCAATGTTGGCGTCAAGGACGACTCGGATGATTTCACGGTAGTTCTTGCCCGAGGTGAACCCAGTTCTGCGGCAGTTTTTACACAAAGCCGCTTTGCCGGACCAAGCGTGCTGGTATCTCGCCAACGACGCTCATCCGCCCACGCCGTTGTCGTGATTTCTAAAAATGCCAACGTCGCCACTGGTCAACAAGGACTCGACGACTCAACAGAGATAAGCCATCTCGTGGCAAAACAACTTGGTCTCGCAGATGACAACGTTCTGATTGCATCAACGGGCGTCATTGGTCGAACATTGCCAATGACTCACATCCGTACCGGAATCGCTGCGATGCAAGGACACAACACCACAAGTGCTGATGATATTGCACGTGCAATCATGACAACCGACACTGTTGCAAAAATTGCAAGTGCCACAATTGCTGGTTCTGCTGCACGCGTGGTGGGAGTCGCAAAAGGCGTCGGCATGATCGAGCCGAACATGGCAACTTTGATCGCAATGGTTTTTACCGATGCAGCAATAGATGCACCAGCACTCGACCTCATGCTTCGCAGTACCGTTGAACGCACTTTAAACTGTTTGTCAATTGATACCGATACATCAACAAGCGACACCGCCATTATCTTGTCAAGCGGCGTGGTGGCAGGAGTCAACCACTCAGCCTTTGGTACTGCGCTACACGACGTACTGCTTTCACTCACACAACAAGTGGCTCGCGACGGAGAAGGTGCAGAAAAACTCATTGAAGTCATCGTTGACGGGGCTCGCGACAACGACCAAGCCAAACGTGTCGCAAAATCAATCGTCAACTCGCCGCTTGTCAAGACTGCCGTACACGGAGCAGACCCTAATTGGGGTCGCGTTGCCATGGCTATTGGCAAGTGCAGTGATGACACCGACATCAATCAAGAGACCGTCGTGATCAGATTTGCAAATCAAGAGGTCTACCCCACCGCCATCACTGAAGTGGGCCTTGAACAACTCTCTGCATACATGCGGGGCGACACTGTGCGCATTCATGTCAGCCTCAACATCTCTCAAGGGCAAGCAACTGTCTGGGGCTGCGATCTCACCGCGGGCTATGTGCGAATTAATGCTGACTACACCACGTAATCAGTGACTCACGATACGGAGCGATACTTTTATACTCCGCCACATTGTCGGGCAGTGAATCAATCAACTGTGCAAGAACTTCTGCCATGCGTGGTACGCGTGCCACAAGATCGCTGAGCTGTTCTTGAAACGTACGAATCGTAAACACCACCGCACCAGATGCCGGTAAGCGGCGAAGTGTCTGAAATTCCACGCGCAAGAAAAGATCACCTGGGCTCATGTGCGGTGTTGCTTGCGGAATCAGAGGTTGAAAAAAAGTTGCGTCGTTGACGATTCCCCAATTCGTGCGCCACATTGGGCGATCAACTGCTAGACGAGTCAAGAACGCATCCACAGGGCGAGCCAAATCAGTGTCGTAACGCGCAACTGGCGCATGAACCGCCTGCATTGGATGACCCAACTTCTGAGCAAGTTGCCAGCGGTTCGGCGCGCACAATACGCCAGCAGACAACACCAACTCGGCATCAGGATTAATCGTCAAGATACACACATCGTCTGCCACACGTGCAACCACATCCTCTAAGGCATTGATTCCGCGTTTTGTTTTGTCCTGAGCAAGACCAAGTGACTCTGCAATACCCTGAGCAGTTTCTTCACAGGCTTCATCGTTTCCGGCAATGCAACCCACGACATCGGCATGTCGACTCGCTAGCAGATGTTTTTTTAGATCAATGTCGTGTTGCCACTGCTCGTCAACTTCAGACACCCACTGATTGATCGGCAAAGGTCGCGCACCAACACGCAGGCGAGCATCGTTTTCATCTGGCAATAAGTGATCAGGAATGGTCACGGCACGTTGGAGAAACTATCTAGCGAGCACTCATTTTGGCGGCATACGAATGCCACCATCTACTCTGATTGTTTCGGCGTTCATGTAACTGTTGGTGATGCACTCAACAACCATCGACGCCAACTGTGACGGATCTCCGAGTCGCTGTGGAAACAACACACCCTTTTGCAAGTTTGCCTTGAATGCTTCGCTTCCTTCACCTTCGCCATAGATCGGTGTATCAATCAATCCGGGGGCAACTGTATTGACACGAATGCCAACCGCTGACAGATCACGAGCAACCGGCAATGTCATTCCGACGACGCCGCCCTTTGATGCTGAATACGCACTCTGGCCGATCTGTCCATCAAACGCAGCGACAGATGCAATGTTGACGATTGCTCCGCGCTCACCAAACTCAAGTGGCTCAGTTTGGCTCATTGCAGTTGCTGCAATACGAATAGCGTCAAATGTTCCGATCAAGTTGATCTCAATGACTTTGCGAAATGCGTCGATGTTGGCAGCAGACTCGTATTGTCCGTCTCTGCCGACTGTGCGCTGTGCCCAGCCGATGCCTGCTGAGTTCACTAAGACTCGCAGTGGTCCCATTGACTTGGCCATCTCAACAGCACTAATCAGATCTTGTGTCTTGGTGACATCAACTGCACAAAAAGCACCACCAGTTTCTTTGGCCAAAGCGTTTCCTTGCTCTGCTTGGCGATCAAGGTCTGCAATCACCACCTTTGCTCCTAGTGCGGCCAGCGCCCGAACAGTGGCCGCTCCAATTCCTGATGCTCCACCCGTGACAATTGCGCTAACTCCTGAAATATCCATGCCTCATAGGCTACGCAGTCAGGGCCTGAATTGTCTAAACGGACCCAATCGCGGCCACCGCCAGCAGATCTACGAGATCATTCATGGGGTCTCCGCTGTGTCCCTTGACCCAGACGAACTCCACGCGACCCCGAGTGGTGACGAGTTCGATAAATGGTTTCCAAAGATCTTGATTCGCCACTGGCTCACGCTGTGAGTTCTTCCAGCCGCGCCGAATCCATCCCTCCCACCATTTGTCGTTGAAGCATTTCACAACATATGTGCTGTCGGAGACAATCCGAATAATGCAATCATTCGCAGCAAAGTGCTGCACAGCAAAATACGCTGCGCTCACCTCCATGCGCTGATTCGTGGTGTGAGCTTCGCCTCCAGAACCCATTGGGTCACCAGTTGGCGATACTGCCCACGCCCATCCGCCAGGTCCGGGATTGCCAGAGCAGGCACCATCGGTATACACCACCACAACATCTGTGTCTTCGTTGGCGACATTTGGATGAACCACGCCAAAAGTATTCACCATCACGGCACCCCGATGGTGTCTTTAGCGACAAGTAACGGCTGACATCACGGTAAATCGTGTAACAATGCGAGTGTGATATTTGACGGTTCAATGCATCAACTCCCCGACACTGATCCTGGCGAAACACAGGAATGGCTCGACTCCCTTGATGCAGTCGTTGACGCGAGCGGAAAAAATCGAGCACGATATTTGCTCTCTCGACTGCTCGAGCGTGCCCAACAATCCCAAGTGAGTTTTCCGGCGACGGTGAGCACGCCGTATGTCAACACCATCCCTCGCGAGAGCGAGCCATGGTTTCCGGGGGACGAACATATTGAGCGAAGAATCCGTGCCTACATCCGCTGGAACGCAGCGGCCATGGTGTCACGCGCTAATCACATCGCTGAAGGAATTGGTGGACATCTTTCAACATTTGCAAGTTCAGCAAGTTTGTATGAGATCGGTTTTAATCATTTCTTCCGCGGCAAAGACGACGGCAACGCAGGTGATCATGTGTATTTTCAAGGCCATGCCGCCCCAGGCGTATATGCCCGTGCGTTTCTTGAAGGCAGACTCACAGAGGACGACCTAGATCATTTCCGGCGCGAGATCGGTCGGGATGGACACGGACTCAGTAGCTATCCACACCCGCGTTTGATGTCTGATTTCTGGGAATTCCCCACAGTCTCAATGGGACTCGGACCATTGACTGCGCTCTATCAGGCTCGCTTCAATCGATACCTTCACAACCGAGAAATTGACGACACATCGGCAAGCCGAGTGTGGGCTTTCATCGGAGATGGCGAGACCGATGAACCAGAAACACTTGGCGCGATATCTTTAGCCGCGCGCGAACATCTTGACAATCTTGTCTTTGTTGTGAACTGCAACCTGCAACGCCTCGATGGACCTGTGCGCGGTAACGGCAAAATTATCCAAGAACTCGAGGCTGTGTTTCGTGGAGCAGGCTGGAACGTCATCAAAGTCATTTGGGGTTCTAAGTGGGACGATCTTTTGGCTCAAGACATGGACGGAGTGTTGTTGAACCAGATGAACTCCACTGTAGATGGCGAGTTTCAGCGCTATTCAGTAGAAGACGGCTCATACATTCGCGAACACTTCTTTGGTCCTGACTCACGATTACGACAAATGGTGTCGCACCTCACAGATGATGAACTCATCTCGTTGCCACGCGGCGGACACGATTATCGCAAGTTGTATGCGGCATATCGCACGGCTGTTGAGAACCTGGGTTCAGGTCGGCCAACAGTTATTTTGTGTAAAACAATCAAGGGATGGACACTTGGACCCGACATTGAAGGGCGCAACGCAACACATCAAATAAAAAAAATGAACCTCGAGCAGTTGCGCGCAATGCGCACACGTCTTCACCTTGAAGAAGAAATCCCAGATGCCGCACTAGAAGCCGAGGACCCACCATATTTTCGACCAGCCACTGATTCAGTTGAATACCAATACATGATGGAACGCCGTCGAGCCCTAGGTGGTTCGTTGCCGCGACGAATTGTGCGCATCCGCCGCCCAATCTCGCTTCCACTCGACAATGCCTTTGAAGAGTTTGATGCCGGCTCTAACGAACAAAGCGTGAGCACGACAATGGGATTCACGCGCCTGTTACGCAATCTCGCTCGCGACGAAAACATCGGACAACGCATTGTTCCGATTGTTCCCGATGAAGCACGAACATTCGGCATGGACTCACTGTTTCGCGAACTCAAGATCTATGCATCACAAGGACAAAAATACGAACCAGTCGATCACGCCCTGTTGTTGTCATATGCCGAGTCAACAAAAGGACAGATACTTGAAGAAGGCATCACCGAGGCAGGCGCGATGTCGAGTTTCATTGCTGCTGGCACTGCATATGCCACGCGCGGTGTTCCGATGGTTCCTTTCTACATATTTTATTCGATGTTTGGATTTCAGCGCGTTGGTGATCTGATCTGGCAAGCAGCAGACGCACGCACACGAGGATTCTTACTCGGAGCAACTGCAGGTCGCACCACGCTTCAGGGCGAAGGTCTGCAACATCAAGATGGCCATAGTTTGTTATTGGCATCTACCGTGCCTGCATGTCAGGCATATGACCCCGCATTCGCCTACGAAGTGAGCGCGATTATCAAAAGCGGATTAGAGCGCATGTATGGCGATGCACCAGAAGATATTTTTTATTACATCGCGCTCTATAACGAGAACCAACCAATGCCTGCACGACCAACTGGAGTCACCACTGCCCAAATTACTAGTGGTCTCTATCAATGGGCACCAAGTCCCACTGCTCATGTTCACGCGTCACTTGTGTTTTCTGGCTCCGCCAATCTGGCTGCCCGCGAAGCGGCATCGGTATTGCTCAATACATATGGCATCAGCGTTGACCTCTGGTCGGCAACTTCGTATAAAGCGCTGCGTCAAGACGCCATGTCAGTCGAACGATTCAACCGCTTGCACCCCACAGAAGAACGACAGGTCTCACTTGTTGCCCAACTACTAGGCGAATCAGACAGTCCCGTGATTGCCGTCTCTGATTTCATGCGCATTGTTCCAGAGCAAATTGCAAATCATGTCTCTCGACCATTTGTTTCGCTCGGAACAGACGGTGTTGGTCGTAGCGACACCCGAGACACTCTTCGCCGCTACTTCGAAATCGACAGTGCTCACATTGTGGTGGCCACTCTCAACGCTCTTGTTGGCACCAATGGGGTGACAACCGATATTGTTGCTCAGGCAATCGCCACTAGTGGCATCGACCCCGACGCAGCACACGGACTTGTGCTCGACTGACATATGACATCATCTTCAACATCTGGAACTCTTTTCATCACGGGCAACGTAAAAGCCGACGCCATGCTCAATGCCAACCCAACTGCATTACTGATTGGCTTGTTGCTTGATCAGCAAGTTCCTATGGAGTGGGCTTTTGCTGGCCCATTCACATTGAAAACTCGACTCGGTCACTTCAACATCAAAAAAATTGCCGAGATGAACCCCGATGATTTACTAGCCATCTGTTTACAAAAGCCAGCAATTCATCGTTTTCCTGCCTCAATGGCCAAACGTATTCACGATGTCTGCAAGATACTTGTGCGTGACTACAAAGGAAAAGCAGAAAACATGTGGGCCGACATCACAACTGCTCAAGAACTGATGGCTCGCCTTCGCGTTCTTCCGGGATACGGAGAAGAAAAATCACAAATCTTTGTTGCACTCATCGCTAAACGCATGGACATCAAACTGCTTGGCTGGAAAGCTGCTGCTGGGGAGTTTGGCGACACCAAGTTCCGCACAGTTGCCGACATCACGTCTCCCGAGACCCTGCTCAAGGTGCGGGCAACAAAAAAAGCGCAAAAAGCAGCAGGGCGAGACAAGCAAGACAAGCCCCTGCGATAGCGTCATTGGCGTATGACTACCCTCGTGACCGGCGGTGCTGGATATATCGGCTCCATTACGACTCGACTCTTACGGTCAACAGGGCGATCCGTCGTGGTACTTGACTCACTCGAAAACGGCCATGCTGCGTCCGTTGGCGATACCCCCCTGGTTGTGGGCAATGTCGCCAACACAGATCTTGTGACTCAAATCTGTCGCGATCATGACATTGACGAGGTCGTTCACTTTGCCGCCTACAAAGCTGTTGGCGAATCAATGGAAAATCCTGGCAAGTACTTCGACAACAATGTCACTGGTTCACAAAAACTCATCGACGCTATTACTGCATGTGGAGTGACACGTTTTGTGTTTTCATCAACTGCAGCCATCTACGGCACACCTGATTCTGTTCCAGTCAGTGAGGCATCCGCAGTTCGCTGCGAAAGCGTCTACGCCGAAACAAAACTCATGATTGAACACTTGCTGCATTGGTATGGCCAAACGCGCAACTTGCGTAGCGTCAGTCTGCGATATTTCAACGCCGCAGGAGCAAGCAGTGACTCAACACTCGGAGAAGACTGGCGCTTCTCTCAAAATTTAATGCCACACGTCATGAAAGCAGTCTTGGGTGCGTCATCTGCCCTCAATGTCTTTGGCAACGACTACCCCACGCCAGACGGAACAGGTGTGCGTGACTACATCCACGTAGAAGATCTTGCTGCATCACACGTAGCAGCACTTGACTATTTATCCAATGGTGGACAAACTCTGGTCTGCAATGTTGGCACCGGTCACGGAACTTCGGTGTTAGAAATTCTTCAAGCCACAGAACGCATTACCGGAAAGCCTGTTCCACATGTCATTCAACCGCGACGTGCTGGTGATCCGTCTGAGTGCTACGCCACAACAATCTTGGCAGCCGAAAAATTAGGGTTTGTCGCCACACGTTCACTCGATGACATCATTTCATCGGCATACGCGTGGCATGTTGCGCACCCCACCGGACACAGCACTCACTAAGCCGTCACACGCTGACGGTCGAGCCACCCCATCAGCACAGCGATTGCTCGTGGATCGTGACGCAATCGATGACCAGCACCCGTAATCACACGAAGTTCTGCGGCGCCGTGTGACTCGACGAGCGAACGGGAGTCTGTGATCGGCACGCTCTCGTCGTCGGCACCATGCATGACGAGTAATGGTCGCGGCGCGAAACGATTCGCAGCATCAATCGGACGAAATCGTCGTAGTTCGCGAGTCCATTCATCAAACGCAGGCGGAAACGACGGGTGACGAATTGCACCTATCTCTCGCGCGTGCTCTAGAAACCGCCGTGGCTGATCCGCCCAGTCATCAAAGTCGGCACGTGGACCCAACAGGACGCATCCCCGCACGCGTGGATCGTCAGCAGCCGCACACAATGCCAACGAGCCCCCAGTGTTTGTTCCGATGAGCCACACTCCAACCGGCGCAACTTCTTCTTCGATGTGATCGATTGCCGCTCGCAAGTCATCGATCCATCCCTGCAACGAAAAATCACCTTCGCTCTCGCCGCAACCACGAAATGTAAACGTCATTGCAGCCCAGCCCAAATCGTTGGCGATGCGATCAATGAGTTGAGGAAAAGTAGTGGCCGACTGACGAGCATCAAGCGGACCAATTGGAAATCCATGACACAAAATAACTGCAGGAAGATTGACGTGTCGTCCAGGGGGCCGCACCAAATATCGACTGAGCGTCAAGTCGCCCGATTGAAATGTTCCGTTCATGTCCCCCATTGGTTTAGTGGTTCAGCACATCTACTTTTTGTAGGCGATCACGCACGAGGCTTGCGATGGCGACGCGATGCACCAGATGTGGCTTGCGTATATCCACGATTGCGAGCTTCCGCCAACGTGTCTGGTCCAAAACTCAAACCCACACCAGACTCCACGATGTCGTCAATGATGCCAACATCTGACCATTCATCTAGGTCATACACCAGTTGCGTGCGCTTATCGCCCAAGTATCGGGAATGTTCAAATCGTCCAGGCCGTTCCATGTGTTCCACGATAGCCCCAACTGCGTGACGAGGCCGTTCTAGGCGTACGGTATCTTTCAGTGACAAAGGAGCAAGACATGGTCGTAGCGACAGAGCAGCCAACACACATCGAGTTCTTCTTTGATCCAATTTGTCCATACGCATATCAAACATCGCTCTGGATCCGCGATGTACGCGAACAACTTGGATTCTCTATCAACTGGCGCTTCTTTAGTCTTGAAGAAATGAACAGAACGGGTGACTCTAAGCATCCGTGGGAACGTGAGATCGCATACGGATGGTCACAGATGCGAGTATCGGCCTGGTTGCGTCGACAGAGCATGGACTGGTGCGACCGCCACTATGACGTCTGCGGAAAAGCCTTGCATATCGAAGGACGTCGCCCATACGACCGAACTGTTGCTATGCAACTTTTGTCAGAAGCCGATCTTCCGACCAACGCATGGGACGATGCACTTGCTGATCCCACTACGCATGATGATGTTCGTCGCGATCACGATGATGCGGTCAATATTCATGCGGGGTTTGGCGTACCGATCATCATCATCCCGGGCGCACGCGCGGTCTTTGGTCCAGTTGTTGTGCCAGTACCACCCGCCGACAGAGCACTTGAACTGTGGGATATGACCGTTGCCTACAGTAAGTTTCCCGGATTATTCGAAATCAAAACTCCAAAGACAAACAATGATCTACAAGTCATCGGCAATATCTTCAAGCCATATCTCGAAGCACGTCAATGGCCGACAATCATGAACCCTGCCCCATAAACACAACTCGACCAAAGAGACTTCTATGATCCCCACCGACCTTATTGACCTATTAGAAAATACATGGATATCAACGAGCGCACTTGGCGCTCAACTCACTGAGGCGCAGTGGAAAATGCCCTCGGAATTGCCTGGCTGGTCCGTGCAAGACACACTCTCGCATCTCATTGGCGGTGAGCGAATGATGCAGCGACTCCCGCCAACAACTCATGTTGCTGCGTCAGCAGATCACATTAAAAACCCCATAGGAGCCAACAACGAAAACGATGTCGATTCTCGTCGGTCATCTTCTGGTGCACAAGTGATCACAGAGTGGAACGACCTTGTTGCACTTCGACTTCACACATTGCGAAATGCCGACGACGCATATTTTGCAGTCGAAACAATGACCCCGACTGGCCCAGGTACGGTGGCAGACTTTTTGCACATTCGTATTATGGACTGCTGGTTGCACGAACAAGAGATGCGCAGAATAACAGGCATCATCGGAAACGAAGCCGGTGGTTGTGCCAAACATACTTTGAATCGACTCATTCGCACGATCCCCATTGTTGTTGGCAAACGTGCTGGCGCCCCAGAAGGCGCAACCGTCGCATTCAACATCACTGCACCTGTACCCCATTCACTGCACTGCACCATCACTAACGGCCGTGGCGCTGTCTCAGATGGCCTCGCAACTGACGCACTCACCACCATCAGTCTTGATAGCACTACTTTTTTTCAACTTGCGACAGGTCGTGTCACTGCTGATGACAGCAAACACAAGTGGAGCGCAACAGGTGACACTGATCTTGCATACCGTGTGGTGAGCCAATTCAACATGATGATCTAGTCATCACAACTTTTTTACAATGATGTCTGCGGACCAACTGCACCGATTGCAGCAAAGTATTCAAGATGCGCATCAACAACCTGCACGACATCGACATCATCGAGCACAGTGACGCCAATCTTTTCTGCCTCGCCCAGCAAAAATGCTGCCGCAGTCGTCTCATCAACCACCACAACATCTGTGATTTCTTGACGAAGCTCCATGATGCGATCGGGCTGCAGACCTCGTGCTCGCAACCATTGCATATGTGCCAACAACAATTGATGGAGTTCGTCTTGGGTGAGCCGTGCTTGAGTTGACTCTGGGAGTCGTTCTGCTACAAACTCCATTGCCTCTGCAAACTCATACACCACCCGTGGGGAAAATGCGTCCAGCCGATGGGCTTCTCTGCCGATTGTGCCTGCCGCAATCAAAAACACACCAATTGCAGCGAGTACGATAAAAAACACGATCACCAGGTCCATCCGTTCAGCCTATTGTGGACACGTATGTTCCGTGATCTACCTGCACTCTGGAAAATTAAGCGCTATCGCTTCCTCCTCACGGCACGCGCAATCTCTAACATCGGCAACGGCATGTCTCCTGTCGCTCTGGCCTTTGGGGTGTTGGGATTGCCTGGCTCAACTCCGGCTTCTCTGAGCCTTGTTACGACAGCCCAGATGGTGCCCATTGTGGTCTTCTTGCTGATCGGCGGTGTGGTCGCAGATAGATTCGGGCGCGCCCAAGTCGTGGGTACCACAGACATTATCGGAAGTGTTTTTGTTGGGGCATCGGCACTCCTGTTCTTATCTGGTCACGCCACAGTGTTACTTTTATGCGCAATCGCAGCCGTCATTGGCGTGCTCAATGCAATGTGGTGGCCAGCATTTGCTGGATTACTCCCTGAAATTGTTCCACCTGAACTCACGCAGTCCGCGCTCTCGATTCAGGGACTCAGTTCCAATTTAGGATTCACTATTGGCGCGAGCATCGGTGGCGCAATCGTGAGCATCTCTGGTGCAGGCTGGGCGATTCTCATTGATGCATTGTCGTTTCTCATCGCTGGATTACTCGTTCTACAACTAAAAAATGTGGCCACAACTTCTGAATCAGGGAAGCCTCGTGAATCAATGTTTGCTCAACTCAAAGACGGGTGGGCTGAGTTCTCCTCACGTCGTTGGCTCGTCACGCTCGTTGTCGCATTTGCATTTATCAATATGTGCTTCGAAGGATTCATCGGTGTCCTTGCCCCCGTACAAATGAAAGAACAACTTGGTGGCGCAAAAGACATGGGAATTCTTCTCTTTGCTTTTGGAGTCGGCAATATTTCTGGTGTTCTCATTTCACTCAAGATTCGACCCAAGCACCCGTTGCGTGTTGCCATGATCTGGATGCCGTTCGTTGGCTTACTCGTGCTCTCACTTGCCATCCCGCTACCACTTCCGCTCATTGCAGTGATCGCAGTTGCAGCCGGAATATCCTTCGAGCTCTTCTTTGTGCTCTGGATGACAACGTTCCAGACTCAAATACCCCAAGAAGCTCTCTCTCGAGTGGGCTCCTATGACGCATTTGGTTCAATGTTGTTTGCGCCTATTGGATTGTTTGTTGCGGGTCCACTCGCGCAATGGATTGGCGCTCGCGATGCGCTCCTGATTGCAGGTTCGGTTGTCTTGATTGCATCCGTTAGTGCTCTGCTTGTGCGTGACGTTCGCAATCTCGAGAGTGTGGTTGACCAGTTGGAGTTACGCGAGATAATCCCGTAACAGCGCTGGCTTTAATCCATTTCTTTTAATCTGCTCCATAAGATGCACGAGAGATCTCTCAAGACTTGGTAAGTAGTGCATCAAAATAATGTCACCTGGTCCGAGTTTTCCTCTGCCAGCCATGCGAACAACTCCACCATCTGCCTCTACGTTCCACATCACCAAATACTTCATTCCACATTGGGCCACGGTGTCAATCACTTTGCTATTAAACGAGCCACCCGGTGGCCGAAAATACATCGGGCTCTCCTTCGCCACATTTCTTACAACTTGCGACGCACCACATACTTCGTGTTTTCTCTGGGCAGCCGAAACCAACGTCATATGGGCATGATTCCAGGTGTGATTCTCGAACGTCATGTATTTGCGATCGCGAAACCACTCACGATGTTTCCAAAGCGTCACTGACACAGCAAAAGTTGTCACCGGAATTTTATTTCTGTCCAAGTACTTCGCCAACGACTCGGTTACGGTGCTTCCGTCATCAATCGTGATGAACACAACTGGATCTGTTGTCTTTACTTTGTAGACAACCTTGACATCTTTGCCCTTTAAGACTTTCGGTTTTGGCTTGACAACTGTCGTTGACACTTCTGGCACCGTAGTGGTGGTGGTAGTGGTATCAACCGGCACGCCTTGGGCTATGGCTGTCGTCGAACACACTGCTGATGTCGCCATAGCGACAACAATTCCGAGTGGGCAAATAACTCTGGTCCAACGTCTGTGTTGTCGTGTCAGCACGAAGCAACACTAACAACGAGCCAACATGCAGAACCACATGCCAATTATCCGATGTAGGCCTTTTGCAGAAAATCCCGCGTAAAGAGGGACTTCTCTCCTCGAGCAGAAATACACCCTTGCGCGAGAACAATTGCCTCATCACAGAGCCGCAAAGCGTGTCCGGTGCTTTGTTCCACCAAGAGGACCGTCGTGTCCTTCAAGACGTTCGCTAACGCCTCGTAGACAACTTTCACGATGACGGGAGCCAGACCCAAGGACGGCTCATCCAGGAGGAGCAAGCGAGGAGCAGCTACAAGGGCGCGACCAATGGCAAGCATCTGTTGCTCTCCCCCCGAAAGCATCCATCCTTCTCGTTCCTTCATTCCCGCAAGCATGGGGAAGATCTCAAACACAGCATCAATATCTACAGCCGCTCTTCGCGCTCCACGAGCCGTCGTACCAAGTTTCAAGTTCTCAAGCACAGTGAGGTCAGGGACGATGCGACGTCCTTCCGGCACATGCAAGAGACCGCGACGAGCGAGCTTTTCTGTGCCAAGAGTTCGTACTTCAACGCCATCAAATTTAATTGAACCCTCATATGCCACGAGCCCCGAAATTGCACGCAACAACGACGTTTTACCAGCACCATTTGAACCAAGAAGCGCAAGTGTGTTGTGCTCTGGGATCTCAAGGCTTACATTTTGTAGCGCACTAATCGCTCCATATGAAACGCCTACCGAATCGACTTGTAACATTTCAGTCAACTCCTAGATATGCATCAATAACTCGTGCATCGTTCCACACTTGCTCAACCGTACCCACCATCACAAGTGATCCAATATTCAATACAGCGATTCGGTCACAGATAGAGTTCAAAAAATCTACTTTGTGATCTACGATGAGAATAGAAACACCGGCTTTGTGAAGTTCCTTTAGGTACCCAGCAAGTACTTCTGTTTCCGTCGCGTTTAACCCAGCAGAGGGCTCATCGAGCAACAGTGCGGGTGTGCGCGCAGCGACAGCTCGTGCAAGTTCAAGAAGGCGACGCTGTCCGTAGGTAAGGGACGACACCTTTGATGTTGCAATCGGCCCGAGACCTACCCACTCAATGGCCTCCA
>Ga0208960_1000832_pt1 | contig 16911 bp, 16 predicted proteins | sample GreLakmeON33MSRF_FD_187703 | JGI IMG/M metagenome (GOLD analysis project Ga0208960, IMG submission 187703) | Freshwater lentic microbial communities from great Laurentian Lakes, MI, USA - Great Lakes metaG ON33MSRF (SPAdes) | ecosystem: Environmental > Aquatic > Freshwater > Lake | place: Great...
GCATATTGGCTGGCGGAGAGCTAGGGATTCGAACCCCAGGAACCTTTAACAGTTCAACAGTTTTCAAGACTGCCGCAATCGACCACTCTGCCAGCTCTCCGCTGCAAAAGTACAAACTCCAGCTTAATCTACAAATCAAATGGTATAATTTTTGAATTATCATACCTAACTAACAGAAAGTGAACGTGAAAGAGTTAAAAATGATTTGAAATTACCGTTTTATTATAGCTTTTTGTCAATTGGAGCTGACTTAAAACTGTTGAATTTTGGCTTAATAATCTTGATACTTCTTTTAGATAGGTCAATGCTCGCATTTAATTCAAAACCAACCAATATTATCAAAGAATTTAGGTAAAGCCAGATCATCAAAACGATAAGCGTGCCAATTGAACCGTATATTTTATTGTAATTTCCAAAATTGTTGATGTAATATGAAAATCCCCAGAAAGTTAAAACCGCAAGAAAAGTTGCCATCCATGATCCTGCACTAAAGAATTTCCATTTCCTTGCATTTGCAGGTCCATACCGATATAATAATGCGATAGTGACAAAATAAACTGCGATAAAAATTATCCACCTGCCAAGGTTTAGAACATACAACCAAAAAGAATCCTTAAATTGAAGTTCAGTTTTTAAGATGTCAAAAATATATTCACCAATAGTCATGATTACCAAGCCGAATATCAAAGCAAACGAAATCAATACCGTTAAATAAATTGCCACTAGTCTCTGTTTTACCCATGAACGGGTTTCTGTAATCAAAGATGACTTATTAAATGCCACCATAAGTGTATGTACACCATTGGTAGAAAAAAACAAGGCAAATACAAAACCAAAAGACAATAATTTTGAATTCTGGTTTTTTACGATGTCCAATAAGGTTGTATTGACAGCTGCATAGGCCTCTGCTGGTAAAATCAATGAAATTAGATTCATTAATTGATCCTGGAAATTAGCTATCGGAATGTACGGAATTAAGGTAAACAGAAAAATAATTGCAGGAAAAATTGCCAGCATAAAATTATAAGAAAGTGATGAGGCTTTATTGATCAATTCATCTTTGCCAATTTCCTTTAAAAAAAAAGAGGCAACTGTATAAAGAGGTAGCCGACTGAATCCAGGTAACATCACTACTTTTGTCCATTCAATGAACAAAAAGTAAGGCTTAAATTTTAAAAGTGTTTTATGAAGCCAGTCCATTTATTGCTTTTAATTAAAGTAAGGCTTTAGCTTTTCAAGAAAATCTGCTGCTGGTAAACAAGGTTTGTTTTTGATTTTATCTACAAATACCAGAGTAGTTTCACCGATATGGATTAATTCTTCTTTTTCATTAAAAAGTTCATATCTAAAATGGATTCTTATTGAAGGCATTGTTTCAATAATTACCTTCACAGTGATCTCTTCATCGTATAATGCAGGTTTTATGTATTTACATTTCATTTCAGCAACAGGCATGATAATGCCTGAATCTTCCATTGATTTATAGGTCATTCCCAAACTTCTTAGCATCTCAACCCTGCCAACCTCAAAAAATGCTGCATAATTGCCGTAATACATATATCCCATTTGATCGGTTTCAGCATATCGCACTCGTATTTTTGTGGTATTACTAAACATTATTTTTTAATATTTCGTTCGTTTAAAGCTTGCTGAAATTTCTTTGCATTAATCAAATGTTGTGATAGTGTGGAAGCGTAATTATGATATCCTGAGAAATCCTCTTTAGCACACATATAAATATAATCATGCTTCTCATAGCTGAGCACTGCATCAATTGCATGAATGCTTGGCATTGAAATAGGACCAGGAGGAAGTCCGGAATTTAAATACGTATTGTATGGAGAATTAATTCTTAAATGTTTATTCAATACTCTTCTTATCGTAAAATCATTCGCTGCAAAAATAACTGTAGGATCAGCCTCAAGTCGTATTCCTTTTAATAGTCTGTTCATATACAAACCTGCAATTCTTGGCATCTCCTTGTCATTCAAAGCTTCAGCATCAACAATAGAAGCAAGAATACTAACTTCTATTGGGGATAGATTAATACTGCTAGCCTTAGATTTTCTATCTGCATTCCAGAATTTGGTGTACTCTTCATGCATTCGGTTAAAGAATTTCTCAGCATCTGTATTCCAATAAATCTCATATGAATTAGGGATGAACATGGTATACACATTATCTGTAGTGAATCCATATTTTTTGACAAACGCTGCAGAGTCAAGCAATGTAGAAATAGAGGCTGAATCTGTTTCAATCTTCTTAGAAACCATTCCAGCCAGTGTATGCTTTAGTCTTACATTTTGAAATGATATTTTAACGGGTTCCTGATTTCCTGCTTTTAACATGTTAATCAATGCACGGTTACTCATTCCTTTTGTTAAACGATATCTACCTGCTTTTACCTTTCCTGCATACTCCATGTTTTGTGCTGCATTATAAAAAGCGATAGGTTCATTCACAATATTAGCTGATTTTATGCTTGAATAAACATCATCAAAGTCAGAACCTGTGTTGATATAGAGATATTCAATAGTTCCGTTAACATTTGGCTTGAAATACTTTAGGTAATAAGTGATGCCTGTTGCGGTAAAAACTACACTTAAAAAAGCAACAAGTGCCACTAGCAATTTAGCTTTCAAACTTATTTTTTTTGTCTTTTTTGTAACCATTCTCTAATTAAGGGTATTGTTTATTTATAAATCTAATTTTCTAATTGCCAGTATTCCACCAGTTAAGTTTCTAACCTTATTAAAACCAATATTTGTTAATTTGCGGCGGGCAGTTTCACTTCTAAGTCCACGTTGGCAAATAACAATAATCTCTATTTCCTTATCATATTCAAGATCTTCAGCTTCGGTTAGCAACTTACCCAAAGGTATATTATCACCGCCAAGGTTAAATGTTTGATATTCTAGCTCTTCTCTAACATCTATAATTTGAAATGAAACAGGTACTTTATTTCGTTCTTTAAATTCAGCAGCAGATATATCATTCAAATTAATTTCCCCCTTTAAGTACTATATCAATTGGTGTACCAATACTAACCTTATTTAAGGTATCGCTAATTGCAGGAAACTGACGTACGATTTTTGAATTAACTGTATCTATAGATCCTTCAAAACTAATATTTCCTAAAATTAATGAAGATCCTAATAAGGCCATTCTGGCTTCATTTAAGTTTAATCCAAATAAATTTGGAATATCAACCTCACTTGCACCCAACCCATCACCAAGAATAAGATCTATGCTGGAGCCTTTTGGAATTTGCTGACCTTTTTTAATGATATTACCGCCCAATAGAGCCTCTAGAATTACATCTCTAGCGACATCTGATCTGTAAGTGGTATCACCAATTTTTAATTGGTAATTATTGAGTATAGAACGAACTTCCAGAAATGTTCTACCCACAATATCTGGAAATTTAATATTAGGTGCATCTCTGGTTACAATCAGATAAATAGTTCTGTTAGCCTTAACATTAGTATTTGGATCAGGATCTTGTTCAACTATTACACCTGGAGGTTGATCTATTAAATAAATAGAATCATTAATCTGATATCTAAGACCTTGTTCCTCAAGTAATTGAATAGCCTGTGCGATTGGTAAACCTTTGAGTTTTGGCACAGGCATTCCTTCGCCATGATGGGTATAAAATCCTAAACTGTAAAAAATGAGTATTAGGAAAGCCAAAACAGATCCGATGGCTATAAAGAGATTTTTACGAAAAGTCTTTGTGCGTAAGTATTCAATAAATTTTCTCATTATTTGTAGGTTTTTATTTTAGAGGTTAATGGAAAATTAATTAGAACTAAGGTTAATACTCATTTTGATTTTTGCCTTTTCAGGCTTTTATGCGTCAAAAATAATCCAAATTAAACAATATCGAAGATAAATATTAGCAGGCTTTATTATTCAATAGTTTTAAAATTTATCTTTGATTATATGAAAAGAAATATAGCCCTAGTAACTGGTGGATTTACAGGAGAATCTGTTGTTTCATTCAAGAGCGCTGATTTTGTTGAATCTCAGATAGATAGTAATAAATATACTGTTTATAAGATCGTTATTTTAAAAGAAGGCTGGTATTTCCAGGATGCTGATGCTGTGAAACATTTGGTTGATAAAAATGATTTTTCTATTTTATTAAATAATAAAAAGATAAATTTTGATGCAGCTTTCATTATGCTACACGGCTCTCCAGGTGAAGATGGAAAGCTGCAAGGCTATTTTGACTTATTGGATATTCCATATACAAGCTGTGATGCACTGACATCATCTTTGACCATGAATAAAAGCTATTCAAAAGCTATTGTCAGCGGAATTAAAGATCTTTTCATAGCTCGGTCAATTCAATTGTTTGAAAATTCTGTTACAGCAGAAAAAGATTTATTGGCAAATCTGGATTTTCCCTTATTTATTAAACCCAATAATGGTGGAAGCAGTATTGGAATGAGTAAGGTCAAAACTGCAAACGAACTCTCTTCGGCTCTTCAAAAAGCGTTTAATGAAGATGATCAAGTACTTGTTGAAGAATTTGTTCTGGGTCGTGAATTTTCTGTAGGCGTCTACAAGAATAATAAGGGTATACACGTTTTACCCGCCACTGAAGTGATACCATCCAATGATTTTTTTGATTTTGAAGCAAAATATACTCCAGGTGCTACAGAAGAAATTACACCAGGAAGAATGACTGAAGCCGAAAAATCAAGAGTAGAGCGTATTGTTTCTGAAATTTATCTCAAATTGAACTGCAAAGGAATGATTAGGATAGATTATTTTCTTCAGAACCAGACATCAAACTTTTATTTTATTGAGATTAATACTATTCCTGGTCAAACCGCACAAAGTTTTATACCTCAGCAAGTTCGCGCAGCAGGATTGAACATTGCTGAATTTTATGCAGACCTTATTGAAATGGCCCTTAACACTAAGAAATAGCTTAATTAGATTGAATATTTAAGGATCATTTCATCAGAAACCTTAACACTCTTACCAGTGCTGATGTCAATCATGGTATAATCAAACCAGCCATCACAAGCAACCTTGTCTGTTTTAAGAATTTTGATCTCAAATTTAACCCTGCATCCTCTAGAATTTATGCTTTCTATTCCGGTTTGTACCAAAAACCGATCACCAAGACCCAAAGGTCGTTTATAATCAACAAAAGCAGATCGTACAACCCAGCCAAAGCCCTGACTAAGGAATTCTTCCATTGGCATTTTGTAGAAAGTTTCCATTTGCTCATATCGTGCAGCTAGTACATAGTCAAAATAAGTACTATTATGAACATGATTAAACATATCAATATCATCAGGCCTAACCTTGAATTCGCTTATAAACTGACTGAATTTTGATTCCTTTTCCATTGCCACAAAAATGGATCTAAAAATTGAGAATAGGAAATAGATAGTTATCAGTTGTCAGTTGGTTAGTAGTTAGATGGTTAGTTATATCTGTTTTCAGTTGTCAGTTATCTATTATCTGAGGAGAAAGTGCTGAAATGAAGCAAATTATCTCTAATCTCACTACTCACTACTCACTACTCAATTGAGATATGAGATAAAGCTAATAATCTAACAAAATACCAATATCACTAATAAGCTAATTTCGGCTTAGGGATAGAAGCGAAAATCCTTTTGCAAAGCAAAAGATTGTAGCGCATAGCCCGGCCAGGCTGCCGCCTGGCAAGCCCCAAAACAAAAAACCTCAACAGATATTCACACTAATGATTAAAAAATATCCAATATTAATATTCATCCTTTGAAATTTCCTGATAAACTGCTATCTTTGCAAACAATTGTTTAATTATTAACCGCTTTAATATTATTCACGTAATGTATTTAAGTACAGAGTACAAGGCAGATATTTTTGCCAAGCACGGAAAAGGTGCAACAGACACCGGTTCTGCAGAAGGACAGGTAGCATTATTTACCGCACGTATTGCTCATTTAACCGGGCATTTGAAAAATAACAAGAAGGATTTTTCTACACAATTATCTCTTCAGAAACTTGTAGGTAAACGCCGTGCCTTGTTGGCTTATCTTTTCAAAAAAGATATTAACAGGTATCGTGCTATTATCAAAGCATTAGAGTTAAGAGATATTATAAAATAATCTCAGCAAAACTTTGCAAAGCCATCCTCACTATGCGGGATGGCTTTTTTTAATTAAAAAAATAAAAATTAACATAAAAGAAGATGTGCTCTAAAGAGGAAAAGTACGTCGCAAACAAAACAAATGAGTTATAACGCAATTAAAAAAACATTTGATCTGGGCGATGGCCGCATGATCGAAATCGAAACAGGTAAATTAGCCAAGCAGGCTGATGGTTCGGTTGTAGTTAAAATGGGAGACACCATGCTTCTTGCTACAGTGGTATCAAGTATTGGTGCAAAACCAGGAACTGATTTTTTACCATTATCAGTTGATTATCAAGAAAAATATGCTGCTACAGGACGTATTCCTGGCGGTTTTTTACGTCGTGAAGCTAGGCTTTCTGATTATGAAGTATTAATATCCCGTTTAGTTGACCGGGCATTACGCCCAATGTTCCCAGAAGATTATCACGCAGATGTGCAGGTTATGATTTCTTTGATATCAGCCGATAAAAACATTATGCCTGACTGTCTTGCAGGTTTAGCTGCATCAGCTGCAATTGCTGTTTCAGATATTCCTTTTAATGGTCCAATTTCTGAAGTTCGCGTAGCTAAAATTGATGGCAAATTAGTAATAAACCCTTACCTGAGTGATCTGGCAAGAGCTACTATGGATCTGCTTGTTGCAGGAACAGAAAATGATATCGTAATGGTTGAAGGTGAAGGTGATGAAATTTCTGAAGAAGAAATGGTTGAGGCAATTGAGTTTGCACACAAAGCAATTATCATTCAGGTTCAGGCTCAAAAAGAATTGGCACTTTTAGTTGGCAAAACTGAAAAGCGTGTTTATAGTCATGAAACTCATGATGCTGATCTAAAAGTTAAAGTTTTTGCAGCTACTTACGATAAAGTTTATGCAATTGCGAAATCAAAATCTGCAAAGCATGACCGTTCAGATAAGTTTGCTGAAGTACTTTCAGAATTCATTGCTGCTCTAGGTGAAGGTGTTGATGATACAACAACCTATTTAGCTAAGAAATATTTCCATGATGTTCAATATGATGCTATCCGTAACCTCGTACTTGACGAAGGAATTCGTCTTGATGGTCGTGATTCACGTACAGTTCGTCCAATCTGGTCTGAAATCGGATATCTTCCTGCAGCACACGGTTCGGCTATTTTTACACGTGGTGAAACACAGTCTTTAACAACTGTTACTTTAGGTGCTAAATCTGATGAGCAGTTAATTGATGGCGCATTCTTCAATGGATACCAGAAATTCTTACTTCACTATAATTTCCCAGCATTCTCAACAGGTGAAGCCCGCCCAAATCGTGGTACTGGTCGCCGTGAAATTGGTCATGGTAATTTAGCAATGCGTTCATTAAGAAAGGTTTTACCTGGTGATGAAAACCCTTATACAATTCGTGTTGTTTCTGATATTTTAGAATCAAATGGTTCTTCGTCAATGGCTACTGTTTGTGCAGGAACTCTTGCATTAATGGATGCAGGTATTAAGCTAAAAGCTCCTGTTTCAGGTATTGCCATGGGATTGATATCTGATGAAAAAACTGGTAAATATGCAATCTTAAGTGATATTCTTGGTGATGAAGATCATTTAGGAGATATGGACTTTAAAGTAACCGGAACTGAAAAAGGAATTGTTGCCTGTCAGATGGACTTAAAGATCAATGGTTTAAAATGGGAGGTATTAACTGCAGCTTTAAAGCAGGCTAACGAAGCCCGCCTTCATATATTAAATGAAATGAAGAAAACCATTGCAGAACCACGCGAAGACTACAAACCACATGCACCTAGAATAGTTACCCTTAAAATTGATAAAGAATTTATCGGTGCCGTTATAGGCCCTGGTGGTAAGATCATTCAAGAAATGCAGCGTGAAACAGGTGCAACTATTGCTATCGAAGAAAAAGATAATTTAGGTATTATTCAGATCTTTGCTGACAATAAGGAAGCTATTGATAAAGCTGTAAATCGTATTAAAGCAATTGCTTCAAAACCAGAAGTTGGTGAAGTTTACGAAGGAAAAGTGAAAACAATTATGCCTTTTGGTGCTTTTATTGAGATTATGCCTGGTAAAGATGGATTACTTCATATTTCAGAAATTGACTGGCAGCGCTATGAGTCAATGGATGGAGTGTTAAATGTAGGTGATATCGTAAAAGTGAAACTTCTAGAAGTTGATAAGCAAGGTAAATTAAAACTATCTCGCAAAGCTTTATTACCACGTCCACCAAGACCTGAAGATACCAAGTCAGCTGCTGAATAGTACTTTGAATTTTATACTTGCAAAACCTGTCGTGCCTCTGCACAGACAGGTTTTGTTTTTTACTACCTGATTTATTAAATTGCCTATATCAGATTATGAAAAATCAAGAAAAAGACATCGTTAATGAACCTTCATCAGATTATGAAAAAGCTGCACTAGATTTGCTTAAAACAGCTTTGAAACGGTCTTATACAGAACGATTTCATACCATGACCAAATTGATGAAAATGAATATCATGTTCAGACAGGCTCATATTAAACATAAATCTTCCAATTAGTAAGCTTATGGATATGTTCGATGAAGAGTTGCTTCGTTTTTGGAAAATGGCAAATCAATTTAATCTAAAATATATCATGATAGGTGGTGTTGCTACTAACCTCCATGGATTCCAGCGAACTACAGAAGATATAGATTTGTGGATTCAAGATAATAAACCAAATAAAACTATTTTAAAGGAAGTTTTCCGTGAATATGGGATGGGAGACTTTAAAACATTACCTGAAATGGAGTTCATTCCAGGCTGGACATATTTTCATCTTGATAATGGACTTAGATTGGATATAATGACTTCAGTTAAAGGATTGGCTAATTCAGAATTTGATTCATTGTTAAAATCTGCATCTGTTGCTACTATCTATGGAGTTGAAATACCATTTCTGCATCTAAATGCATTAATTTTAACAAAAAAAGCAGCAAATAGGCCTAAAGACCAGCTTGACCTGATAGAACTTGAAAAAATTAAAAAAATCATTGAGGAAGAAGGTACGAATCAATAATCATATAGCTTTTATTAAAGCCAGATAATACAATCAAAATTGTAATTTTACAAAATGAAACATCTTATTGCCCCTTCCGTTTTATCTGCCGATTTTGCTAATCTGCAGAAAGATATAGAAATGATCAATCGCAGTGATGCAGATTGGTTTCATATTGATATTATGGATGGTGTTTTTGTTCCGAATATTTCTTATGGATTTCCTGTTCTGAAAGCAATTCAGAAATATGCTAAAAAACCACTTGACGTACATCTGATGATTGTTGATCCTGATCGGTACCTGCAGGATTTTAAACGCGCTGGAGCAGAAAATATTACGGTACATATCGAAGCATGTACTCATCTTCACAGAACATTACACGCAATAAAGGATTTAGGCTGCAAAGCTGGGGTAGCAGTTAATCCCCATACCCCAGTCAGTTTACTTGAAGATAGTATTGAAGATATAGATATAGTTTGTTTGATGTCTGTCAATCCTGGTTTCGGTGGTCAAAAATTCATTGATAATACCTACAAAAAGATAAAAGAACTACTTTCAATGGCTTCAAGAAGGAATAACGGACTTTTAATTGAGATAGATGGTGGTGTATCCAATCAGAATGCATTAAAATTATTACAGGCAGGAGCAAATGTACTTGTTGCAGGTAATTCAGTCTTTTCGGCTAGAAATCCTCTTATAGAAATAGCTGCACTAAAGAATTTAAACCCAGATTTGTAAAGGGCATAACACTAATTGAATGTGAATCAAAAACAACGACTACTCTCAAGTTTTCACGCTATGAAGTCGAATTTTGGGGAATTAGTCAATGTAGCTTGCATTTTTATTTTTTTTCTTTTAATATTAATTTCAAATATCCTATCAGCTCAAAACCTTACAGTAATTAAAGGAGTGATTACTTCTGAAAAGGGCGAGTTATTGACTGGGGTTACCGTTCAGGTTAAAAATACCCGATTAATAACTCAAACTAACAGGGATGGTGAGTATTTCTTAAGTAAAGTTCCAGTCAATAGTAATTTAATTTTTAGCAGGTTAGGATTTAAGGATTTAAGCCTTGAATTCGAACTTATTGTGGATAAAGAAAATATTAAAAATATTATATTAACCACTGATATACAGTCACTTGATGAAGTTCATATAACTGAAAAATTCAATTCTAGTAATTCAATTAATTTAGAGTCTGCTAAGTTTTCAGCCTTTCCAAATACATCGGGAAGCTTCGAAAGTTTTATAAAGAATATGCCTGGAGTTTCAGGAAATAATGAGCTTAGTTCTCAGTATTCAGTCAGAGGTGGAAATTTTGATGAAAATCTGGTTTATTTGAATGATGTAGAAATATACAGACCAATGCTGATTAGATCTGGTCAGCAGGAGGGGCTTGGTTTTATAAATCCTGATCTGGCAACCAGTACTTTATTTTCTGCAGGTGGTTTTGAAGCAAGATATGGTGATAAATTATCATCAATTCTGGATGTTCGTTATGGTAAACCAGATAGTTTATCAGTTGAACTGCAAGCAGGTTTTATTTATACTTCTGCAGCCTTGAAATTGCCCTTAAAAAATGGTTTTTTTTTAGCAGGTTTAAGAAGCAAGAAAAATCAGAGCTATTTAGGGCGTCAGAATTTAATTGGTGATTATCACTCTGGATTTTCAGACTATCAGTTCCTTTTGAGGAAAAATATATCCTCAAAGCTCAATTTATCATTTTTTGGACTATATAATGGTGGAGAAGTCAGGGTAAGTCCAGATAAGAGAATAACCGAATTTGGTACTTCTGATGATGTATTAAGGTTATTTGTTAATTATGATGGTGAAGAGAGCAGCAATTATAAAGCCTTAAATAGTGCATTAACATTTTCGTATAATGTTACTAATAGCCTGAATTTTAAATGGATAAATTCTGTGGCTTCCATTAATGAGGAAGAGCAGGCAAACTTATTGGGTTGGTATTCATTTAATGAAAAGCAAGGTGGAGGTCTGAGTCAAACAAATAGTGGAAGTTTATTAGGAATGGGCTCCAATCAGACATTTTTTAATAATTATTTAAAATCGCTGATCTACAATACTGAATTACGAATATATAAACAAGTAAACAGCTCTTTTATCGAGATGGGTATGCGCTTGCAGTCTGATCAAATTGATGATCGCTTAGATGAATATATAGCAGTAGATACCAGTGGTTATTCATTTCCAGATAAGGGAAACTGGATGTATTCAGGCCTTATTAATCAGCAAAATTTAGTAAACATCCAGCGAATTAGCGGTTTTATTCAAAACACATTCAACCTAATGCCCAACTTAATGATGGCCGCAGGAGCGAGGCTTAATTATAACACTTATTCTAAAGAAAATATGATCAGTCCGAGGGTATCCTTTATGTATAACCCAGGGCACAGCGATCAATTACTCTTGCGATTTTCTGCCGGAACTTACAATCAAGCTCCATTTTATCGAGAGATTAAAAATTACAATGGTAGCCTGAATGCTGCTGCAAGAGCGCAAAGATCATTTCAGTTTATTACAGGTACTGATTATAAATTTAAAGGCCTAGGAACAAATTTAAAATTCAGTTCTGAAATTTACTACAAGGTACTAAGCAGAATAACCCCTTATAAAATTGAGGATCTAAAGATCAGATATCTTGCAGATAAAACTTCAAAGGGCTATGCTGCTGGTGCAGATTTAAGTATTTATGGCAATTTTGCTAAGAATTTAGAATCTACATTCCGATTATCAATTATGAAAACTGAAGAAGATATTAAAGATGATTTTTATCTTTCAAAGAATTTATCAGGAAACCAGATTATAATTAAGCCTGGGTATCTAAAAAGACCAACAGATCAATTATTTAATATAGGAATGATGTTCCAGGATCGATTAATACAAAATCCAACCTATAAAGTACACCTAAACTTAGTCTATTCTTCTTCATTACCTGTTGGTCCACCAGGACCTGCCCGCCATACCGATGTATTTAAAATTCCGTCCTATAAACGCGCAGATATTGGTTTTTCAAAAGATTTAGCTGATCCGGAAGGAAAAAGAACGTCGGTTTTTATTAAAAAATATTTTCAGAGCCTAAGCCTTCATGCAGAACTTTTCAACCTGTTAAATTTCAAGAATACCACCTCGTATTTATGGTTAAATGATAAAATGAACCATCAATATGCTGTACCAAACTATCTCACTTCAAGGATGTTTAACTTCCGAATGATCGCAAAGTTGAAATTAGGTAATTAATTTGTCATCTAATCTCAACAAGCTCTAAAAACCTATCAGGTGTCAAATTATTCTGTTATTTTTGCAGCATAAATTTTAAATATGACACATAATTTTGGTGCAGGTCCCTGCGTTTTACCACAAGAAGTTTTCAAGCAAGCCTCACAGGCTGTTCTTGAATTTAACGGTACAGGTTTATCTATACTTGAGATATCACACCGTACTCCTGAATTTGAAGCTGTAGTTGATGAAACAATTCGTTTAGTTAAAGAATTATTAACTATTCCTGAAGGATATTCAGTTGTTTTAATACAAGGAGGAGCAAGTTTACAATTTTCTATGGCCCCAATGAATTTATTAGCTGAAGGCCAAACAGCCGCTTATCTAAATACAGGAATTTGGGCAACTAAAGCTTTGAAAGAAGCTAAAATATTTGGAAATGTAAATGTAGTTGCCTCATCAAAAGATGATAATTTTTCATTTATTCCTAAAGATTTTGAAATACCTGCAGATTCTGCCTATTTCCATTATACCTCAAATAATACCATTTATGGAACTGAATTATTAACTGTTCCTTCAACTTTAGTTCCTGTTGTTTGTGATATGTCTTCAGATATATTCAGTAGAGTTATTGATATTTCACAATTTGGTTTAATATACGCCGGTGCTCAAAAAAATATGGGACCAGCCGGCGTAACGCTTGTTATTGTAAAAGATGAAATATTAGGTAAGATTGATAGAAAAATTCCTTCAATGCTAGATTACCAGGTTCAGATTGATGGTGGATCTATGTACAATACACCTCCTGTATTTTCTATTTATGTTTCTATGTTAAATCTTCGCTGGTTAAAATCTAAAGGCGGTGTATCAGAAATTGAAAAAGAAAACATAGCTAAATCTGAAGCACTTTACAAAGAAATTGATCGTAACCCTTTATTTAAGGGTACTTGTAACATCGAAGATCGTTCTAGAATGAATGTTTGTTTCGTTATGGAGAATCCCGAATTGGAAAAGCCATTTCTGAAGTTTGCAGAAGATCGCAATATAATCGGAATAAAAGGACATAGAAGTGTTGGTGGTTTTCGTGCATCCATGTATAATGCATTACCAATAACCAGCGTACATACACTGATTGATGCAATGCAAGAATTTGCAGAAAAGTATCGTTAAAAATGAATTGATTTTATGCTGATGGGCAGTATAATTCATTTCTGTTTATATTAAAATATCAATAATTATAACACCAAAAAATTCAATAATTTATGTTTCGTATACTCGCCAATGATGGCATTGATCCAATCGGTAAAGAATTATTAGAGAAAGCAGGTTTTCAGGTTGATACCAATCATATTCCTCAGGCAGAACTTTCAGAAGGTTTAAAAAACTATGATGCAATTACAGTTCGTAGTGCAACTAAAGTCAGGAAAGAACTAATAGATGCATGTCCCTGTATAAAATTGATCGGTCGCGGTGGGGTAGGTATGGATAATATTGATGTGGATTATGCTCGTGAAAAGGGGCTGGCAGTTGTAAATACTCCGGCTGCATCCTCTCTTTCAGTTGCCGAATTAGTATTTGCACATCTTTTTACTGGTATTCGCTTTTTACAAGACTCTAACCGTAAAATGCCTGTTGAAGGTAATACCAAGTTTAATGACCTAAAAAAAGCATATGCAAAAGGAATAGAGCTTCGTGGTAAGAAAATGGGTATCATTGGTTTCGGTCGTATCGGACGCGAAACGGCCAAAGTTGCATTAGGCCTAGGAATGGATGTTCTTGCTTATGATCTTTTTCAAATCCCTTCTCAACTTGAACTTGTTCTTAGTGGAAATGTTCGTGTTAATTGCCCGATAAACGCAGTTAGTGTAGAACAATTAATAAAAGAATCTGACTTTATTAGCCTTCATGTTCCATTTTCAGAAAAACCTGTTCTTGGAAAAGAAGAGTTTACTATGATGAAAGATGGCGTTGGAGTAGTTAACTGCTCAAGAGGTGGTACAATTGATGAAGATGCTCTTTTAGAAGCTTTAATTTCTGGCAAAGTAGGTTTTGCAGGTCTTGATGTTTTTGATAATGAGCCAAATCCTCGCCAGGATCTGTTATCTCATCCCAATGTTTCATTAACTCCACATATTGGAGCCTCAACAAATGAAGCTCAAGAAAGAATAGGTACTGAATTAGCTAATTTGATTATCGACTTTTTTAAAAGCAGCAAGACCTAACTCTGAATAATCAGGTAACTTTGGTCCTTGTACAATTAAATTAAATGCCAAAGATCAAACCTTTTAGAGGTATTCATCCTAGTCAGTTTAAGGCTGTTGAAGTTGTAACTAATCTAGAGAATTTAAGTATAGCTGATGCAAAGGTTATCCGGCAAGGAAATCCATATTCATTTGTGAATATGCTGGTTCCTAAATTGGATAATCTTTTTTTAATGGGCTCAAAAAATGAACTAACTTTTAAAAAAATTAACGAGAATTTCGAAGATTTTTTAGAAAAGGGCATATTTATCAGAGATTCAGAACCAGCAATTTATGTATATCAAGTAAAGCGCTCCTCCAGACTTACGCAAACTGGGATATGGACCATCACATCAATTGATGATTACCTGAATAACGTGGTTAAAAAACATGAACTAACCAGTACTGATCGAGAACAATCTTTGATTGATTATCTACAGCAAACAGGAATCGATGCAAATCCAGTTTTAATCACTTATACAGCTGTTGATAAGATTGATGCAATTATTCATCAAACTACCTTTAAACAAACTGAAATTAACTTTGATAAGGATGGTATAGAACATAGCTTATGGAAAATTGATGATGAGCCAACCTTAAATAGTTTGATGAATGAGTTTTCAAAACTTTCAGCAACCTATATAGCAGATGGACACCATCGTGCTGCGGCAGCTTCTTTATTAGGGATACAGCGCCGTAAGCTTAATTTGAAACATAAAGGAAACGAGGAATACAATTTCTTTACTTCTGTTTACATGAGCACTAATCAGCTCAGAATCTACGGATTTAACAGGCTGATTAAAGATTTAAACGGTTTAACTTCTGTTGAAGTTTTAAAATCACTTGAAAAAAACTTTCAGCTTATTGAATCAGCACAAGCTGTAATTCCTGAAAAAATACATGATTTTGGATTGTATCTTGATGGCAATTGGTATCATTTAAAAGCTAAAACTGAAATTTTCAAGACTAACAATCCACTTACTAAATTGGATGTTACTATTCTGCAAGATTATATATTATCTGCTATTTTTAATATTTCCGATCCCCGTACTGATTCAAGAATCAGTTATAGAGGAGGAAAGTCACCTGTTACTGACCTAGTGAGTGAGGTTGATTCTGGTAAATTTGCCCTTGCTTTTATTCTATATCCAACTGCAATTGAACAACTCCTTGAGGTTGCCGATGAAGGTGAAGTAATGCCTCCTAAATCTACCTGGTTTGAACCTAAATTTGATGTTGGATTATTAATTCATCACATAAACTAAAATCAATCAAGTTGATAGCTGAGTCCCTTCTTTGCAATTTCAACCTGGTAATTCTCATCAATTAAAGAATTACTGAGGCTTTCCATCGAATTTATTTCTCCATGAACCAGAAATACCTTCTTTAATTTTGCTGGATGTTGCTGCTTAACAAAATTCACCAGATCATTATGATCGCCATGTCCACTAAATAGATCCGTTTGCTTAATTGTTGCAAAAACTGACAACTCCCTATGTCTTAAATTAATAACTGGATCTCCACGAAGTAAGCGATGTCCTAAAGTTCCTTTTGCACAATATCCAATAAATAGAATGGTACAATAGTAATTTGAAATATTGTAATACAGATGATCCTGAATACGGCCGCCTTCAAGCATACCAGCAGACGAAATAATGATGCAAGGTTCATAATAGTTAGATATAGCTTTACTTGCATTCATATCCTGAATATAGTCAAGATTATCAAAGTCAAACTCATCGCCTGAACTTCTATAAAATTCCTGAGCTTCCTGATTCACCAGATGATGGTGTTTTCTAAATATATCAGTAGCATAGCTAGCCATAGGACTATCTACAAATACTTTAATTTTAGGTAGTAATCCTTTACTGAATAGTTTATTAAGTGAATAAACCAATGCTTGGGTACGACCTACGCTGAATGCTGGAATTATCAATCTTCCTGGTGATTTTACACAAGCCTCATTCACAGTTTCAGTTAATAATTGTTCAACGCTGATTGTTGATTTATGCATTCTGCCGCCATAGGTAGACTCGCAAACAAGATAATCAACTTCAGGAAGTGGTTCAGGATCCTGTAAAACAGGATAATTTTTTCTGCCAATGTCTCCACTAAAGGCAATTGTTTTCTTTACTCCATGCTCTTCAATAGTCAAAACCGCAGCTGCAGCACCTAAAAGATGCCCTACTGGAATAAATGTTAGGCTGATTTGCCCGTTAATTCGAAAAGCCTTATTAAAAGAAATCGTAACAAAACGATCTACAGTTTCCATTACATGCTTTTGAAGATAA